>Ga0105107_10003293_pt1 | contig 10711 bp, 8 predicted proteins | sample PPLLaktember2015_6_FD_79335 | JGI IMG/M metagenome (GOLD analysis project Ga0105107, IMG submission 79335) | Freshwater sediment microbial communities from Prairie Pothole Lake near Jamestown, North Dakota, USA - PPLs Lake P8 Core (1) Depth... | ecosystem: Environmental > Aquatic > Freshwater >... | reverse complement strand
TGGTTCGACACGTTCTACGACCGGCGAAACGCCGTGGGCTTCTACGGGAACGCCATCGGTGGAGTCTCCGACTTCCAGATCACGAACGAGGGAAACCCCAACTTCGACTGGAACCCACTGCGTGAGACCCGCACGGCCCTGTTCGATGGTGGCTGGTCGATCGAGATGGCGATCCCGTTCAAGTCGCTGCGGTATCGGCCCACGCGTGACCAGATCTGGGGCATCCAGATCCGCCGCTCAGTCCTGCGCCGCAATGAATGGAGCCACATCGCCGCGGTGCCCCTCTCCGTCGCGGGCAACGGCTCACAGGCTGTCTTCCGCGTATCCATGTACGGGACTCTCGTCGGTATCGAGGCGCCCCCGCCGAGCCGGAACCTCGAGGTGAAGCCCTACGCGATCACGGGTTATCAGCGCGACCTCGTCGCCACGCCGCAGATCGCGAACGACGGGTACGGAGACGTCGGTCTCGACGTGAAGTACGGCATCACCGAGAGCCTGACCGCCGACCTCACGTTCAACACCGACTTCGCCCAGGTGGAGGTGGACGAGCAGCAGGTGAACCTGACGCGCTTCAACCTGACCTTCCCGGAGAAGCGTGAGTTCTTCCTCGAGAGTCGTGGCGTGTTCAGCTTCGGCGCCGGCGGTCAGATGGGCGGCTTCGGCGGCCCGGGAGGTGGTGGCGGCGGTGGTGGCGGTGGCGGCGGGGGAGGTGGCACGCCTCAGCTCTTCTACAGCCGCGCGATCGGTCTGGAAGACAACGTGCCCGTGCCCATCCTCGGCGGCGGCCGCGTCACGGGTAAGGTGGGCTCCTTCGACGTCGGGCTCCTGAGCATCCAGACCGGCGACGCGAACGGCAGTGACGGGGACGGGATCGCGAAGTTCGAGCGCGACGTGGGCGCGGAGAGCACGAACTTCTCCGTTCTTCGTCTTCGCAGGGACGTCTTCTCGCGTTCGACCGTCGGAGTGTTGTTCGAGAACCGGTCCCGCTCGCTATTGGGCTCCGGCTCCAACCAGGCGTGGGGGCTCGACGGCTCGTTCGGCATCACGGACGAGTGGAGCTTCCTCGGGTATTACGCGCAGTCGCGCACCGACGGCACGACGAGCCGGCACCACGTGAGTTACCGCAGCCAACTCAGCTTCAACGGCGACGTATGGGGCGGCAGCGTCGACCACGTGCTCGTGGAGCACGCGTTCAACCCGGAGATCGGGTTCGTGCGCCAAGCGGACTTCCGCCAGACCAGCGGATCGATGCGCTTCAGCCCGCGGCCCGACATCCCGGGCGTCCGTCAGCTCAACTTCTCGGTGGATGCGGATTACCTGGAGAATGCCAGGACCGGCCTGGTCGAGAGCAAGGGCTACGGAGGATCGGCCGCGGTGGAGCTGAACAACCAGGACCGGCTCAACGTCAACTGGGGCTACAACTACGAGAACTTCATCCAGAACGAGCGCATCTCGGGTGCCACGATCCTCGCGGGGCGCTACGAGAACCCGGAATGGCGGGTGGGGATCAACCTGGGCCCGACGCGTCGGATCCAGGGGGGCGTGTCGTTCCGCCGAGGCGACTACTACGGCGGCACGATCACCTCGCTCGGCCTGAACGGCGCGCGGGTGGAGGTCAGCCCGCAGTTCTTCATCGAGCCGAGCGTCTCCTTCAACTGGATCGACCTCCCCACGGCTCTCGAGCCCGGTCGCTACGACCAGAACGTGTTCGTCACCCGCGCGACCTACACGATCTCGCCTCGCATGTACGTGAGCGCGCTCGTGCAAGCTTCCGCGGGCAACGACATCGACTTCCGCACCTTCATCGGGAACTTCCGCTTCCGGTGGGAGTGGGCGCCGGGCAGCGAGCTGTTCATCGTCTACACGGAGGACCGCAACGCGGACGTCGTGGGCCAGTGGTCCTCCCTCAACAACCGCGGGCTCGTCATCAAGGTGAACCGGCTGCTCCGCATCTGACGGCACAGCCGCATCCCACGGAGGTCGGGGCTATCGGGACTGACCGACCCCCCGGGGGCGAAATATTTCCTGGCGGCCTTCGTGCGCCACGTGTTTACGTGGAATAGGCACCGTACTTACCCACCTACGCCGAACCGCCTGAGGGGAAGTCCCGCATGCCGAGGAGCGCCGCGGACGTGGTCCGGTCCGTCGTGGAGCGGCTCACAGCCACGACGTCTCGCGTCCTGCATCCCAACGAGGGAGCCGTCCCCGAGGAGGCCCTGCAGCGGCTGCTCCGGAACGTTCCTGGAATGGTGTTCCGCGGCGCCGGCGACGCAGCCCGCAGCATGGAGCTCGTGAGCCAGGGATGTCGGGAGCTCACCGGGTTCGGCCCCAACGAGCTGGTTTGGGGCAAGGTCGTCTCGTACGGCGCCCTGATCCATCCAGACGATCGCCGCCGCGTCCAAGAAGGTCTCGCCGAGGCCATCGTCACCGGACGACCCTATCGGCTCGAGTACCGTATCCGCCGTGTCGACGGGCGCGAGCGGCTCGTCAGGGAACAGGGGCAACCGATCGCGCGCGATCGTGGGGGCGTCGCGCTCGAGGGGTTCGTCGCCGACATCACCGCGGAGGGGGCTTCGCTCCGTCCCGACGGGCTCTTCCGCTCGTTGGGGGAGCACTACCACGTGGGCGTCTACATCGTCCGCGACGAGCGCTTCGAGTACGCCAATGCGCGACTCGCGGAGGTGTTCGGGTACTCGGAGACGGAGCTCCTCGAGCTTCCTTCGATCTACGAGCTGGTCCATCCGGGCGATCGCGAGGCCGTGGCCGAGCACTATCGCCAGCGTGTACAAGGACGCTCCGACGGCGTGCCCTTCGAGTTCCGCGGCCGGCGAAAGGACGGACGAGCGATCACGGTCGAAGCGATTGGGCAGCGGCTCCCGCTGGGTCCCGCCACGGCGATCGCCGGTGCGCTGGTCGACGTCACCGAACGACGCCGGGAGGATCGCCGCGCGGGCGAGGCGGTCACGCTCGATGCGGTCGGGCGTCTCGCGACCGAGGTCGCGCACGACCTCAACAACGTGCTCGCGACGATCAAGGGCACCGCGCAAACGCTCTTGGCCGAGCGCTCCGGCGACGCGGCGCTCGCCACCGACCTCGATCAGATCGTCGCCGCCGTGAACCGCGGCACATCCCTCGGGCGCCAGCTGATGGACCTCGGCAGCACCCGCCCACGCGGTGGCGAGGTGATCTCGCTCCCGCAACTCGTCACCGGGCTCGAGCCGGTGCTCTCCCGCGCGCTCGGTGAGTCGATCGAGCTTCGTCTGGAGCTGGAGACGTCGGTTCCGCACGCCGGGGTCGACGCGATACGCGGCGAGGAGATGCTCACGATCCTCGCGGCGAACGCCCGCAGAGCCATGCCGGACGGCGGAAGGCTCACGATTCGGGTGCGCGAGGCTAGGCTGGTGCCCTTCCGCGCCGGCATGAAAGCGGGGCCATACGTGGTGGTGGAGGCTTCCGACACGGGCCCGGGACTGCCCCCCGAGCAACAGCCGCGGGGCTTCGAGCCGTCGCTCAGGAGCGATCGCGGGCTCACGCGACTCTGGCGTCTCGCGTACGACGCCGGGGGCTGCGTCGACTTCGAGTCGACGCCCGGCAAAGGCTCCACGTTCCGCGTCACCTTGCCCGACGCCCACGCTCACTGATCGGGCGCGTGGCCATCATCCTCGTCGTCGACGACGAAGAGCCCCTGCTCGAGATCCTCGTCCGCTTCCTCTCGGGCCTCGGTCACAACGTCCTCAGCGCCACCGATGGGGCCGACGCGTTGACCATCCTCGAGGACGGCGGCGTGGACCTGTTGGTCACCGACATCAACCTTCCCGAAGTGGATGGAATCCAAGTGCTCAACGCGGTCCGTGCCGATGGGCGCACCCTACCCGCGATCGCAATGTCGGGAGGCGGGACGTTCGACAAGAGCTTGCTGCTGGGCTCGGCGGAGCTGCTCGGCGCCGTGGAGACGCTCGCGAAGCCGTTCGAGCTGGATGACCTCCGCGCGGCGGTCGAGAGGGTGCTGTCTTGAGCGCTTCCAGTCGCATCCTGGTCGTCGACGACGATCCGCACGTCCGTGCCTCGCATGCCCGGTTGGCCGCGGGTCTCGGGTACGAGGCGGAGACGGCGGCGGACGGCGTCGAGGCGCTGGCCAAGCTGGCCCTCGGTATCGACCTGGTCCTGTTGGACGGGCAGATGCCCAACATGGACGGCTTCGAGGTCGCCAAGCGGATTCGCGCGACGCCCGGCTTCGAGTTCCTGCCGATCATCATGGTGAGCGGGCTCGAAGGCACGGAGGAGCATCGCCGCGCGCTCGCGGTCGGCATCAACGACTTCATCCAGAAGCCCATCGACCGCGACGTCCTCCATCTCCGCTCTCACTGGCTGCTCGACCTGAAGCGCGCCCATGATCGGCTGAACGAGCACAAGGCCACACTCGAGCGCGCGGTCGAGATGCGAACGGCGGCGCTGCGCGACGCGCTCGAGGAGATGACGGAGGCTCGCCGCCAGATCTACAGGGCGCATCTCGACACGATCCGGCGCCTCACGATCGCCGCCGAGTTCAAGGACGAGGTGACGGCCCGGCACATCGAGCGGATCGGCCTCTACTCGAGCGTGCTCGGTGAGGCCTTGGACATGTCTCCCGGCCAGGTGGAGACGGTCCGACACGCCGCTCCGCTGCACGACGTCGGAAAGCTCGGCATCCCCGACCACGTGCTGCTCAAGCCCGGCAAGCTGGACGACGCCGAGTGGGTCGTCATGCGCACGCATACGACGCTCGGCTCGGAGATCCTGGCCGGCTCGGACTCGAGCGTGATCCAGATGGGCCAGACGATCGCGCGCTCGCACCACGAGCGTTGGGATGGAAGCGGATATCCCGAGGGCCTCGGTGGCACCGACATCCCGCTCGAGGCCCGCATCTGCGCGGTCGTGGACTACTTCGATGCGCTCACGATGGACAGGCCCTATCGGCGCGCGCTCGACACCGAGGTCGTGCTCGGGATGATGCGCGAGAGCTCCGGCTCGCACTTCGACCCGGACGTGCTCGACGTCTTCTTCGACAACCTGTCGAAGGTCACGGAGATCCGCTCGGGCTATCTGGAGGACTGAGGGCGGTCCGACGCCTTCCGGGGACGGATTCGAATGACCCCTTGACGGACTAGGGGTGGGGCCGCATTCTGCGGTCGCATACCTCGGTGAGCTAGGTATCGGCCGGGTTTCTCGGGAGGCGGCGTCATGGGTGGAAGCGATCTGTTCACCGGCACGCTGGACATCGTCATCCTGCAGGCCGTCGCGGCCGCACCGCTGCACGGCTACGCGATCGGCCGGAAGCTCCGCAACCGATCGGACGGTGTCCTCGCCGTCGAGGAAGGCGCCCTCTACCCCGCCCTGCACCGCCTCGAAGGCCAAGGCCTCCTCGAGTCGTCGTGGGGACCGACCGACACCGGACGGCGCGCCAAGTTCTATAGCCTGACGAAGGCCGGGGCGCGCCACCTCGAAAAGCGCATCCGACGCTGGCGTGAGCTGTCCGGCGCGGTGGACGCGCTGCTCGGCGAGGGATCGTGACGCGCCGGCGGGGGGACCCGAGCGACGAAGCGCGGGCCGAGATCGACTTCCACCTGGACATGCGAGTCCGCGAGCTCATCGCGGCGGGAATGCCCGAGGAGGAGGCTCGCCGACGCGCGCTCGATGCGTTCGGTGACCCACGTCGCATCGAGTCGGCCGTGCGGCGCGTGGACGAAGAGGTGCGTCGCCGGCGCTCGCTGCGCGAGCTTATGTCGTCGCTCACGCATGATATGCGCTATGCGACGCGGTTCCTCAGGGGCAACCCGGCGTTCACGGCCATCGTCGTGGGCACGCTCGCGATCGGGATCGGCGCGACGACCACCATCTTCTCGCTCGTTGATGCGGCGCTGCTGCGTGGGCCGCCGGTCGACGACCCGACGGCCCTGGTCGCGGTCTACACGAGCTGCCGGGCGGGGGCGCCCCGATGCACGTCGTCCTATCCGGACTACCTCGACTACCGGGATCGGTCAGGGAGCCTTGCCGATCTCGCGGCGACCACCCTGCAGTCGGCGAGCCTGGGGGACGAGGAGCGCGGCGCTCGCCTGGTGACGTTGGAGGCCGTGACCGGGAACTACTTCCCGCTGCTCGGTCTCGAAGCGGCTCGCGGGCGCGTCGTGCAGCCCGACGACGACCGCCTCCGCGACGGCGCGCCCGTGGCGCTGCTCTCCCATGCGCTCTGGAGGGATCATTTTGGCTCGGATCCGACCGCGCTCGGAACGACGGTTCGCCTCAACGGCGTCCCGTTCGAGGTCGTGGGCGTGGCTCCCGTGGACTTTCGCGGCCTCGCGCTCGACGCCGCTCCGGACCTCTGGATTTCTCTGCAAACGAGCGCGGCACTCGGCATCGGCTCGGTCGCCCGGCCCGAGATTTGGGATGACCGGGGCTCTCGGTGGATCGGCCGACTGGTGGGTCGCCTGCGCGCTGACGCGTCGGTCGAGCAGGCGCGCGAGGAGCTCCTGAGTGTCTCGGAGCGACTCCGTGAGGAGGAGCCGCTCGTGCGCGGTCCGCGTACGGTGACCGTCGATCCGCTCGCAGGCTATCTGCTGCCTGCTGGATCGGAGGAGTCGTTGCCACAGTTCGTGTGGATCCTCCTGGGCGTGGTCGGCGCCTCGCTCCTCCTCGCCTGCGCCAATCTGGCCAACCTGCTGCTAGCCCGAGCTTCGACGAGGCACGCCGAGATGGGCGTTCGCATCGCCATCGGCGCGGGACGGATCAGGTTGCTCCGGCAGCTCATGGTCGAGAGCGTTTTCCTCTCCGCTCTCGGCACGCTGGGGGGGCTGATGCTCGTGCCCTTGCTGATGCGCGCGCTGGGTGCGTTCGAGCTGCCGGGGGGCGTTCCCATCTCCAGCCTGGGGGCCGAAGTCGATGTGCGGGTCCTCGTGGTGGCCGCGACGCTCTGCGTGACCACGGCCGTCCTCTTCGGGCTCGCCCCGGCCCTGCACGCGACCCGGCGCGACGTGGTCGAAGCCATGAGGAGCGGCAGGAGCACCGGCGGTCGGCTCGGCTCGGTGGGGCTGCGGCGCGCTCTGGTGGCCGCCCAGGTGGCCCTCTGCGCCGTCCTCTTGGTCGGCTCCGGTCTGTTCGTGCGGTCCCTGCGAAGCGCGCTGTCGATCGATCCAGGGTTCAGGAGCGAAGACCTCGGCATCCTCCGCTTCGACCTAGGCACGCTGCGCTACACGAATGCCGAGATCCATACGTTCGCGACCGAGCTGCGGCAGCGGGCGCTCGCCGATCCACGCGTCGTCTCGGCGGCGACCTCGACCCTGGTGCCGTTCCAGGGCGGCGGCTTCATGGGTTTCTTCACCGAGGTCGAGGGCTATCAGCCTGCGCCGGACGAGGAGATGCGGATCGACGTCGTGCCGGTGTCGCCCGCGTATCTGGAGACGCTCGGCATCCCCCTTGTGGCCGGTCGCGAGTTCGACGACGCCGACGTGGAGGGGGCGTCCCCGGTTGCGGTCGTGAGCCGTTCGATGGCCGAGCGCCACTGGCCCGACGGCCGCGCCGTGGGCGGTCGGATGCGATTCCGTGACGAGTGGCTCGAGGTCGTGGGTGTGGCGGGAGACGTGAGCTGGTCGGCGCTGCGAGGCGAGCCGACGAACTTCGTCTTCCTGCCGCACGACCAGTTCACCGAATTGGTGAGCGGGCCGCTCACGCTCGTCGTCCGTTCGCCGGATCGCACCCTCGACGTGGTCGGCGCGCTCGGCGCCGAAGCTCGTAGCATGGAGCGAGACTTCTCGCCTCAGGTGGTGACGACCATGGACGACCTCGTCGGCGACGTGCTCATGCCGCAGCGACTGGGGACTGCGCTTCTTTCGGCGTTCAGCGCGCTCGCGCTGCTCCTCGCGTCACTCGGTATCACGGGCGTCGTGTCGTACGGCGTTCGCGAGCAGCGTAAGGCCATCGGCGTCCGGCTGGCGCTCGGAGCCGGGGGCGGGCAGCTGATCCGCATGGTGGTGGCGGGTATGGTGCTTCCCGTCACGTTCGGCCTCGCGATTGGACTCGGCACCGCGAGCCTGCTGGACGACGGCGTGGAGGTCTTTCTCTACGGCGTGATGCCTGGCGACGCCGTCACCTACGTGACGATCGCATCGGGCGTATGGGCGGTGGCGCTCCTCGCCATGCTCCTACCGGCGCGTGAGGCGACGAGGGTCGATCCGCTCGAGGTCCTCAGGTCGGAGTAGCTACGACCGCGGTGACGTTGGGAGTCGGTCGCTCGCGGGGCGGCGGCTCCTTCATCTTGATCTTGCCGTTGAACTGACCGCCTTCCTTGACCGCCAGCCGACGCGCCTCGATGTCGCCTTCGACGACCGCGGTGCCTTCGAGCGCGAGGCGGTCGCTCACGATGATCCCCCCGCCGACGTGGCCGTGGATGACCGCGCGGTCCGCCACCACCGGACCCGCGACGGATCCACCCCGGCGCACCTCCACCTCGGCGCCGCGAACGGCGCCGCCCACGCGCCCGGCGACGGAAAAGACTCCGCCTTCTCCGGTCGGCGCGACGTCGCCGGCCACCGAGCCCGACTCGCTCACGAGCACGCGCGGCGCGCGGAGGCTGCCCGCGACGTCACCCTCGACGCGGATCTCCCCGTCGCACTCGCAGTCGCCGAGCACCCGCGTCCCCTTCGCGATGACGGACACCTGACCCGAGGGTCCGCTGGAGGCCATTCGAGGCTCCATCTCCGTTTCGTCCTTCGTTCGTTTTCCCAGCACGACGCGCTCCGCCGACGGGGTGACTCGCCAGCGCGGCAATCGCTGCAGGATCCGTACCCCCTGCGTGGAAAACGGCTACGAAACCGGCTCCGGCACCGATTCGATCCAGACGCTCGCCCATTCGCCGAGGGCACGAAGCGGGGCTTCCAAGGCACGACCCTTCTCGGTCAGCTCGTACTCGACCCGTACCGGCGTCTGCGGTGTCACGATGCGGCGGACGATGCCGGCGGCCTCCAGCTCCTTGAGCCGCTCGGACAGCATGCGGTCGCTGATGTCCGGCACGGCGTCCCGCAGATCGCTATAGCGCCGCCGCCTCTCCATGAGGAGCCGGATCACGGCTCCGCTCCACCGGCGGCCGATCAGCTCGACCGCCTCGTGGAATTTGGGACAGAGCTCGGACGAGTGCGCGTTCACGAATTCAACTTACCGAAGGGAAGGTACTTGACGAAAGTTACTAAGGAAAATATAGTTACTCACTGACGGTAACCAAGGCGCCCGGCGCCTTCACGAGAACAGGGGAGCTGACCATGAGCACCACGACCCAGACCACCGAGCGGGGAACCGCCGTTTGGACCATCGATCCGACGCATACGCACGCCGAGTTCGGCGTCCGCCATCTGATGATCTCGACCGTGAAAGGTCATTTCAGCGACGTGGCTGGAACGGTGATCGTGGAAGACGGCGATGCGACGACGGCCCAGGTCGACGTGACGATCGGCGTCGCGAGCATCGACACGCGGGTGGAGCAGCGCGATCAGCACCTTCGGTCGCCGGACTTCTTCGACGCCGCGCGCTTCCCGGCGCTCACCTTCCGGAGCACGAGCGTCGAACGGGCTGGAGAGGACCGCTACCGGGTCCTCGGCGATCTGACCATCCGTGACGTCACGCGTCCGGTGACGCTCGACGTCGAAGGCACGGGAGGTCTCCGGGATCCGTGGGGGAACGAGCGGGCCGGATATACGGCGACCGCACGCATCAACCGGAAGGACTTCGGTCTGAACTGGAACCAGGCGCTCGAGACCGGCGGCGTCCTCGTGAGCGACGACGTGAGGATCTCCCTCGAGGTCGAGCTGGTGCGAGCCTCCGACTGAAGCGTACCGAGGACGCACACCCGGCGACCTGCCCGTACTCGGGCGGGCCGCCGGGTCGTTTGGTGCCTCCGGTGGCAGCGCTAGAGGCCGCCGCCCCGCACGATGCGGATGCTCCCCGAGCCCGTATCGATGTTGATGACGCCGTCACCGTTGCCGAGGCGTCCCGACACGCGGTCGCGCCTGACGGAGCGGACCTCGAGCGGGAAGTCGAGGTCGATGCCGCCGCTTCCCGTGTCGATCTCCACCGTAGCGCCCAGATCCGCCGGTGCGCGCACGGTCACCGATCCGGAGCCCGTATCCACCTCCAGCAGGTCCACGTCGGCAAGCAGGTCGATCTCCACCGAGCCGCTTCCCGTATCGACCACGACGCTGGGCGCGGACACGCGGAGCAGCTCGACCGCCCCGGACCCGGTGTCCACGTTCACCGAAGCGGCTTCGAGCCCGGTCGCGCTCACGCGTCCCGAGCCGGTGTCGAGCTCGATGGCATCGCCCACGATCTCGGACACGCGCACCGAGCCCGAGCCGGTGTCCACGCTCAGGTCCCCTCGCACGCGGCTCGCCGTGACGCTCCCCGAGCCGGTATCGATGACGAGAGCGCCGGTGATGTCCGTGGCCGCGACCTCGCCCGAGACGATGTCGAGCCGCAGGTTCGCGTTCACGCCCTGCGCATTCATCCGTCCGGCCGCGACGTAGACGGACGCGGTGATACCGCTGGGAACCTCGATGACCAGATCGGCCCACGCCTCGAGCCCGTTGCCGGTCCCCCGCAGGCGCACGCGGTCCCCGTTGTCCCCTCCTCCGTCGCCGAACGTCCCGTCGGCCCGCACGGAGAACGTGTTGTTCGAGCCGCGGCCGAGCTC
>Ga0105107_10003289_pt1 | contig 10718 bp, 9 predicted proteins | sample PPLLaktember2015_6_FD_79335 | JGI IMG/M metagenome (GOLD analysis project Ga0105107, IMG submission 79335) | Freshwater sediment microbial communities from Prairie Pothole Lake near Jamestown, North Dakota, USA - PPLs Lake P8 Core (1) Depth... | ecosystem: Environmental > Aquatic > Freshwater >... | reverse complement strand
TGTGACATCCCGCGGCGTTTATGGTGGCGTACGGGGTCGGCCTGAAGGAGCAGTGCTTGTCGCCAGTTTGTCGCCAAGCCACCGTCACACGCACAACCCTTTGGATCTACTTCCTCTTTCTCCCTCCCTTCCCGGTTCGAATCCTGGAGGGCCCACGCGTAACTTCGCGAGACTGCTTACGATTGTCTTCTGGACCCTTGTCGCCAGGTTGTCGCCAACCTGCCCTCGCCGGGCGTAGGACCTCGATCAAAGCGTTGTCGGCGAGACGGGCGTAGCGGCGCGTCGAGATCACCGACGCGTGGCCCAGGAAGCGCTGCAGCGCGCGCTCCGAGACACCGCAGCGGATCGCATCCGTCGCCATCGAGTGCGTCGTGCCTTCGCGGAGCGAGACTTGCGGCATGCCGGCACGGCGTGCATCCCACGGTTCTTTGCCGAGCCGGAACTTTCAAAAGTGCGCGTGCGCTTCGGCCATGGATCTGCCAGCTGCCACGAGATCGAACTCCTCGCTCGGCAGAGGCCTCTTCATCTCGAGGACGATCTTCCTCTGGCGAGGACGGCGATCCGCGATGGCGACTTCATTCTTCGCGACAGCAAGGGCCGGGAGTTTGGCAGACGCCGTCGCGCTGGGCCCGAAGGGCTTGCGAGCGCGCGCGAGCGAGGTTTCGCCGCGCAGAGCCGGCAGCCGGCAGTCCGCGCGCACGAAGCCCTCGGCCTGCTGCACGCCCGGTCGGAACTGCGCCCCTACCTCGCCTCCACCGAGGGCAACGCCTTCGCCATCTCCATCTCCCTGCGCGCCTCGTCTGTGCGTCCGAGGCGCAGCAGCACCTCGGCCAGCTTCTGGTGGGCGGCGGCGCTGGGCCGCGTGCGCACCAGGAGACGATAGTTGGACTCCGCTTCCTCGATCCTTCCCTGCTCGACGAGGATCGTGCCGAGCTCGTCGTAGGCCGCCGGGTGCTCCGGGTCGATCTCGATCGCGGCGTGCAGACTGGAGATGGCTTCGTCCGGGTGGCCCTGCTTCCACAGCACGAGCCCGAGCCCGACGTGCGTCTGGGCGTTCGGCTTCACCTCGAGGGCGGCGCGGAAGTGGCGTTCGGCCGCGGCGTAGTCGCCGCCCCGCAACAGGTGGCCGCCCAGGTTGTAATGCGCCGACGGGGACGCGGGGTCGAGCTCGAGGGATTTGCGGTAGAGCTCCGCGGCCTCTTCGGTCAACCCCTGGCGTTCGAGCACGAACCCGAGGTCGTTGTAGATCGCGGGCTGCGGCTCTATGGCGAGCGACTCCCGGTAGTGGGCTTCGGCCAGCTCGAGCTCGCCGAGGTCGATCGAGGCGAGGGCCATGTTGTTGTGGGCCTTCCAGTGTTTCGGATCCACCGCGAGCGCCTTCTCCAACGCGGCCACCGCCTCCCGGCTCTTTCCCTGCTGGAACAACGCGAAGCCGAGGGAGTTCAGGAGCTCCACGTTCTCGGGCTCGACGGCCAGTCCCCGCTGGTAGGCGCGGACGGCGCCGGGGTAGTTGCCGGTCCGTTCGTTGGCCATGCCCGCGCGAAGGAACGAGTAGGCATCGAGGAACCGCTCCTGAATCTTCGCGATCGCGTTGGCGGGCAGCGGGACGAACTCCGGGATGTTGGCGGCACGGTCGCTCCCGGTGAACCGCTCGAGCACCACCGGGGGTGTGGAACGGCCCTCCTCATCGATGTGGGTCAGGAACAGCTGGGTGTAGGGCGTGTTGGCCTTCGACGAGAAGACGAGCCAGCGGCCGTTGGACGAGAAGCTGTGCCAGGAGTTCATGAGGCGCGTGTTCGCGCGCAGGCGCCGGGCCTCGCCTCCTTCGGCCGGGACGATGTAGAGCTCGCTGTCCGGCATGAGCAGCATGTAGTTCTCGGCCTTGCAGAAGACGATCCACTTCCCGTCCGGGGAGAACTTCGCGAAGAAGTTGCTCATCCCGTTGTGCGAGGCGCCCTCGATCGGCTCGGCCGTTCCGCCGCCGCCGCCGTTGAACGGAACCCGGTACAGATCGAATTTGTACGGCTGCTTGTCCACGATGAACTCGGGGACGTCGTTCTCGTCCAGCAGGACGTCCCCCGCGCTCTCGATCCCGCCTCGCCGGTAGACCTTCGCTCGGGCGAAGGCGATCCATTTCCCGTCGGGGCTCCAGGTCGGGTTGCTCTGGACGTAGTCGGGATCGTCGGCACCCGGCAGCGGCGTGTAGGTGCCGGTCGCGGTGTCATAGACGACGAGGATGCCCTTGATCGGGAAGAAGAGCTGGGAGAACTCGATGCCGGGCGTCGCAACGAACACCGCCCGATCCTTCACCGTGCTGATCACGTAGCGACCGTCGGGCGAGACCTGGGAGAGGAGCCCGAAGGTCAGCTCGCCGTCGTCGCGCTTGTAGTCGCTCCAGGTGATGATCTTCTCGTCGTTCAACACCATCTGCTTTGAGACGGGGAGGATGGCGTAGCCGCCCTTGTCGTTGCCGTAATCGACGTCGAGGCCCAGGACGCTGCCGTTCCCCGAGAAGGAGTGGCAGTTCCCGCAGACCGGCAGGTTCTCCAGGACGACGGGCGGCCGGGCTTCGGACGCGATCGACCCGAAGCGCCAGCGGATACGCGAAGGATCCTGGACGGCGTCGATGAACGGGAGCGGAACCTCGCGGTAGAAGATCGAGTCCCCCACCGGGTCCGTGGAGGTGCGGATGCGCACGCTCGCGGCAGAGACGGCCTCAGCCCCCGGGCCGACGCCCACGACGGCCACCTCCCCGTCGCGCGCCTCGGTTCGCCGCTTGATCTCGGCCCAGGCCTCTTCGGAAGGTCGCCACCGCGGCTCCGCCGTCGGGAATCGGAGCACCTCCCCCGGCGTGTCGAACCGGAGCAGGACCTCCCACCGCACCGCGCCCACGGTCGCATCGCTCCAGACGAAGGTCGGAGCGACGATCTCGGGCGGAAAGAGCGTCTCGTCGAGGGGATAGTTGATCTGGAGGCGGCCGGAGGGCGCACTCGGGAACGCAAGAGAAGGCGCGGGCCCGGAATCACCGCAGGCACAGAGGACCAGCGCGGCGGCCAGCAGGACCCCGTCCCTCACGGGGGCCATCGGCGATCGGACGCTTCCGCCGGCTCGAGCTCGACGTCGCGGGTCCAACGCTGCCCTCCCGGCCGAATGCCCCGCGGGCTCCCGATCGATTGTGAGTGATCGGTTGAAGCGAGGCAATCGAGGTCCCCTCGGAGAGCGATCGCGGTGATTCTTCCCCATCCGAAATTGACAGGCACAGGGCGTTACGCGTAGAAAGGTCCTGCGGGCAAGTTGTCACCTGCCCCGACGGTCTGGACGACGCCCCGACCCGCATCGGTCGAGCGTGGAGGACCAGGATGAGTCTGCACCGTTCTCGCACGTTGCTCGCAGTCGCCGTGTTCGCGACCGCCACCGCTGCCAACGCAGCGGTCCATCAAGTCTCGCCGGGCGAGTCCATCCAGGCGGCAATCGACGCCGCCTCTCCCGGCGACACGATCCTCGTGGAGCCGGGGGTGTATCAGGAAACCGGGAACGCCCGGTTTGGCCTCCACATCACCACCGACAACCTCCGCCTGATCGGAAAGGTGAAGCACCACCACAAGGGGAAGCACCACGGAGGCGGAGCGAGCAAGGTCCGCCTCGTCAAGTTCGGGACCCAGCAGACGGGGGTCTACGCGGCTCCTGCGGGCTGCGGGCCGGAGGTCGGGGTTGGTGGCTGCCCCGACCAGCTCCAGGGCTTCGAGATTCGTGGCTTCAGCGTGGAGGACTTTCCGAACAACGGGATCCAGACCCGCTTCGTGAAGGACTTCAAGATCATCCGCAATGAATCCGCGAGGAACCTCGAGAACGGGATCTACCCGACCATTTCCGCGGACGGCCTGGTCGCGGCCAACGTCTCCTATGGCTCGCTGGACACAGCGATGTGGGTGGCAGCCTCCGAGAACGTTCGCGTCATCGGCAACGACGTCTCGGCGAGCCCGATCGGCTTCGAGATCACGGTCTCCAACAACGTCTACGCGTCGCGCAACCACATCCACGGCAACACGGTAGGCGTCGGCCTGTTCCATCCGAACGCGGCGGGCAACGCGCAGCTTCCCGAAATGGCCAACTGGGTGTTCGAGCACAACTACATCCATGACAACAACCTGCCGAACCCCGCGCCTCCGACGAGCTTCCAGGGTGCCTTGCCGCCGGGCATCGGGGTGCTGCTCCTGGGTGTCTCCAACAATGTGATCGCGAAGAACGCCGTCGAGAACAACGACTTCGTCGGGATCGGGGTCCTCGGCTGGTGTACCGCCACCGCCACCATCCCGACCCGCAACTGCATCGTCGATCCGCCCCAGGCAGATCCTGCTGCGAACAACAATCTGGTGTCCCACAACAAGGTGAAGGGCAACGGCGGAAGCCCGCCGGGGGGTGGAGCGGGCGACCTCGACTTCCTGGCCGCCGACATCACCTACTTCGAGTTCGAGGGGTCGTCGGGCAACTGCTTCGAGAAGAACAAGCCCAAGGGGTTCACGTTCGTCACCTCCGAGCCCGACGGAGAGCTGCCCACCGACGGCTGCTAGCGGTGCGTCGCAGCTGACTGCCAGCTGGGTCTCGAACCACGGGGCCGGGCCGCCAAGTCGAGCGGCCCGGCTTCGCTGCTTTGGTGCGCTATCGGTTCCGCCCCGGGCGGCCGGCCGCGACCCCTGTGCGCGCGCGAGTGCCGCCTGAACCCGGAGCCCGGTCGCCGCGAGCCAGAGGATCCCAGTGCCTCCCCATCCCGTTGCCGAGACGATCAAGACCCACGGCTGCTCGATCGTCCTCCGCCGGATGGAGGGTCCCGTGGCCCGGGAGCTCTTCTTCCTCTGCCAGCCCCCCGCCGAGGCCGCGGACGCGGGCCGGCAGGCCGAGGCGGCCTATCGCGCAATCGTTGCCGTCCTCGAAGCCGAGGGAGGGAGCTATCGGGCGGTTGTCTGTGAGACGCTCTTCCTGCGCAGCCTGCGGGCGGACCTCGAGCCGGTCCGTGCCGCGCGCCGTCGGGTTCTCGCCTCTTGCGAGGAGCCGTCCCCGCGACCCGCCACCACCGAGATCGAGCAGCCCCCGTTGAACGAGCGGGCCTGCCTCGAGGTCTCGGTGCAGGCGCTCCTTCCCCTGCCGAAGGGGCCACCGCTGCCGCTCGACACCCTCGAGGCACGGCCTGCCTGCGGCTGCGCCGAGTGCGCGGGTTCCCACGGCCTGCGGGTCCACGTGGGCGAGGAGGCCCGGCTCCACGCGGGCGGCCTCTATGGACCTGGCGAGGACGCCTACCAGCAGGCGCTCGCCATGTTCGCCGTCGCCGAAGACCTGCTGCAGCAGGCGGGGATGGAGTTCCGCGACGTCGTGCGCACCTGGATCCATCTGCGCCACATCGACCGGGACTACACCGATCTGAACCGGGCGCGGCGGGAGTTCTTCGCGGCGCGCGGGATCGATCCGGCGCCGGCCAGCACCGGCATCGGCGGCGGGCCCGTCCCCGAAGAGCACGATCTCTGCCTGGGCGTGTACGCCGTCCAGTCCGCCCTGTCCGGCGTGTCCGGCCAGCGTGCACGCCCGCCGGTGCGCACGGTGATGACCGCGCCCACGCTGAACGAAGCGATGCTCTACGGCTCCGACTTCACCCGCGGCATGAGGATGGTGGACACCAACAAGATCGCGCTCCACGTCTCCGGCACCGCGAGCATCGACGAGGCCGGAAGGACGGCACATCCGGGGAACTTCGAGGCCCAGGCGGACCGCATGCTCGTGAACGTCGCGGCCCTGCTCGAGGGCCAGGGGGCGACCTTCGCCGACGTGGTCTCGGCCGTGACGTATTTGAAGCTGCCGGGCGACGCCGCGCGCCTCCGGCAGAAGCTCCGGGAAGCAGCCTTCGAGGGGTTCCCCAACGTGTTGGTGGCGGCGCCGATCTGCCGCCCGGAGCTGCTTTGTGAGACGGAGGTGCTGGCGGTGCTGGCGAGAGAAGCGCCGGCCCCGTCGGGCGCTATGAACGCGCGGATCCGAAGCGGACCTCGTTGAACGCCCACAAGCCCACGAAGGCGAAGGCTCCGACCAGATGCCAGAGGGCGTGGAGCGCCAGGAACGGGTAGACGACGACATCGTTGCGTGCGGTCGCGAGCAGCATCCCCAAGAAGAAGAGGATGGTGACCAGTCCGAGCAGGTACCGCGCCCGTTCGGGAATGGCGGTGCGCCGAGCCGCGAACAGCGCGACGACGATCCAGGACATCACGATCAGGAACGACTCGCCGGGATAGAAGCCGCCCCACGCACCGAGCGGCACCAGATGGGAGCGGGTCACACCGGGCAAGCTGTCGCGGAGGTGCCACACGAGACCGATCGAGAGCATCAGCGTCAGAGCGAAACGCGCCCGACTTCGGAACGGCCGGTCGTAGTAGTCGCCGAGGACGGCAAGGCCGATCGCCCAAGCGACCACGAGATTGCTCCCGGTGTCGAGGAAGGTCCACAACCAAGGGGCCCCGAATACGAGATGGGTCTCGCCGAATCCATGGAGAGTGATCGTGAAGACGCCGGTCAGCGCGATCATCCAATACACGAATCGCCAACGTGCGGGCTGTGGGTGCAAGAGGCGAGTCAGGACGAGGCACATGAGACCTGCGAAGAGCGTGGCGAAGCCGGTGGTCGTGTTCGCGAGTCCGAATGCAGGGAGGTCATCCATCGGCGCGCATTCTACCTGACGCTTCGTTCGTCGTGACGGTGAAGCAGCAGAGGGACGGAATGCGCCTACCGAAGCGGGGACGGTCTTCGCAGCCTGTCCGCAAGGCGCGCGAAGGCGTCGAGGCCCGCCGGCTCGCGGAAGACGCAATAGTGCCCGTCGTAGACTCCAGACGGGATGCACGGCGAGAGCGATCCTGCACGGAAGGCTCCCGCGAGCCATGCGAACCCCTCGGGCGCCACCTTGGAGTCGTTCACGCCGCCCATGACGTCGATCGGGATCGCATGCTCGCGGGCCATCGCGAGCGGGTCCGCGCCATCGACGATCAGCTGGAACGGCAGCGTCAGCGGGTGGAACCGATCGACGTTCTTCCACGCGGCAGGGGGAACTCCGAGAAGCGCGCCGAGCACCTCGGGTGCAGTCGCTCCCGGGTTCGGCGGCAGGCCCGCGAGAAGGAAGATCGTCTCTCCCACCGTGCCTTGGATCTGGAGCAGATCCGATGCCAGCACGGAGTGCGCGAGCTGCCCGCCCGTTCCATTCAAGAACGCCGCCGCTGGCGCGCGCTCGTGCCTTCGAGAATGGAGTCCGGCGCCGACGCCAGCCATCTGGGCGCCGATGGAATGCCCGAACGCACCCAGAGTCCCACCGTCAGCGAGCACCCCTGGCGGTAACAGCGCGGGCAGAACGTCGCGCGCGAAGCGCTGTCGCACGTAGCCGTCGAGTGCGCCTTGCTGGAAGTTCGCACGGAAGGCGCCGAGGTTCGGAATGTTCACCACCAGGAGATTGTTGTCGTACCCGGCCTCCATGAATCCGAAGCGGGTTCCGAACAGCGGGTGGTCTCCCGAGACGATCACGACGCCGCGCTCCGCGAGCAGCCCGCGGATGGCCGCTACGTCGTTGCTCGGATCCGCTCGGGCAACGGGCTCGTAGGCGTCGCCTCCGGAGCCGTGGCCCCAATCCACCGCGACGAAGGCGGAGCCCGCCCGCGGCACCTGGACCACCACGCGCATGGGCGCGGGTGTCGGGGTGCGCCGCGGCGAGCCGTCGGCCGCGAAGTCGATCCAGCCATCGGTGCGAGCGGTGTCGGCGACGATGCCGAGACCTGGGCTTTGCCAGGGACGGCCGGACGGATCCTGGAACGCCGCGGTGTGGATCGTGGCCTGGTACACGGCCATCGGTCCGCTCGTCACGTCGATCGTCCGCGGAGCGAGACCTGGCACCGCGCGCAGGTAGCTCGTCTCGCGTCCCCCGTCTGCGAAGCCGACGGTCTCCACCGTGGCGGCTCGGCCCGCCGGCGTGGCGCCCTGGACGAACTGCAGCGAGGCGACCTCACGAAGGCCACCGATCGGCACCAGCATGGCGGGCTGCGAGGCGATCAGCGCGTCGGTCGCGTCGCGGAGCGCGGCGAGCTCGCCCGCGTGATCCTGCACGGTGAACACCGTCGCAACCGCAACGTCGAAGCGCGCGGCTTCACGCGGCGGTGTCCAACCCTCGGCGCGACGAGCCACTCGACCTGACACCAGCGCGAGATACCGCGCCCCCGAGCGGAGCGGATGGGTCTCTGCCGGCGATACGACGAGAGTTCCCGACGGGAGGTAGGGATCGCCGTGAGAGTCGCCGATCCACCGGACGTTCACGGGCACGAGCTCGGTCTTGTCGAGTCGAAGCAGCCGCACCGGGTCGAGCGGTGTCCCCGAGTAGTGTGCGCGCAGCGCAGGTTGCGACTCGAACCGGAAGTAGATCGGGGTCGTCGCCGAGAAGCCTCGCGCGATGCGCTCGGCCTGTGCGACCCAGCCGTCCAGGAATCGCTGGCCGATCGACGGCGCGACGCGCGGTAGACCCGGCAGCGACACGCCGCCGAGCGGCGACCGCATCTCGTCCGAAGGGTACGGACGATCGAGCAAGTGCTCCGAGCGATCCGCAGCGACGATCGCCCGCGGCCGTTCCAGAGGCCGCGGCCTGCAATGCGGGAGGATGCTCACGAGCACGGCGATGATCCCGGCGGCGAGAGAGGAGCGGACGACGCGCGTGGAGATGTGGGACTGCATGGACCTCATCGGCGGTAGGCGCACAGGATCACCTGCTACGCGTTTCGAACGCTGGCCGCGACTCGAAGATGCTCTAGGTGAGCGCGAACTCCCGTCGGAGGTCGTCGAGCGGCTCCGCGAACCGCTCCTCCCAACGCTCGTACGTCACGTTTCGCGATTTCCTTCCGTGCTGCCAACCTCTGGTGATCGCGTCCATCAGCGGCACCGTGAACTGAGGACGAAGAAATGCGCTCTGGGTCGTGACGATCGACATCCAGAACGCCGCGTACGGAAGACCCATCTGTGCCAGGTTGAACGCCTGCAGCGCGATCTCACCCAGAGGCGATGTGTCGTACCCGGTGAGCGGATGGAGGATGTCGTGCGTCTGGAATCCTCGAATCGTCGCGTAGCGCACTGCCGCGGGCATGCCGTCGAGCTGGCCAGTGAGCTCCCGATGCTGTTGCAGGAGCCGATAGTCGAGCAGGAGCTTGTGATTCAGCCCGTTCCTGCGGATGTGATGGTGGTAAGCGTATCCGAGCGTGCCCTCGGGCAGCTGCGCGAGCGCCTCGAAGTCGTAGTCGGGAGCGAAGTAGCCGTCCTCCAGCCACTTCTTCGGCTCCGGATCCCGCTCGAACGAGGAGACGTAGTAGTCCTTCGCAGCCGCATCGCCGTGATTCCAGAACCGGAAGTGCAGCTCGGGGACGCCGTAGCGGGCGGAGTCGTGAACGATCCGGAGCAGGTACTCGGAAATGGCGGGGTCGATGCAGGGCGCCGGAGGGTTGCGGACACCGCTGTCCATGCTGGAACTCCTCGGATGGGACCCGCCGAGCGACCGCGATTCTACCACCCGGTAGATGGAGCCCGGTAAAAACTCGATGACGCGACGCGTTCCAGGCATGGCCCTCCTCGCCCATGCGATCCTGGCCGCCGCGCTGGGGCCGGAGCAACAGGAGGGCAGCTCACATGAAGGCGTACGAAGTCGTCATCGATCCCATCCTCGAGATTTTCGCGGCCGGGAGCGTTCCGTGGCGGCGGCCGTGGGATCCGCTCGTCGGCCTGCCGCGCAACATCCGCGGCACGCCGTATCGCGGCATCCATCTCCTGACGCTCGGCTGCCAGGGCTACGAGTCGCCGCTCTGGCTGACCGTCCGCGAGGTGACGGAGCGCGGTGGACGCATCCGCCGCGGCGCGCGCGGCACGCCGGTGCTCCTGTGGAAGTGGCCCGATCGCGTCGACGACGCCGACGACGACCTCGAGCCCCGCCGCTGGCCGTAGGTCGTCTCCCGAATCGAAACGCAATCGAAGTAGGAGAGGTGACCGCCCTCGGCTGCCATGCGCTCGAGCTCGCGCACGAAGCCGGGTGAGAGAGAGCCCGCGGCCATCTGGCGGGAACCCCGGACGGATGCGCTCGAAGTACCGATGCGTCGCCGCTGGGGGCGGCGGCCAGCTGGAGGAGCTGATCCGCATCGACCTGCTGCGCACGAGGGCAGAGGTGGACGAAGTCATCCGTTGGCTGACGGGCTACAGCCAGAAGGCGTTGGAGGCGCAACTGGTCAAGAAAGCAGACATCGAAACGTTCATTGCCGAAGCTCCTCGACTCGATCCGTCTCGAGTGTCGGTCAAAGGTGTGATCTGCGGCGCTCGCGTGGAAGACATCGAGGACCCGACCATGCAGGAGATTCGCTACCTGGATGAGTGGGTCGATGGGCTGGCGAACGACAAAGCGATCGAGAACGTTCTGCGGAAGCCATAGAGGTCGAGTCGACACCCCGAATCACCGACGTTCGAGAGGAGCAAGGCTCACATGCTGACGGTTCATCATCTGGGGATCTCGCAGTCCGAGCGCATCGTCTGGCTCTGCGAAGAGCTTGGGGTCGACTACGAGCTCAAGCGCTACGAGCGTCGGGCGGACAACCGCCTCGCCCCTGACGAGTACAAGGCGTTGCACCCGATGGGGATCGCCCCCGTGATCACGGACGGTGATCTCGTGTTGGGCG
>Ga0105107_10003288_pt1 | contig 10718 bp, 14 predicted proteins | sample PPLLaktember2015_6_FD_79335 | JGI IMG/M metagenome (GOLD analysis project Ga0105107, IMG submission 79335) | Freshwater sediment microbial communities from Prairie Pothole Lake near Jamestown, North Dakota, USA - PPLs Lake P8 Core (1) Depth... | ecosystem: Environmental > Aquatic > Freshwater >... | reverse complement strand
GAACTACATATGGTTTTTGATGATCAATCACATAAAGAGGCTGCCAGAGCTTATAATAACTGGTGGAATTCATTTCAACCATTCAAAGGCGATACTAATATTGATCCATTAAGAAAAACAAAATATAGATGGCATTAGTCCTGAAATAAAAAATAAGCTAAGCATAACAGGTCGGTATGGGTCAATTCCTGCTGGGCCGGGAGAACTTTCTGACTGAAGAGGACCGTTAGATGGCTGCCGGCACAGGCTGCTAACAGCACTGCGGTGAGGGTCCTTAAACATGGGAATACACTTTCGGTTTTAAATTGTGAACCAAAAGAACAGGTGGTAACAGGTGCAAAAACGTGTACCTTTGTATTAACCCGAGCACAAAGAGCTCTGGCAAAGCAACGGCTCATATACTTGGACGTTTTGTGCCATAATAACAATAAACCAATAACTTACAATATGAAAAGAGTGCTCTTTATTCTGCCGTTTGTATTGCTGCTTAGCTGCAATCCAAAAAATGATTATAAAACAATCCTTCTCAAGGCAAGCGGAACTGTCGAAATCGCACCAAATGAAGCAAGTATAATGATAACCGCAAGCTGCCTTAATATAGATATCAAGCAAGCAAAATCCTGCTTAATTGATATAACCTCGAACCTCGATAATGATCTCAGGGATTTTGGTATTCAGAAAGAAGATATTCTGACAACAAATGTCAATTTAAACAAGCAATACATCTGGAGTAATAACTCGGAGGTGTTTAATGGTTATAGTGCTTCAACTACAACAATTGTCAGGGTACGTGATTTGAAAATCCTTGATGAATTGTATACAAATCTGCTCAGTAATGACAAACTATCACTTGGCTCACTAACATATAGCCACAGTAAAATGGACAGTATCAATAATATGGCATACATTAAAGCACTGGAAAACGCCAATAAGCTTGCAGATCAAATTCTTACTCAGTTGCCAGAGAAAAATAAGAGTATTCTGCAGGTAAGTAATTTTGAAATCACAAAAGGTGAAACCAAACCAGAAATCAATAATGAGAGACTTGAGGAAGCTCAGGTACTCAGTAAAAGTAACCTGACGATTAATTTTGGCAATATGGTTGCAGTACAACAGCTTTATGTAGAGTATAAAATATATTGATAAATACGGCACATGACAGGTCGGTCTATGCAATTGCCTTTCCGTACCGCGATAATTTTCGAGCCAGAACGGACAGTTTTGCAGCAGATGGCAAAGGTTGCCCGGGATGCGCCAGAGACTTCCGCCAGCAGAAGGATTTTTGCCAACCCAAGATAAAGTATTAACCGAATAACTCCGCTCCCACCAACAAGTGCAAAAACTCACCAATCTCTATTCGCCCGATGCGGGCACACCATGCCACCGTCCGCCAGTTGGCGGAGCAACGCCAGTTACTGCCTGACGGTAGCACACATAATATGAGATACCTATTAACAATTTGGTTTTTAATAGTTTCCCAATTCTGTACTGGTCAGAACGATTTTTACTCCAGGCTGGTCCGTGCTGTTCTGGACTTAACCAACAAGGAGGTTACCTACGATCCGGGCTATTACTCTATCCCCTACCCTAATGGAGATGTGCCAAGCGACAAAGGTGCGTGTACTGATGTAATTATCAGGGCATATAGAACACTTGGAATTGACCTTCAAAAGGAGGTTCATGAAGATATGAGGGCTAGTTTCTCAGTATATCCCAAATATTGGGGGCTATCAAAACCAGACCCAAACATTGATCATAGAAGAGTGCCAAACCTGATGACATTTTTCTCAAGAAAAGGCCAGATCTTACCAATTACTGATAAACCTGAAGGCTATGCTCCAGGTGACATTGTCTGCTGGGATCTCGGCAATGGAGTAACTCACATTGGGTTTGTAGTTAACTCCAAATCTCTTGTGGCAGACAGATTCCAAATCGTTCACAACATTGGCTCCGGGCAAGTGCTTGAGGACTGTCTTTTCCGATATAAGATAATTGGGCATTACAGGTATGAGAAATAGTCATCAGTTATATGAATCAAATATCATGAATATGGAAATCTCTCCTGATATGAGAACCGAAGGGACCAACTCCCAAAGAAATGTTTCTTCTTGGTTCCGGGCGTTGGTGAGCAATGTTTTACCTAACACTGAAAATATGAAAAAGACATTTCTTTGGATCGTAATAATTACTTTGTTTGGATGTAATTCTAACATCGATAAAAACGACTATTTAAGGAAAGTAACCAAGAATCTGGACAAGTTTAAATCTGCATCATATTTTGTAACAGAGTCTGCCAGTGCGCCAGGAGATACGGCAAAGTTTTCGGAGCCAAGAGTAAGGTTTTACAAAATTTTCATTAATCCGTCAGACACATTAGTCGGTTCAAGTTCGGCTATATTTTCAGCCAAGGATACAACAAAAATGACTGATTTCTACAATGGAACTGTAAGGGGTACTGTAAATTGGGATGAGCAATTTGTGAAGATTGATAGTTTTAAAAATCATCCCTACCCTTTCAGACTTGTCTATTATCCATTTTACACAAAGATTAATGAGATTATAAAATATACCTTGACTACTACAGATAGCATACGAACTGATTTCAGAGATTATGGTGATTCAGTTTTTTTTAGCCTAAAAATTATCAATAAACATGTTTATTTCCACATCAGGCCAATTGTGATTAAGAATGAATATATACCCGAGGATGAAATATCACAATTTGATATCTGGTTTAATAAAAAAGATTATCTGCCATATCGAATGAGAAGTAAATGGCATCATACAACTTTCTTTGAATCATCTCATAATGCAAAATTTAACTTTAATGCAGATACATCCTTAATTGAATCATACTATTTCCCCTCTCATTTTGAGGTTAGATATGTTGATCCGTATGCCCCAAAGCAAGAAGTTCAAAAAGAGAATCTTGCAGGCAAAATTGCCCCGGATTGGCAATTAAAAGATATTGATTACAAAAACGTAAAATTGAGCGATTTAAAAAGTAAGGTGATTTTAATCCAGTTTACAGGCGTCGGTTGTGGACCTTGCCATCATTCAATTCCATTTCTCAAACAGCTTGTAGAAGAATATGAAACAAAAGATTTTGAATTTATAAGTATTGAAACCTGGAGCAATAATATAGAAGGATTAAAAAGATATCAGCAGAATAATGGATTAAATTTTAAATTCTTAAAAGCAACCGACGAAGTAACAAAGGCATATAATGTATCTTCTGTGCCTGTATTTTTTATAATTGATGAGAATAGAATTGTAAGAAAGATAATAAACGGATATAGTAAAGAAATCACCGATAAAGAGATTATAGAGTCTATAGATAAGTATTTATAAAACTTCTACACACAACAGGTTGGTATATACAATTACGCCGTGTAAATGTCACGGGCCGTCAGCGGCTTTGCCGACAAAAATCATGCTGCCCTGACTTAATTTAAAATAGTAAATTTACCAATTGTGATATCGATTAAAATCAATATTATGAGAACCTTCTTACCTGCAATTCTGCTTTTTTTAACTTTCAATTTTGCTTATGGACAAGCCCCTCAAAAAAATCGGGCAATTATACTAACCGATATTGAAGCAGACCCCGATGATACGCAATCATTGGTCCGGTTACTTTTATATTCCAATGAAATTGATATTGAAGGAATTATAGCAACTACTTCATGTTGGATGACCGATACTGTGAATCCTCAGTCGATTATTAAAGTCATTCAGGCTTACGAAAAGGTACACTTTAACTTGAAAAAGCATCATTCCGCCTACCCCGAAGCAAAGACACTATATCCATTGGTAAAGAAGGGTTTGCCTAAATACGGCATGAAAGGAGTTGGCGAGGGAATGGACTCGGAAGGTTCTGATTGGATTATCGGGATACTTGAAAAGGAGGATGAGCGACCTTTATGGATTTCGACATGGGGAGGAGTTAACACACTTGCACAAGCTTTATATAAACTTGAAAAAACAAAAAGTAAAAAAGAAGCGAAAAGGTTAATTGCAAAACTTCGGGTTTATACTATTTCTGACCAGGACGACAGTGGTATCTGGATCAGGAATAATTTCCCCGACTTGTTTTATATCGTGTCACCGGGTGATGATTATGGGAGTGCAACATGGACAGGAATTAATTCCAGCTACATGAAAGGGATTGACCATACCTCCATAAGCAATAGTTGGATTGCCCGGAACATTCAACAAAACCACGGACCCCTGGGGGCAGTTTATCCTGATGTAGCCTGGGGCGTGGAAGGCGATACCCCTTCATTTCTTTCATTTATACCAAATGGATTAAATTTCCCCGAACATCCCGAATGGGGTGGATGGGGAGGCCGCTATGAACTATATAAACCAGACTTTTCTAAGATGACAAAAGGAAGTTCCATTGTGACAATTGCACCTGAAACAAGAGAAATCTGGACGAATGCCGTTGATACATATATCCCATACATTTCAAATGAATTTGGCCGGAGCGTGAAACAAGACACGATAACACATACAGATTTTAAAGTTACACTCTGGCGCTGGAGAGATGATTTTCAAAATGATTTTGCTGCCCGTATGGACTGGTGCTTCATGTCATATGAAGAAGCCAATCATCCACCTGTTCCTGTCTTATCTCATCCCGAACAAATCACCGTAAAATCAGGTGAAGGTTTTACTTTGGATGCTTTCGAGACTTATGACCCTGACGGTGATAATTTCAGTTTCCTCTGGTTTAATTATCCTGAGGCCGGTACATATAAAAACCCAATAAAGGTAAATGGAGCCGAGAATGTGCATATGGCATATTTTACTGCCCCTGAAGTAGATAAAGAAGAGACTGCACATTTTATTTTGAAGGTTACCGATAAAGGTGAACCGCAGCTATCAAGATATCAAAGGGTAATAGTGAAAATCAAGCCATAATAACCACTCCCGGTAACATCATAGGAACACATTTAATCTGAACGAATGAGAGATGTTGATCAGTATATTGAAGGTTTTCCAGATGATATTAAGGAAATCCTTACCCGGATTAGAAAGATAATCCTGGATTACGCCCCGGATGTTGAAGAGACTATGGCATACGATATGCCTGCCTACAAAACTTACGGCAAGCCATTGATCTATTTTGCCGGGTTTAAGAATCATATTGGGCTTTATGCCACCCCATCCGGACATTCTGAATTTGCAGATGAGCTCGCAGGATACAAACATGGCAAGGGATCTGTACAATTCCCCCTGGGCGCTTCAATACCCTACGACCTGATAAAGAGGGTGGTAATATTCAGGGCTGAGGAAAACAGGAAGGCGTCTGGGAAATGAGCAGAGCTGTTAAGTGCCGGCTTCATCTGTCTGGTTGGCCCATTCAAATGATGACATTTCTGTCGCGGCTTTGTCTCCCAGTTCAGGATGTCTTTCTGCCGCCATCATTACAATACGCTTTGCCATACGGCTGTAGGAATAGCTGGTCATCTCGGCTGCCAGCGCGAAAGTGGTATCGAGGCTGATATCGTTATTGGGGTTGATATCGAGCAGGTAGAATTCATTGTCGCGCAGTCGGAAATCGAACCTGGCATAGTCAAGCAAGCCAAATCCCCTCCAGGCTTTCAGTACTATCTTTTCCAGCCTTTTGAGCAGTTTCTCATCCAGCGGGGCGGGTATCAGGGTTTCGATTTTCACGTAATGTTCCGATCCGGGGTTATACTTCGAATCGTATGTACATAATCTTTTTCGCGCATCACTGAAAGCCGAAAAGTCCATCTCTACCGGCGGCAGCATTTCAGGGGGTTCATTATTCCACACTGAGACATGGAACTCGCGGCCATCAATAAAATCTTCAACCATGGCGGGTTGTTTCAACTCATTATTGACCAACATAATCTGCTCCTGAAGTGAGGCCGAATCAAAGACCACTGAGTTTTCTGTTATAGTGAGGCTGCAGTGTTCATGTGCAGGTTTAACAATTGCCGGAAACCGCGTCCAGTCAGCCGCCTCCGCCTGAGTAAGCACCGCTCCGTATGGAACTTTAACACCAATGGAATTAAGAACCTCTTTTACCTTCCTCTTATCATAGCTCAGTGCTATAACCTCCGGGATATTCCCGGTGTAAGTGAAACCGCTGTCGGCAATAATTTGCAGGACTCTCCCTTCGCTGTTCGGAATACCAGGAAGGGTTTCACAGAGGTTGAAGAGAATGGTGTCGTCAGAACTGTATCGATTAAGAATTTTCTCAAGATCGGGGTCAGTCAATTCCTCAAGATATGTTTCAATTCCCTCATTTACAAGTGAATCAAAGAGCACCTTGCATGAGTCACGGGAATCGTTTATTTCGAATTCATCCCATGCGGGATCGAGGTCATATAAGAGCAGAACCTTCAAAAAAAAAGTTATGTCACGAAACTAAATTAAATGATTGAAAAAAATGATGTTTGTGGAAAAAAAAGTAAAACTTTACCCGTTACATGAAGGCAAAAAAATATCTTATTATAAGGCATGCCCGGAGAGAGTTTTACGTAAACGTGTCACTGATTAAAAATTGAATCAATGTTCCTGCGATAATGATTAAGAGAATAGCACTTACAATTCCGGGATTACTCCTGGTGATCTCACTCACCGCACAGACCGAAAAACGAATAGTTATTGACGATGATATACAGTTGATACATCTTCAGGATTCAATTTTCATTCATGTAACATGGCATCAACTGGAAGGTAATGGACGTTTTTCGTCAAACGGAATGATTGTCATCAGTGGAGGAAAAGCACTTATGATAGATACTCCTATGGATAATGAAAAAACAGAAAGAGTGACAAGATTTGTTGAAGATAGCTTACGAGCAACCATGACCAGATTAATAATCGGTCACTTTCATGATGACTGCCTGGGTGGGCTGGGGTATCTGCAAAGCATTGGCATTGAATCGGTGGCAAATTATATGACAACTGAAAAATGCAGGGAGACCGGACTGCCAATTCCATCAACATCATTTACCGACTCCCTCGTTTTCAATTTCAACGGCTTAATGATCGATTGCAGGTATCATGGCGCCGGGCACACAGCTGACAATATTACTGTGTGGATCCCCGACAAGAAGATCCTGTTTGGTGGTTGTCTGATCAAATCAGTCAATTCCAGAGACCTGGGAAATTTATCTGATGCCGTAGTGGCTGATTGGGATATGACGATTCAGAGGCTGCTGGACTATTATCCGGATGTTGAAATAGTGGTCCCTGGTCATGGAGAACCGGGGGGCGCAGAATTACTGCATCATACAATAGCCCTGGTTAAGGATGAGAAAGGGTATTAAAAGATCAGCAACCGGTTTATCTGTGCTACTGAGGGGCGTCAAAGCACTTAATAAATCATTATCATAACAATGGAGATTATTATAAGAGAGGCTACACAGGATGATTTCCCGGCCATACTTTCACTGATAAAGGAACTTGCCGAATACGAGAGAGCGCCCGGAATGGTGACCAACAGCGTAGAGCAGATGAAGGAGGAGAAGGAGCTCTTCAGGTGCTTCGTGGCAGAGACAGTTGATGGGGAGATTGCAGGCATGGCTCTATACTTCATGGCCTATTTCACCTGGGTAGGCAAGTCGCTTTACCTTGAAGACATTTACGTGAAGGAGTCCTTCCGGCAGCACAGGATAGGCTCCGCGCTTCTGAGAAAGGTATTTGAGGTAGCCAGGGCCGAGAAATGTAAGCGGGTCAGGTGGCAGGTGCTCGACTGGAATGAACCGGCAATAGCCTTCTACAGAAAATGCGGCGCTGACCTTGATGGTGAATGGATCAACTGTAACTTTGATGAGGCCGGAATAGCCAGTTTTAACATATAAATTATTAAAACACTTCAAATATGAGAACCCGACTAGCACTCACATCATCGCTAATCTTAATTGTTACTATCCCGCTCTTTCTGTCTTTCGAAGCACCCCGGCAGAAAGAAAAATGGAAGCTGGTGTGGTATGACGATTTCAACGGCAACCAGCTTGACACAACCAAGTGGAATGTCCTTATGAGAGAGACGAGCAAACACATGGAGCTTCAGTATTATATTCCTGAAGAGGTCTATGTGGAAAACGGCCTTCTCAGGATAAGGAGCAGTCAAAGAAAATATGGTTCACAGGAGTACACCAGCGGAAGGCTTGATACCAGGGGCAAGTGTGCACCTGTTTACGGCCGTTTCGAGATCCGCGCAAAGCTACCCGGAGGACAGGGAATGTGGCCCGCTCACTGGTTGTATCCGCAGAACCGCAACTGGCAGATGGAGTACATCATGGCAGAGGCTGTGGCCGACGGCAAGGAGTCGATGATTCCCGAGGAGCGCCCCTGGTACAGTGAGATTGACATCATGGAATTTCTCGGGCACGAACCCGGCGTATTATACGGTACTCTTCACTATTACACCTTTGACGGACAGAAGAAGACAAGCTCCGGCACCTGGCGCAGCTCCACGGACTATACTGCAGGCTTTCATGTGTATGTCCTTGAGTGGGAACCTGACTCAATCCGGTGGTATATAGATGACCAGCTTATTCACTCCACCACATCAGGTATTCCTCATACACCTCACTACCTAATCATGAATACTGCCGTTGGCGGCAGGTGGCCGGGAGACCCCGACTCAACAACAGTCTTCCCCCAGTTTCATGATATTGATTATGTAAGGATCTATCAACAACAGTAAGACTAACAACAGCTAAAAAAGGTAAGAATTGAGGGCCAACGTCAAATCGCAGGGTGAGATGTCAGGGCAGGCGGATACGCTTGCATGTGCCAGGGTGTGCCAAACAAAAAGATGAATTGAACCTCATGGCACAGAATTTGTGCCTTAATTGCTATATTTTCTATTCTAAATGAAACCCGAAAAACACCCGCAAGCCCTTACCCCACAGGTGGCTATTTTGTTCCTGATGATACTTTTTGCTGGATGTGAGGAGTTCCCGAATCATCCTCCAAGGGCAGTTTTCATTTCGCATTACATTAATCACGCATGGGGATATCAGAATACAGGGTTCGTCATTGACGCTGAAGGCAATGTCAGTGGTTTCGATCAGCCAGCCATTTGGAATTACCATGACAGTGAAGGATATATCAGCGCAGCCGAGATGGAGCAGAATCTGGCCCAGCTTGAGGAACCCTATTGTAAGGTAACAAAATACGATCTGTTACTCTACACCACTAAGCTTGAAGGGGCACAGAAAGGCAAGATCACCAAACCGGAACACCAGATGTGCGATGCAGGCTCAACCACGGTTGAAGGGTATATTTATGAGCCCGGGACTAACAGGTACAGATATGTGTTCCTCAGGCAGACAGGAGACTTTTACAGCGAGAATACTTCGAGGGAGGCAGATGAGGTATATGAATGGATGAAAGATCCCTGCACGGGAAACCTCAATGTCAGATTAAGGTAATACTGACGGCATACATTATAAACAGGGTCATTCAGGGCGATTATCACCAGATTGAAAAGCAGTTGATAAATCGGGCTAAATAAAATCCTAAATCAGATCAAAATGAAGAAATTATTAAGGGTTATGGCATTTGCCGGGATGCTGGCAATCATTCCGTTCTCAGCCGCCTCCCAGCTGAGTGTATCCTATTATTCATCAAGCCTGTCCAAAATCGGACTGGCGTATGATTTCTCACCAAGGTTATGGAGCGAACTGAGACTGTACAGTAACACTAACATCGGCAATATCACCCCGGAGCTAGTATTCTGTATTAATGTTGCCAGCAGGGAATATCATAAGATATACCTTGGCCTGGGTGCCAATGTAAATTACTTCACAGGATTTGTCATGCCGATAGGTGTGCAATTCACACCATTTGAAAAGTTTGACCGCTTCTCGCTGCATATTGAGTTGGAGCCTACCCTTGATTTTTCATCAGAGGATGTGATTATCCAGAGTTCGTGCGGAATAAGGTACAAATTTATCAGGCAGCATCTGGAATGACCAGGAAGGGAGACAAGAAGAGTAACAGGCTTGAGACCGTACCAGGCATAGGTAAGAGCCTGGCGAAGGATCTTCGGGATCTGGGCATCAAAACCGTGTCAGATTTGAAAGGCCGTGATCCCGGGAAAATGTATAATGATCTCTGCCAAAAACGAGGGGTACATCAGGACCGTTGCGTACTGTATGTATTCCGTTGTGCTGTATATTTTGCTGACATTGACGATCCGGATCCGGAACTTGTCAAATGGTGGAACTGGAAAGACCGGAATTGATGCCGGAGGAAAACTATTATGCAACATATGGGAAAATCCCGGGTTCGGTGACCCGGGATTTTTTATTAACTTGTAACCTTATGTTAAGGAAGGTTTAAAGGTTCGGTATTGCTTCGGCGGCCCGGAGTGTGCAGCCACAAAAAAACACTGAAACACTTGATATTATGAGTATGGATGATATCAATACTGCCCAGATCCATTCCTACCTCTCACTGCGGAAAGCAGTGGGCTGGATAGGGATCCTTCTACCCTTTGTGCTGGTTCTGGGTCATTGCCTAATCTTCGGGGGAGATACTATCCTTCACAATCTCAGTGTCTACTACCACACCGGTATGCGTGATCTTATGGTGGGTGCCATCTGCGCCATTGCGCTCTTCCTTTTCTACTCCCGCGGATATGACAGGTGGGACAATATAGCCGCGAACCTGTCCGGATTCTTTGCCCTCGGAAGTGCCTTCTTCCCTACCGTTAAGGAGGG
>Ga0105107_10003287_pt1 | contig 10721 bp, 8 predicted proteins | sample PPLLaktember2015_6_FD_79335 | JGI IMG/M metagenome (GOLD analysis project Ga0105107, IMG submission 79335) | Freshwater sediment microbial communities from Prairie Pothole Lake near Jamestown, North Dakota, USA - PPLs Lake P8 Core (1) Depth... | ecosystem: Environmental > Aquatic > Freshwater >... | reverse complement strand
GAGCGCATCGCACAGTGGGAACGGGAGGCCGAGGCCGTGGCCGCGGCCGAGGACTTGGTCGTCGAGGCCGAGCGGCTCGCCGCGGGCACCTATATCGACCACGGCGATCTGCCCGAGCGCTGGCAGGCGCTCGATCGCGCCATTCGCACACCCGCGCTCACGCGACGATTCGAGGCGGCACTGATCGCGGTCGAGCAGCGCCGTCTGGCCCATATCCAGGCAGCGCAACAGGAAGCGAGCGCGGCGCGGCAAGGCATCCATGCCTTGCTCCACACCGCCGAGCAGCAGCTGGCTGCCGGGCAGCTGCGCGAGGCGCGCGCCAGCGCGGATCAGATCAAGAAGATGCGCACGGGGGCCGGCACGCTGCCCAAACCCACGATGCAGCGAATCGGCCGCCTGCAGCAGCAGCTGGTGGAACTGGAACGCTGGCAGGCGTTCGGTCAGCACAACGCGCGCGTCCAGCTCTGTGAGCGCGCGGAAGCGGCAGCTTCGCATACCGGGGACATGCGACAGCTCGCCCAGGAGATCCAGACGTTGCGCAACGAATGGAAGGCCCTGGACCAGCAGTACGCGGGTGTTCCGAAATCATTGTGGGAACGCTTCGACCGTGCGTGCGAAAAGGCGTACGCGCCGGCGGCGCGACACTTCGCCGAGCTCACCGCGCGGCGCAAGGAGGCACGCAAGAAACGCGAGGATTTCATCGCGCTTGCTGGCGAGCACGCGACGACGTTGCTGCAGGAGCCTCGCGATTGGCGCGCGATCGAGCGGTGGCTGCGCGAGACCGACCATCAATGGCGCGAGGGCGATCTCGGCAGCATCGAGCCGCGTGCCTGGAAAGACCTCGACGCGAGGTTGAAGGCCGCGCTCGCGCCCCTGCGCTCGGCCCTGGGCGATGCGAGAGAACGAGCAAAAGCGGCCCGACGGGAACTGATCGAGCAGGCACGTGCGCTCGGCGACAAGGCTCTCGACCGCGAAACGCCCTCGCAGGTGAAAACCATCCAAGCGCAGTGGCAGGAGCAGGCCAAGGTGATCGCGCTTGCGCAGCGCGACGAGCGCGCTCTATGGGAAGAGTTCCGGGGCGCGTGCGACGCGGTCTTCAAACTGCGCCAGGACAGGCGCAAGGAGCAGGACGGGCAAAAGAATCAGGCGCGCCAGGCGCTCGAGAGCATCTGCGCCGAGCTGGACAAGCTGGCGCATGCGAGCGACAAGACCGATCAGGAAATACGCCGTGCTCTGCGTGCATTGCAGGACGACTGGAAGGCGAAGGCAGTCGGGTCGGATCCGGCGCTAAGAGGCCTCGAGTCGCGATTCCGCAGCGCCAAGACGGCTGTGGAAACATCGCTCGCATCGCGCGCCCGCTCCCGCGAGAGTGCGGTTTGGCAGACGCTCGCGGCCAAGGAGCGGCTGTGCGAGCAGCTCGATGCTATGGTTCGCGAGCAAGCGCAAGGGCCCGAAGCCCAGGCCCCCGCCGCGTCGATCGCCGAGCGGTGGAACGCGCTGCCGGCCCTGTCGAGCGCGTGGGAGGCGAAGCTCGCCGCGAGGCGAGATGCCGCGACGGACGCGCTGTCCGATGCGGCTTGCGCCGATGCCTACCGCAGGCGTATGAGCGAGGCAGCCAAACCGCGGCTCGATACCCTGCTCGAGCTCGAGGTGCTGCTCGGCCTGGACAGTCCGCCCGAGTTTCAGTCCGACCGGCTCGCCCTGCAGGTAAGGCAGCTTCGCGACCGGTTCAACAGCACCGCAGCCGCAGGTCCGGAAGACGCCGGTGAGAAGCTGAGCAGCTGGTGCGCGCAGCCCGGCGTTCTGGACGCGCGCGAGCGAAATCGCGCCGAGCGGGTGTTCGCTGCGATCGGCAGGCGTCGCTGAAAGCGCTATTCGCGCCCGGCTGGCGCTGGCCGGCACGGCGACGCCCGGGCTGTGTCGTCCCTCAGGCGACGAGGCGGAGTGCCCGCAGATTCTTCGCGATGAAAGCCTTCACCATTTCGTGGGCCCGGTCGGTCTGCGGTCCGGGATCCGCAACCCAGATGTGACCGCACCCCTCGAAGACCTCCAACTCGCAGCTGCCGCCCGCGGCCCGATAGGATGCCGCGAACTTCTCCTGGAATGCCGGCAGCACGTTGTCATCGAGCCCACCCTGCATGATCAGCAGCGGCGGCAAGCTGACCGGCTCGCGCCGGTCGAGGATCTGCTGTGGATTGGCCTCGAAGATCGTTTCCCATGGATTGAAGTAGGTCTTCGACTTCTGCATCATTTCGGTGCGGCCACGGTTCTCCGCGTTCTGGTAGCGCGCAAAGGGGTCGCTGATCGGCGAGCGCGTCGCGACGTAGTGAACGGTGGCGTCGACCCCGGGATGTCCTTCGAGCGGTATGGCGTTGTAGCGTGGGTCCCGCGGGCGCATGCCGAGGATTTGCGCGACATGACCGCCGCTCGAGCTGCCGAGCACACCCACCGTGGCTGCATCACCCTTCCACTCGCGCGCCATGGCCTTGAGCCAGCGGACTCCGTAGTTCGCATCCTGGACTGAAGCCGGGTAAGGCGCCTCGTGTCCGAGCCTGAGGTCCACGGCGACGACCACGACGCCGCTGCGGGCAATGGCTTCGTCCATGGGCTGGTTCGCCAGCCGGTCCTTGTCGTTCCAGGCGCCACCGTGCAGGTCGAGAAGCGCGGGGAAGGGGCCCGGGCCCTGCGGCTGATATACCCGGGCGAGCAATGTCCGATGCGGGGTGCGGCGGAATTCGAGCTCCCACGATTTGATTTCGAAGCTTGCTGCGGGGTCGTAGCGGGTCGGCATGATGGATCCTCCGTCGAGTCATTGAGCGCGGTCGGCGCCGCTGTCGCCGGCAGCCCAGGTGCGATGCCGGTCGGCCGGTGTTCATTCCAGGCACAAATCCCTGGTTCACGAGCCATCGCCGCCGCACACCTGTCAGGCGCCGTGCCGCGCACCGATTGCTCCAGTGCGTGGCTGCTTGCGGGGCTCGAGGCCGAAAGCTATCACACTGGACTGAGGAGGTGCCAGCCGCGCATGGCCGGCCGGCGGCACGGTCGTGAGGATTACGTGAGTGAAATGCCTCAGGCTCCGTTACAATGGAGCACCGCAGCCGTTTCGCACGGTGCGCCTTCACAACCCTACCGAAATGCAATCATGATCGAAGTCAACGAGACGATTGAAGTAGCCGCGGATCCGAAAACGGTGTGGACCCTGCTGTCCGACCCGCATGCGGTGGTCGAGTGCGTATCCGGCGCCACGCTTGGGGAAAAGAACGCGGAGGGCGTCTACGATGCCGGGATCGTGGTGAAGTTCGGGCCCGCGAAGGTCGCCTTCAATGCCAAGGTGGAGATCGAGTATCACGAGCCGGAGATGAGCGGCAAGGTGATATCGCGGGGCAAGGACAAGCAGGGCGGGGCCCGTTTCACCACGACGATGAACTTCAAGGTGAGCGAGCAGGCCCAGGGCGGCACCGGCTCCTCGATCGCGATCAAGGCCGAGGTGGACATCGCGGGGCGCCTCGCTTCGCTCATCGAGACGGGCGCCAACATGGTGGTCAAGCGCATGACCAAGGAATTCTCGGAGCAACTCGCGGCGCGCTGTGCCGGCGTCAACGCTGCGTGAGCGCTTCCTCGATAGTGCTCGCCGGCTTTCGGGCGGGCGTGCTGCGCGACGGCGTCGCCGGTGGCGCCGCTGGATTTGATCTCACATCTCTCACGGAGGACGGGCAACCATGAAGGTCTATCAACGGCTGGCTCAAGCATTCAAGGGTGAAGGTATTACGGCGACCTTCGGCATGATGGGCGACGGCAACATGTACTGGGTGTCCGAGCTGCACAAGATCGGGATCAAGGTGCACGAAGTGCGCCACGAGGGGGCCGGTCTCGGCATGGCCGACGGCTTTGCCCGCACGAGCAACACGCCCGGGGTCGCCACCGCCACCTGCGGACCCGGCGTCACGCAGCTTGCAACCGCTTTCGTGACCGCAGCCCGCGCACGGTCCCCGATCGTGGCATTCTGCGGTGAATATCCCTGGACCGATCCGGAGTACGCGCAGTATCTCGACCAATCGCGCTTCGCCGAAGCCTGTGAAGCCGGCTTCGTGCGCCTGCAGAATGCCGATCAGACCGACGAATGCGTGCGCAAGGCCTTCTACCTGGCGAAGCTCGAGCGTCGCCCGATCATGCTGAGCTGCCCGATGGACGTGCAGCAGAAGGAGTTCGACGACGACGAGCCGTATCGCCCCTCGGGCGAATTCTTCAAGCCCGGACGGGTGCAGCCGAACGCCGCGGAGCTCGAGCGCGCCGCCGATGTCATCGGCTCGGCAAAGCATCCGGTCATCGTCGTGGGCCGTGGCGCCCAGTGGGCCGGTGCGGGTCCCGCGGTGCTCAAGCTTGGCGAGCGCATCGGCGCCCTGCTCGCGACCTCGCTGCTGGCCAAGACGTTCTTGAACGAGAACGACTACCACGCGGGGATCTCGGGGCTGTACGCGACCCGCACGGCGATGAAGCTCATGGAAGAGGCCGACGTGGTGATCGGCGTGGGCGCGAGCCTGAACCGCCACACCATCGAGAACGGCTACCTCTATCCGAACGCCAAGTACATCCAGATCGACTCGCAGCCGCACCTTGCCATGGCGAACGGCAAGTTCGCCGACGTCTACATCCATTCGGACGCACGCATCGCCGTCGAAGAACTGGAGAAGCTCCTGGCGAGCAAGGGACACAAGAACACGGGCTATCGCACGCCCGACGTCAAGGCGAAGCTGCAGAACCATACCGCCGATCGCACGGAATTCCCGCTCGATCCGGGTACGGTCGATCCACGCGAATCCATGATGGTGCTCGAGGAGCTTCTGCCCACGAGCGTGGGGGTGCTCTCGGGCAGCGGCATGACCTCGGGCATCTCGAGCATGATGATGACCAAGCACCGTGCGCTGAACCAGGCCGGCCACTTTTTCGGCTGTATCGGCCAGATGCTGCCAGCGGCGATGGGCGCGATCGTCGCGTCCAACAACTCGCCCCTGTGCCTGATCGACGGCGATGCGAGCTATCTCATGCACTTGGCCGAGTTCGAGACCGCGGTCCGATACAAGATGCCCTTGCTCGTCGTCGTCATGAACAACGAGTGTCTCGGTGCCGAGTACTACAAGCTCGATGCCAAGAACATGGACGCGATGACCTCGGTGATCCCCACGCCCGACCTGGGCGCGGTGGCGAAAGCGATGGGCGGGCGCGGTGCGTTCGTCACGCAAAACGATCAGCTGCGCACCGCGGTCAAGGAGTGGGTGGCGAAGCCCGGGCCGATGGTGATCGACGTGCGCATCTCGCGCACGGTGCCGAGCATCCCGTACCGGCGCGTTCACTACGGCCGCGACGAGTAGTTGCGCGAGATTGAGTTCTCGGCATTTGTCCCGACCCATCCGCGGAGGGGTCGGGACCGAGGCCGGTTCCCGGTGCCGCCGATCAGCAGGCCCCTGCGTCCAGCGGGGCGGCGGCGATCGGGGTCGTTGCGGTCTGGATTGCGCGCGGGCTGGGATTCGCTGCCTGGATGTTGAGCTGACGTCGCCGCCGCACATTCATCAACCATTGGAAATCGCGCCATGACCTCGGTAACCGCAAGCAGTCACTACGTCATTCGTGACGATGTTCGCCTGCACCATCTCGACTGGGGCAACCACGGGCGCCACCCCGTGGTGCTCGTGCACGGCAGCCGGCTGCATGCGCACGTCTGGAACGATTTCAGCCGTCGCTACAAGGACCGCTTTCACATCGTCGCGGTCGATCAGCGCGGTCACGGTGACAGCGGTTGGTGCGCCCGCCAGAACTACGGGCTCGAGGATTTCTATCAGGATCTTCGGGCCGTCGTGGAAGCGAAGAAGCTGAAGCGCTTCACTTTGATCGGCCATTCCCTGGGTGGGCGGGTGTCGATGCTCTACGCGCATCGTCACCCCGAGGACCTGGAGCGCCTCGTCCTGGTCGACATCACGCCCGGACGGCCGAGGGGATTCGAGAACGCCGACCTGTCGCGGGTGGCCGAGGTGCCGCCGCCGAAGGATTTCAGCTCGCACGACGAGGCGGTGAGCTATCTCGGCGAGTTGCTCGCGCGTGCGCCGCGCCATATGGTCGAAGAGAGCGTGCGTTACGGTGTCCGGGAGGTTGCGCCGGGCCGCTACACCTGGAAGTACGATCCGGCACTGCTGCACAACCGGCGGCCGTCGCCGTCGAACCTGTGGGACATGGTCGCCACGATCCCGACGCCAACCCTCCTGCAATATGGCAGCGTGAGCAAGGTGGTCAGCCCCGAGTTGGCCGAGCGAATGGCCAAGACTATGCAGCGATGCACCGTGGAGCGGATCGAAGGCGCAGGCCACGGGCTCTTCACGGACCAGCCGGATGCCTTCGCAGCGAGCGTGGAGCGCTTCCTGAACGGGGGCTAGCCGGACGATTGATGATGATGGTGCGGGTGGCGGTGCGGGCGAGCATCGTGCCTGCGCGGCTTGCCGTGGACCGGATGCTCGCTGATCCGGGCGCGCTTGCCCGGCACGAGGTCGACGATCGCCATGCTGCCGGTCTCGCGCGTTCCCAGGTGCGCCGCGGGTACCCCTGGATAACACGCTACCGTATTGCCGTGCCGCATCTGCCGATGCGCATGCACGTGGCCTAGGGCGAGGTAGTCGAAGCCCGAAGACTCGATCTCGTGCGGGGTGATGAGCGAGGATCGCTCGCTCTCCGGATCGTCCATGTAAAGCCCATGAGCCATCCCGATATGCCACATATCGCGGGTTCTCGGCGGCGAGCTCGCCATGGGCTTGTTGCTCGGGGCATGGTCGAGCATGCATCGCCCCCAGACGGTGGCGTGCAGTTCCGGAAGCTCGATCTTCATCCCGTCGGGCTCGGTCAGCAGCGTGACATGATGGCCGGCATTGCGGAAGTCCATGCGCTGCAGGACCGAGCGCTCCTGCCAGACGTCGTGGTTGCCCGCGATGAGCACCGTCGGGCAACGGACCCGGGAGAGCTGCTCGTAGACGAACTCGATCACGTCGCCGGCGATGCGGGTGTGGTCGAAGAGGTCTCCGGCGATCAGGAACAGCTGTGCTTGCGTTTCCAGCACGACGTCCACCACCTCGGCGAAGGCGTGGCGTACGCGCACGCCGTCCTCGCCATCGTGCAGGTGGACGTCGGAGGTATGGGCAATCTTGAGCGGTTGGTTCACGGGGGCGCTGGAGACTGACACCCGATTTTAGCGACTACCCGGCGCGCAGGCCAGACCACTTGTCACTATATGGACTTGGTGAGTCGATTTACATGGCGATGGCGTTGGCCCAGGCAAGTGCCGATGCGTGGGCTTCTTCCACCGCACCGGTCGTAAGCGGCTTCAACCGGGTGAGCACACCGGCTAGATCGCGATCGTCTCGGCCCTCGACGACGTCGATCACGTCCAGCATCGCCCCCAGGCGGCCGTGGCGCTCGAGCAATGCCGAGCGAACATCCTCAGCCACCGGCAGCGGGGCGAGTATGTCCTCGATGGGTGTTGCGAGCAGCGCTTCCATGAGGGACATGATTCCCGTCATGAAGGCGCGGTCGACCAGCCCTTCGTCATGCCAGGTCGAGGCAAGCAGTTCCATCATCCGGCCTCGGGTTGCGGCAAGCTGCATGAGCGGCGTCGGCTGGCGTACCGTGGCCTTGTTGCCGGCGAACAGGATGAGCTGCAGCCAGCGCAGCAGCTGGCGCCTTCCCAGGACCATGAGGGCGGACGAAACCGAGGTGATGCGGGTACGTATTCCGGTTCCGACGGAATTGGTGAGCCGCAGGAGATTCATCGTCAGCATCGGTTCCTGCTTCAGCAAGCCTTCGATCGCTCGGGTGTCCGCATCTGTCATCAGCATGCCGAGAAGGCGCATGATGGTTGCCTCCGCCGGGGACAGGCGCTTTCCCGTGATGAGCTGCGGTTTGGCGAAGTAGTATCCCTGGAAGAGTTCGAAGCCCATGTCGAGACAGGCTTCGACCTGCTCGCGCTCGTCGACCTTCTCGGCCAGAAAGCGTATCGGGCGTCCCTTGAGCTGCTTCAGCAAGGCATTCGCGCGGTCCATGCCCAGCGCCTGGAGGTCGATTTTGAGGATGTCGAATACGCCGAGCGACGCAACGATTTCGGGCCTCAATCCGACGACATCGTCGAGCGCAATGGCGAATCCGGCTCGCTTGAGCTCCTCCAGACGGCCCACGATGCGCGGGTTCAACTCGACGGTCTCGAGAACTTCGAGCACCACCCGGTCACGGGGCAGCAGCTCGATCATGTCCGACATGATCATCGCCGCATCCACGTTGATGAAGCCCTTGTATTGGCCAAGGACCGATTCGAGGCCGAATTCGTTGAGCACGTGCTGGATGACCGTCGCAGTCGCGAGCGTGCCGTCGATGAAGCTGGCGCTGTTCGAGTCACTCGAGCGGAAAAGCAGCTCGAAGGCGAACAATGCCTGATTTCGATCCAGGATGGACTGCCGGGCGAGATAGATCCCCTCAGCGAACGCGGAATCGAGCGGCACCGGTACAGTCGTCATTGCGGCGTCGAGCTGCGTGGGTTGGTCGACTTGAGGCGTTCTTGCCGGGGTGGCGTCCTCACAGTAGCGGCCGATTCCCCCGAGGCTTGAATCCGGCGACGGTGCAAGCTGCGGGCACGCGTGTACAACCCGATGATTCCTCAAGAAATCGGCGGTTCGACGAGGGATCGATAGAGGAAATCCGTGACGATCGGCCAGACCATGGCGGCCAGCTCGGGCTGGTAGCCTTCGGAGTCCGGAGAGGCGAAGCCATGGCGGCCGTGCGAGTAGAAATGCCATTCGAATGGCTGGCCGCTGGCACTGAAGCTCTCCCACAGTTTCCTGCGGGCGTCGGCGTTCGCGATATGGTCGCGTCCGCCGTAGATCAGCAGGGACGGGCAGCGCAGCCGCCTCGCCAGGTCGAAGCCATGCCGCGGCCGCAGCTCGGTTTCGATCTCGTCCCGGATCGACGGGTAATACAACACCAGGGACCGGAGCTCGGGCGTGTCGGCCGCAAACGGAATCGCGAGCCGGCCGCCCATGGAGTGGCCCAATACCGCGGTGCGGGTCGGGTCTACGTCGGCGCGGCGGGCGAGGTAGCGCCAGGAATCGCCGATCACGCGCAGGAACTCGCCGTCGTTCAGGCGCTGCTGCAGTTCGGCGCCGCGGCCGATGTGACTTTCGCCGGGCTCGCCGAGCATGTGGTAGAGATTGGGGACCAGCGCGGCGTAGCCCAGGTGCGCCAGTTCGACGACCGTCGACTTCAAGTCAGCGGTGACGCCGTTGGGGTGATGCAGAACCAGGACCGCGGGTTTTCGCGCTGACGCGGCGGGATAGGCCAGGAAGCCGGATATGCCGTCCTGGTCGCGGTTCAGGGATCTTGCTACAACTCGCATAGGCGTCTCCTCGTGTCGACAGCGATTTCGCAGACGCGGGTCCGAGCCATCCCGGCGTCATCGCGTTGAAAATCCTTCATGCAGCGACCGGTGCTGCCACTGAATCGCCAAGCGAGGGATCCGCGTCGATCGCGGCTCTGAGCTCGTCCCAGCCGGCGCGAATGTGATGGCGAGTGGCGGCGGCTAGCGCCTCCTCATTGCGCGACACGATGGCGTCGAGGATGCGCGCGTGCTCCTCAGTAGCACGGCCGACGCGTCCGCCGATCTGATTGATGATATCGAAGGGGTACTTTGCCCACAGCACCTGAACGAAATGGAAACTGAGCGGCTGGTTGGCGAGGCCGTAGAGAAAGCGGTGGAAGCGGTAATTCGCGGCGCGGGCGGCGTTGCGGTCGCCGGCTTCGTGGGCCCGGTCGAAATCCTGCGCGAGGCGCTGCACTTGTTCCATGTCGCTCAGCGTCATGCGCCGCATGGCGGTTACCGTCAGCCGCGTTTCGAGCAGCGAGCGTAGTTCGATGACCTCCGAGGCGGTGGATACTTCGAACGGCGCGACGATGGCACCCCTATGCGTCGCGCCGAGCACGTAACCTTCGGCAGCGAGCAGCTTCAGCGCTTCTCGCACCGGCGTTATGCTCAGCCCCAGCTCCGCGGCGAGATCAGCCTGCTTCAGGCGCATGCCGCGGGGAATCTCGCCCGAGAGTATGCCCTCGCGCAGAAAATCGGCGACATACTCCTCCTTGGTGTGGAACACAGCCGAAGCGGCACCGCGTTTGGGCCGCGCACGTGTCTTCATCGGAGCCTCCGAACTTGCTCGCAGAATGCGCTCTGTTGCCGTCCCCATCGCCTCGAGCGGATTCCCGCAAGAGAACAAGGGACGGCCGGTCTACCAGCAAGCTTATAGGCGGGCTGAGTGGATTACAACATACAATGCATTTTGTTCCAGCAAGGTTGCAGGGCGTAGAATCAAGGGCATCGCTCACGGGCCGATTGCTCCTTGCTCGTTTGGCAATGGGCAGTGGGCAGCACGCAGCAAGGTGCGTGCGCGCAGTACAGCGCCCGGTCCGGCTGAATCGATGCGACTCGGGCCCTTGAGAGAGACGAGCGCGCACCGCAATGCGGCTCGCTCCCGGCTTCCTTCCTGAACCCTGTGGGGCCGCGCAGTCGCAGTCGAGTCCGGAAGTGCCCGGCGAGCCGGCTGGGATCGAACCGTAGGGCGCGGACGCAAGTTGACGAACAATCGCATGGCGATGCTCCCGCAGACGACTGCGTAGTTTATGGAGAACAAGTGATGCAGACCTCG
>Ga0105107_10003286_pt1 | contig 10725 bp, 10 predicted proteins | sample PPLLaktember2015_6_FD_79335 | JGI IMG/M metagenome (GOLD analysis project Ga0105107, IMG submission 79335) | Freshwater sediment microbial communities from Prairie Pothole Lake near Jamestown, North Dakota, USA - PPLs Lake P8 Core (1) Depth... | ecosystem: Environmental > Aquatic > Freshwater >... | reverse complement strand
TCAAAATCAAAACCAAGAACCATTCATTATTCGGTTTCCGTGCTGTTGCCGTCATTCCTGTGAAAGCAGGAATCGAGTACTTCTTCTGGATTCCGGGTCGCGTTTCACTTGCCTGGAATGACGATCCTACTCCCGGAACTGTCAAACTCTGGGAGTCCCCCGGCAGAGCCGGGGGTTTACCTAGATGCTAATTATTCACCGTTTCCTAATACTACAGCGACAAATTTTTCTGGACAATTGAAATGGAATCTGTTATAGCTATAACCGGGGCGTATGAAAGAGGCCACGGCTTGAGTGTACCGGAGATGATGGGTTCCGGTGAAACGGGTATGGTGCGTCTTTTCGAGAGCGCCGGGTTAAGGGCTAACAGATCCATGTCACAGGTCAGTCCGCTTTTCTCCCAAAAGCCTGTTGAAACCCTTTACGGAAGTTTGAAATCCTTACGCCCCATCACGCTGAAATTGGTCAGCGGATCCGATTTAGAACCTATCTGGGACTATCTGGTCAAACGATTTCATTATTTGGGTTACCAAAAACTTTTCGGTCATCGTTTAAAATATCTTGCTCTGAGCGGAGAGCATCCTGTAGCTGCCCTCTCCTGGAGCGCGGCGGCCTTGAAAGTGGGCGTTCGGGATCGTTTTATCGGTTGGTCTGAAGAGCAAAAGAAGACCTACCTGAACCGAATCGCCAACAACAGCCGGTTTCTCATTTTTCCGTGGGTTCTGGTACCTCATTTGGCTTCCCATGTGCTTTCCCTCAACATTCGCCGATTAGCCCGTGACTGGGAGCAGCAGTTTGATCAATCCTTATGGCTTTTAGAAACGTTTGTGGATCCGTCTCGGTTTAAAGGGACCAGCTATAAGGCTGCCAACTGGAAGTGCATCGGCCAGACCCAGGGTTACGGTAAAGAGGGACGTGGCTATGCCCATCACGGTTCCCTCAAGGAGGTCTATGTCTATGTCTTAGAGCCTCGTTTTAGAAAGATCATCGGTTGCGAGCCCCAGCCTCTCTTTCATCGTCCTCCACCATCCTTAAAGAAAGTGGAGGAGCTAAAGATGATCCTCAACCAGGCTCACTGGAATCCAGAACTCGTTCCCTGGATGACTCTTAGAGAAAAAGATGTCCAAAGCATGGCCGAAGCACTGGTGAAATTCCATGAACAGTTTCATGACTGCTTTGGGCGCATCGAGCAACATCGATTAGGCTTGACCTACCTCTCTGGACTGATGAGCAATATGCCTGCCAAGTCTGCAGAACCGATCGCTCTCGAATTCCTGGGAGAAGACGACGTTCGCTCCCTGCAACGGTTTATGAAAACCTACCACTGGGATCATGAAGCGATGGAACTGAAGAATCAAATCCTGCTCTCGCCTCTGATCGCCGACCCCCAGGGCATGATCAACGTGGACAGTTCCGAGTTTGTCAAGAAGGGCAAAGAGTCCGTGGGAGTTTCCCGGCAGTATTGCGGCGCCATCGGTAAGGTGGAAAACTGCCAGTCGGGTGTCTTTGTTGGCTACTCCAGTGAAAAAGGATATGGGCTGCTCACCGGCCGGCTCTATATGCCCGAGATCTGGTTTTCTCAGGAATACGCGCAGAGGCGAAAAGATAACTGGGTGCCCAAGGATCTGACCTTTCAGACCAAGATTGAAATCGCTCTGGAATTGATCCAACAGGTCGCCCGAACGACACTGTTTCCGGCTCAGTGGATAGGCTGTGATGCGACCTTTGGTTCCGATGCTCATTTCCTAAAGTCTCTCCCCGAAGGGTTGTACTACTTCGCCGACGTACGCTCCGATGCTCAGGCTTTTCTCAAAAAACCAAAGTTGAAGCTTCCCCCTTACTTGGGGCGGGGACGAAAACCCAAACGGCCTCGGCTTTCACCCGGCCAACCCCAGCCCAAAACCGTGGCCATGCTTGCACGCTCTGGCAAATGCCGCTGGGAGTCCGTCATCCTGGCTGAAGGCGCCAAGGGACCGATCATTGCTAAGGTTACCCGCCTCCGGGTCTATCCGGCCAGAAACGGACTGCCTCAAGAGGATTCGGTTTGGCTCTTTATCAGAACCACTGCTGATGGGAAGACCAAATTCTCTCTTTCCAATGCACCCGTCGATATGCCTCTCTCTGAGATGTGCAAGGCCTCCGTCATGCGGTGGCCCATCGAGCAATGCTTTGAAGAAGGCAAGGGCCAACTGGGGATGGATCAGTATGAACACCGTTCTTGGCCAGCCTGGCATCGCCATATGATCTATGTTTTTCTTGGGCTCCATTTTATGTTGCGACTTCGGATTCAATTTAAAAAAAACTCCAGCCCTCACGCTCCCTCAAGCACAGAGGCTCGTGGCGGCAACTTTCCGTCTGAATTCTCTCACTTTGAAAGGAGCCATAAAAATAATCAAATACCATACCCATCGCAATCATAATGCGTATATCGCTCACAGGAAAAAGGCGGTTGCTAAAGCAAGATTACTTAACATGAAATTGTCGCTGTAGTATTAGTTACCTCGAATTTTTTCTTTGGTTGACCCTTGATCCTTGGCGCTTAACCCTTATTCTCTCCAGTGTCGGGGGACTCCGACAAGGGAAGCCTTCCTTTCCAGCTCACCCAGCTGATTTTCAAAGAATTGGATGGATTGGGTGACACGGGTGATCTCCGCCGTACCTCCTTGGGTTTCGTACTTCTCCTTCTGCTTCTTCAATCCTACAAGGATCTGGTGGTAGAAACGAAATTGCCCCACCCAATAGTCTCTGCCATAACCACCGGGCCGATCAGGAGAAGGTGAGCCTTGCATGGAATGAAGAACCATTCTCCCTTGGCCGGTATCGATGGCAACACGATACTTGTTCAAGAAGGAATTCCCTAAAAGCCCTTCCTGATTGCCAGGCATTGTGTGGATCACTGCTTCCACATTCTCCAGCAAAGCATCTCCGACCCGAATGGACCGGAGTGTGACCAAGGGAGTGAAAATGGTCCCACTGACCGTGGTTCCCGGAATGACGGGTGTGTTCTCATTGATCACGATGCCGAGTTCATCGGCTGTCTGTCGGTTGATGAGCGTGAAACTGGCACCGGTATCCACAACAAGATATCGTCTCACCCTTTCGTTGAGCACAACCTCTGTTAACCAGAGCTCATGACGGCGGATCAAATTGACCTGAAATTCTTGTGCCGTGGCGGATTTCGATACTGTCGCAGCGGGTTTGTCGGTTGAAGACTTGGGGGTGGGTGTCTCCGGAGGGGTCTTTCGAGCCTCTGCATCTGGTTGGTACCTCTCGGGGATTTTTGAAACGTCGTCCGTGAAGTGAATCACCCCCTTCTCATCTACCCATTTGTACATCTCCCCGAAACATGGGGCCTCCAGGAGAAGGGAAAATAGAACAGAAAAAATCAGAAGATGCCGTTTCATGCCATACCATCCTGAGGTTGAGAAAATGTCCTCCAATCAGGATTGATTCTATGTGGGCAGAACTCAAATGTCAATTGCCATTTCAAGAACCATCTGATATACTTCGTATTAGTTTGCACGGAAAGGAGACCGTCATGGGAAAGAATACTGTGGAAAACCTCAAGGAAGCATTTGCTGGTGAATCTCAGGCAAACCGAAGATACCTCGCCTTCGCAAAGAAAGCGGAAGACGAAGGATATCATCAGGTCGCCAAACTGTTCAGGGCAGCCGCGGAGGCAGAGACCGTTCATGCCCACAACCACCTTCGCGTCCTGAAAGGAATTCAGTCCACCAAAGACAATGTCCAAGCAGCGATCAATGGCGAAACCCATGAGTTCAAATCGATGTATCCCGAAATGATGGAAACAGCGAAAACCGAGAAAAACAATGAGGCTTACCAATCATTTCATTTCGCCAATGCCGTCGAAAAGATCCATGCGGCCCTCTACCAGAAGGCTTTAAGCAATCTGGGTAAGAATGAGGAACTGGATTACTATGTTTGCCCTGTGTGTGGGAACACTGTCGAAAAGGCGGTTCCTGACAAGTGCCCGATCTGTGGCGCTCCAGGAAACCAATTCATTAAGATTTTCTAGTTCTTAGGTATCTTTAAAAAGGGTGGGGGATGATGGTTCACCCAACCTGGGAGGATTGGATTCTCAGGGCGGTTGAACGTTCTATTCACAGCATGACCTCCACACTTCTGATACACGTCACTTATGGATGGGGGGTTCCATGATCTGGGCCAAGACAAGAGCCAGTGGATCCCCCCATGGTTTTTTTATCGTCCAATGGAAAAGTACGCCCTCCGTCCCGATTCGATTCGCAAGCTCTTTGATACGGTGGCCCCGAGCTATGACTTTCTCAACCGCCTCCTCAGCGTGAGAAGAGACGTCACCTGGAGAAGAGTAGCAGTGGGAGAACTTCGAGGGGCCACAGGTTGGATATTGGATCTCGCTACAGGAACTGGGGATGTCGCCCTGGAAACCATCCGTCAGGCCAACGGAGACCGCAGGGTCATGGGCATTGATTTCTCAGAAGCGATGATCCGAGCCGCCAACCGGAAGGTCTTGAGAAGGAGGCTTTCAGGAACCATCTGCTTGGCCCTTGGGGATGGTGTTGCCCTTCCCTTTCGCGACAACACCTTCAGCGCTTGCGTCATCGCCTTCGGACTGAGGAATATTTTCGAAAAGGAGAAGGCGCTCTCAGAAATGGTCCGAGTGACGAGAGCCCACGGGAAGGTCATCGTTCTCGAATTTACTTTGCCCGAAAGGGGCTTGATGAAAAAACTTTACCCTATCTACTTTAGGAGGATTCTTCCTTGCGTGGGTGGCTGGATTTCCAAAGATCGCGGAGCTTATGACTATCTTCCAGAGTCTGTGTTTCAGTACGGGCGTCGAGAGAACTACGAAGACCTTATGAGACGATCTGGGTTGACTCAGGTGACTTCTCGGGCTCTGACCTGTGGCATTGTCTCCGTAATGGTTGGAGCAAAGGGGTCATGATGATTCGCCGCTTCACGATCTCGGACCTCCATCCGATTCTCGACATCGAACATCAGGCGTTTCCCAAGTCGCCTTACGATTGGACTACCTTTCTCAATCTTCAATGGACGTACCCCCAGTCCTTCCTGGTTTATGTCGAGAGGGAGATCGGTGACCGGGAAGAAAAACTCTGGGGATACATTGTCTTCTCTCTTGACGGGCACATTATCTCTCTCGCCGTTCACCCCGAAAAGAGAAGAAAGGGAATAGGAAGGCAGCTCCTCCGAGGCGTCACGCATTACCCTCAAATCAAAAAGATCTGGGCTGAGGTTAGGGTGAGTAATCAGGGGGCCCAGATGTTTTATCAGCGGATGGGATTCGAAAGCATTGGGAGACTTCCGAATTACTACGGAGACGAAGACGCCCTGATCATTCAGCGCTTCCTCCCCTTCGACGACCTTCATTGACAGAGGTACCCCTCTCTGTTATTAGACATTTACCCTCCTACGCAGAAAGCCACGCCTGCGTGCCGTAACGCACTTCGGCGTGCAGGCACGATCTCTCAATCCGTGGATGAATGCGGAGAGGGTACCCTTCGAAGCTCTGAAGGAGCGTAGTAGGGTATGCTTCGGAGGGTTCCGCCCTTCGAAGCATGTGGAGAGACTACGGGCCTTAGCACGTGGGGCTCCACTATCTGAAGACGTCAACACCCTGCATTCCACAAAGGGAGAACCCGATGAGCGGAATTTTCGGAGTTGTCTTAAAGAAGAACTGTGCCAATACCCTGCTCTATGGAACCGATTATCACTCTCACATGGGGACAGAGCACGGAGGGATGGCCGTCTTAGGAAAACAATTCTATCGATCCATCCACGACATTAGCAAGTCCCAGTTCAAATCAAAGTTCGCCGACGACTACAAGGAAATGAAAGGCCACCTTGGCATCGGAGTGATCAGCGATAGGGATCCTCAACCCTTGATCGTCGGATCTAAATTTGGAACCTTTGCCATCGTCGCTGCGGGCCTGGTGGAGAACACGAAAGAACTGGCCCTGGAGCTGCTCAGGGAGGGAGAGACCTTCGGGGAGATGTCGGCAAAAGGCATCAACTCCGTGGAGCTCATCGCAAAACTGATCACACGAGGACAAACCATTCCCGAAGGGATCGAGACGGTATTTGACCGGATTCGGGGATCTGCCTCAATTCTCCTCCTGCACAAGCACGGTATCTATGCTGCTCGTGATCGTATGGGTCGAACACCTCTCGTCTACGGAGAGAGGGAGGGCGAATATGCGATTGCGACGGAAACCTGTTCTTTTTTAAATCTGGGATTTCAAATCAAGAAATATCTCGACCCCGGAGAGATACTCCTCATGAATTCCTCCGGATTGACGGAAAAATCTTCAGGTCGGCCCAAGAATCAAATCTGTTCGTTTCTTTGGATCTACACGGGATATCCCGCGTCGAGTTACGAAGGGATTGCCGTCGAACTGGTCCGTGAGCGGTGTGGACGATCCCTGGCACGAAATGATCGCGTGAAGGCAGACCTAGTGGCAGGAGTTCCCGACTCTGGGGTCGGACATGCGATCGGTTATGCCATGGAATCTGGACTCCCCTACCGGAGGCCCTTGGTCAAATACACACCCGGGTATGGTCGAAGCTATACGCCCCCTTCCCAAGAAATCCGTGATTTGGTCGCCACCATGAAGCTCATCCCCATCGAGGAAATCATCAAGGGAAATCGGATCGTCCTCTGTGAGGATTCTATTGTTAGAGGAACCCAACTCAAGAATTACACGGTCCGGAAACTCTGGGACTGCGGAGCGAAAGAAGTCCACGTTCGACCCGCGTGTCCACCTTTGATGTTTCCCTGTCGGTTTGCTCTCTCCACACGGTCCACCGAAGAACTCGCAGCCCGAAGGGCGATTCATGCCCTTGAGGGGAAGACCACCGGCGACGTCCGAGAGTACCTCGATCACCGAACGAGGAAGTATGAAAAGATGGTGAAATGGATCGGGAAGGAACTGGGCGTGACAACGCTCAGGTATCAGAAAATTGACGACATGGTTCAGGCCATCGGACTTCCGAGAGAAAAACTCTGCCTCTATTGCTGGAATGGGGAGACTCTAAATTCGCGAGTAGAGAAATAACCGTTTGGAGTTTCGGGTTCGGACTTCGAAGCTCCGAAATACCCTATCAGACTATGAGTTATTTTGAAAACTTCAAGATGTCCCCACCCTGAATGCCGTTTGCTGAAAACCATCCTTTCCTCATTTCCAGGGCGTAGAGGATCGGCTTCGGCGGAGGATGGGAGTCCAGGGTCAGCGGCTCCATGTCGGCAATCTTTAAGATCTTCCCTCCGCGGTCAATAAAAGCGATGCTCAGGGGCAAGAGGGTATCCTTCATCCAGAAGCTGTGATAGTCTTCTTTCTCAAAAATGAAGAGCATCCCTTCATCCTCTGCCAAGTGTTTCCTTCCCATCAATCCCCGAGCCCGCTCTTCTGGGGTTCGTACAATCTCAACCCAGATTTCTTTGTCGTTGAGATAAATGGGAATCTTCGGGAGAGTTTGGGAATAGACGAAAGGAACCCAAAGAAATGAAACCAGGATGATCCACTTAAGGCTTGAGTCCCAAACGTTCCAAGCTCTTCTCATGTCTGTCCTTCTTCTAGATCTGGTCTGCTCGGTTCGCCCTTGTCTCAGCTCGGAGTCTCACAGGTTACTTGCTCGATTCTCCTCCCAGCTTTTTTCTTAGTTTCTCGTTCACTTTCAGGATCTGATCGACATCAGACCCGTTCAATTCCCAAGTGTAGTTGTCCTTCCCGTCCCTCTTCAGTCGAATCTTCACTTCAGGTGGGAGAGGGTCTTCTTGCACGGACTTCTCCTTTTCGACGATGACCTGGGATACCGGAGCCGTTTCAGATTTTACGGCGGGTGGGGCAGGACTTCCCTTACAGGCACCAAGAATCAATCCGATCACGCACCAGAAGACCAAGATTTTTCTCATGCCTCCGACCCTTCCATCAACAACACAACTAATCTTCTTTCAACAGCTGGCGGCACCCCTTAAGAAAATCATCCTTGGTGGGAGCCTCTTGAGGGTGAGTAAAGGTCTTGATCTGCACGTCCGTTTTCTTTGGAACGTAGTTGTTGTAAACCAATTTTCCTTGCACCCGTTTCCCTATTTCCTTGCAAAGTTTCTTTTCGTTGAATGTAAGGATGAAAACCTTGTTATTCTGGAAGGGAACAATCGTGTCAATTGTCCGGACCATCTTCTGGACCGCACACACCAGAGTCTCCCACGCCTCGGCCGAAAACACAGTCTCACGTTTGGTTTGTTGGTTCCAGAAATCCACCTGGATCACAGACAGCGGTATGGCATCGCGTTCCGCCTCCTCCAACATGGGATGAATCATCAGGTCAAAGATCGCATTCACTCCGAACAGCGGAAGAGTGAACAGCATCGAGGTTCCGCCACCGTCTCTGCTCTCAACATGAAGTGAGCCCCGATGGCCGTCGACGATCTCTTTGCTAATCGCCAAACCGAGGCCCGTTCCCTTCACTGCTCCCTCTTGGGTTCTCTGGCCTTGATAGAAGCGATCAAAGATTTTTGGCAAATCGTCTGAGGCAATACCCACACCGGTGTCGGTGACCACGACCTTCAAGTAATCCCTCCCTTCGGTGAGCCCTCTTGAGTCGACGGTGACCTTCCCCCCGGAGGGCGTAAACTTGATTCCATTTCCGATAAGGTTGATCAAGACCTCCATGATCCTGGTCCGATCGATGAGAACCGGAGGCGTCTCAGGATCGAGGCGATTTTCAATGCTGATTCTTTTCTCCTCCGACTGCTGGGACAGAGCCATCATGGCATCTTCGACCACCTCCACGAGGCGGGTCGGCTTGAACCGCAGTCTCAATCCTTTCCCCGCCTCAATTCGAGAAAAATCGAGAAGCTTCTCGATGAGGTTGGTGAGTCGGAGGGTGTTCTTATTGGCGATTCCCAGATACTCCCGTTGATCTTCCGTGAGTGCACCCACCTGCCCCTTCAACATCAGGGATATGAATTCCTTGATGACCGTCACAGGCGTTTGAAGCTCGTCGGAAACACCAGAAACAAAATTGGCCTTGAGTTGATCGAGACGATGGAGCTCGTCATTGGCAATCTCGAGCTCAACGGTCTTTTGAGTCATCTCTTCGAATCGGTTCTTATCGCGAATGACGCGACTGAGTCTCACCCCCAACTCCTCGTTCGTCCAAGGCTTGGCGATCCAGTCCGCTCCTCCTGATGCAACCCATTCTAACAATACGTCCGCTCCCCCAGGGGGAGTCATGAGGATCATCCAAAGGCCTGGGAATTCGGACCGGACAGCCTTAACAAAATCAGCCCCCCCAGTGTCCGAGGCCTGGGGATCGACAAGGAGGAGAGTATAAGGCTCTTTTCTCAGCAACTCTAGCCCTTCCTTCCCATCGGCGACCCCCACCACTTCATGCCCAAATCGACCCACCACTTCAGAGACCGTCGTTCGTAAAGACTCGTCCTTGTCGACGACTAAAATCTTCTCTTTCTTCATTTCACCAATACCTCTTTTCCCTTCTTTCCCTTCTGGATGCCGCAACTGCTCTGGGTTTCACAGGGAGCGATAGTCGCATCCTCACTTCAACAAAAAGAATATTCTTTTTTCCGAATAATTTCAACCTCTTTTTCACGATGTGTTCGACCTGAGGCTCGCTTGAAACCGTTCAAAAATAGATCGTGACCCCTCAGTTACTGCACACCACATCTTGACTCCGCGGAGGCTGATCTGCTCACCCGGAGCGGTTCAGTGGCGGATTCCATTGCCCAGGACCTTTTCACGACCCCTGGCAAACCTTTGTCCATCAAAGTCCAGAGGCCAGTTAGGCTCACCTGTGACGTTCCGCCTCTGAAACGCGAGGATGGAGTAGGTCAGCCTCCGAAGGCCGCTGCGTGATCCAGTAACTGACGGATTACAACAGATCGCTTATCTCAAACCATTCTCGTCTTTCCAATGAGCCAAGAAATCACAGAATTTCTGGGTCGTTCCGCGAGGGAGATTGATGAAATGGGTTCCCACAGGGATAATTTCTCCAGAGAGATGAAGGTTCATTTCTTTAATGTCTTTATAGGAAGATCCCATCGCCACTGCGATATCCATGATAGGAAGAGGCATAGAAAGCTCGAGTGGAACCCGTTCGAGTTGGAATGGCTCATAAAGATCACTTTCTTCCAAGTAAAATCCATACCTTGCAGGATCGGAGAGGATGATCTTGGCCACGGCAATCTTGTAGACATACCGCTCCGTCTCCATGGAAAGTTCGAGAGAAAAATAGTCCGTCCTTCGCTGAAAGGCGATCTCCTTCCGAATCTTGTTTTCTCCGGCATTGTAGGCTGCCATGGCCAGGGGCCAACTCCTAAACTCTTCATAAAGGCTTTTCAGATAGGCAAGTGCCCCTTCTGTGGCTTTAAAGAAGTCAAAACGCTCGTCGATCCCTCCGCCTCCCCGCATGCCGTATCTCTCACCGGTCGCCGGGATGAACTGCCAGATTCCTGCAGCCCCCGAACTTGAAACCGCATGAGGTCTGAGACTGCTTTCCGTGATCGTAACATACTTCAGATCATCCGGGAGAAACATCTCCTTCAGTCTTCTCTCGACATGTGGAAAATATCTTCGAGCGCGTTTCATCCACAACAGCGCCTGGACTTCATTTCCTAGGGAGACCAAGAACTCTTGGTCCAGGTTTTCCCACACCTTCTTATTTTCTAAAGGAACCCTCTCTCCACAG
>Ga0105107_10003284_pt1 | contig 10725 bp, 10 predicted proteins | sample PPLLaktember2015_6_FD_79335 | JGI IMG/M metagenome (GOLD analysis project Ga0105107, IMG submission 79335) | Freshwater sediment microbial communities from Prairie Pothole Lake near Jamestown, North Dakota, USA - PPLs Lake P8 Core (1) Depth... | ecosystem: Environmental > Aquatic > Freshwater >... | reverse complement strand
TCCGTCTGGTCTGCGGTCCCGCCCACCCCCTCTTCCATGGTCCGAAGCCCGATCCAGCAGGCCGTTCGCCTCGCGACCGCCTCCACACCGAGTCCCCGTGCAGGTGACGCGATGCCCCTGGCGCTGGTGCGCTGCGGCGGCATCACCCTGCTCAAGCGCGCACTGCTCTCGCTGTCGCGCAAAGGTGTCCGGCGTTTCGTGATCGTCATCGCCGATGCCGCGGTCCGACGCTCGGTCGTGCACGACGCGCAGCTCCGGGCGTTGGAGATCGTCTGGGTCCGCAACGTCGAGCGCCCGGACGACGTGACGCATGGGCTCTGGCGCGCCCGCCCGCACCTGCGCGGCGAGTTCTTCGTCGTGCCGGTCGATCGCGTGTTCGCGCCGGCCGTGCTCGATCGCCTGCTGGCCGAGCCGCTCGATGGTGCGACCCTCGCGGTGTCGCGCCCGAGTGTGGCGCAGAGCACAGGCGCGCTCGCGCCGGCACTGCTCGCCTCCGCCGGGCTCGCCGTCGCGCTGCAAGGGCGCGATCGCGTGGTCGCGCTCGCTCCGCTTCCGAAGGCGGGCGATGCGGTCGGCCTCGGGGTGTTCTCCGCCAGCCGCGCGCTGTTCGACGCGCTCGACGAGCGCACGCCCGATGGCTCGGCCGTCGATCTCGCCGGTGCGTTCGCCCGCCTCGCGGCCCGCGGCCAGCTCCGCGCCGCGGATGTCGACGACGCGTGGTGGCACCCGGTGCGCGACCTGGCCGAGCGCAAGCAGGCCGAGCGCGTGCTCATTCGTTCGCTGCGCAAGTCGGTCGACGGCGTCATCGCGCGCCACGTGAACCGCCGCTTCAGCCTCGCGGCCACGCGGCTGCTCATGAACCTGCCGGTGCGGCCCAACCATGTCACCGCGTTCTCGCTGCTCGTCAGCTTCCTCGCGGCGATCGCCGCGGCGATGGCCACCGCGCTCGAGCCCGGCTGGATGATCGTCGGCGCCGTGCTGTGGCAGCTGGCCTCGATGCTCGACGGCATCGACGGCGAGATCGCCCGCCTCAAGTTCCAGGGCAGCCGGCTCGGCGAGTGGTTCGACACGCTCACCGACGACATCGGCCGGTTCGTGTTCTTCGTCGGTGTCGGCATCGGCCTGTCGACGATGACGGGCGATTCGCTCTGGCTGCAGCTGGCCGTGCTCGGCGTGGTCCTGCAGATGAGCGTCGCGGCCAACCTCTATCGCAAGCTCATCAAGACCGGCTCGGGCTCGCACTACGCGCTCGCGTGGGAAACCAAGCCCAAGGACACGTGGGCGTCGCGCCTCTACCACCGCATCGAGTTCATGTCGCGGCGCGACTACTACGTGTTCGTGTTCATGCTGCTCGCCGCGGTCGGTTGGGCGCAATTCGGCATCGTCATCATGGTGGCGACCACCGCCGTCATCTTCACGCACGAGACGCTGCGCCCGCGCCAGGCCCGCGAAGACTTCATGCTGCAGCCGCCGACCGGCTGACGTCGCGGCGCTGTTAGACTGCGCCACAGTGGCAGCCGACGAGGACCCGGTAGAGCCGCCTGGCGCCGACGACGGCGACGAGGCCCAAGACGGCCGCGCCGCGCGAGCGGAGCGACGCCGCGTGGAAAGGCGCGAGGCGATCGTCGTCGCCGCGAAGCGGGTGTTCCGCGACAAGGGCTATCACCAGGCGTCGGTGCACGACATCATCGACGAGGCTCGCATCGCGCGCGGCACGTTCTATCTGTACTTCGCGAGCAAGCAGGAGGTGTTCGGCCACCTCATAGACGAGTTCCTGCAGCTCATCCGCGGCCAGGTGCGGCGCATCTCGCTCGAGCCCGGTGCCGACGCTCCGCTCGATCAGTTGCGCGCGAACTTCCGCCGCGTCGTCAACACGGTGATCACCCACGAGGACCTGTCGACGATCATCTTGCGCGACCCCACGAGCTTCGACGAAGAGAGCCGCGCGCGCGTGAACGTGTTCATGGATCAGGTGCGCGCGATGATCACCGACGCGCTGCGGGTAGGGCAGGGGCTGCGGCTCGTGCGACCCTGCAACGTGCACCTCGTCGGCGTCACCGCGCTCGGCGGACTGCTCGAGGCGCTCCAGCACATGCTGATGGCGCACGGCGACGATCCGATGGTGCGGGCGCGCGAGAAGGCGTTCCACAACCCCGAGGCGGTCGCCGACGAGCTGATGGCGTTCTTCCTGCGCGGGATGTCGCCGGCACCCGCCGCAGTGGAGTGACGCTCACGGCGGGGCGGTGAGCACCTTCGCCAGGCGGCGCTCGATCTCTTCGCGGGCCATGCCCGCGGTGTCCTCGTCCATCTCGTTCAGCTCGTCGACGATCGCGTCGACGAGGGTGTGCGCCTCGGCCTTGTGGCGATCGTCGAGATACCCGGTGAACAGGGTCTCTCCGTTCGCCGCACGCGCGATCTCGTCGTCACGCCCGTGCTCGTCGAGGTCGGTATAGAAGATGGAACGAAACGACCGGTTGTAGCCCGTCTCGCGATAGATCTCGAACATCGTCCGGTCGTCGGCCGCCATGCAGAGCGGACCATGCCAGACACGGGCCGGCTCGGGAAGTGGACGGTCGCGCCCGTACGGGGGCGCTCCTGGTCGTCGACGACAACGAGCAGAACCGGGCGCTCGCCCAGGCGATCCTCGAGGAGGAAGGCCATCGGGTCGTGCTCGCGACCGGCGGCGAGGAGGGCGTGCAGGCCTTCGCGCGCGAGGCGTCGAAGCACCCTGGAGCGCCGGATCGCCTTCGCTCGTCCCGCGACCACCCACCAGCGCCGGATCGCCACCACCGCCACCGCTCCATCGGCCCGGCTCGCCTGAACCAGCCTCGCCCACGCCCGCGCGACCCCCGCGCGACCATGGTGTCTCGAGCTCGCGCCTCTCGTCACTGCCGAAACCAGCTAACGTGGTCTCGTGAGCGGATCGTTCGTCCTCCAGGCCCACGCCGAGCTCGAGCGCGTGTTGGCGGTCGAGCTCGCAGCCATTCACGAAGTCGTGCCGCGCGGGTGGAGCCCCGAATCCCAGGTCTCCGAGAAGTCGGTGCAGAGGACCGCGGATACCTTCATGGCTGCAGCGCTCGAGCCGTACTCGCTCATCCTGACGGCGCGCGATCCGAGCGGAGACATCATCGGCTTTCACTGGCTTCGTATCGACAAGGATGCCCCCGAATGGGCGCACATCCACTCGCTGTGGGTCGCCGAAGCCAGGCGCAATCAGGGCATCGGTACGGCGCTCAAACGCGAAGGCGAAGACTGGGCGAGGCGTCAGGGTGCCAAGCGCCTGTTCACCAGCGTCAACGTTGCAAACACCCGCATGATTGCGATGAACGAGCGCCTGGGCTTCGTCGCCGAGAGCGTCGACATGGTCAAGAAGCTGTAGCGATGCGCGCTCCGGCACGTTCTATCTGTAGGACTGTTATGGTCCCCGTTTCCGGAGCGACATGTGGGATGATGTTTGCTCATGGATCGGCCACAATAATTTCCAAAGTTCATTCGGAAATCATTCCTTGTGCCCATGACAGCGGAAACGCGCGTCAATGGAGGGTAAATGAGACGTATGCTTAATAATGCTGGCCCGATCGCGATCGGGATTTCAGTCGCCGGACTACTTGGCACTGGCTGCGATACCGGAAAGGAAGACGGTGCTGAGCCTGCCCCCAACGAATGCGTAGGGGTCGAACTCTTCGATAGCGAGGCCTGCCTCGAGGCAGTGATGACCGAGTGCCGCGCGTTGGTTTTCGAAGATGATTGCTGGGCCGCGGAGTCGATCGAGATAGCGCCTCCCAACGGCAACATCGTTCATTGTCGGTGGACCGAGGTCGTCGCACTCGCCAACACGCAAACGTGCGAGATCGAATCGGCGTTCGGCCGCTGCGAGGCCGCGCTCGGCGCCGGGTTGAATGGCTCGGTCGCCGATCCCTGTGTGAACGGTGCTTTCGTCGAGCCAGGCCATCTCGCGATGTTGGACGACGACGAGCTCGTCGACCTCTCCCCCGCGCCCGACGGAACGCTCTACACCGAACCCATCGGTCCGTGGTCGCTGATCGGGGGCAGCTCCGCCTCCGTCGCGAGCTGCGTCGAGGGAGCTTCACCCGCGGGACCCGACTGGTGCGCGTGTGGTCCGGCCGCGTGCGCCGCAACGGCAGGGGATCACGGGATGGTCGAGTCCGGTCGGTTCATCGACCTCGAGTCCGTCTTTCGCAAACATGGCCTGTCGGTCTACGACGCGTCGACGGTGACCCACGTCGTGCTGCGCGAGCGTCTGGGCCAGATGTGGACGCGCTGGCCCGACGCGATCTTGGTGTCCGGCGGATCGAACATCACGCAGGTGTATCTGCGGGACGCCGACGGAGCGTGGAGCCCCGCCTCGCCCGCCGCCGACCGCGAGAAGCTCGAGCATCGTCGCCCCGATGTCGACGCGCTCGTGCGGACCCTCGTCGAGCAGCCCGGAATCGGTCAGGTGCTGCGCTCGATCCCCGACGACGGCGTGGAGATCTCCGCCCGCGAGAACCGAGCGGCGCGCGTCGTCGGTCGCAGAGACGCCGAGGGCGTACGCTGGGCATACGTCATCGCCGACGACGCGGTCGCAGATCCGTTCGACTACCTGCAAGACGCAGACATTGCGCAAATGGTCGCGCGCGTCGGTCGACTCGACGACGCATCGTTTCACTCCGCCGACGCCTGGATGGAGCGCACGATGCATCACCGCTACCCGGGCGCGGTCGCGCTGGTCAGCAAGGCGTTTCATCCCCAGCGCTTCACCGGAGACCTCATGTTGACCGCGCTACCCGGCTGGTCGTTCCTGCGATCGTTCGGGGGCGATCACGGCAACCTCGAGCGCGAGTCGATGCTCGCGCCGCTCGTCGTCAACGGCCCCGGGATCGAGCACGCGCGCGCACCCCGACTCGTGCGGCTCGTCGACCTCTACCCCACCGCCGCCGTGTTGCTCGGCGCATCGCCGGACGACCCAGCGCTGCGCGAGCTCGACGGCCGGCCGATCCCCGGCGCTCGGGGCCCTTGAGTTCGGTCGTTCGCGACGTCGACCTGCTGCCGCGACGCCGCGTGCGCTTCGAGCGAGACGGTTTGGCCCCGAGTTTCGGCAGGAAGAACGCGGCCTGCACGCGTAGCGTCCACGGGGGACCGAAGTCGGGGCGCACTGCATTCCAGAACGCCTGCACCTCGAGGCCGAGGGCACCGCCCACCTTCTTCAGCAGCCCGACGCGACCGAACCCAGCGCCGACCGGCACGAGCCAGCCGTCGTTGTCGGCCACGGTCCAGTTGGCGAGGATTTCGGGCGAGGTCACCAGATACCAACCCGCGGGCAGGTTGTAGTTGAAGAAGGGCTGCAGCCGGAGCGTGTTGACCGTACGGCTGGTCTCGCGGCCGGCGACCGACCAAATGTTGAAAACCATGACGCCCGCGACGAAAGGACCCGGCGTCACGAACAACGCTCCAGTCGGTCCCAGGGAGAATTTGCCGCTGTCGAAGGCGCCGAGGTTGCGGTGGGTGCCCGTGGGGAATTGCAGAACCGGACCAATCCCCCAGTGGACGACACGCCTGGCGCTCGCGCTCACGAATAGGTTCGTGGTGATGTCGCCCATGCCGAAAGTGGTTCCCGTCGGCATCGCGCCGTTGGGGTTCCACACCAGCGGGATCCTGCTCAGCGCGACCAGCGTCAGCTTCTTGCCGAGGGCGAGCGGGATGATGGGCTGCAGATTCAGCACGTTCAGCGTGCGCTCGTTCGGGCCGATCAGGTAGCTCGTGTTGTTCTCGAGCAGGACCTTGACGATGCCGGCGATCGGGTTTTCCTCCTGCTTGGCCGCGCACTGGGTCGCCGACTCGTTCTCGGGACAAGTGGGCTCAGCGGCGGAGGCCGTCGAGCCGACAACAAGTGAAGCCAGCGCTCCGCCCAGTACCCATCCCACGCTCACACAACCCGGGATAGCACATTTGCGAGAGGCGCTCAGTGCCCCCTGCGAGAGCCCGGACGTCTCGCCGCAAGATTCCGCCGGCGGGCGCTTGCGCCGTGTCACCGGTGCAATAGGACGCCAGCGTCGGAGGAGATCACTGATGGCGACGAAGCGACCGAACATCCTGGCACTGTGGGGCGACGACATCGGCTGGTGGAACATCAGTTACAACAGCCGCGGACAGATGGGGTATCGCACTCCGAACATCGACCGGCTGGCCCACGAAGGCGTCGCCTTCACCGACTACTACGCCCAGCAGAGCTGCACGGCGGGTCGGTCGGCGTTCATCACCGGTCAGAACCCCGTGCGCACCGGATTGACGAAGGTCGGCATGCCCGGTGCCGACGTCGGGCTGCAGAAGGAGGATCCGACCATCGCCGAGCTGCTCAAGCCGCTCGGCTACGTGACGGGACAATTCGGCAAGAACCATCTGGGCGACAAGGACCAGTTCTTGCCCACCGCGCACGGCTTCGACGAGTTCTTCGGCAACCTCTACCACCTCAACGCCGAGGAAGAGCCCGAGGACGTCGACTACCCCAAGGACGCCGAGTTCAAGAAGCGGTTCGGCCCGCGCGGCGTGCTGCACTGCTTGGGCAACGGCAACGGCGAGCAGAAGATCGAGGACACGGGGCCGCTCACCCGCAAGCGGATGGAGACCATCGACGAGGAGGTCACCACGCGCGCCCTCGACTTCATCGAGAAGGCCCACAAGACGGGCAAGCCGTTCTTCGTCTGGTACAACACGACCGCGATGCACTTCCGCACGCACTGCCCCAAGAAGCACGAGGGCAAGAGCGGCCAGGGCTTCTACAACGACGTGATGGTCGCGCACGACGAGTACATCGGGCAGATGCTCGCGAAGCTCGACGAGCTCGGCATCGCCGAGGACACGATCGTCCTCTACTCCACCGACAACGGACCGCACTACAACAGCTGGCCGGATGCCGGGATCACGCCGTTTCGCTCCGAGAAGAACACCAACTGGGAGGGCGGCTGGCGCGTACCGGCGTTCGTGCGCTGGCCGAACCGGTTCCCCGCGGGCACCGTGCGCAACGGCATCGTCTCCGCGCAAGATTGGCTGCCCACGATCCTCGCCGCTGCCGGCGAGCCGCAGATCAAGGAGAAGCTGCTCGCCGGGCACACGGCCGGGCACAAGAAGTTCAAGGTCCACATCGACGGCGAGAACATGCTCGCGTACCTCGCCGGAGAGACCAAGGAGAGCCCGCGCAGGTCGTTCTTCTACATCAGCGACGATGGGGACATCCTGGCGATCCGGATGGGGGACTGGAAGGTGGTGCTCATGGAGCAGCGCGCCAAACAGCTCCAGTGCTGGTTCGAGCCGTTCGTGAAGTTGAGGGCGCCCAAGCTCTTCAACCTACGCCGGGATCCGTTCGAGCGTGCCGACGAGAACTCGAACACCTACTGGGACTGGATGATCAGCCACGCGTACATCATCTACGCGATGCAGGCCGTCGTCGCGCAGCAAATCGAGTCGTTCGTGAAGTTCCCGCCGCGGCAGAAACCAGCCTCCTTCAACCTCGATGCGGTGCTGAAAAATCTGCAAGACTCGAGCGGCGGCGCCAATCACTGAGAGCGCGGGGCATCACGCGCTCGCGGGAGCCGCCGTCAGCTTCTCGGGAGCCTGGCGGCGGCGCAACCTGCATCCAGAGAGGGTGAGACATGACCGCACGGAGCAGCGTCCTTCCGTCGTGGCGAGAAGGTGCGCACCGCGAACGATTGATTGCGTTCCTCCACGCCTCCGAGTCGTTGCCGGTCGAGCAGAGAGTGGCCGCGTTCGACAACGACGGCACGCTCTGGTGCGAACGCCCCACGCTCGTGCAGTTCGACTTCTTCGCCGACGCGCTGGCCACTGCGACGGCCACCGATCCTTCGCTCGCCTCGCGTCCCGAGTTCGCTGCCGTACTCGGAGGCGACGGCGCCGCGATCGACGAGCTCGGGCTGACACGAGTCGCCTTCGCGCTGGCGGAGCTGTTCGCGGACATGGAAGCCGACGAGTTCGTCCGGCGGTCTCGCGAGTTCATGCATCGCGCCCACCACCGCTCGTTGGGCATTCCGCTGATGCACGCGGTCTACCAGCCGATGCTCGAGCTGCTCGACGAGCTCCGGCGGCGAGCCTTCACCGTCTCCATCGTCAGCGGTGGCGGCACCGAGTTCGTCAGGGCGGTCAGCCAGGAGCTGTACGGCGTGGCGCCCGAGAGTGTGGTCGGCACTCAGATCGCGTACGAGTTCAGCCGCCGCGACGACGGCCGGCCGATGCTGCGGCGTACTGCAAAGATCTCCAGCGCCCCCAACGAAGGAGCGGCGAAGGTGAGCCAGATCCAGGCCCAGCTCGGTCGCCGGCCGATCTTCGCTGCCGGCAACTCCGGTGGTGACCGGGAGATGTTGGAGTGGGCGTGTTCCGGGGACGGGCCCAGCCTGGCGCTGCTCGTCGACCACGACGACCCGATCCGCGAGTTCGAGTACGTGAGCACCGCCGCCACGTTCGAGGAGCACGAGCCCATCACCACGGTCGCGCAGCGCCTCGACTGGCTCGTCGTCAGCATCGCCAACGACTGGGCCACGGTGTTCAGGACGAAGCGTCGCTGACGGTTCGCGATCACGTGCTCGCGGGAGCCGCCGCCAGCTTCTCGGGAGCCTGGCGGCGGCGCAACCACCACACCCCGAGCACGAGTGCCGCGACGACTCCCGCAACGGCGAGGATCGTGCGGCCGTCGTGCTCGAGCAGCGATTCTCCGAGGACGACGAGCAGCGCGCCGTACGTCCCCGTGATGAGCATCGAGGTCACGAGGTAGAGCGCGAACGGGACGCGGGCGGCCCCGAGCCCGTAGTGCTTGACGAACCCGGGGATCCCCGGAGCGAGCTTCACCAGCAAGACGAAGCGGACCGCGCTCTTGCCCGCTTGCTCGAAGTCCGGGATCTCGTGGTCGAAGCGCCGCAAGAGGGCCGCCACGCGCGGACGCAGCCGGCTGCGCGCGACGAAGTAGCAGAGCGTGAGGTGCAGCGCGAGCGCGAGCAGCGACCCGACGATCCCGACCGTGATCCCGAACGTGGCCCCCGCGACGACGAAGAACGGCGTGATCGGTGCTCCCAGCGCGGGCAGGATCGCCATGGCCGCGAAGAACGGCAGCGGGCCCGCTCCGCCGATCCAGCTCATCACCGCCTCCTGATCCCACACCGTCCACACGAGAACGATGAACCCGATCACGGCGGCCGCTGCCAACCCACGCTTCATCCACACGGCGCGCTCGTTTCCACGGTTCCCGCTGTTTTGCCGTGGTCGGGCTCGGACGCGTGGCGGCCCGTGGGATCCGCCCCCCAATCCTCGAGCTGCGCCATCGATGGCGATCGCAGCGCGACGACACTCGCAGCCACGACGCCGAGGCCGACCAGCACCCCGACCCACGCGCCCGGCATGCCGCCGATCGCCATGCGATCGAGCACCTCGTCCGGCGCTTTCGCCAGATTTGGGTGGACGAGCACCTTGACGACCCACGCTGCGACGAGGACGTCGACCAACGCCAGATACGTCGTGCGCATCCGCGCCTTCGTCGCCGTCCAGAGACCGATGAGCGGACGCGGGCGGCGGAGATCGCCGGCCAGGTCGGCGCGCCAGTCCGAGCGCTCCCGGGTCTTGTCGAGGTGCGGCGCGAAGTATCCGAAATCGACCAGCCGAGCCCGCCACGCGGCATGGTGCGCCTCACGGTAGCGGCGCGCGTCCGTGACCGCCGCGAGCGCGATCATGCCGCCGCCGAGTGCGAGCAGCGCAAAGTGGGGCAACCTCGGTTCCCCGAGGGCAAACGTGGAGACGGCGATCACGAGCGGGATCGCCCAATTGGCCGTGACGTCGATGCGCCGCCGCCACGCCATGCTCTCGCTGGAGAGACTGGCGTAGAGGCGCAAGATCCTCGCGTCGTCGTCCGGGTCTGGCTTCATCGAGGCTCCGCCCCAGCCTATGGCGAGTGCGTGGGGCGTCAATGGCACGTCACGAGCGGCGCTGGTCGAGCCGATCGGTTCAGCGCGGGGCTCGGATGCCGCGGCGCTCGAGGCGGCGACGTTCGACCTCGCTCGTCGGCTACGACGGCGAACCGTCGCGGGCTTCCGGCGTGCTCTCGGCCGCGAGCTCACGCGCGAGGAAGTAGTTCAGCGCCGTCCGGATCGCCGCAACGGCCGCGAGCTTGCCGAGCTCACTGAAGGTGGGTGCGATCGCAGTGCGCAACAGATCGGACGCGAGCTGAAACTTGCACGCCGTTTCGCCAGTGGGTCCTGTCGTTCGAGGGGCCGATGGCGGTGCGGCTGGGCTACGACGCGGCGCTGCTCGGCCGCGTGTGCGAGCGCTTCGCTCAGCGCGTCATGCAGTGCCTGCGCCGCCAGGTCCGTCGCGAGCGCGGCCTGCCATCGGTGCGCTCGCTCGCCGCCGGCGTGCTGATCGTCGTGCAGCGGTTCAAGAGCGACTTGTCGCTGTTCGTTCATCTTCATGCATTGGTCACCGACGGTTGCTACCTCGCGCACACCGACGGCGAGCCCGAGTTCTTACGGGTCGAGTCGCTCGGCGAGCCAACGCTCTTGCGCGTGCTCTCGGGCCTGCACGAGGACCTCGGCGACGACGAGCTCGACGAGCTCGACATCGACGATGGCGTCGCCGCGTGCCTCGCCCTCGGCGCGACGAGGGCGGTGCGTCCGGCCGCGCCTGCTGCTCGGGTCGCGCCGATGACCGTGTCCGCCCACGGCATGCAGC
>Ga0105107_10003282_pt1 | contig 10730 bp, 7 predicted proteins | sample PPLLaktember2015_6_FD_79335 | JGI IMG/M metagenome (GOLD analysis project Ga0105107, IMG submission 79335) | Freshwater sediment microbial communities from Prairie Pothole Lake near Jamestown, North Dakota, USA - PPLs Lake P8 Core (1) Depth... | ecosystem: Environmental > Aquatic > Freshwater >... | reverse complement strand
CACTGAAGCTTAAAACAGCCGGCGGAACAAAGGGAAAGCAGAAATCATCACTTTATTCGCTCAAAGATTTTGAAGTTCGGGGCGAAATTTTCATGAAAATTGATGACTTCATCAAACTGAATAAAGAGAGAGAGCTTAGAGGCGAAAGGTTGTTTGCCAATCCCAGAAATTCAGCTGCGGGTACTTTAAAAATGCAGGACCCGAAAATTGTCGCAAAGCGCCCATTAAATATTTTTGCTTATTCCATTATCAGCCTTGAAGAAGAATTGGAATCGCAATATGAAAACTTACAATTGCTAAAGGAGCTCGGCTTTAATACGAATCCTTTAGTGACTTTATGCAGGAATATAAATGAAATTTTGGAAGCCTGCAGGAAACTTGAGGCAAAACGCAACTCGCTGGAATATGAAATTGACGGAGCAGTAATAAAAGTAAATTCCATTAAGCAGCAGAAAAGACTCGGGAGCATTGCAAAATCGCCGCGCTGGGCTACGGCATTTAAGTTTAAGGCAAAACAGGCTTATACCAGGGTACGGCAGATTTTTTGGAGTGTCGGGAGAACAGGAACTATTACACCAATTGCGATGTTTGATCCTGTACTGCTTGCAGGCTCGACAATAAGCCGCGCAACCCTTCACAATTTTGATGAGATAAGGCGGAAAGATATCCGGGAAGGGGATAAAGTAATTATTGAAAAAGGAGGCGACGTTATTCCGAAAGTTGTAGCAGTCGTCCTTTCCGAAAGGCCGCAAAACAGCAGGCAGCCTAGACCTCCGGAAAAGTGCCCTGTCTGCGGTTCCTCCATTTTTAAACCGGAAGGTGAAGTTGCATACTATTGTGAAAATACCGAATGTTCTGCACAGATAAAGGGAAGATTAGCCCATTTTTCTTACCGCGGTGCAATGGATATTGAAGGTCTTGGTGATGCCTGGATTTCGCTGTTTGTTGAAAAAGGACTATTGAGAACTTATGCCGATATTTATTCTCTAAAAGATAAACGGGATGAATTGACAGATATGGAAAGACTCGGGGAAAAAAGTGTCGATAATCTTTTAAAATCGATTGAGAAAAGTAAAAGTCAGCCGTTCTCTAAAGTTTTATTTGCATTGGGAATAAGATACGTGGGATCGGGTGCAGCAAAGAAATTAACGGATCATTTCAGTTCAATTGACGAGCTGATGAATGCAGGCGAAGAGGAGATATCCTCAATACCTGAAATAGGTCCCAGTGTAAGCAGCAGCGTAAAGAAATTTTTTTCAAACAAAACAAACTTAAAAATAATTGAGCAACTTAAAGCGCACGGCCTTAACTTTACATCGGTAAAGAAAAAAATTAATGAAAACTTTTTCACCAATAAAACTTTTGTAATTACCGGGACTCTGTCCGGCTTTTCCCGTGAGGAAGCAAGTGAAAGAATAATATTTCTCGGCGGAAAAGTCACTTCCAGTGTAAGCTCTAAGACGGATTATCTTATTTCGGGCGAGAATGCGGGATCAAAATTAAGCAAAGCTCAGAATCTGGGAGTAAAAATTTTAAACGAAGAGAATTTTAAAAATTTTCTCAAAGAATCAGGATCAAAATGATTGAAGCGCTAAAAGCGAAAGCAGCCCAGCTTTTTGTAAAATGGCAGGTGAAAGAATTACAGCCTGTATATCAATCATTTACTGGGTTTTTTTCAAAATCATTTAACTTTTTGGTGTTGATGCCTCACGACGAAACTGATTTTCATTACTCAATTGAAGTGGTAAAATTCCTGCAGGAGCAGGAAAAGGTGCCTCATATACTTACTTATGATTTCAGGATCAGTCTGATACCGATGAAGCTCAGGCAACATATTATCGATTATAACCTTTCGGACATAAATAAATTGAAGCTTCCTTCCAGGCGATTAATTGATAAGCTCAGCACCATGTATTATAACGCAGTATTTGATTTGAATATAAAAGAAAATTTATTCGGCAGCTATGTAACTAGTTTCGTAAATTCCCCCATAAAAGTGGGATTTCAGAAGGAAGACAGCGATAAATACTATAATCTGCAGATAATAAACAGGGCGGAAAAAGCGGAAATTTCTTACAAAAATTTCTTAAATTGCTTAAGAATGTTTTAATATTTTCCAAGTTCCAAAATATTTTCTTAATTAAAGGACCGGGATGAATTTCGAAATAAAAAGAGTTGACGATATATCCATCTTTAAATTAAACGAAAGAAGGCTGGACACCAATATTTCAGGTCTTTTAAAAGGTGAGTTCACGCTGCTGCTGAAGGTAGAGGGAGTAAATAAACTGGTTCTCGATTTAAGTGAAGTTGAAACATGCGACAGCTCCGGTTTAAGTGCAATTCTTGTTGCAAATAGAATTTTAAACGGCAACGGGGGCAGTATGCGCATTGCTTCACCTTCCGAGAAAGTTTATTCCCTTATAAAAATAACACAGCTCAACCGCGTTCTGCCTGTATGTCAATCTGTCGATGAGGCGTTTCAAGAGTTGAAGAATGAATAACAATGTGCCGCAGCCTAAAAAATTATCCGAAAAAATCCGTCCGTTGAAACTTTCTACTGCCTTGTTGATATAAACAGAACCGGCACTAAAAATCGTATGCGGATTCTCATCTATATTTTAAAACATAGGTTCCTTATATTATTTGGAATTTTTAATTCGGAGATTACTATGCTAAAATTTATTGTAACATTAACGCTGCTCTTAAGCTTTAATATTCATTTTGCCCAGGAAATTAACATATCGGATAAAATGCCCGTCGATACATCTATTATTGTAGATTCATTGGACAATAGATTGGTTTATTACATCCGCCATAATGAAAAACCGGAAAAACGCGCGGTGCTTCGGCTTGCGGTAAATGCCGGTTCGGTGCTTGAAGACGAAGATCAATTGGGCTTGGCTCATTTTACCGAGCATATGGCATTTAACGGGACGAAAAATTTTAAAAAGCATGAAATAATTGATTATCTGGAATCTATAGGAATGAGATTCGGGCCGGATATAAATGCATACACAAGTTTTGATGAAACTGTTTACATGCTCGAAGTTCCCACCGACAGCGCCGGAATAGTGGAAAAAGGTTTTAATATTCTGAAGGAATGGGCGCATAATGTTAGTTTTGAAAAGGATGAAATAGATAAAGAAAGAGGAGTTGTAATTGAAGAGTGGCGTTTAGGAAGAGGAGCTAATGCGAGAATCAGGGATAAACAGTTTCCGGTGCTGTTTAAAAATTCGATCTATGCCGATAGACTTCCGATAGGTAAAAAGGAAATCCTGGAAAGTTTTCCATATGAAACTGTAAAAAGATTTTATGATGACTGGTACCGACCCGACCTGATGGCGGTTATAGCAGTGGGTGATTTTGATGTAAAACAAATTGAAACTTATATTAAAAATATTTTCTCAGACATTCCCAAACACGAAGCTGCAAGAGAGAGAAAAATATTTCCTGTTCCCGGTAATAATAAAATGCTTTTTGCAATTGCAACAGATCCTGAGGCAACCCAGTCAAGCGTCGGCATTTATTTTAAACAGGACATAGAGCCTGAAGGTACGGCAGGCGGCTACCGCCGCGATATAATTGAAAATCTATACACGGGGATGCTTAATAACCGCCTGTCTGAATTAACCCAGCAGCCGGATCCTCCTTTCCTTTACGGCTATTCAACAAAAGGAAGATTCATAAGAAGCAAAGAATTTTATGTCTTAAGCGCTGCTGTTAAGGAAGAAGGTATTCTAAGGGGATTTGAAGCGCTGCTGACGGAAAGTAAAAGAGTTCAGAAGTATGGTTTTACTTCATCGGAGCTCCGGCGGCAGAAGGATGAACTCCTGGCAAATATGGAAAGAATTTATAAGGAAAGAGATAAAACGGAATCCGAACAGTTTGCTGCCGAATACATAAGAAATTTTTTAACGGATGAACCTATACCCGGGATTGAGTATGAGTATGAACTTTATAAGCAATTTCTTCCCGGAATTACTATTGAAGAAGTAAATGAGCTAACCGATAAATGGATTACGGATGATAACATTGTTGTAACGGTAAGCGCTCCTGAAAAGAAGGATTTAAAAATTCCTCAGGAGAAGGAGCTTCTGGCTACCGCTGAAAAAGTTAAGCATAAAGAAATCAAACCTTATGATGATAAAGTTTCTAAACTCCCTTTAGTGGAAAAAATGCCTGCTTCTTCAACAATAGTCGGTCAAAATAATTTTCCCGATCTTGGTATTACTGAATGGAAGTTGTCTAATGGTGCTACAATTATTTTAAAACCAACCGACTTTAAAAATGATGAAATCCTTTTCCAGGCATTTAGCCCCGGCGGAAGTTCCCTTGTGCCTGATGACAAATATATTCCGGCTGTAACTGCTTCAAATTTAATACGGCAGAGCGGCGTAGGAAATTTTACTTATATTGAACTTCAGAAGATGCTTGCAGGCAAGGTGGTTGATGTTAATACCTATATCAGCGAACTTTCGGAAGGATTATCCGGATCAAGCACTCCCAAAGATATGGAGACAATGTTCCAGCTTATCTATCTGTATTTTACGCAGCCGCGCATCGATAGCTCATCTTACCTGTCATACTTAGAGCGATTGAAAAGCTATCTTAAAAACAGGAATTTAAGTCCGGAAGCTGCTTTTCAGGATACACTGGAGGTAACCTTAACGCAGTATAATCCGAGAAATAAACCCTGGACATTAGAAACGCTTGACAAGATGGATATAAATGAATCTTTAAAAATTTTTAAGGAACGTTTTGCCGATGCTTCCGATTTTACTTTTTTCTTTGTAGGAAGCTTCAGTCCGGACAGCATTAAGCCATTTATTCTTACATACATCGGAGGACTGCCTTCAACAAAGCGGATTGAAAACTGGAAAGACCTTAATATTGATCCTCCTTCGGGAGTTATTGAAAAAGCAGTTTTTAAAGGCCTTGAACCGAAGAGCCGTGTAAACCTTACTTTTGCAGGTGAGTTCGACTGGAACCTGGATACAAGGTATAAACTTACTGCAATGACAGACGTCCTTAGAATTAAACTCCGTGAAGTGCTAAGAGAAGATAAAGGCGGTACTTACGGCGTAAGCGTTTCGGCTAACGGCCAGCGCATTCCGGATGAAGAATATAAAATATCCATCACGTTCGGATGCTCCCCCGATAGAGTTAATGAACTTGTAAGCACCGCTTTTAATCAAATAGACAGCCTTAAATCGCATCCCGTGGGGAGCATTTATCTTACAAAAGTTAAAGAAATTCAAAGACGCGAATGGGAAACTAATTTAAAAGAAAATAGCTTTTGGCTGAGGACTCTTACGTACTATTATCTATACGGAATAAATTTAGATGAGATAAAAAAATATTCCGAAAGAGTTGAGGAATTATCTGCGGAGGATATACTTGATTCCGCAAAAAAATATTTTAACGAAAATAATTATGTAAAGATTGAACTTTTCCCGGAACAAAAAATGAACTGAGCAAATGTCCCCTGAAGCAATTTTTAATCGGAATAATTATGAAATATAAGGAGTTTATTGATTCTCTTTCTAAGGAGAATCCGCCGGAGCAAATTAACAGCATCTTAAAATCTTTATGGCATGATGCAAAGGGCAACTGGGAAAAAGCTCACTCCATAGTACAGGAAATTAATAATCCCGACGGCTCATGGGTTCATGCTTATCTCCACAGGAAAGAAGGGGATTTATCAAATGCCGGCTACTGGTATTCAAGGGCAGGCAGAAAAGCCGCCAGCGGATTGCTTCAGGATGAATGGGAGAGCATTGTAAAATTCATGATAGAAAAAGAACAGTCATAATTAATCTGCCGATTAGTAATAATTTCTGCCTTCCGATTTTTATTCAGCGATTTACTTGCCCAGTTGCATTTACCGATGCTCATTCCTTAATTTTCAGACGTAATTAAATTGTTGTGAATAAAAAAGGGAATTCGGTTAATAAATTATGGTGGATGCGGATTTGAAGAAGCTGGGTAATATAAAGATTGTTGTTTTCGATCTGGACGGCACCCTTCTTTCAAACAGAGGGGAGATAGGTGAAGAAACGAAAGAGCTGATAAAAAAGCTGAAAACCTATAATGTCCGTTTTTCTTTTGCAACCGGCCGTCTGCATACTGCAATTATGAAATACGCCGGTGAACTGGAGATCGATATCCCGTTAATTTCTCTCGACGGCTGTTTAATAAAAAGCTATCCCAAAAATGAAATATTATTTGAATCTTTTGTAAAAGAGAAACACGTAAAGAAGGCCGTAAATTTTGCCGAAGAATTTCTTGTGAATGTTGCGCTTTGTCATGATAAAGCCATTTATTACACTGAACAGAATTCTATTATTCCCCAGATAATAGAAAAATTCGGAGCGAATTTTGAGCCGGTAGAAACATACGAGAAGTTGTGCGGTAGAACCCTGGAGGTGGTTTTGGCAGGAGATAACCGCGGTGCAATTAAGTATATTTACGAAAGAATGCACTTACCGTATTCCGTCGGCTTGAATACTTCATTAATTAAATCCAGTACTTACGAGGGAATTTATTATTTAGAGATCCGCCGTAAAGGTTCATCAAAAGCTAAGGGTTTCCAGAGATTATTAAAATATCTGAAGATTAAAGAGACCGACGCCGCTGTTGTAGGCGATTGGTATAACGATATCAGCTTATTCCAGACTAAAGCGGTCAAAGTGGCTTTGAACAATGCCGTACCGGAAATTAAAAGACTGGCGGATATTATAACAAAAAGAAATAATGATGAAGACGGCACCGCAGAATTTCTTCAAATGCTGTTGAAATCAAGAAGCAATCATGGAAGATAAATCTAAGCTTAAAACAAGTAAAAGAATAAAATTTCTTATTGCGTTTCTCACTGTTGTTCTGATAGTATTAATGTTCCCAAAAGGAGAATCGATAGAATCCGAAGTTACCGAAGGGACTATTTGGATCCATGGCGATTTGATTGCCCCTTTCACCTTTCCCATCATTAAAGATTATGCACTTTACAGCAAAGAATTAAATCAAGCCAGGAACAGTGTATACCCGGTATTTGAACGGCGGGAAAATACTTTAAGCAGGGTGCTGGATTCTTTAAAAAATTATAATACTTTTTTACTTAAAACAATAGACAGCAGCTTAATTAATCCCTCTGCAAGAAATGCAAATGCTGGTTTTCTAAGCGCTGCTTCGTTAAATACTTTTAAAAACCTGCGGAAACAGGAAAGAAATCTGCTTGCCACCAGAAGTACAAGCATGAACCAGATTTTTTCATTTATTAATGAAACGATAATTGATCTTTATAAAATGGGGATTGTGTCCCACACCGCTGAAGATTTGAAAAAAGACAGCATAGCCGTAAGAATAGGGAATATAGATAACATTGAAAGGATAGAAGATTTTTTAAGCGTGGGAGAAGCAAAAGAAAAACTTATTCGGGAGATAAAGAAAGTTGAATATACCCTGCCGGTTGAGGATGCTATTATTGAATATGCCGTTCACTTTATCAGTCCGGATCTTATTTACAGCAGAAAGTTAACGGATGAAGAGATAGATCAGGCGGAAAATAATGTTTCAAAGTATTCCGGTTTTGTAAGAGAGAATGAAAGAATTATAGCAAAGCATGACAGGATCACGAAAGAGACAAAGCTGAAGATTGAATCTTACAAAATAGCAAAGGGAGAGAAGAGCGGGGATGAAGGACTCTTCTTGCAGATCCTGGGTAAATTTCTTCATGTTTCATTTCTGTTTTCGCTGCTGACGATCTATCTTTTTCTTTTTAGAAAAAGAATCTTTTTTGACAATCAAAAAATTCTATTGCTGGCTGTAATCTTTTTATTTATTTCACTTATAACTTTTTTAGTAAACCAGATTAATGTTCCCGCCCCTCTTTACCTTCTGATATTTATTCCTGCAGCCTCAATGCTTATTACAATTATATTTGATTCGAGGCTCGGCTTTTATTACACGGTGATTCTGTCATTAATAACCGGTGCATTGAGGGGAAATGATTATGTTTTTACTGCAATGAATCTGTTTGCCGGGGCCCTTGCTGTTTATACAGTAAGAGATATCAAAAACCGGTCTCAAATATTCAGATCCTTTCTATATATTCTGGTCGGTTATACGGTTGCAGTTATAGCTTTCGGGCTTGAGCAGTTTGCCGATTTGGAATCTATTCTTATAGAATTATCTTTTGTAGGTTCGAATGCTCTTGTAAGTCCGGTTTTAACATACGGCCTTCTGATTTTCTTCGAACGCTTTTTTGGAATTACAACCGATCTGACCCTGCTAGAATTATCAAACTTCGACAGGCCTTTGTTGAAGGAACTTGCAAGAAAAGCCCCCGGCACTTTCAACCATTCGATGACTATGGGAACATTGGCGGAAACTGCCGCGGAAAGAATCGATGCAAATCCTCTTTTAGCCAGGGTAGGGGCTTATTATCACGATATCGGCAAAACTTTAACGCCTCAAAATTTTGTAGAGAACCAGCTTAACAATCAAAATATCCATGAGAATCTGTCCCCCGAAGAAAGCGTGGCGCTTATTGCAAAGCATGTTAAAGAGGGAATCAGGCTTGCACAAGAACAAAAACTGCCCGAGGAAATAATTGATTTCATCCCGATGCACCACGGAACTCTTGTTATGCCTTACTTCTATGAAAAAGCTAAAAAGCTTTACGGCGAAGAGAAAGTGAATATTGAGGAGTATAAATATCACGGACCGACACCGAATTCCAAAGAAACCGCAATAGTAATGTTAGCCGACGGATGCGAATCAGCCGTGAGGGCAATTGAAGAACCTGATCAATCTAAAGTAGAAAACGTAATAGAAAATATTATTCAAAACAGGATTTACGATGGGCAGCTTGACGATTCACCGTTAACATTTAAAGACATTAATAAAATTAAGGAAGCCTTTACTAGTATTCTTCTTGGACAGCACCACCGGCGTATCCGGTACCCGATGCAGGAGGAGTTGGAAAAAGGAGTTGAGCAGGCTGCGGCAAAAACTTCTCCCGATGGAGAAACAAAAGATTATTAATGAATCTTTTTTTAAAAGAGTACTTAAATGTTCTTAGGCTTGAAAAGAATCTTTCCGAAAATACCGTAATCTCCTACAGCAATGATATTTCCGCGCTGTTTAGATTTCTGGAATCTTACGGAGTAAGCGACCCTTCCGGGATCAGCTATAATCAAATTGCATCGTTCTTCCGATCCTTAAACAGCCTTGGACTGGCGAGTTCATCTTCGGCAAGATACTATTCATCTATTAAAGGATTTTTTAAGTATTTATTTGTTAATAAATATATAAAAGAAAATCCTGTTGAAAAGCTGATGCCGCCTAAACTCTCCAAGAACCTTCCCGAAGTTCTATCGGTTAATGATATCGACAGTATTTTATCAAAACCCGATACGGAAGATAAACTTGGTCTGCGCGACAGAGCAATATTGGAACTGCTTTATGCCTGCGGAACAAGAGTTTCCGAAATGATCAATCTTCAGTTATCCGATCTGTTTTTCAGGGATGAAGTGATCCGGGTTTTCGGGAAGGGTTCAAAAGAGAGATTAGTACCGATAGGGAGCAGCGCGGTTAGATGGGTTAACTTATATTTGAAAAACAGCCGCCCTTTGCTCGAGAAAAAAATGAAAAGCGAAAACTATCTTTTTTTAAACATCAGAGGCGGTAAACTGTCGAGGATGGGTGCGTGGAAGATTATCGACCGTTATGCTAAAGAAGCCGGGATAATGAAGGCAGTTCATCCTCATACATTCAGGCATTCATTTGCAACGCATCTCCTGGAAGGAGGCGCCGACCTTCGTGCAGTACAGGAAATGCTCGGCCATGCCGATATTTCAACTACACAGATTTATACCCATATTGACCGCGAGTACATCAAGCAGGTGCATAGAGATTGTCATCCCAGAGGATGAAAAGCGATGGAAAATGGAAGATGGATGATGTTTGATGGATGATGTTTGATGGTTAATCAGAATGAGTGGGTAGCATGGAGAAAACGGTCAGAAAGGAAATCCGAAATCCGTAATCGGAATTCTCAATCATGCATTCATGCAATCATGCATTCATGCTTTTGAGTTGTTGAACACCCGATTGAATTTCTTTTCCATTTTTGCACAATGTAAATTAGCTTTATAAAATATTAAAAACGTGGAATGAATTTGAGCGATATACAATTCAGCGAAAAGCTTGTCTCTTTTTTAATATTTCTCCCTGTGTTTTTTATTTCATTATCAATTCATGAATTTGCTCATGCATTGCTTGCATTTAAACTAGGGGACAGCACCGCCAAAAATATGGGAAGGCTTACTCTAAATCCGATAAAGCATGCAGATATTGTAGGAACCTTGATTATGCCGCTGGCTTCATTTGCATCCGGTTTTGCATTAATAGGATGGGCAAAACCTGTTCCTGTAAACAGGGCTAATTTTAAAAACCATCTCCGGGATGATGCAGTTGTTTCATTTGCGGGACCATTTTCGAATTTTCTCCTGGCGCTTTTATTTTTCTTGTTTTTTTCTGCTTCAGTTAATTGGGGCTTAACTACGGATAAATATCTGCTGAATTTTTTTTGGTACGGAGTGTTTCTTAATATCTTTTTGTTCGCTTTCAATCTTCTTCCGTTTCCTCCGCTCGACGGATCGCATATTTTGTTTGATTTATTTCCGAATAAAGTTACAGCATCCCTGCTGAATATAGGGCTTTACGGTTCT
>Ga0105107_10003280_pt1 | contig 10730 bp, 10 predicted proteins | sample PPLLaktember2015_6_FD_79335 | JGI IMG/M metagenome (GOLD analysis project Ga0105107, IMG submission 79335) | Freshwater sediment microbial communities from Prairie Pothole Lake near Jamestown, North Dakota, USA - PPLs Lake P8 Core (1) Depth... | ecosystem: Environmental > Aquatic > Freshwater >... | reverse complement strand
GCACGCCGGCGGTCGTCTTCTGCGGCACGTAGCCCGGCTGGATCTTGCGATAGCGCGCATAGGCCGCCGGATCCTTTTCGCGTGCCGGAAGCTCCAGCCAGCGCAGGCCATTGGGCGCGGCCTCCGCCTGGTACGAGGGGCCCGAGATCGGCGAGGTGAAGGTCACGTCGACGCGCCCTTCTGCAAGCACCGCGGTATTCGCGCCGTAGCTGCCGACTTCCACGATGTTCACGTCCTCGCGCTTGAGGCCGCGGTAGGCGAGAAGCGCGTCGATGCCGGCGACGAGGAAGGACGAGCTCTTGGCGAGCGCGATGCGCGTGCCGGGCTTCACGTCGTCGATCGACTTGATCGGCGAATCGCCGCGCACCGCGTAGCCCCACGCCGTGACCATGTTCATGTTCATGACGCGCGTGTCGTCCGGTCCGCCGGTCTTCGAGGCGTAGCCCTGCACGGCGTCCATCTGGTCGAAGTAGTCGGAGGCTTGCAGCATGGTGATGCGGCCCTCGCCGGTGGTGAGCCACTGGGCGCGGGCAAAGCCGTTCGGCGCGGGCAGCACCGCGGCGCGCACCCCGGTCGCCTTGCTGAACTTGGCGGTCCAGGCGACCGCGAGCGAATGGTTGGCGGTTCCGACCACCGGGGTGACGACCGAGAAGTGCTTGGGCCACTGGTAGCCCTGGGCGAGCGCCTGCGGCGCCGCCGCCATCACGAGTGCTGCCGCCGTGCCGAGAAAACGGCGTCGGTTGATGCGCATGGTTCCTCCTCCTTACGTTGTCATGTCGAGCCTAGGCGGGCTGCGGCTCGCCCCGATGCTCCGTTTCCACGTCGAGCGTGGTGCTGCGCCGCAGCTCGCGGCGCTGGTTGAAATCGTAGGCGCGGCCCCGGTGCAGCACGCAGCGGTTGTCCCAGATGACCAGGTCGCCGGACTGCCAGCGATGGCGGTACACGTACTCCCGCTGCGTCGCGTGCTCGAGAAGATCCATGAGCAGCATGCGTCCCTCGGCCACGGTCATGCCCTCGATCCCGCGCGCGTGCGCGCCGATGTAGAGGTGCTTGCGGCCCGAGCCCGCGTGGGTCTGCACGATCGGCCAGCGCACCGGCCGGATCGCCTTCACCTGCGCTTCGCTGTAGTCGGTGTCGCCGAGAAGGAAGCGTGAATGCAGCGCGAAGTGCTCGGCGACGAGCCCGTCCAGCCGCGCCCTGGCGTCCCCATCGAGCCGGTCGTAGGCATCGCGCTCGTCGCAGAACTCGGTCTCGCCGCCTTTCGGCGGAACGATCACCGCGTGAAGCATCGAGTAACGGGCGCGCGGCTGCTGGAAGGAGCTGTCCGCGTGCCAGAGCTGGTTGGCGATGTTCGAGACGATCTTGCGCGACTCGCGCGCGGCGACCTCGCCATCGATGGCGACGTTGGAGATGTCGGCGAGCTCCTGGTGGGCAAAGCGATGGGGGGGCAGAGGCCCGCCCGCGGTCGTCACGCGTCGAAAGCCGATGTCGAGCTCGCCGAACTGCCGCGTGAAGGCTATCTGCTGGTCCTGCGTGAGCGCCTGACCGCGGATGACGAGAACCGCGAAACGGTTCATTCCATCCTCGATCTCGCGCACCGACCCGGCGGAAAGCGGCCGGCGGATATCGACGCCGCGCGCCTCCGCGGCGAACACCGGATGCAGCGGGACGAAGGTGACGGCCATCGCCAACTTATTCTAGCGGAGCGCGGCGCGGATCTTCGCCGCGTGCTCCTCGAGCTTCTCGCGCGCCGGGTTCTTCACGGGCCAGGTGAGCGCCATGCCGTCCCCCTCGTGGCGCGGCACGAGGTGGATGTGGAAGTGAAACACGGTCTGCCCCGCGCTCTGGCCGTTCGCCTGGTAAACCGACAGGCCCTGCGGCTGAAAAGCGGCGCGGATGCCGCGCGCCACTCGTGCTGCGGCGCGAAAAACCGCCGCGGCCTGCGCGTCGTCGAGCGCGTACACGTTTTCCGCGTGCGCCTTGAGCGCGACCAGGACGTGCCCGGGGTTGACCTGCCCGATGTCCATGAAGGCCACCGTATGCTCGTCCTCATGCACGCGCGTGGCCGGTATCGATCCCGCCACGATCCTGCAGAACACGCACTCGCTCATGCCTCGCCTCCCGCCTCCCGGTAGCCGGGGCATGGTACTTGAAAGACCGACCGGTCCTCGAGCCTGAAGGCGGTGAGGGGCCCGCCCCATACGCAGCCGCTGTCGAGCAGGGCGACGTTACGCCTGACTTTCAGCCCGAGCGCCGACCAGTGGCCACAGACGATCGACTCGTTGCGTGGACGAAACTCGTACCACGGCCGCGTGCCGCGCGGCGGCTTGGTCCCCTTCGCGGCGAACTCCATCCGCCCGCCGGGCGTGCAGAAGCGCATGCGCGTCATGGCGTTCACGACGACGCGCAGGCGGTCCCATCCCTCGAGCGTGTCGTGCCACTCGTCTGGCTTGCTGCCGTACAGGTTGGCGAGGAACTCGCGATAGCCCGGGCCGGTGAGCGCCGCCTCGACCTCGCTTGCGAGCGAGAGCGCCTTCTCCAGGTCCCATTGCGGCGCGAGCCCCGCATGGACCATGGCGTGCCCTCCGAGCGCATGCATCATCGGCCGGGCGCGCAGCCAGTCGACGAGCGAGCGCGCATCGCGCGCCTCGAGCACGTCCTGGATGGTGTCGTCCTCGCGCAGCCTGGCGAAGCCCTCGAAAACCGACACGAGATGCAGGTCGTGGTTACCCAGCACCGTGACCGCGCGCTCGCCAAGGTCCCGCACGAAGCGCAGCACTTCCAGCGATTTCGGCCCGCGGTTGACCAGGTCGCCGACGAACCAGAGGCGATCCGGGTTTTCAAGTGGGATCTTTTCCAGGAGCTGCCGAAGCTCGTCGAAACAGCCCTGCACGTCCCCGATCGCGTAGGTCGCCATTGGCCGGGCGAATATAGCAACTGCCGTTCGGTGTAGGGTACCGGGATGGACATCCAGCCCGAGGACACGGCACTGCGCGAAGCGCAGGCGCGCCGAGCGCGCCTGCGGCTCGGCCTCGCGCTCGCCGCCATGGTGAGCACAGCGGTGCTCACGGCGATCGGCACCTGGACGTACCTTGCGGTGGAGCGCTCGCTGCGCGAGCTGCGCGCGCAGACGCTGAAATCGGCGCTCGATGCGCAGGCGAAGACGGTCGACGTCTGGATCGAGGACCAGAAGTTCACCATCCGCCGCCTGGCGCGCGACCGCCTGGTCCGCAAGCACGTCGCGGAGCTCACCGCGATCGCCGTGCGGGCAGGGGTGACCCCGGAGCAGTACTGCGCCGCGCCGGCCCGCCGTCCGCTCGTCGCGCAACTCGACGATGCGCTGGCGGGCAGCGGCGCGGTTGCGTTCCACGTCATCGACCGCTCCGGCCTCATTCTGGCCTCCAAGTTCCGCGAGTACTGCGGCCTCAAGGTGAGCCCGAGCGTGCGGGCGGACACGCTGGCGGCGACCTTCGGTGGCGACACGCTCTTCATCCCGCCTTCGATCGATGCCGAGCGGCTCGAGCGCGGCACGCCCGATCTGCCGCTGACGCGGCCGGTCGTGTGGATCGAGACGCCCGTGACCGACGACGCCGGCAACGTGATCGCCGCGCTCGGGGTCGGGCAATTCGCCGACGAGCAGTTCGGCGCGATCGTCTCGGCGGCGCGCGCGGGCAGCACCGGCGAAAGCTATGCCTTCGACCGCCGCGGCGTGATGCTCTCCGAAAGCCGCTTCACGGACCTCCTCGCGAGCCTGGGGCGGATCAGCCCGGGCGCAAGCACGATGCTCTCGGTCTCCCTGTCGCCGCCCGATGCGCCAGCCGGCGCCCTTACGCGGCTCGTCGCCTCGGCGCAGGCCGGAATCGCCACCGGGGCGCGGGAGGGTCAGCTTCTCGCGCCCTATGCCGGCTACTACGGAAGCGACGTGATCGGTGCCTGGCGCTGGCTTGCGCCGCATCGCCTGGCCATCGCCGTCGAGGTCGGCTCGACCGAGGCCTATGCGCCGCTGCTCGTGCTGCGCACGGTATTCGCCGTGGTGTTCAGCGCGCTCGTGTTTGCCGTGCTCATCGCGCTCTATGCGTGGTTCTCTGCCGCGAAGCTGCGCATCGGCGAGCCCCGACGGCTCGGGCCGTACGTCCTGGGAGAGCGCATCGGCGAAGGCGGCCACGCCGACGTCTACCTCGCGACGCACGACCTTCTCAAGCGACCCACCGCCGTCAAGCTCCTCAAGCAGATCAAGGCGACGGACGAGATCACCGCGCGCTTCCAGCGCGAAGCGCAGCTCGCGAGCCGGCTTTCGCACCCGAACATGGTCGAGATCTTCGACTACGGCAGGACGGCCGGCGGGCTTTTCTACTACGCGATGGAATACCTCGAGGGCACGACGGTGAACCATCTCGTGCAGCGCGTCGGCGCCTTGCCCGTGCCCCGCGCGGTGCACCTGCTGCGGCAGGTGTGCGCGGGCCTCGCCGAAGCGCACGGCAAGGGCATGGTCCACCGCGACATCAGCGCGACCAACGTCATGGTGTGCCACTACGGCGGCGAGCACGACTTCGCCAAGATCCTCGACTTCGGGCTGGTGAAGCGCGTCTCCGAGCCGCACACCCACACCATCACGCGCACGCTGCGCATCCTCGGCACGCCGCTCTACATGGCCCCCGAGCGCCTGCGCGATCCGGCCGACGTCGACGCCCGCGCCGACATCTATGCCGTGGGCGCGGTCGCATTCTTCATGATCACCGGGCGCAAGGTGTTCGACGCCGACGACGAGCTCGCGCTCACGACCAAGATCCTGAACGAGCCCGCCCCCCACGCGAGCGCGCTCGCCCGGCAGAGCGTGCCGCCGGCGCTCGATGCGCTGATCGCGGCTTGCCTGGCGAAGCGCCGGGAGGACCGGCCGCAGCGCGTCGCCGACCTTCTTGAGGTGCTCGAGACGCTCTCGCGCGAGTTTCCCTGGACGCAGGCCGATGCGCGAGCCGCGTGGGCCGCGGCGCAGGCGGGCGCCAGCGCCGCGGCCTAGAAGCTCGCATCGAGCCGCCGGTACTGGATCGCTTCGGCGATGTGCTCGGCGCCGAGCGTCGCGGCGCCCGTCAGGTCGGCGATGGTGCGCGCGACGCGCAGCACGCGGTGATAGGCCCGCGCGGAAAGGAGCAGCCGGGCGAGCGCGTGACGCAGCAGCCGGTCGCCCTCGCGGTCGGTGGCGCAATGCCGGTCGATCGCGCCGGGCTCGAGGAGCGCGTTGGCGTGGCCCTGGCGCTCGAGCTGCAGCCGCCGTGCGCTTTCCACTCTCTTTCGAATCGAATTCGAGGACTCCCCGGCCGCGGGCGCGAGGAGCTCCGCCTCGCGCGGCGCGGGAACCTCCAGCTTGATGTCGATGCGGTCGGCGAGCGGGCCGGAGATGCGCCCGCGGTAGCGCGCGATGCGCTCGGGCGTGCAGCGGCAACGGCCGGCCCGGTCGCCGCAGTGGCCGCACGGGCAGGGATTCATCGCACCGACAAGCTGGAAGCGCGCCGGAAACTGCGCCTGGCGCGCCGCGCGCGCGATCGAGATGCGGCCCGATTCGAGAGGCTCGCGCAGCGCCTCGAGCACGTCGCGGTCGAATTCCGGGAGCTCGTCGAGGAAAAGCACGCCGTGGTGCGCGAGCGAGATTTCCCCGGGCCGGGGCAGGTTGCCGCCGCCGACCAGCGCCGCTGCCGAGGCGCTGTGGTGCGGCGCGCGGAAGGGGCGCTCGCCCCAGCGCATCGCATCGAAGCCGGCCGAGGACACGGAATGGATCGCCGCGACTTCCAGCGCCTCGGCGTCGGCCAGCGGGGGCAGGATGCCGGGGAAGCGCGATGCCAGCATCGACTTCCCCGTGCCGGGCGGGCCAAGCATCAGGACGCTGTGCGCGCCGGCGGCCGCCACTTCGAGCGCGCGTTTCACCTGCTGCTGCCCGCGCACGTCGCTGAAATCGGCATAGGCGGGCGCGGCGCCCGCCCCTTCGCGGCGGTATTCGGCGAGCGGTGGGTCGCCCGCGAGGTGCGCCACCACGTCGAGCAGCGTGCGCGCCGGCAGGATGCGGGCGCCATCGGCGAGCGCAGCCTGCGGGGCATTGCCTTCGGGCAGCACGAAGGAGCGTCCCGCCTGCCTGGCCGATAGCGCCATCGCCAGCGCCCCGCGCACCGGCCGCAGGTCGCCGGTGAGGGAAAGCTCGCCCGCGAACTCCTGGCCGGCGAGCGATTCCGGCGCGAGCTGCCCGCTCGCCGCGAGTATCGCGAGCGCGATCGGCAGATCCAGGCGAGTGGAATCCTTGGGCAGCTCCGCGGGGGCGAGGTTGACCGTGATGCGCCGCGCCGGGAACTCGAAGCGCGAGTGGTTGAGCGCCGCGCGCACGCGGTCGCGCGCCTCGCGCACCTCGGTGTCGGGCAGGCCGACGATGTGGAAGGCCGGCAGCCCCGGCCCGAGGTGCACCTCCACGGTGACCTCGGGCGCGTCGATGCCGGCGAGCGCGCGGCTCGCTACGGTGGCAACCGTCATGGATTCCCCTAGCGCCGACTAACGCGGCACCCGGGGGTCTGGTTTACCGGGGTGGCTTGTCTGCGGCTCTCGCCTCGAGCTCGGCGATGCGCGCCTCGAGCTCGGCGAGCCGCGCCTGCGCGCGCTCCAGAAGCCGTCGCTGCACATCGAAGTCCTCGCGCACCACGAGGTCGAGGCGGTCGAACCAGGCGAGGAGCAGGGCGCGAAGGTTCTTCTCGAGGTCGGCGGCGGGCGAATCGCGGAGCGCCTCGTTGATGCGCTCGCCCAGCTCTTCGATCAGCCGCCGTTCGTTCATGGGGCAAGGGTAACCGAGCAGGGCGCACCAGAATGGGGCGCAGGCGATGCGGCCCGCCCCGCGGTTGGGCAAGCACGGCATCATCTTTTCAGAACACTATGATTGTAAAGACGTTTCTCTCTGGCACGACTGGTGCTACCAGACGACGCGTCCATATACCCAAGGGAGATTTCATGCGCAAGTCCGTCCTTACCGCCGCGGTCGCTGCGGCACTGCTCGCTACCCCGATGCTTGCCTCGGCGCAGGTCACCGGGAACATGTCGCTCGTTTCGGATTACCGGTTCCGGGGACTGACCCAGACTTTCGAGGAGCCGGCGCTTCAGGGGGGCTTTGACTACGCGCACGCGAGCGGCATCTACCTCGGCAACTGGAACTCGTCGATCTCCGACAACTTCTACGCCGGCGCGCCGCTCGAGATGGATTTCTACGGCGGGTACAAGGGGACTTTCGGCGACTTCGGCTTCGACGTCGGCGGCCTTTACTACTACTACCCGGGCTCGGACGCACCGGCGCTCGGCGGCACGATCGACAACTTCGAGATCTACGCCGGCCTTTCGTGGAAGTTCCTCAGCCTGAAGTACTTCTACGCCCTCACCGATTTCTTCGGCGTCCCCGACTCGGAGGGCTCGGACTACTTCGACCTCACCGGCACCTGGGACATGGGCAGCGGCTGGGGCCTGGTCGGCCACCTCGGCCACCAGCGCGTCGAGGGTGCGAGCGACGCCGACTACACCGACTACAAGATCGGCGTCACCAAGGACCTGGGCGGCTGGGTGTTCGGCGCGGCGTACATCGACACCGACGCCGACGAGGCGCTCTACACCTTCACCAACACCGCGAACGGCACGACGAAGCATGTGGGTGACGGAACCGTCGTGCTTTCGATCAGCAAGACGTTCTAGAAGCTCGGAGGCACAATGAAACTGCTCACCGCAATCATCAAGCCGTTCAAGCTCGACGAGGTGCGCGAGGCGCTCTCGGCGATCGGGGTCCAGGGCATTACGGTCACCGAGGTGAAGGGCTTCGGGCGCCAGAAAGGGCACACCGAGCTCTACCGCGGCGCCGAGTACGTCGTGGACTTCCTGCCCAAGGTGAAGGTCGAGGCCGCGGTCAAGTCGGAGCTGGTCGAGCAGGCGATCGAGGCGATCGAGCGCTCGGCCAATACCGGCAAGATCGGCGACGGCAAGATCTTCGTGTTCGATCTGGAAAAAGTCATCCGCATCCGCACCGGCGAGACCGATGCGGCGGCGCTCTAAGGAGAATCCCATGAAGAAGCTGATCGCATTGCTTGCGCTCGCCGCCTCGGTCGCGTTCGGAGCCGCGGCGCTCGCGCAGGACAAGCCCGCGGCCGCGCCCGACCAGCCGGCCGCCGAGATGGCGAAGCCGGCCGCCGAGCCGGCCAAGCCCACCGTCAACAAGGGCGACACGGCGTGGATGCTGGTGTCCACCACGCTGGTCATCCTGATGACGATTCCGGGCCTCGCGCTCTTCTACGGCGGAATGGTCCGGGCCAAGAACACGCTCTCGGTGCTCATGCAGGTGTTCGTCACCTTCTGCCTGATCGCCGTGGTGTGGGTGGTGTACGGCTACTCGATCACCTTCACGGGCGGAGGCGCGTTCTTCGGGGGCTTCTCCAAGCTCTTCCTCTCCGGCGTGACCGCCGACTCGCTCGGCGCGACCTTCTCCAAGGGCGTGGCGATTCCCGAGCTCGCCTTCGTCGCGTTCCAGCTCACGTTCGCGGCCATTACCTGCGCGCTGATCGTCGGCTCGTTCGCCGAGCGCATCAAGTTTTCCGCCGCGCTCGCCTTCGCGGTGATCTGGTTCACGTTCGCGTACGCGCCGATCGCGCACATGGTGTGGTACTGGGACGGCCCCGACGCCGTCACCGACGCGAAGAGCCTGGAGGCGGTGACCGCGGCCGCCGGCTGGCTCTGGCAGAAAGGCGCGCTCGACTTCGCGGGCGGCACCGTCGTGCACATCAACGCCGGCGTGGCCGGCCTGGTCGGCGCCTACCTGATCGGCAAGCGCATCGGCTACGGCAAGGAAACGATGCAGCCGCACAGCCTGCCGCTCACCATGATCGGCGCGTGCCTGCTCTGGGTGGGCTGGTTCGGCTTCAATGCCGGCTCCAACCTGGAGATCGCCGGCGCGGCCACGGTGGCGTACCTGAACACCATCGTCGCCACGGCCGCGGCGGTCCTGGCGTGGCTGCTGGTCGAATCGCTGGCCCGCAGCAAGGCTTCGGCGCTCGGCGCCGCGTCGGGCGCGGTTGCCGGCCTGGTCGCGATCACGCCGGCCTGCGGATTCGTCGGACTGGGGGGCGCGCTCGTCATCGGCCTCGTGGCCGGCGCCGGCGGGTTCTGGGGCGTGAGCGGCCTGAAGCGGCTGCTGGGCGCCGACGACTCGCTCGACGTCTTCGGCGTGCACGGGGTGTGCGGCATCCTCGGTGCGCTGCTCACGGGCGTGTTCGCCTCGCCGGCGCTCGGCGGGTCGGGCATCTACGACTACGTCGCGAACGCCGTGTCGCCCGATTACTCGATCTGGAACCAGGTCGTCACCCAAGCCACCGCGGTCATCACCACGGTGATCTGGTCGGGCGTCGTGGCGCTCGTCGCCTACAAGCTCATCGACCTGGTGATCGGCCTGCGCGTCACCGAGGAGGACGAGCGCGAGGGCCTCGACACCACCACGCACGGGGAGGCTGCCTACCGCATCTGAGGGATCGGCCGATCAAGGGAATGGGGCGCTGCGGCGCCCTTTTTCTTTTTCAGCCCGCGAGCTTCTCGAGGAGCGACAGGAGCTGCCGGCGCTCGGCGGCCGTGAGCCGCGCGCCCACCCGCCGCTCGTGGGCCTCGATGCCGCGCTTGAGCCGCGCGACGAGCGCGCGCCCGGCGCGCGTCAGCCACAGCCCGTTGGTGCGGCGGTCCTCGCCGCGGCGCCGCTCGATCAGCCCGCGCGCTTCGAGCGCGTCGACGACGCCGACCATGGTCGAGCGCTCGAGCCGCACGGCGCGCGCGAGGCGGCCCTGGGTGACGCCCGGGTTGGCATCGATGAGGAGCAGCATCCCGGCGCGGCCCGGCGAAACCTCCGGAATGCTCGCGGCAAAGTCGCGGAACACCGCCTGCTGCGCAAGGCGCAGCCGGTAGCCGAGCAGGTCGGGAAGCATGCCGCCTTGCAGCAGCGCCCGGTCGCGGTGTTTTTGTTTGGCGTCCAAACAATCCCCGTTCCATCGTAGACTCCGGCCTCGACCGGCGCAAACGCGACAGAACCCTGCCGATGAACGGAGCGCAGCTGCTGCTCGGAGACGAAGCGCTCGCGCGCCGTGCGCGACGCGTCGCGCTCCTGTGCGGCGGGGAGAGCGTGACCCACGAGGCGCTGGCGGGGCGCGTGCAGCGCGCCGCGGGCGCGCTGCAGGGCAGGGGCATCGGCCGCGGCGAGCGCGTCATGCTCGTCATGCGCGACACCCCCGCGTTCGCGGCCGCATGGCTCGGCATCGTGCATGCCGGCGGCGTCGCCGTGGCGCTGAACGGCAAGCTCCCCGAGGCCGACTACCGCCACATCCTGTCCGACAGCGCCGCGCGCCTGGTGATCGTGGAAGACCAGCTGGCGCACGCGCGTCCCGATCTGACGCGCGAGCTTGCGGCGCAAGGGCGCATCGCCGTCGCGGGCGAGGCGCCGGCGGGATTGCCCTCCTGGGATGCACTCCTCGCTGCCGCGCCGGAAGCGCGAGCCGCGGAGGTGTCCGACGACGCACCGGCCTTCGCCCTGTACTCCTCCGGGACGACCGGCCGGCCCAAGGGCATGCTGCACTCGCACGCGGCCTTCCGGCATGTCGGCGCCGCATTCCGTGCCTTCGGCCTCGGCGAAGGCGACACGGTGTTCTCGACTTCGCGGCTGTTCTTTGCCTATGGCCTGGAGCACG
>Ga0105107_10003279_pt1 | contig 10735 bp, 6 predicted proteins | sample PPLLaktember2015_6_FD_79335 | JGI IMG/M metagenome (GOLD analysis project Ga0105107, IMG submission 79335) | Freshwater sediment microbial communities from Prairie Pothole Lake near Jamestown, North Dakota, USA - PPLs Lake P8 Core (1) Depth... | ecosystem: Environmental > Aquatic > Freshwater >... | reverse complement strand
GTCGATCCCGCGCAGCATGCCGATGTCGTCGGCAGCTTCGTCGCGCTCATGTTCGCGGTGCAGCTCGGCGGCGTGGTGGCGATGGCGCTGCCCGGTGCCCTGCTCGTGGCGGCCGGCCGCCGGGACCGGGGGCTGGCCCCCGAGCACGGACAGGCACCGTAAGCCCGCGCGCGCCCGGTGGTTGATCGGTGCCGCCCGCGTTGCCGTCCGCGCAGGGGGGCGGGTATCCTGCGCCGCGCCGTGCCTGCCATGTCCGCTGTCCACCACGTCTCCCGTCGCCTGGGTGTGCTCCTCGTCGCGCTCGGGCTGTTCGCAGTCCCGGCCTGCAAGAAGGGCAAGAAGAGCAAGAACCCGACCGAATCCAAGGAGCAGGTCGAGCAGAAGATCCGCGACGCCAAGAAGGCGGCGAAGACCGGCAGCCTGATCGAGCTCGCCAACGAGGATCTCGCGCAGGGCCGCTACGTCTCGGCGACCAAGCGCGCCGAGGAGGCGCTCGCGACGAATCCCGACGACGCGAACGCCCACGCGGTGCTCGGTGCGGCGCGCTGGCGCGCCGGCGACTACGAGGGCTCGACGGCCGCCTACCGCAAGGCGATCGAGGTCGACCCGAAGAACTTCGGCGCGGTGCTGGGGCTCGCGCGCAACCTCCAGGCCGCCGGCCAGCACAAGGAGGCGGCCGACCTGCAGGACACGCTCATCGCGGTCGACAAGGAGCAGGTCGATCCCCGCCTCGGCAAGCTGTGGAGCTACTACGCGCTGCTCGAGGTCGACCCGGCGCTGAAGGAGCTCGACGAGATCTTCAAGAAGCTGCCGGCCAACGATCCGCAGCTCCCGCTCGTGCAGGCGCATGCGTCGTTTTTGCGCGCGCTCGGGGGCAAGGGCCCGTTCATGCAGGTGCAGGGCGCGAACGGTGGATCGGACGCGAACCTCAGCCTGGACGTCGGCGTGAAGTACTCCGGCGCGACGATCGGCGGCGAGTTCGGTCAGGTCATCTTCCTCGAGATCCGCGAGGAGGCGCTCATCGACACCGACCTCGCCAAGCAGCTGAAGCTGCCCGAGCTCGCCAAGTTCAAGCCGCTCGACTCGGGCGGCGAGGAGCAGGCGATCGTGATCGTGCCCGAGGTGAAGTTCGGCTCGCTCTCCATCAAGAACGTGCCGGCCATCGTGCGCTCGCTCGAGCCGTACGCCGGCATCGGCGAGAAGCCGGGCCTGATCCTCGGCCGGCAGGCGATGCACGCGATGGGGTCGATCACGTTCGACTTCCCCAAGCGCGCGATGACGATCACGAAGGACCCGCCGGCCGAGGCCCCCAAGGGCGCCGCCGACCTGCCGCTGTTGCTCGTGTCGTTCCACGTGCTGCAGGCGCCGGCGGTGCCGATCTCCATCGACGGATCCGAGTTCCAGTTCTTCGCGTACCTCGGCGGCACGTATCGCGCCGGCCTCTCGGTCGCGCGCAAGCAGTACCTCAAGAGCGGCAAGCTCCCGCGTACGGTCGAGGATCCCGAGGACCCGCAGAACGGCCTGAAGATGGTGTATCTCGACCGCTTCACGCTGGGCGAGACGCAGCAGCCCGGTGTCGGTGCGATCGTGCTGCTCAATCCCGAGCCCGATCCGACGCTCACGCTGTTCGTGAACAACACCGCGTTCGAGCTCGGCGGCTACGTGAACCTCGCGCTCATGGCGAACTGGAAGATCACGTACGCGCTCTCGAAGGGGCGCCTGTACGTGGACTCCGGCGCGCCCGTGCTCCCGATCGCGGCGAAGCCGGCCACGCCCGCGAAGCCGGAGGCACCGGCGAAGCCGGCCACTCCGCCGAAGCCCGAGGCGCCCGCGAAGCCCGCGACGCCCCCGAAGCCGGCCGCGAAGTAGTCGCGCGCGGCGGTCACCCGCCGAACAGCGCGGCGACGTCGTCCCACGTCACGTCGAACGCGAGCGCGGCCACGCCGAGGGCGAGACCGACGAACGCGAGCAGCACGACCATCCACGTGCCGATGCGCGAGCCGCTGTGTCGCTCGGCCCGCTCCAGGCGCGACGCATCGTCGACGAGCTCGCCGCTGTAGCCCTCGCTCGCGCTCGACCGACCGGGACGACCCACGGCACCGAAGTCCACGAACGACGGCGTGCTGGCCTGCGGGCTCGGGTGACCGACGGCGCCGAAATCGACGAACGACGGCGCGCTCGGCTGCGGCGAGGGTCGACCGACCGGACCGAAATCGACGAACGACGGCGCCGATGCGAGCACGGGTGGCGGCGGTGCGGGAGCCGGGGCGACGCGCGGTGGTGCGGGAGCCGGGGCGACGCGCGGCGGCACGGCGGCCACGGCCGGCGGCTCGAGCAGGGGCACGCGTGGCGTCGCGGTGATGGTCGGTTCCGTCCCCGGTCGATCGCTCGGCGGCGCCGCGGCGGAGTGCGGTCGCGTCGCGCCGATCACCGTGGGCTGGGCCGCGGGCCGCAGCACGAACTGGATCTCGCTGTCGCCGAGCCGGAACGTGTCGCCGTCCTCCAGCCGTCGCGACCGGACCCGCTCGTCGCCGCGCCAGACTCCGCCGTGGCTGTCCTCGTCGACGATCTCCCAGCCGCCGTCGACCGGCAGGATGCGGGCGTGGATGCGCGAGGCGGATTGCTCGAGCAAGACCACGTCGCAGTCGTCCGCGCGCCCGATCGTGACGGGCTCCCGACCGAGCTCGAGGATCTGCTCCCCGCGCCCGATCACCGGCGATCGGATGCGCAGGATGGGTCGAGCTTCGAAACGGGATCCCATCGCGTGGGCAGCGTAGCATGGCGGCGCGCGCCGGCCGGCCAGACCGGCCGCAGCGTCGGCGCGTTGGTCTCCGCATCCGACCCATGTCGCAGCCACACCGATCTCCGTCCGTGATCCCCGTCGATCTCCTCCGCCCCGAGTGCAAGCCCGGCCGCCGCACCGTCCTGCAGGCGCTGCTGGCTGGCGTGGGCGCGGGCCTCGGCCTGGGCTGCAGTGGCGCGGAACGCGAGCACGCACCGCCGCGCACGACCTCGCCCGATGCCGACTCCCCCACGCCGACGCGCACGTACGATGTCGATGAATCGCAGACGCCGATGAAGCTCGAGCCCGCCACCGAGACGCAGGTGCAGAGCACCGCCGGCAGCATCAACGCGTTCTCGACGGACATCTACGGACGCCTCGCGTCGACGCCGGGCAATCTCGTGATGTCGCCGGCGAGCATGGCGATCGCGTTCGCGATGGTGCACGCGGGTGCGCGCGGCGACACGGCGCGAGAGATCGCGAAGGTGTTCCGGTTCGAGGGCGAGCCCGCCGACGTGCAGCGCGGCTTCGCCGAGGCCCTCGCGCGCTGGGACTCCAGCGCCGAAGACCTCGAGCTGCACGTCGCGAACCGCCTGTTCGGCGAGCAGACCACCAAGTTCGAGCGCGACTACGTGCAGCTCACCGACGAGGTGTTCCGCGCGAAGCTGGAGGCGGTCGATTTCAAGCGCGCCCACGAGGCGGCGCGCGGGCGCATCAATGCCTGGGTCGCCGAGCGCACGCGCGATCGCATCCAGGATCTGCTGCCCGCGTACGCCGTACGGGCGGACTCGCGGCTGGTGCTCGTGAACGCGTTGTATTTCAAGGCCACGTGGATGGAGGCCTTCACCGAGGCGGCGACGAAGGCGGGCACCTTCAAGGCCACCGGCGGCGCGAAGTCGGCGAAGTTCATGCACCGCACGGATCACTTCCTGTTCGGGAAGTCCGCGGCCGACGGCGTGCGAGTGCTCGAGCTGCCGTATCACCACGGCGAGTACGGGTTCACGATCGTGCTGCCCGATGCGGTCGATGGCCTGGGCGCGGTCGAGCGCGCACTCACGGCCGACAAGCTCGGCCGCTGGATCTCCGCCGCCTCGCACGAGCGCGTCGCGCTCGCGCTGCCGCGCTTCGTGGTGAAGCCCGCGGAGTCGATCCGCCTCACGCCGATCCTGCAGGAGATGGGGGTCGCGGCGGCGTTCGGGCCGGCCGCGGACTTCACCGGCATCGCGCCGGCCAACGAGCAGCTCGTGCTGTCCGAGGCGCTGCACAAGGCGTTCATCGCCGTCGACGAGAAGGGCACCGAGGCCGCCGCGGCGACGGCCGTCGGGATGCGGGCGGGCGCTGCCATGCCGACGGGGGAGCCGATCCCGTTCGAAGTCGACCATCCGTTCCTCTTCCTCGTGCGCGACACGAAGACCGGCGCGATCCTGTTCATGGGCCGCGTCCAGGATCCGACCGCCTGAAAGGGCTTCCGCGCGGCGGCCGAATGCCGGCGCCCGAGCCCCCGGCATTCGGCCGCTCAAGCCCGGCGCTCGCCCGGGCGATGAGGCCGACGATGGGCACGTCCTCGTCCGATGCCAAGCGTCCGCTCCCGGAACGGATCGTGCTGCACGTCGTCGAGCCGAGGCAGGCGCCCGTGTCGGTGCTCCTGTGCTGTGCCGAGGCGGACTTCGATCTCGTCGGTGGACGCACGGCCGAGATCGCTTCCGACGACGTGCACCTGATCTCCGGCATCGATCGCGATGCCAATGGCCTGCGCGACGCGCTCGTCGGTGCGGATCGACAGGCGCTGGTGGTCATCTGCAAGACCGATGCGCTGGACTCGGACGCGGTCCGACGCGCCGTCGAGTGCTTCGGTACGCGGCGCTCGTGGACGCACCGGCTGCTCGTGCTCGAGCTCGGATCGCGCCACAGCTCGTCGTGGATCGGCTCGATCCATCGCACGCTCTCGGCCATGGCGCGCCGGCGATCGGAGACCCGTCCCTCGCTCGACACGGCCTCGGCGCGCGGCGAGATCCTCGGCGCTGCCGATCGCGGCGCTGCCACGGAGCCCGAGCCCGCAGCGGCGGCAGTCCTGCTCGGACGCATGCCGACGGGCCGACGCGACGAGGTCGGTCCGATTCCGGCCCACGTGCGCGCGCCCGGCCAACGCCCCGGTCACCTCGCGCTCGTTCCGATTGCGGCGGACACGGTCGAGGAGCAGCGGGCGTCGATCAGCGATGCGGTGTTCGCCGCGGCCGAGACGGCCTCCGGTCCGGTGGAGCCGCGACGCTCGCTCGCGCTGCACGGGGGCGTCGCCGCGATCGTGACCGCGGCCATCGTCGCCGTCGGCTGGCCGACCGACGAGCCGCTTCCCGTCGTGGATGCGCCCGCGATCGAGTCCACCGTGGGCAGCGCGGAGGCGATCGTTCCCCCGGGACCCGCGCTCGCCGCGATGCCGCTGCCGACGAGCACCACGCCGAGCGCGGCAGCAGCGGGAGCTCCCACCCCGAGCGTGTCCGCGCCGAAGCGCGCGCGCCTGGCCGATCGCCTGGCCAATGCGATCGACGACGGCCGCATCCGCCGACACGATGCGCTGTTCGTGTGGACCGAGGCGGAGCCGGCGAGCGACTGGTTCGAGGCGGCCAACCGCTGCCGCGCGCGCAAGGTCGACGGCGTCCGCGGCTGGCGACTGCCCACGCTCGGCGAGGCGAGGGCGCTGCGCCGGGCCGGGGTGCTGCCCGATGTCGACGCGTGGACCCTCAGCCGCGTGGTGGACGGTGAGGGCAACTGGGTGGCGAGTGCAGGCGGCGAGTTCGAGGGACGGGACAAGTCGGACGCGACGGCGTCGGCGGCCTGCGTGCGGCGCGAGAAGAGCTGAGCGTCAGCACTTGCCCGGCTTCATCTTGTCCTTCTTGAGGCAGAACTTGCCGATCTCGATCGGTGCCTCGCCCGGCGTGGCCCACCGCTTGCCCGCGGTGAACTTGATCTCGCAGCTCTTCGGCTTGCCCGCGAGCGGCTCGCTGAGGAACGCCTGCCCGGCCATGCGCGTGGTCTCGCCCGGATCGAGATAGTAGAGCTCGACCCCGTACACCCAGGTCTTCTCCACGCGCGCGGTGCTGCCGACCTTGCATGTGACGTGCGCGTCGACGCCGGAGCTCTGATCGACCGGCGTCTTCACGGTGAGATCGGCCTGCACCTTCACGTTGAAGGTGTCGGGCGCGGCGCCGTAGGGCGTCGCGAGCTCGAGCTTGACGTTCGACAGCGCGAGCGACTCCTTCGTGACGGCCGTCGCAGCGGGCACCGGCGGAGCGGCGGGATCGCACTGACCCTCGCTGACCTTGTCGTCCTTGAAGCAGGCGCGCTTCAGCACGGTGGGCTGGTACTCGCCGAAGCTGGCGCCCTTGGGCCGCCACAGCGCGAACGTCAGGTCGCACAGCTTCGGCGCCTCCTTGAAGCCGAACGTGTTGTTCCAGTACATCCGCACCGGCCGGACGACCGACTCGCCGGATTCGAACCGGAACGGCCCCGCGTAGAGCGTGGGCTGCTGGAGATCGACGAACTTCGTGCCGTCGACGGTGCATGCCGACTTCACCGTGATGCGCGACTGCTCGTCCTGCACCTCGTTGATCTGCAGCACGTGATTCACGGCCAGCCCCGGCGCGCTCCCGAAGCCGGCATCGGGCTTCACCGTGAGGTCGGCGACCTCGAGCGGCAGCGCGGAGCCGGACAGCGGCGCGGCCACGACCGGAGGCGTGCACGGCCCGTCGGTGATCTCGTTGCCGCTCCAGCACGCGGTCTTCAGCGACACCGAGATGCCGCCGGAACCGCCGCCGAGCCGGAACTCGATCTGACAGGGCGACATCGCGGTGTCGATGCCCTGCGCGAAGATCTGGCCCTGCAGCTCGACGCTCTCGCCCGCGGTGTACTGGTGCAGCTGCTTCGTGTAGTCGGTCGTGTTGACGAAGCCGACGTCCGCGATGAGTCGGGCGTCACGCTTGCACACGGCCTTGGCGTGCACGAACGTCGAGTTGTTCAGCTTCTCGTTGAACTTCGCGGTCGCGTTGAGCTGCAGCGCACCGCTGCCGCCCGCGCCGAACATCCCGGCCATCGACTTCACCTTGAGATCGGCGATCGACAGCGGCTTCTTGGCCTCTTCCTCGGCCTTCTTCCTGGCCTCCTCCTCGGCCAGCTTCTTGGCGGCCTCGTCGGCCTCGGCCTTCTTCTTGGCGTCCTCGTCGGCGGCCTTCTTGGCCTCTTCCTCGGCCTTCTTCTTGGCTTCTTCCTCGGCCTTCTTCTTGGCCTCCTCGTCCGTCGCAGCCTTCTCGGCGTCCGTCTTCGTCTCGGCCGAATCGCCGCCGCCGGTGAGCTTGTCGCATGCGGCCGGCGAGAGCAGTGTGGCCACGAGCGCGAGGCGGGACGAGGCGTGGACGACGGTGCGCGTGGAGGCGGACATGGGCCCTGAACTTGGCATTGATGACGCGGGGGCGGGAAGGGAGTTGCGGCTTCGGAACGGACGGACCGGGCGCTCGGCTTGCCGATCGCGAGTCGACCCCCGTGGCCGACGTGCGGACCGTCACGCGCTTGCAGCCGGCTGCCAGCGTCCAGCCGGTCGCCGTTTCCGGCCTCGCCACGGGCGCGTCACGGGGCGTCGGCGCCGAGCACCACGACGACCTGCGTCCAGCCGGCACGCTCGAGCAACGCGCTGTCGTACGCGGTGCCCAGTGCCTCGTTGATCGCCCGCGCGAGGTCGGCCGCCGCCGAGTCGCGTGCACGGACGTAGATCCGCGTCTCCGGGACCGGCTCGCTGTCGAGCTCGGCGGCCGCGACGGGCAACCCCGCGTGCGCGAGCCGATCCGCGACCACCCGCAACCGGCGCTGACCGAGACCGCCATCCACGAGTCGGATCTGCGGTCCGTTCGCGCGCAGGAACCAGCGCACGTCGAACATGCGTGACGGATCGACGACGCGATCCGCCCGGCCGGTGATCACGACCAGCACACGATCGCCGTCCGGCGACCAGATCGTCTTGATCTCGCCCATGTACGTCGGACCGTCCCCGTCGGGCAACGCCGCGCTCGCGAGCTCGTCGGGTCGGATCGCGAGCGGCACGTCGAGCAGCTCCCACGACTGTCCATGGCCGGTCCACCGCAGGCGAATGCGTGGCGTGGGCGGATCGGGGGGCAGCACCCGCGTCGCGCCGAAGCTCCACGTGTACTTCACGCCCTCGAGCGTCGGCTCGAGCACGATCGTGGTGCCTTCGGGCACGGGATCGATCTCGGTGTGGATCTCGACGCCGTCCGTGGGCGCCTGCCGCTGGGCCGGCATCGCGACGAGATGCAGCTCGTCGCGCGCGAGCTCCCACTCCGACATCGGCTCCGCCTCGAGCCCGGCGCGCACGAGACGATCGTGCGCCGGCGGATTCGGCATGTTCTCGCGCTCGGCGAGGTACGACGCGATCATCGCGCCCGTGAGCGCGTCGTGGACCTCGATCAAGCGCAGCTTCGTCACCGGTCCGTCGATGCCGTCGCGATCGGGATAGGTCGCATCGAGGGCGAAACGCGAGCCATCCTCGGTCCAGCCGAGCACCGTCAACGCGCGCATGCTGAAGCTGAGCTGCGTCGCCATCGGTCGGATCGGTGCGATGGGGCCGTGCTCCATCGGCTCGTGCGGACCATCGTCGACCCGTCCGTCGTCGACGGGCGGATCGATGCGCTCGTGCGGATCGGGCGGTGTGGGTGTTGCCCCGTCGTCGTGCGCCTTGTGCTGGACGTCGGCCGGGGGCGGTGTCGGGGCATCGCTCGCCGTCGTGTCGTCGTCGCTCCGAGTCGTCCACCACACCGCGGTCGCGACGGGCACCAGGATCGCGGGGACGAGCACGGCGGCCCACCACGCGGCTCGACGCGGCACGACGGGCGCCGGAGCCGGCACGCGCGGAGCCATCGCATCGTCCATCGACGCGCCGATCTGCGTGGTGCCGACGATCGTCGGCATGTCCGAGCCGGGCGACGACGTCACGCCGGCCCGCAGCGCGTCGCTCTGTTGCTGCGCGTCGTCCGGCTGCGTCGACTCGATCGCTGCGAGTGGACCGCTGCTCGTGGGCGGCCACGCGTGCTGCGGCGGGGGCAACAGCGACACGCTCGCGTCCACGCCCTCGTCGACGGCCTGCGCGAACGCACTCCAGGCTGCGTGCGCGTCCGCGAATCGTTCGCCCGGCGCCCGCGCGACGCACAGTGCGAACCAGTCGTCGAAGCCGGGCGGGATCGCATCGGCGCGATCGAACTCGGCCGCACGTACGCTCGCCGGCTCGAGCGTGCGGAACAACTGCTCGGCGAACAGCGCCTGCACCGTGAGCCGATCGGCCCGCGCCGTGCGCCAGTACGACTGCCCCGTGAGTGCCCAGAACGCGAGCAAGCCGAGGGCCCACACGTCGGTCGCCGGCACGATGGGCTCGTTGTTGATCTGCTCGGGCGCCATCCACAGCGGCGAGCCGACGGTGCCCGTGAGCGTCGCGGCCGACTTGGATTCCTGCGCGATGCGAGCGATGCCGAAGTCGAGCACCTTCACCGTGAACGCGGTGCCGGCGTGCCGGGGATACGCGACGTACACGTTCTCCGGCTTGAGGTCGCGATGGACCACCTTCGCGTCGTGGGCGGCCCCGAGCCCGTGGCAGAGCTGGCGGAGCACCGCGCCGAGCTCCGCGGTGGAGAGCTGCCCGCGGTGCTTCACCACCGTGCCCAGGTCGGCGCCCTCGAGCAGCTCCATGACCAGGTAGGGCAGCTCCGTGGCGGCGTCGATGCCGGCGCTGATCACCTCGACGACGTGCTCGCTGGCGATCGAGGCGCCGATCGTCGCCTCGCGCAGGAAGCGGGCCCGGCTGCGCTCGTCCTCGAGCAGTCGGCTGTGCACGATCTTGAGCGCTCGCAGCTTGCGCGTCGACAGCTGCTCGGCGCGATAGACCGAGCCCATGCCGCCTTCGGCGAGCGGGCCGAGTACCCGGAAGTCGCCGGCGAACGAGGTCCCCGCCGCGAGCCGAGGGGTCGACGCCATGGCAAGAGTCAGTGTATCAGGGGAGCCACTTCTCGGAGCGCCGCGCGTGGCCTTGCACGTCTTCAACACCCGAACGCATCAGCTCGAGCCCTTCGTGCCCGCCGATCCGCACGTGGTGCGGATCTACACCTGCGGTCTCACCGTGTACTCGCCGATGCACATCGGCCACGCGCGCACGTACTGCTTCTGGGACGTGTTCCGGCGCTGGCTCGAGTATCGCGGCTACCACGTCGTCTCGGTCATCAACTACACCGACATCGACGATCGCATCATGGCCAAGGCCCAGGACAACGTGGGCTGGCTCGACGTCGCCGAGGGCGTGATCGCGACGTTCCGGCGCGACTGCCGTGCGCTCAAGATCAAGGACTACGCGGTCTACACGCGGGCGACCGATTTCGTCGACACGCAGATCGACATGATCAAGCGGCTCATCGCGGCCGGCCACGCCTACGTCGTCGACGGCGAGGTCTTCTACGACGTGCAGAGCTTCCCGCGCTACGGCGAGCTCAGTGGCAACACGCTCGAGGGCCAGCAGGCCGGTGCGAGCGGACGCGTCGGCGAGGACGTGGCGCGCAAACGGCACCCGGCCGACTTCACGCTGTGGAAGCCGAGCGCCGAGGGGCAGCCGGCGTGGCCCACGGGCGAGGTCGACTGGCCCCAGGGCCGCCCGGGCTGGCACATCGAGTGCTCGGCGATGGCCACCGCGCTGCTCGGCGAGCACTTCGACGTCCACGGCGGCGCCGTCGACAACCTGTTTCCCCACCACGAGAACGAGGTCGCACAATCGGAGCCGCTGTGCGGCCATCCGTGGGTGCGCTACTGGATGCATCCGGAGCACCTCGACCTGCGCGGGGTGAAGATGAGCAAGTCCCTCGGCAACGTCATCGGCATCCCGGAGCTGATCGGGGAGCACGGCGAGCGCGAGAT
>Ga0105107_10003278_pt1 | contig 10735 bp, 10 predicted proteins | sample PPLLaktember2015_6_FD_79335 | JGI IMG/M metagenome (GOLD analysis project Ga0105107, IMG submission 79335) | Freshwater sediment microbial communities from Prairie Pothole Lake near Jamestown, North Dakota, USA - PPLs Lake P8 Core (1) Depth... | ecosystem: Environmental > Aquatic > Freshwater >... | reverse complement strand
CTCTTTGCGGTAGTCCCGTCACTCCTTCGGTAGCCGTCACTTCTTCTAACGACTTCTATCGAAACGCCGGCGCGACCTCTTCGACGAATCGCTCGAGCTGCGCCAGCTGATCCGTTCCCGCGAAGCGTATGCACAGATCGGACACGCCCGCCGCCTCGTAACGCTTGAGCGTCTCGACGACGGCCGCGGGCGCTCCGAGCCCCATCAGCCCCCGGAAACTGACGCCGCCCCCATAGTATGTCTTCAGGAACTCGGCCGTGACCGCTTCCGCTTTCGCGGCGTCGTCGTCGATGCGCACCGTGGTGTAGACGCACATCGGGAAACCCGGCCGCGGCCGGCCGTGTTTTTCGAAAGACGCTGCGCAGAGCTCGCGAAGCCTCAGGCAGTCGTCGTCGGTGAGATACGTCGTGACGACCCCGTCGCCCAGGCGCCCGACGCGATCGATCTGCGCCGGGATGATCTCGCCGCGATTGCCGGCGGTGATGAGTATGGGCGGGCCCGCTTCGGTCCACGGCAACGGGCCGATGGTGTGCCCGGTCAGCTTGAAATCGCGGCCCTGGTAGGTGACCGGCTCGCCGCTCCAGAGCTTGCGCCAGACGACGACGTGCTCTTCGAGATCCCTGCCCCGGCGGTTGTGAGGCCGGCCGCACGCTTCCCATTCGCGGACGATCTCGGGCAGCCCCCATCCCGCGCCGAGCCCGAGCACCAGGCGCCCGCCCGACATCTGGTCGAGGCTCGCGAGCGCGTGAGCGAGCACGGTCGGCTGGCGCAGCGCCGGCAGAAGGATCGCGGTACCGAGGCGCGCCCGTGTGGTGATCGCGGCGCAGTACGCGAGCGTCGTGAGCGGCTCGACGCGAGGCTTGGCGACGATGCTGTCGCCGACCCATACGTCCATCCCCGCTTCGTCGCACGTGCGCGCGACCCTCCAGCACTCCTCGAGGGGCGGCCGGCGCGCAGACTGGATCACGACCGCACGATGCGGCAACAGCACGCCCAAACGCATGGGGAATTCCCGGTGAGGTTCCGGCCGCGGGCCTCGCACGCCGGACGATGGCAGATCTGCAAAAAAGTATAACATCGCGCGAAACGGTCATATCCCCGCTGCAGGCCCCGAAGGCGCCCTTGGACACACTGGACAGAATCGCTCTTCACCGGCTCGAAGTTCCGCTGACGAAACCGTATCGCCTCGCTTTCGGCGACGTCCGCCGTTACGACACGATCGTCGTCGAGGCGACCGACGCCGAAGGCGGTGTCGGCCTCGGCGAAGCAACGGTGCTCACCGGCTACACCGACGAGACCATAGACGATGCCTGGCGCGTCGCCCGGGAATTCGCGGCGCAGCTTGCGGGCGAGGCGCGTGCAGCGCGCCGCGCGGCGGTGATGCGGCTCGCCGCAACCCATCCGTTCACCGCGACCGCGTTCGGCACTGCACTCGAGATGCTGGAGCCGGACAGTGCGCCCTCGGCGCCGCCCGCGGCGGTGCCGCTCGTGGGGTTGCTCGATGCCCGCGGCGACGAGGCGATCGCCGCGCAGTTCGACGCGCTGCTCGCCGCCGGTTACCGCACGATCAAGATCAAGGTCGGTTTCGACGCCGGGGCCGACGCCCGCTTCGTGGCGGCGGTGCAGCGCGCGGGGCGCGGCCGCGCCCGCATCCGCGTCGACGCGAACCAGGGCTACACCGCCGAACAGGGCATCGCGTTCGTGCGCGCGCTCGATGCCGACGCGATCGAGCTTTTCGAGCAGCCGTGCGCGGCAGGCGACTGGGACGCGCATCTCGCGGTCGCGCGCGCCGCAGGGGTTCCGCTCATGCTGGACGAATCGATATACGGCATCGCCGATATCGAAAAAGCCGCATCCCTCGAGTGCGCGCAGTTCATCAAGGTGAAGCTCATGAAGTTCGCGACGCTCCAAGCGCTGACCGCGGCGATCGGGCGCATACGCGCTCTCGGCATGCAGCCGGTGCTCGGCAATGGCGTCGCGTGCGATCTCGGCTGCTGGCTGGAAGCGTGCGTCGCGGCGCAGCACATCGACAACGCCGGTGAAATGAACGGCTTCCTCAAAATCGGCACCGGCCTTCTGACGCATCCGCTCATTTTCGAGTCGGGCGCGATGAAGCTCGAGCCCGCGTCGGTGCCGCGGCTTTCGCCCGAAAGCGTGCGCCGCTACGGCGTGGACTCGATGGTGTGCAGCGGGCGTTCCGCTGTCATGCCTGCGGCGGGCGGAAAAGCCGCATGAAAGCGGTCGCAGTCGCGCGCTTCGGCGGTCCGGAGGTGCTGGAGCTGATCGAGCGCGCCGCACCGGAGCCAGGTCCGGGCGAAGCGCTCGTCAGGCTCGAGTATGCCGGGGTCAATTTCATCGACGTCTACATGCGGAGCGGCCACTACGCGCGCTCGCACACCTACCAGACGCCGCTGCCGATGACGATCGGCATGGAAGGCGGCGGCACCGTCGCCGCGGTCGGCGCGGGCGTGGAAAACGTGAAGCCAGGTGAGCGCGTGGCCTACTGCATCGTTCGCGGAAGCTACGCCGAGCTCGCCGTGGTACCCGCGGCCAAGCTCGTGCGGGTGCCCGACACCGTTCCGCTCACCGTAGCGACCGCCCTCATGCTGCAGGGCTGCACCGCGCACTACCTCAGCCATTCGCTTTTCGCGCTGCGGCCGGGCCAAACCTGCCTCGTTCACGCGGGCGCGGGCGGCGTCGGCCAGCTTCTGATCCAGCTCGCGAAAGCGCGCGGCGCGCAGGTCATCACGACGGTGGGCAGCGCGGAAAAAGCCGCGATCGCGAGAAACCTCGGCGCGGACCACGTCATCCTGTATCGCGAGCAGGATTTCCGCGCCGAGGTGATGCGCATCACCTCGGACACCGGCGTGGACGTCGTCTACGACGCGGTCGGACGCGAAACGATCTCCGCCAGCATACGCAGCCTCAAACGGCGCGGCGTGTGCGTCAATTACGGCGGCGCATCGGGGCTCGTCGAGTCGGTGCAGCCGCTCGAGCTTGCTGAAGCGGGGTCGGTATTCTTCACCCGGCCCCATCTCGCGGACTACATCGCGAGCGCCGACGAGCTCAACGGCCGCACAGCCGACCTTTTTGCGGCCTACGTAGCGGGTAAGCTCAAAGTGGCGATCGACCGCGAATTTCCGCTGGCGCAGGCTGCCGAGGCGCACCGGTGCATCGAAAACCGCGGCACACGCGGTAAGCTCCTGCTACGCGTCGCCACGTGATTCTGTCGTTTGATGTAGCGGCGCAAGCCGCATAAGCGGTGCTTTTAATGCCCTGCGAAGCAGCGGAGCTGCGCAGCAGGAAGCAACGTAAAAATCTCCTGAGGAGGGTCTCATGTCACACGTCTTACGCAGTCGCACCATGCTGGGCGCGCTCGCAGTCCTCGCCGTTTCCGCCGCGGGTTTCGCGACCGCCCAGGAGAAGTACCCCTCGCGGCCGATCGAGTTCATCGTCCCCTGGGGACCGGGAGGCGGCGCCGACCAGGTCGCGCGGAAAGCCTCGCAGCTCATGGAAAAGGAGCTCAAGGTCTCTCTCCCCGTGATCAACGTGGCCGGCGCGACCGGTCAGACCGGGCTCACCAAGATGCTGACCTCCGCCGCCGACGGCTACACGATCTCCATCATGACGGGCGACACCTTCGGGCTGCTGACCGACGCGGGCACGAAGTGGAAGCTAGAAGACGTGGTTCCGGCGGCGATCATGATCCGCCAGCCTTCGGCTTTTTTCACCGCGGAGAACGGCGCGCTCAAGTCGTGGGCCGACGTCGAGCGCGAAGCGAAGAAGCGGCCGCTCAAAGTCGCGATCACCGGCTTCGGCAGCCCGGACGACATGCACGTGCAGTATTTCGCGGCCAAGGGGCTGAAGCTCCTCGCGGTGCCTTTCCCGAAGCCGGCCGAGCGCTACACCGCCATCCTCGGCGGCCACGCCGACATCCTCTACGAGCAGTTGGGCGACGTGAAAAGCTTTCTCGACGGCAAGCAGATGCGCCCGGTGCTCCTCTTCGCCGAGAAGCGCTTTCCGGTCTACAAGCACATCCCGACAGGCAAGGAGCTGAAGCACGACATCATCATCAACCAGTTCCGGGCCGTGATCCTGAAAGCAGGCACCGACCCGGCGCGCGTGAAAATGATTTCCGACGCGCTCGCCAAGACCGCCGCCACCGCCGACTACAAGGCGTACCTGAAGGACCAGTACGCGGACGATGCGAGCTTCATTCCGGCTGCGGGCGCGCTCGCTTTCATGAAGAGCGAGCTCGAGACCATGCGCCGCTTCGCGCCGAAGAAGAAGAAGAAGTGATGCGGCTCGCCCGATGAGGCAGAAAACCGTGGTCACGGGCGTGATCGGCTCCGACACCCACATCGTCGGCAACCGCATCCTCACGATGGCGCTCGAGAAAGCCGGCTACAAAGTCGTCGCGCTCGGCGCGCTCACGCCCGCCCCCGATTTCATCAAGGCCGCGGTGGAAACCGACGCGGACGCGATCCTCGTCTCGTCCCTGTACGGCCAGGGGGAGCTCGACTGCCGCGGCTTTCGCGACCTGTGCGTCGAAGCGGGCCTCGAGCGCATCCTGCTCTACGTCGGAGGGAACCTCGTCGTGGGCAAGCGCTCGTGGGACGAGACACAGCGGACCTATCTCGGGATGGGCTTCGACCGCGCGGCGCCGCCGGGGACGCGGGTCGACACCGTGCTCGAGTGGCTGGCCGGGGATCTCGCGGCGCGCGAGGCCGACGCCGAACGTGCGAGCGCCTGAATGAGCGCGGCCCTCCTCATCGATTTCGGGAGCACCTACACCAAGCTGCGCGCGATCGACGTCGCGGGCAGGCGCGTCCTCGGCGCCGGTCAGGGCCCCTCGACCGTCACGACCGACATCGGCATCGGGCTCCGCGCGGCACTCGCCGATCTGGAACGCGCGCTCGGGAGCCTGCCGCGTTTCCAGTACCGGCTCGCGTCGAGCAGCGCGGCGGGCGGCCTGGGCATGGTCACGGTCGGGCTCGTGCGCGAGCTCACCGCCGAAGCCGCACGTCGTGCGGCGCTCGGCGCGGGCGCAAAGCTGATCGGCGCTTATGCGTACCGGTTGACCGCGGCGGACATCAAAGCGATCGCCGCGCTCGCCCCCGACATACTGCTGCTCGCGGGCGGGACCGACGGCGGCAACAGCGAAGTCGTCATCGCCAACGCAAAGCGCCTGGCAACGAGCGCGCTCGCGTGTCCCATCGTCTATGCGGGAAATCGCGCAGCGGCGGACGAGGTCGTTGCAGCGCTTTCAGGCAAGACGGTGATCGTCGCCGCGAACGTGATGCCCGAGTTCAACGTGCTTGCGATTGAGCCCGCGCGCGCCGCGATCAGGCAGGTTTTCATCGATCGCATCGTCCACGCCAAAGGCATAGACCGCGCAGCCGCGGAGTTCGATGCGGTGCTGATGCCTACGCCTGCCGCAGTGCTCGAAGGCGCGCGGCTCGTCGCGGACGGGACCGAACGCTCGCCCGGGCTGGGCGACGTGCTCGTGGTCGACCCGGGAGGAGCGACGACCGACGTCCACTCGGTCGCTTCCGGAGCGCCGGCGGCGGGCGTGGTGCCGCAAGGTCTGCCCGAGCCGCGCTTGAAGCGCACCGTCGAAGGCGACCTCGGCATGCGCCACAACGCGGGGAGCATCGTCGAAGCGGCCGGGATCGCGCGCATCGCCGCCGACTCGGGCGCGAGCGAGGAGCGCGTGCGCGAGCTCCTCGCGGCTCTCGCCCGCGACGTCGGCCATCTTCCCGCGAGCGCCGAAGAGCACGCGCTCGACAATGCCCTCGCCCGCGCCGCGGTGCGGCTCGCGGTGTCGCGCCATTGCGGCACGATAGAGACCTGCTACACCGTCACGGGGCCGGTGACGGTGCAGCACGGCAAAGACCTCTCCGGGGTGGCGGCGGTGATCGGCACGGGCGGCGCCATCGTCTCCGGCCGGAGCCCTCGCTCGGTGCTCTCGACCGCGCTCGCCGACGCCGCCGAGCCGCTCTCGCTGCGGCCGAGACGCCCGCGCCTGCTGCTGGATACGAACTACCTGCTGTACGCCTGCGGCCTCTTGTCCACCGTGGAGCCGCAGGCCGCGCTCGAGCTCGCGCTCGCCCACTTTTCCGAGCTCGACGAGGAGAACACGCATGAACGCGCCTGCTGCGCCTGACTTGAACCGGCTGCCGCTAGGCTCCGACCGCATCCCCGACGACGTCTTCGCGCGCATGCGCCGCGAAAATCTCGCGCGCTGGCCGACCGGCGCCGGAGTCGATTTCGAAGCCGCGGTCGCCCGCCACCAGTCGCTTCCCCGGCACAAGCAGCTCGGCTGGGTGATGCGCGAGGCCGCGAGGCTGGGCCGCTGCCTCACGCAGCCGCGCGGCGGCTTCGGCACTTTCGAGATGCACCGCCACCTGATGGTGACGCTCGACCGCGAAGGGCACGCCGACGTCGTGCCGACCACGACCGACAGCTACACCCGCAACGAGCATTGGGAGCTCGCGCAAAAAGGCATAGAAGAATCCGAGCAGGCGGGACGCTCGATGCTGAACGGCTATCCGATCGTCAACTACGGCGTCGCGCGCGCGGCCGAGCTGATCGACGCGATCGACAAGCCGGCGATCATGCTGACCGGCACGGCGATGCCGCGCCTGACCGGCGAGATCAGCTACGCGGCGGGTTACTCGGGCTACCTCGGCTCGGGCATCGCATACACGACCTCGTACACCAAAGAGCTTTCGATCGAGGACGGCATCCGCAACTATCAGTACCTCGACCGCCTGGTCGCGATGTACCAGGACCGCGGCATCGATCTGCACCGGCGCCAGCCGGGCTTTCTCACCGGCACCAACATTCCGCCTTCGATCGCGATCGTGACCGCCGTGCTCGACTGCCTGCTCGCCGCGGCGCAGGGCGTGAAGAACTACGGCCTCGAGATGGGCGAAACCTACCATCTGGTGCAGGACGCCGCGGCGGTCGCGGCGTGCCGCGAGGTGTGCCAGGACTACCTCCGGCGCTACGGCCATACCGACGTTTTCACGCCAATCACCCTGCTGCACTGGATGGGCGCGTGGCCGCAGGACGAAGCGCAATGTGCTGCGCTCGTCGCCTACGGCGGGACGCTCGCCGCGATCGCGGGCGCGAACAGCGTGACCACCAAGAGCACGCACGAAGCTTTCGGCATACCCACGCCCGAAGCGAACGCCGCAGGCCTGCGCACGACGCGCATGGCGGTGTACCTCGCGCGCGACATCCGGCTCGACGGCCTGCAATCATTCAAGGACGAGAAAGGCCTGATCGAACGTGAAGCACGCGCGATCCTCGACAGGACGCTCGAAATGGGCGACGGCGACGTCGCGGTCGGCACCGTGCGCGCGTTCGAAGCCGGCGTCCTCGACATTCCATGGTCGCCGAGCCGCTACTGCAAGAGCCGCGTCATGCCCGCGCGCGACGCCGACGGTTTCCTTCGCATCGTCGATCCGGGGCTGATGCCGTTCCCAAAGGACGTGATGGAAATTCACGAAGAGAAGCTGAAACGCCGCGCAGAGAAGGAAGGCATTCCGTTCGGGCACGAGCTTGCGGTGGCGAGCGTGTTCGAAATGGCGGAGCCGGTGGCGAAATTACTTCCCGATCGATGGATGCGCTAGAAGCGATCTCACCGTCTTTCGTGATCGGAAGCGGCTGCGCGCCGTGCCGCTGCGTCGATTCGGGCAGGCGCTGATGGACGTCACCCGCGAGCTCGCGCGCTTCGTGGTGCAGTCGGAGTATCGGAGCATTCCGGAAGCCGCGCGGCGCGAAACGGTGCGCTCGCTCGTCAACTGGATCGGCTGCGCGCTCGGCGGCGCGAAGCACGAGGCCGTAGACCGCGCGCTGGAGGCGCTGGCGGATTACGCAGCGCTGCCTCAGGCGACCGTGCTGGGCCGCGTCGAGCGGCTGGACACGCTGCATGCGGCGCTGGTGAACGGCATCGCCTCGCACGTGCTCGATTTCGACGACACCGATCTGCGCACGCTGCTCCATCCGAGCGTGCCGGTGGCGGCGGCCCTCATGGCGCTCGCGGAACGCCGCAAGATGGGCGGCGCCGAGTTCATACACGCGTTCGTGCTCGGCGTCGAAATCGAGGGCCGCATCGCGCACTCGATCTGCGAGAACCACAACCTGGACTGGTATATCACCGGGACCGCGGGCCCGTTCGGCGCGGCCGCCGCAGTCGGGAAGGTGCTCGGCCTCGACGAGCAGCGGATGGCGTGGGCTCTGGGCATAGCGGCGACCGAGGGGGCCGGCCTGCGGCAGATGGCAGGCACGATGGCGAAGGCGCTCGTCCACGGACGCGCCGCGCAGAACGGCCTCTACGCGGCGCTGCTCGCCGCGCGCGGCTTCACGAGCAGCGAGGAGGCCATCGAAGGGCCGCACGGCTTCGCGAAAGCGGTCGGGCGAGGCGCCGACGTGCGAGCGCTGGCCGAGGGCCTCGGCGAGAGCTACCAGATCATGCGCAACGCCTACAAGCCGTATGCGTGCGGCGTCGTGGCGCACGCGGCGATCGACGGCTGTCTCACGCTGCGCGCGCAGCATGCGCTCGAAACGAGCCGCATCGACCGCGTGCGGCTCACCGTTCATCCCAAGGCGCTCGAGCTCACCGGCATCAAGTCACCCCGCTCGGGCCTCGAGAGCAAATGGAGCCTTTTCCATTCCGCGGCGGTGGCGCTCGTGCGCGGCAAGGCGGGCGAAGTCGAGTACGGCGACCGCTGGGTGCTCGATCCCGGCGTGAAGGCGCTGCGCGAGCGCGTCGAGGCTGCGCAAGACGCCGGGCTGCGCCAGGACGAAGCGCATCTCGCGATCTCGCTCTCGGACGGTCGCGTGCTCGAGCACCACGTGGAGCACGCCGTCGGGAGCGTCGCCAATCCCATGACCGACGCGCAGCTCGAAATGAAGTTCGTCGGTCTTGCCGAGGACGTGCTCCCGAGGACGCAGGTCGACGACGTGATGCGGCTTTGCTGGTCTGCAGGCGGGCTCGAAGACATCGCGGACATCGCGCGCATGTGCGTTCCCCGCACGCCCGGCGCGGATCGTCCCACACAAGACATGGAGGCCCTATGACATTCAGGCTTATGCGGTGCGCGGCGCTCGTGTTGCTCGGAGTGAGTGGGTGCGGCGGCGCCGTGGCTCAGACTTATCCCACGAAGCCGATCCGCCTCATCGTGCCGTATCCCGCAGGCGGCGGGAGCGATCTGATGGCGCGGCCCATGGCGCAGAAGCTGAACGAAAAGTGGGGGCAGAGCGTGCTCGTCGACAATCGCGCGGGCGCAACGGGCATGATCGGCACCGAGATCGCCGCCCGCAGCGCGCCGGACGGCTACACGCTGCTTCTCGGCTCGGTCGCGGAGATCGCGCTCAACGGCACCGTATACCGAAAAATGAGCTACGACGCCGAGCGCGATCTCGCACCCGTCACGCTGCTCGCCAGCTCCCCGCTGTTGCTCGCGGTGCATCCGTCGCTGCCGGCGCACAACGTGCGCGAATTCATAGCGCTCGCGAAGAAGCGGCCGGGGGAGATCGGCTACGCCACCGCCGGTAACGGCTCACCGCATCACGTCGCCGGCGAATGGGTGAAAATCATCGCGCAAATCGATCTGAATCACGTGCCTTACAAAGGCGGGGGACCGCAGCTCGTCGACCTCATGGGCGGGCACGTGCACAGCGGATTTCTCGCGCTGCCCGTCGCGGCACCGCACCTCAAGGCGGGTAAGCTCCGCGCACTGGCGGTGACCGGCGCCACGCGCTCGAAAGCGATTCCGCAGGTCCCGACCGCCGATGAATCGGGGCTGCGCGGGCTCGACGTGAGCCAGTGGTGGGGCATCCTCGTTCCCGCAGGCACGCCGCGCGAGAGGATAGCGAAGCTGCACGCCGCGCTCGCCGACATCGTCAAGACGCCGGACATGCGGGCGCGCCTGGCGGAGCTCGGGGCCGATCCGGTGGGCAGCAGTCCGGAGGCTTACTCGCAGTTCGTCCGTGCCGAGATCGCCAAATTTCGCAAGATCGTCAAAGCGGCGAACATCAGTGTCAACTGACGCCGCGGATCGCGCGCCGGTGCCCGGCGCGTTAAACCCGATTGTCCGGAAAGGCTACTCATGACGAACCGCAGCGGGTTTCGCCGGGCTGCGCCGTACCTCGCGCTCGGCGCGGCGGCGGCGTATCTGTATTACGTCGCGGCGAACATCCAGTACTCGGCGCGCGCCGGGACGCTGGGGCCGGATTTCTGGCCCAAGCTCGTCCTGGCGCTCATCGTCGCCGCCTGCGTCTACGAAGTAGTGAAAATCCTCGTCCTGCGCTCGGAAACCGAAGTGGGCGGCGTGCTCGAAGAGCTGGCTGGGGAGTCGCTGGAGCACCCGCTTGAGAGCGCCCAGCCCGCGGCGCCGGCGAAGGCGCGCCCCTGGCTCCTGGTGGGCGGCATCGCGCTCACGTCGGCGTACGTGGCTTTGGTACAGAAGCTCGGATTTTTCACCGCGACGGTGCCGTACCTCGCGCTCTTCATCGCGCTCGGCGGCTACCGGCGCTGGTGGATCGTCGCCGCCACCAGCGTGCTCGGCACGCTCCTCATGTTCTTCTTCTTCATGAAAGTGGTGTACGTCTCGCTGCCGATCGGAGTCCCGCCGTTCCAGAGCATCACCCTCTATCTCATGCAGCTTTTCGGCATCCGCTAGACGATGACCGAAATCCTGACGCATCTCGCGCACGGCTTCGT
>Ga0105107_10003277_pt1 | contig 10736 bp, 10 predicted proteins | sample PPLLaktember2015_6_FD_79335 | JGI IMG/M metagenome (GOLD analysis project Ga0105107, IMG submission 79335) | Freshwater sediment microbial communities from Prairie Pothole Lake near Jamestown, North Dakota, USA - PPLs Lake P8 Core (1) Depth... | ecosystem: Environmental > Aquatic > Freshwater >... | reverse complement strand
AGAGCGGTCGACGGCCGACAGGTGACGGTGCGATACGTGCGCAGCGGTGATGTCGCCGGCTTGGCGCTCGTCGTGGGCGGGCCTGCGCCGATGAGCATCGAGGCGATGACCGGCTCTTCGGTGCTTGCCTTGCGGGTCGACACCCTGCGCTCGCTGCTCGCATCCGATCCCGGCGTGGCCCAGGCGTGCGCGGAGGAGCTCACGCGCCAGCTGTACCTAACCCTCGACGACGTCGCCGAGCACGCGTTCCTGTCCGTGCGTCAGCGCCTCGTCCGCCACCTGCTGGACCTCGCCGCTCCCGGAGCGGGCCACCTGATCGTGCAGGTGAGCCAGCAGGAGCTGGCGGACGCGGTCGGATCGGTTCGCGAGGTCGTCGCGCGGACGCTGCACCAGCTCCGTGACGAGGGGCTGATCGAGACGGCCCGTGACGAGATCGTGCTCCTGGATCCGGCCAAGCTCAGCGCGGAGGCCGCGGACCACGGACGTTGGGCCCTCGAGGTTCCCACGCCGAGGATGACCGAGCCCCGACCAGTCGAGCGGCGTCAATCGAGCGCCGCGGCCGAGGCCGGAAGCCCGTCCTCGGCCCAACCCACGCGCGGGGCGTCACGCCACAGCCGCTCGAGGTCGTAGTACTCGCGCTCCTCCTCAGCGAACACGTGGACCACCACGTCCACGTAGTCGAGCAGCACCCAGCGCGACTCCTGCTCGCCCTCGCGGCGGACCGGCTTGCGACCGAGCTGGCGCAGGGCCTTCTCGACCTCCTCGACGACGGTCTTCACCTGCCGGTCGCTCGTCCCCGTGCAGATCACGAAGAGGTCGGTGATGACGATGAGCTCGTGGACGTCCAGGACGGCGATGTCCTTCGCCTGCTTCTCGGCCGCGGCTCGTGCCGCTGCCACCGCGACCTCCCGGCTGTCGTCGGACCTATCGGCCGGCACGCCGTCCTTCGTCCTTCGTCAAGCGTCGAAGTCCTTCCCGACCACGATGGTCACGTCCGCGAGGCCCGAGGCCGGCCCTGCCACCTGAACCTCTCCCACACCCAGCAAGTCTCGCACACGTTCACCCAGAGCGCGGTGTTCCTCGCTGGGGACGACGACGAGCGTGGTGTCGTGGTCGAAGCTCGAAGCGTTCTCCGAGACCACAACCCGGAACCCCCCGGGGATCAGGTGCTCCGCCACGCGCTCGCCGACGCCCGGCTCACCGCTGCCGTTCAGGACGATCGCAGGGAGCACCTGCCGGCCCTGTCCACCGAACGCCGAGGTGACGACGGTCTGGATCGCTTCCGGGTCCGTGTCCATGAGGCCGCCCTGCACCTCCTCGGCGGGCAAGATCTCGACGGCCGCGCCACGGGCGGCGTTCAGCAGGTCGGCCGCCGCCGTCGGGCTGTCCGCCTCGGGCACGTCCGCCGCCTCCCACGTGGCGGAACTCAGGATGGCCTCCAAGGTGGTCTCCCACACGGCTTCGCTCGGATCGCCCGACGGTGACAGGCTGTCGATGACCCCCTGGCCCGACAGGGCCGTTCCTCCCACGCTGATGCCGCCGGCGCGATCCACCACCGCCCGCAGCTCCGCCTCGCCGAGCGTCACGTGATGCGGGATCCACACGCCCAGCAGGTTCGCCGCCGCTGTCGCCGCCTGCCGTCCGGGCAGGGCCGCGGCCTCCCCCATCGTCCCGGCGCCTTGGCCCGGGATCGTCAGGTCGACCTTCGCCGGCACGACGATCGCGGCGGGAGGGAGACTGCCGCCCGAGCCGACGACCGCCGTCAGGACGCCGCCCTCGGTCTCCAGCACCACGAGCGCGAGCTCCGAGGGGCGGGCAGCCGACCCGGGCGCCGGCGGCTCCGACCGGGCGATCCGGACCGCGAGCACCGCGGCGGCGGCCACGAGGAGCACCGCGGCGAGCGAGAGGCGCCCTCGGCTCATCGGTATAGCCCCGCCTTCTCGACGTAGCTCTTCACGCCCTCGGGGACCAGGTAGCGGATCGGGCGACCCTCCCGCACGCGCTGGCGGATGTCGGTGGAGCTGATCGCGAGCGCCGGGATGTTCATCACGCTCACGTTCGGGTGCGCGGTCGGGGCCTCCGCCTCGAAGTGCGCGAGGTCGTACCCGGGCCGCGTCGCCGCGATGAAGTGCGCGAGGGACAGGATCTCGGTCGGGTCCTTCCACTGGAAGATCTCGAGCATCGCGTCGGCCCCGGTGACGAAGAAGAGTTCGGCGTCGGCGTTCCCCTCCCGGAGCGTTCGGAGCGTGTCGACGGTGTAGGTCGGGCCGACCCGATCGATCTCGATCCGGGAGACGGAGAACCGCGGGTTGCTCGCCGTCGCGATCACCGTCATGAGGTACCGATGTTCCGCGGCCGACACGTCGGCGGACCCCTTCATCCAGGGCTGCCCGGTCGGCACGAAGACGACCCCGTCCAGACCGAACTGCACGGCGGCCTCCTCGGCCGTCAGCAGGTGTCCATGATGGATGGGGTCGAAGGTGCCGCCCATGACCCCGAGGCGCCGTCCCACGGCGCCTATCCTACGGCCGCCCTCCGACCGAACGGTGGACGTCCGTGTCGGGTCAACCGCTCTCGTCGGGGATGAACTCGAACGTCCGCTCACCGATCGACACGTCGTCGCCCCGACGCGCGCCGGCGGCGATCAGCTGCCGTTCGACCCCTGCCTTCGCGAGCCGCCGCTGCAGGCGGGAAACGGCGCTCTCGTCGTCGAAGTCGGTCGCCGCCACCCAGCGCTCGACGCCTCGACCCACGACCCGGAACCCCGCCCCCTCGCGCCGCACGACGAACGGCGGGCGAGCCGGGCGAAGCACGACGGAGGGGGCGGGCTCGACCGCCGTCTCCACCGCCAGGCGCGCTAGCGCCGACAAGCGCTCGCCGAGCGCCTCGATCCCGAGACCGGTCGTGCCGGAGACCACGACCGCGTCCGGTCCCAACGTGGTCGCCGCGGCGGCCGGATCTTCCAGGAGGTCGGCCTTGGTCGCGGCGATCACCTGCGGTCGCGCCGCGAGGTCGGGATCGTAGGCCTCGAGCTCGGACCTGACCGTCGCGAGATCCGCCGCGGGATCGGGCGCCGACAGGTCAACGACCATCACGACCGCTCGACACCGGCTGACGTGGCGCAGGAACCGATCGCCGAGCCCGCGACCCGCGTGCGCGCCCTCGACCAGACCGGGGATGTCCGCCACCACGAACGGCTCCTCGTCGCCGACCACCCCGAGGTTCGGCGTCAGGGTCGTGAACGGGTAGTCGGCGATCTTCGGTCGCGCCGCCGTGAGCCGCGACAGGAGGGTGGACTTCCCGGCGTTCGGCAGCCCCACGAGCCCCACGTCGGCGACGGTCCGCAACTCCACGTGCAGTCGCTTCTCCTCACCGTCCTCCCCCGCCTCGGCGACCCGGGGAACCCGATCGCGCGGCCCCGCCAGGGCGGCGTTGCCGCGACCCCCACGGCCCCCACGCGCGACGACCGCGCGAGCGCCCGCCCCGACGAGGTCCGCGAGCAGCCCGTGCTCGTCCTCCACCCGTGTGCCGTCCGGCACGTGGACGACGAGGTCCGACCCGTCCCCGCCGGTGCGGTTGCGTCCGCGCCCGGATGTGCCGTTCGGGGCGCGCTGATGCGGATGTTCGGCGAGCCACGAGAGGTCGCGGAGGCCCGGGTCCACCTCGAACACCACGTCCCCGCCGCTGCCGCCATCCCCTCCGTCGGGGCCGCCCCGGGGCTTGTACGGCTCGCGCAGGATCGATGCCGAGCCGTGACCGCCCTTCCCGGCGCGGACGAACACGGTCACCTCGTCAACGAACGCCATGCCCGGATTGTCCCCGATACCCGGCGGACCCACCTCCGCCGGCCGACGCTGCGAGATGATGGGGATATGGAGCGGAGCATCCGCGTGTGGGCCGTCGACCTCGTCCAGGGCGCCGCGACGAAGGAGCGAGCGGGCACCCTGACGCTGGACGAGGCGGAGCTGCGGTTCCGGCCGGAGAAGGACGGGGAGCCAGGGTTCGCGATCACGCTCGTCGAGATCGACAAGGTCAGGCGCCTCCACGGCTCCCCCGTCTTGGTCGTGACCTATCGGCGGAAGGCGGCCCCGTGGAAGACCGCCTTCTACTTCGTCCAACCGCCTCCCCTGGCCCCGCTCATCGGGAGCCGCGACGAGCGGAACGTGCTGGCGGCGCTCCGCAACCCCAAGCGGAAGGCGCGCCGGGACAACGTTGGCTACCTGGGGCTCTCGAACCGCACGAAGAAGGACGAGCTGGTGGCGTGGGAACGAGCCGTACGTTCGGCGATCGCCGCCGCGCAGGGCCGCCCTTAGGCCGACCGCACGCTGGCGAAGCGTCGCCCGCGAGAGGTGTGGAAGGTGACGACTCCGTCGACGCGGGCGAACAGGGTGTCGTCGCCACCCTTGCCGACGCCATCGCCCGGGTGGATCCTCGTGCCGCGTTGGCGCACGATGATGGATCCAGCGGTCACCTCCTGACCGCCGAACGCCTTCACCCCGAGCCGCTTGGACTCGGAGTCCCGGCCGTTGCGTGACGAGCCGCCGCCCTTCTTGTGTGCCATCGCGCGTCCGAGGGTACCAGACCGCCTCCGACCTGCGACTACTCCCCCGCCGCGGCCTCCTCGGAGCTCGCCACAGGCTCATCCGTCGGCTCGGGCGAGGGCCCCGCGGCACCCTTCGCGGGCTTCGCGGCGGCCTTCGCGGTCCCGCCGAGGCTCACGTCCGCGATCTCGACCAACGTGAGCAGCTGGCGGTGCCCGGCGTGCCGCGCATAGCCGGACTTGTTCTTGTACTTGAAGACCTTGACCTTCTCGCCCTTGCGCTCGCCGAGGAGCTTCGCCGTCACGGTCGCCCGCTCAGCGTCCCTCCCGTAGTGCGTCTTCCCCTCGTCGTCGACGACGAGGATCGGATGGAAGGTCATCGTCTCGTCGGCCCCGTGGAGGTACTCGACCTCGATCACGTCCCCGGGCTTGACCTTGTGCTGCTTGCCCCCGGTCTTGATCACCGCGTACATCGCCCGTTCCTCCCTCCCGGGCCGTCGCATCCCTGCGTCGACCCGTGCCCTCAGTCCACGTCGTAGGTCAGGAGCACGCCCCGGCCCTCGCAGGTGGGGCATGTCTCGGAGAACGCCTCCAAGAGTCCACCAGACACCCGCTTGCGCGTCACCTCGAGGAGCCCGAGGGGGCTGATGTCGAAGACCTGGCTCCGCGACTTGTCCTGTGCGAGCGCTTCGCGCAGCGTTTCGATCACCTTCCGCTTGTTCTGCTCGAGCAGCATGTCGATGAAGTCGATCACGATCATCCCGCCGATATCCCGGAGGCGGAGCTGCCGAGCGACCTCCCGGGAGGCCTCGAGGTTGGTGTTCACCACGGTCTCCTCGAGGTTCGTCTTGCCCACCGACTTGCCGGTGTTCACGTCGATCACGGTGAGGGCCTCGGTCCGGTCGATCACGATGTAGCCGCCCGAGGGCAGCCACACCTTGCGATCGAGGCCCTTGTGGATCTGCTCCACGATGTGGAACTCCTCGAACGCAGAGAGCTTGCCCTCGTGCAGCCGGACCTTCGACACGACGTCCGGGTCCGTCTGGCGCAGGTAGTCGGTCACGATCTCGTACACGCGAGGCGAGTCCGTCACGAGCTCTCGGTACTCCTCGTCCGTGAACAGGTCGCGGACCACACGCACCGTGAGCTCTGGCTCCTCGTAGAGGACCGCGGGGGCCTTGGCCTTCTTCGCCCGCTTCTCGATCGCCGCCCACTCCTCGAGGAGGCGTCCCAGGTCGGCCGCGAGCGCCTCCTCCGGGGCCCCCTCGGCGGCCGTGCGGACGATGAGCCCGTGTTCTTCCGGCCGGATCTCCTTGTGGATCGCCTTCAGCCGTCGTCGCTCGGCGTCCGGCAGACGGCGGCTGATGCCGGTCACGCTGGAGTTGGGCACCAGGACCAGGTAGCGGCCCGGCATCGAGATCTGGGCGGTCAACCTGGCGCCCTTGCCCCCGATGGGATCCTTGGTGACCTGGACGAGCACCGACTGGCCGCTCTTCAGGACCTTCTCGATCCGAGGCGGGGACCCGTCGAGGTCTTCGGGCGAGTAGTTCACCTCGCCCGCGTAGAGCACCGCGTTGCGGCCGCGGCCCACGTCCACGAACGCGGCCTCCATCCCCGGAAGGACGTTCTGTACCCGACCGAGGTACACGTTGCCGACCATCGATCGGGCGCCGATCCGCGTGACGTAGTGCTGCACCAGATCGCGGCCCTCGAGCACCGCGAGCTGGTCGCGCTCACCGTGCTCGGTGATGACCATGAGCTTGTCGGTCACGCGCGGCACCACGGGCATCGGCTCGCGGCGCCTGCGGCTCGTCTGACGGGTCTGGCGGGCGCGCCGCAGACGGGTCGAGACCGGCGCCTCGGCCTTCGGCTCGTCCGGCTCCTTGGAGGCATCCTTCACCCTCGCCGGGGGCTCCTTCTTCGCGGCGCGTCCGCGCCGGCCGGGCGTGGCCGGAGCCTTCTCCGCCGGAGCCTCCACCGGCGTCTCGCCCTCGGCCGGCTGCGCGGCCTTCTTCTTTCCGCGGCCTCGCCCTCCGCGGCGGCGCCGCTTCCTCGGCGCCGCCGGGGTCTGCTCCCCGGGCGCCTCCCCGTCCTGCTCGGATGGCTCGGGCTCGTTGGGCTCGGGCTCGGCGGCGGGTGAGGCGGCGATGGGTCGGGCAGCGGTTGCGGATACGTCGCCCTCGGCCGGCTGGACCGGCTTCTTCCCCCTGCCCCGCCCACCTCGACGGGTGCGCTTCCTGGGGGTCGCGCCCTCCTTGGCCGCAGGGGGCGCGTCCGGCTGTGCCTCGGTGACGACGGCCGCCCTTGGGGCCGTCTCGTCATCGGACCCGACATCGGGGGGGGCGACGTCGGGCGGCGTCACGGCGCCGGTCGAACTCGCCTTCCCACCCCCGCCGCGACCGCCCCGGCCCCGGCCGCCCCGGCTACGCCGCCTCCGCGGCGGTGCGGCCGAGCCTGCGTCCGTCGCGCTCTGATCTTCGGCGACCACGTCAACGGTCGCCATCTCATCCGTCATGGCCGAAGCTCCCTTCGCGTCCTTCGAGGGCGAGCGGCCATCGCGGGCCGGAGCACGTGGGCTGCGCGATCGCGTGGATGGCCTGCGCGGAGCTCCCGCCGTACGTCCGGCCGTCTCCGAGCTATGCGAGGACCCCTCCGACGTCGGTGCGTCGGTCGGGTCCTCGGGCGCCTCATCGCGCACGCGAAGAACCCTGTCCCGGCGCCGACCCCCAGGGCCACGGGCCACTCCGGGTCCATCCCGGGGGCCGACGGGCCGAGGCCGCGCCGCTCTCGAACCTCGCCGAGCCGCACGAGCCGTCATCCGGCTGCGCCCGACGGGGAAACCTGCGAACAGCCTAGCAGGACCTCTGCGGCCCTCAGGGATGCTCGAGGGCTAGTCTCGACGGACTAGGACCGCGTCCGGATGCGTCCGGGAGGGAACCGGCTGGCCGCCTGATACCCGCAGCGTGTCCCCGACAGCGACACTGTCTGGCATGGAACGTGTGGTCCTTCCCCCTCTGGCGGACCACGACCAGACCCCGGCGGAGACGCGACCCCGCGTGATGGTGGTGGACGACAACGCGGGGTTCCGCGAGTCCCTGCTCGCCCTCCTGGAGGCGGGTGGGCTCGACGTGGTTGCGGAGGCGAGCTCGGGCCTCGAGGCCCTCGACATCGTGGAGGGCGTCGACCCCGATGTCGTGCTCATGGACGTCCGCATGCCGGGGATGGACGGGATCGAGACGACGCGAAGGCTGAAGGGCTCGCGTCCTCGGCTCGGCGTCGTCGCGCTCTCTGGTCACGAGGATCAGGAGATCGTCCGCGAGATGCTCGTGGCCGGCGCCTCCGGCTACGTCTTGAAAGACTCCGACGGCGACGAGATCTTGAACGCGGTGCTCCTCGCGGCCGGGGGAGGCGGGGTCCTGTCGCCAGGGGTCACCCCTCGCGTCATCGAGGAGCTGACCGAGGCCCTCGAGCGTGAGCGGCGACGCACGCGCGAGCTCGAGGAGGCCCAGGCGGCGCTCGTGGAGCGCGCCGCTCGGCGTCACGAGCTCGTCGCACGGCTCTCGCACGAGCTCAGGACACCCGTCACCGTGATCCTCGGGATCGCACAGACCCTCCCGAAGGCCGCATCGGAGACCGAGCGGCAGGAGCTCCTGGAGCGGCTCGTCTCGCGATCGCAGGATCTGGCCCGCCTGGTTGAGCGGTTCGAGCTCACCGTCGACGCCGGGCTGACCGAGCACGTGGACCTCGTGAGGGTCGCCACCCAGCTCGCGGCCGAGACGCCACGCGTTGAGGTCATCGCCGACGGCCCGCTTCCGGTGGTTCCGCTCAACGCCGGGGCGGCGCGTCGGATCCTCGAGGAGCTCGTGGACAACGCCCTGCGTTTCTCGCCGAACGGAACCCCCGTCGTCGTGCGGATGGATCTGCACCCCGACGCCCTCGACGTCCGCGTGATCGACCAGGGTCCTGGCATCGATCCGGTCGACCGGGAGCGGATCTTCGGGCCGCTCGAGCAGCTCGAGGACCTCAACGTCCGGGTGCATCAGGGGGCCGGGATGGGACTCGCCCTGGCCAGAACCGCGGCGCGCGCGATGGGCGGGGATCTCACGCTCGAGGCCTCCGGCCCCGAGGGTTCCACGTTCCTGTGGAGGATCGGACTGGTCGACCGCTCCACCTGACGATCGCCGGGGCCGCGCCCTACGTGAAGCGACGCATGTGGATGTTCAGGAGCAGGCCGACCATCACGCTGCTCGTGAGCAGGGAGCTCCCGCCGTACGAGACGAACGGCAGCGGGATACCGGTGATCGGCATGATGCCGAGGGTCATGCCCACGTTCACGAACATCTGGATCGCGAGCACCGAACCGATCCCGGCGGCCACGCAGGTTCCGAAGGGGTCCTTCGATACGAGCGCGATGCGGAACGCCCGCCACACGACCAAGGCGAAGAGCAGCAGCATCGTCACGGCCCCCACGAAGCCGAACTCCTCACCGACGACCGTGAAGATGAAGTCCGTGTGCTGCTCGGGGACGAAGTCGAGGTTGGTCTGGGTCCCCTGCAGGTAGCCGAGCCCGGTCAGACCGCCCGATCCGATCGCGATCTCCGCCTGGACCCGGTTGTAGCCGGTCCGCTGGGGGTCGTCCTGCGGATCGAGGAAGCTCGTGAGCCGCGCGATCTGGTAGTCGCGCACCAGCCCGAGCTGGAAGGCCCCGAAGATCAGGACGATCGCGGTGAGCGCCAGGATCCCCAGGTGACGGGCTCTGGCGCCGGCGACGACCAGGACCCCGAAGAGGATCGAGACGAGGACGATGGAGGTCCCGAGGTCGGGCTGGATGAACACCAGCAGCCCCGGCAGCGCCGCGATCGCCGTCGCCCGGTACACATCCTGCAGCGAGAGATCGACGCCGGACCGCCGGACCTCGGAGAGGAACGCCGCCAGCATGATGATGAGCGCGATCTTCGCGAGCTCGGAGGGGCTCAGCTGGAAGCCGAAGAGCTCGAACCAACGCTGCGATCCCCTGACGCTGGTGCCGAGCGGCGTCCGGACGAGTACGAGCAGCAGGAGCGAGGCGCCGTAGACGATCCCCGCGTACACCTTGAGGAACCGGTAGTCGAAGCTCGCGGCGAGCATCACCACCACCATGCCGAGGGCGGCGAACGTTGCCTGCCGCTTCAGGTATGTGCCGGGATCCGCGCCGATCGCATCCAGCGACTGCTGGGTCGCGGAGTACACCATGAAGAGCCCCATCACGACGAGCCCGGCGACCGCGAGCAGCAGGACGGGATCGACGTGTCGGATCGGGCGGCGCTCGGGCGCGAGGGTCTTCCCGGCGACGAGATCCATCAGTCCGTGCCCTCCACGCCGACGACCTCGGTCTGCTCGAGTCCGTAGATGCCCTCGATCACGTTGCGGACGATCGGCGCCGCCGTCGTGGAGCCGTGGCCTCCCTGCTCGACCAGCGCCACGACCACGTGCTGCTCGCCGTACGCCTCCGTCATCGCCGCGAACCACGAGTAGTCCTGTCGGTTCAGCACCTCGGCGGTTCCGGTCTTGCCGGCCACCCAGACCTCGGAGAAGGGGAAGCCGATGAAGGCGCCGCTCGCGGTGCCGCCGCGGGGCACGTCGGCCAGCGCGTTCCGCACGTACTCGAGATGCTCCCGCTCGAAGGGCAGCTTCCGCTTGCAGCCGGGTTTCATGGCCCGAACGACCCCATCCTCGGGATCGATCACGCGCCCCAGGACGTGCGGCACGCACAGCCGTCCGTCGTTCTGCAGGGCCGCGAACGCGACCGCGAGCTGGAGCGGCGTGACGAGGGTGTCTCCCTGTCCGATCGTCATGAGGACGAAGTCGCCCGGCACCCAGCGTCCCTCGGGGAACAGCTTGGGGAACTCGTCGTGGATCCCGGCCTTCCACCCCGCGTCGGGGACACGGCCCTCCTGCTCACCGGTAAGGTCGACGTTGGTCACCCGCCCGAACCCGATCGCCTCGAGGTCGTGCTGGAGCGGCTCCCGGGGTGGATCGTCGTCGTTGCCCTCGATGCCGTCCGCGTTGGGCGGGGGGTAGAACAGGCGCCAACACTCGTAGCCCATCGGGTAGAAGACCGTGTCGCACGAGACCGAGAGCGCCCTCGCGAGGTTCATGTAGCCGAGGTTGGCCGAGGTCCAGTTGTTGAAGGTGTACTGGATCGCCTCCGGGTCGT
>Ga0105107_10003276_pt1 | contig 10736 bp, 8 predicted proteins | sample PPLLaktember2015_6_FD_79335 | JGI IMG/M metagenome (GOLD analysis project Ga0105107, IMG submission 79335) | Freshwater sediment microbial communities from Prairie Pothole Lake near Jamestown, North Dakota, USA - PPLs Lake P8 Core (1) Depth... | ecosystem: Environmental > Aquatic > Freshwater >... | reverse complement strand
GCCAGGGAGCGCGGGCGCGGCCGGCTTACGCAGGGCAGCGTAACCGATCTGCCTTATCCCGATGCCTCGATGGACGTCGTGCTGTCGTTCGACGTCTTGTACTGCCTCCAGGATCAGGCGGAGCGGGCGGCCATCGCCGAGATGTTCAGGGTGCTGCGTTCGGGAGGCTCGGTGATCGTCAACGTGGCGGCGCTCGCGATGCTGAAAGGCGATCACTCGGCCCTTGGCGGCGAGGTCCGCCGCTACACGACACGCGACCTGCGCGGCAAGCTCGAGCGGGCGGGGTTTCAGGTGAAGCGCATCACCTATACGAACGCGTCGCTGTTTCCAATCACAGCGACGGTTCGAGCGCTGCAGCGCCTGCGCGGCCCGAAATCCGGCGGAGAAAACAACGGCGATCTGGCGGTGCCGCCCGGACCCATCAACGCCCTGTTCACGGCCGCGCTGGCAATCGAAGCGAAGTTGATCGCCGCGGGGCTCGACATGCCAGTAGGAAGTTCGGTCCTGTGCATGGCGGTGAAACCGTAGCAGTAGAAGAACTGCGTGGGACGTCTCAGTTTCGAAACTACCTCTACTTCACTTCGAAGCGGAAGATCCGCAGCCCGAGGGTGCGTCGATCGGGACTGCCCGAAAGCTCGTGGGGGACGAACGCCTTGTCGGTCTCGATGGTGATCATGCCGTCCGACGCGGCCAGCGCGGCGGCCGGCACCTTCACGCTGAGCTCGAAATCCGAAGACGGCTGCGCGGTTGCCAGCACCTCGTTGCCCGCTCGGATGGTGACGTTCGGCGGCGCGTCGAAATATCGGAGCGGCGACTCGCCCGCCACCGTCAGTGTCACGTCGCGCCCGCCCGAGTTGACGAACGTCTCGGCGCGACGGGTGGTCCATCGCCAGCGGCGCTGCAGTCGATCGCTGTACTCCACCTCGTTCCATCCCGCATGCTGGACGAAGAACAGCGACTGCGGCGACGCGACCATCAGCTGCGTCAGGCGCACGTTTCCCGGCCGGCCGTCCGCGCCTCCATAGGAAGCAACCAGCCGGCTGAATACGCCGTTGTCGAGCGACCCTTCCTCGAGCGGAATGCGCTGGAAGAAACGCCCGCCGGCCGTCAGCTCCCACTCCCCGATCGCCCGATCGTCGATCGCCACCGAAACGCGAGCTGGCTTGCCGCCGGCCGGCCCGGTGCTTTCGGCGCCAAGCACCAGCAGTGCCGGCTCGGCGCGTTTCCTCACGTGCGCGATGCCTTCGCTGCGGCGCTGCTGCTCCGAGATGTTGAGCGTTTCCGGCGTGAGATGCCATCCGGTTTCGGCGAACCATCCCGGCGGCGACTCGATGCGCACCAGATCGACGACATCGGGGCGGACGCCGCTCATGAACAGCTCGCGGGGAAACGTCCAGCCGTAGTGCCGGTAAGTGCGGGCGCTCAACGGATCCACGAGAGCGAGGTCGCCGCGTGCGGGATCCGCGAGGTACCACACGGGCGCCGTGCCCCCTCCCAGCCAGTACGCCGCGAGCTCGCGCGATTCGCTCATCACCGGCGACGCCAGAATTCTCGTCGCGCCGAAGTCTCTCGTTTCGAGCACACGCGCAAATCGCTGATGCGCGCCGACGACGGCTTCTTCCTTCGCGACGAGCTGCTGCAGATCGCCGATGGCGGCGTATGCGGGACTCGGATGCTCCGAGTACGCTCGCGCGGCGGGGAGTGTCACGGCCAGCGACGCAACAACGATGGCCGCGCTCCCGACAGTCGCCGCGGTCGTGCCGGCCACAGAAAAACCCCTGACGGTGAGATAGGCGACCGCGGGCACGAGGGGCAGCGCGTAGCGGCTGTAAGTCTCCTGCACGATCAGATGGAACAGCGCATACGGTACGAACGCGACAACCAGCAGTGTGGCGCCGGCGGGGGCACGCCATGCGAAATAGACGAAGCCGACCAACGCGACGATGACGACCACCCAGCCGAGCGGGGAGAGGGCCCATGGCTCGACCAGCGACGCCAGGATGCCCAGCGCCATCCGTCGCGGCGTCGGATTGCTGAGAAAGATATCGAGGCCGTGGAACTGTTCCGCCGTCTGGCCGGCGAACGCCGCACGATAGCGCCCGAATCCGCCGCTGGCCACGAGCATCGGAACAGCCCAGACGAGCACCCCGATTGAAAACGTCATGGCGCTGCCGAGAATCGCGCCCGCGGCGCCGCGGCCGGTGCGGTCCAGGAGCACGAGTGCGAGCAACGGCAGCGTCAGCCAGATGGTCTGGGTGCGCACACCGACGGCAAGCCCCGCGATGAAGGCGCCGGCCACGATCATGCGTCCGGAAGCGGCAATCGTCTCCGGATCGGCGTCGGGCCGGAGCCGCCGTCGCACGAACGCCGCCGCGAGACACGCCTGCGCCGCGAGAGCGAAGGCGAGACCCGTGACGTCGCTGAGCGGACGCAACGAGGTGAACCAGAACAGCGGCGACGCGACCGCGACGAGCACGGCAAGCGCCGCGCGGCGATCGCGGTCGGCCTGTTCTGCCGCGCGATCGAGCGCTTCGAGGCTGCGGTACAGAGCCAGCAGCGGAAACACCGCCAGCGCCCCACAGAACGCGCTCCACCACGACAGGGCGCCCGCTTCCGACGGCCAGACGGCGTGCGACAGCTTGCCGAGCGCGATGAACACCGGGTATCCCGGCGGGTGCGGCTGGTGCCTGGACGGATCGAAATCGCGCACCCCGAGCGCGAAGTTCATCGAGTCGAGATCTTCGAGCGAGGGCGGCAGAAAGGCGAGGTGCGCGACGAGAAACACCGCCGCCAACGCGATTGCCCAGACCAGCCTTGGAGAGATCTTCAAATCTGGCGGAGGATCAGGCCTTCGTTGAGGCTGCCGGTGCGGTAGCCCTTCGGATCGATCGTGACCGACTCGTACCCGGCGGCCTGCAGCTCGCGCACGATGGCGTCGTGCATCTCGGGCTCGAACGCGCGCGCGAGATCCTCGCGCGCGACTTCCACGCGAGCCAGCGTGTCGTGATGCCGCACGCGGCACACACGGAACCCGAGCGCGTGCAGCGCCTCTTCACCGCGCTCGATCTGGCGGAGCTTCTCGGGCGTCACCTCGTGATGATATGGAATCCGCGACGAGAGGCATGCCGACGCGGGCTCGTCCCACACCGGCAGACCCGCGAGGCGCGACTCGTCGCGAATCTGCGCCTTCGTCATGCCGGCTTCATCGAGCGGGCTTCGCACGCCGAACTGCCGCGCGGCAATCCGTCCCGGGCGGTAGTCGCCGCGATCGTCCGCGTTGGTGCCGTCGACGACCTGGGCGCCGCCGGCGTCCCGCGCGATCCGGGTCAGCTGCGTATAGAGCTCGTGCTTGCAGAAGTAGCAACGGTTCTCGGGATTCGCGCGGTACTCCGCGCGATCAATCTCACCGGTCAGGATGATTCTGTGATTCAGATGGAACTCGCGCGCGACCCTGAACGCGAGCTGCCGGTGGTGCGCGGGATAGCTGGGACTGTCGGCGGTGACGCAGAGCGCGTGGCCACCGAGCACATCGGTCGCCGCCCACGCCAGATACGCGCTGTCCACGCCGCCGCTGAACGCGACGACGACCGCGCGCATGTCGGACAAGATCGAGCGCAGCTCAGGCGTCACTCGTCCCAGTCCTCTTCCTCCTCGCCGTCTTCATCTTCGTCGATGTCGAGCTCGTCTTCGTCGCCCTCGCCCTCTTCTTCCTCTTCCTCTTCATCGTCCTCGTCTTCATCGTCGTCGGCGAGGTCCAGTTCGATCGGCGCGAGGCCTGTGACTTCGAGGTTCGAGCCGCACTCTGGACAGCTGACCAGGTCGCCTTTGTCCACGTCGTACTCGTCGACCTCGATCTCTGCGTCACATTCTGGGCAGATAGCCATTTGTTCCGGATTATAGCGAGAACCTGATAAATTCTGCAACGCACGCTAACGCTTTTCAGGTCGCATTCCGATACAACACGTAAGCGTTCCATCCATTCATGACCACTAGCGCCACCAGCGCAAAAACCGTGCTTATCGCCGACGACACGGCGTTCGTTCGAGACCGCTTCAAGAGCGCGCTCGAGGGCGCCGGTCATCGTGCCGTGACCGTCAGGAGCGCGGCCGAGCTGCTCGCCCGCGTGCGCGCCGACCTCGCCGAGCTCGACCTGCTGGTCATCGACCTGCGGCTGCCGCATGCCGCAGGGGCCGACCTCGTACGGAGCATCCGCAAGCTCGATGACGGCCGACTGCCGATTCTCATCTTCAGCGGGACAATCACCAGCGCCGACGAGGTGCGCGAGCTCGCCGCGCTCGGCGTCGCCGGCTACGTCAACGAGTACAGCGCCGTGCAGCACATTCTTCCGTCGCTCGCGCCGCATCTGTTTCCCGACAACTTCAACCGCCGCGCCAGCCCGCGTGTCGTGCTCGGGATTCCCATCGCCTACCGCTTCGGCAACACGATCGCAGCCGCGCTGACGCTCAACATCAGCCGCGGCGGCATCGCGATCCGCACCACCAGCCCGCTCGAGAACGGCGCCAGAGTGCGGCTCAGATTCCGCCTGCCCGGATCGAAGCGCGACATCGACGCCGAAGCGCTCGTCGCGTGGAGCGACCGACGCCACGGCATGGGCCTGCAGTTCGAGAAAGTCGAGCCCCCCGATCAGGCGGCTGTCGACGAGTTCGTCGACGCGCATTTCTTCAGCAGCAGAAAAGGCTAGCCGCCACCAGCTGGGACCAACCACAGAGACCACAGAGAACACGGAGAAGACATTCTTCTTCTCTATGTCCTCTGCGTTCTCTGTGGTGAATTCCGGACTAGGATCGACCCGGAGGTTCTGGTCCATGGACAGCCCCGTCCTCGACGTCAGCATCCGTCTGCTCGCGGTGCTGGCGCTGGTTCTGGCCAACGGATTCTTCGTGGCCGCCGAGTTCGCGATCATCTCGGTGCGCAAGACGCGCATCGATCAGCTGCTCGCCGAGGGCAGCCGGATGGCGCGCCCGGTCAGGCGTGCGCTCGACAATCCCGACCAGTTCATCGCGGCCGTGCAGCTGGGCATCACGATGGCCAGCCTCGGGCTCGGCTGGATCGGCGAGCCGGCGCTGGCGTCGATGCTCGAGCCGGTGCTGCACTACTTCCCCGCGCCGATTGCCATCGCCACGTCCCACACCATTGCGATTGCGATTGCCTTCAGCATCATCACCGCGCTCCACATCGTGCTCGGCGAGCTCGCGCCCAAGACGATCGCGCTCCAGTATCCCGAACAGACGTCGCTCATCGTCGCCAAACCGACAGAGATCTTCCTGCGCGTGTTCAAGCCCTTCATTCGTGCGCTGAACGCCATGGGATGGGCGGTGGTGAGAATGCTTGGCATGAAAGCGGCGAGCGGCCACGGCCTCGTGCATTCCGAGGAGGAACTGAAGATGCTGGTGACCGCGAGCCAGCAGGCAGGCGTGCTCGAAGAAGAGGAAGAGCAGATGCTGCATCGCGTCTTTCACTTCGCGGAGTTCACGGCGGCGGAGATGATGGTGCCCCGCACGGAAATGACGGCGGTGCGGGCGGATGCGTCGATCGGCGACGTCGTCGATCTCGTCTGGCGCGGCCGGCACTCGAGCCTGCCTGTCTATCGCGGCGAGCTCGACAACATCATCGGCATCATGCTCGTGCCCGATCTCGTGCGCGCCCTGGTCTCGCCCTCTCAGAGGTTCAACGTCGGCGCTCTCGCGCGCGAAGCACTGACGGTTCCTGAAACGATGAAAGCGGACGAGCTGCTCCGGCAGATGCGGCGCCACCGCACGCATCAGGCGATCGTCATCGACGAGTACGGCGGCACGTCCGGCATCGTCACCTTCGAGCGCGTCATGGAGCGGATTGTCGGCGCGCTCGGTGGAGATTTCGGCACCGGCGCGTCCGCCCCGATTCGCCAGCTTCCGGATGGATCATCGGAAGTGGACGGCCTCGCGCTGGTCACCGACATCAACGAGCAGTTCGGATTCGAGATCGACGAAGAAACCTACACGACCTTCGGCGGCTACATGCTCGGCCGGCTGGGGCGCCGGCCGAAGGTCGGCGACATGGTGGAGGTCGAAGGACGGACGCTGCGCGTGGAAGCCCTGGATGGCCTGCGCGTGTCGCGTGTACGAATCATCTGACCTCCTGTCGGGTCCAAAGGACCCCGCCTACGTACGTAGGGCGGGTCCTTTGGACCCGCCAACCTGCTCAATCCGCCCGCAGCAGCCGCATGCCGTTCGCAATCACGAGCAGCGACGCGCCCATGTCGGCGGCGACAGCCATCCACAACGTGGCCGAGCCCACGACGGCAAGAGCGAGAAACACCGCCTTCAGGCCGAGCGACAACGCGACGTTCATCCGGATGTTCCGCAAGGTCGCGCGGCCGAGACGGATGGCGAACGGAATCTTCAGAAGGTCGTCCGCCATCAACGCGACGTCGGCGGTCTCCAGCGCGACGTCCGTGCCGGCGACGCCCATCGCGATTCCCACGTCGGCCGCGGCGAGCGCAGGCGCGTCGTTGACGCCGTCGCCGACCATGGCGACGGTGCCGTATCGCTCGCGAAGCTTCAATACCGCCTCGACCTTGTCGTGCGGCAGCAGGTCGGCATGGATCTCGTCGACGCCGAGGTCCTGTGCGAGCGCGTCCGCGCTGGCGTGGTTGTCGCCCGTCAACATCACGACCCGCTCGACGCCCTGGCGCCGCAGCATCTCGATGGCGTCGCGAGCCGATTCGCGCGGTCGATCCGCGAGCGCGATGATGCCGAGCGGCCGCTCCGGCCTGGCAACGAGCACGGCCGTGCGGCCAGACATTGCAAGCCGATCGAGCCTGGCGTGAATGGCCGCGTTGCACAATCCGCGCTCCTCGATCAGGCGATGATTGCCGACGAGCGCATGCTGTCCTGCCACGACGGCCTCCGCGCCGCGTCCCGGTATCGAGTGGAACTCCGCCGACTCGGGCAGCGCAATGCCGGACTCGACGGCGCGAGCGAGGATGGCCCGTCCGACCGGATGCTCCGATCGCGCCTCGAGGCCGGCCGCGATTTCGAGAATCTCGTCCTCCGCGGTGTCATTCAACGGAACCACCTCGACGACGTGCGGCGATCCTTTCGTGAGTGTGCCGGTCTTGTCGAACGCCACGCATCGAACCGTGCCGACGCGCTCGAGGTGCACGCCGCCTTTGATCAGCACACCATGCCGCGCGGCCGCCGCAATCGCCGAGACGACCGACACCGGCGTCGAAATCACCAGCGCACACGGACATGAAATCACCAGCAGCACGAGCGCGCGGTAGAACCACGTGGCGAACGGCTGCGCCATGACGAGCGGGGGCACCACCGCGATCGCAATCGCAACGGCAATCACCGCAGGGGTGTAGTAGCGGGCAAATCGCTCGACGAACGCCTGGCTTGGGGCACGCTGCGACTGCGCCAGCTCCACGAGCGCGATGATGCGGGCAAGGGTCGTGTCCTGCCGCAGGTGAGTGACCCGGACATCAAGGCTGCCGTACCCGTTGATGGTGCCGCCGAACACGTCGTCGCCCACCGACTTCTCGACGGGCATCGACTCGCCGGTGATCGGGGCCTGGTTCACCGGGCTCGATCCCGACACAACCGCGCCGTCGAGCGGAATCTTCTCGCCAGGCCTCACCAGTAGGATCTCGCCGAGACGCACCTCGTCCACGGGCACGCGCGCTTCCCCGCCGTTCCGGCGCACGACGGCCTCTGGCGGCGTCAAATCCATGAGCGCGCGAATCGCGTTGCGCGCGCGATCCATGCTGCGCGCCTCCAGAATCTGTGCGAATGCGAAGAGAAACGTGACCATGGCGGCCTCGGACCACTCGCCGATGATGGTGGCGCCGAGGACGGCGACCAGCATCAGCACGTTGATGTCGAGGGACATGACGCGCGTCGCCGCCCACGCGCGGCGCGCGGTGTAGACGCCGCCGGTAAGAATGGAAATCAGGAAAATCGACCGGACGGGCAGAGCAGGGAACTCGAGGAACTCGAGCAGCATGCCGGCCGCCAGCGCAACGCCCGAGATGACGACGAGCGCCTGCCTGGCGGTCGCCGCGGCGGTGTGGCCCACCGGCTGCTCGTGCTCGAGCCAGGCCCTCATACCGGTGTGAGCCACGGCCTCGACAATCGCCGACGTCGAGAGCTTCGCGGCGTCGTAGCGCACACGCAGCCGCTGACCGACGAGGTCGGGAACCAGGTCCTCGAGCCCCGGCAGCGGTTTCAGCCGCCGCTCGAGAATCGCCACCTCTTCGCGGCAATCCATGCCTTCGATCTTGAAGACCGACTCGGCGTGGATCTCGCAGACGGTGCACGTGACCTGTTTATTTGCCAATCGATCCCACTGCCTCGTTCAGCTTCGCGTAATCGGGCTCGTTCCTCGCGTCCTCGAGAACCTCGCGATAACGGACGATGCCGCTCTTGTCTATGACGAAGACGGCGCGTTTGGCGATGTTTTTCAAACCGATCATGTCCGGGTTGACGACCCCGTACTTGTGGATGACCTCTTTGTTGTAGTCGCTGAGCAGCGGAAACCCGAGCTTCTGCTGATCGTCCCACGCTTTCAGCGCGAAGAATGTATCGGTGCTGATGCCGAGCACCTTCGCGTTGACATTTCTGAAATGGCTCATCGTGTCGCGCAAGTTGCAGAACTCCTTGGTGCAGGTGCCGCTGAACGCGCCCGGGAAGAACGCGAGCACCACGTTGGCCTTGCCGAGCTCGTTGCCCAACGTCACGTTCTCGCGATCCTGGTTGACGAGCGTGAAATCCGGAGCCTTGCTGCCCACCTCTGCCGCCATCAATGCGTCTCCTCCAGGTGGCGGGTCCACAGGACCCGCCCTACGTTTCTGCGCGCTCCAGGTGGCGGGTCCACAGGACCCGCCCTACGTACGTAGGCCGGGTCTTGCTTTGTAGACCCGGCTTCGCGGGTCTTGCTCTGCAGACCCGGCGTCACGGCACCAACTGCAACTGTGAGACGGTTGCCGCCGTCACAGCCTCGCGGGTAAAGGGCAGGGCGCGGTACTGTCCCTGCCGCCACAACACATTCTGATCAAAATAGTGCGGGCTCCGCGGGTGCCCGGACTGTCCGGTCGTGTTGACGCCAATCGATCCATCCCACGCACCCACATCAAGTATCTGACGGTACGACGCCGCTTCGGATGTCGCGTACGGACGCCGCAGGTCTATGGTGGTCTTGTTCACCGTCATGCCGTCGCCGGCAATCGGCAGCGGGCCGCGGCTGAAGAACCAGTCGAGCAGCCGCCCGCCCCCTCCCAGCGGATGCGAGAAGTTGACAGCGTGGGCCTCGTCCCACCGCCAGGACGGCGACTCGCCAAATCGCGCATGCAGGCTGGCCACCGCATCGGCGAGCGCCCGCGCCACGATGTCTTTGCGCGTCTCGACGACATCGGTCGAGCGATCGTCAAACCATGACGAGCGCTCGTCCGCGATGATTGGGTACAGGCCGGCGAAACGCTCGTTCGCGGTGTAGCGATAGAACTGCTCGTAGAGCGGCTCCCGCATCTCGTCGGCAAATGTCTGCCGCCACAGCGCCTGTTCGAACGCCGCGAATGAGAGTGCGACCGGCCGGTGATCCACGCGCCGATCCCACGTCCGCAGTTCCGCGGCGGAATCCGGCAGCTCGATCGCATCGAGGAGCCAATCGGCAGCCCCGCTCGTGATGTCGGCCTGGATGTCCTGCATCGCACGGAAATCCAGATTGCGGCGTTCGCCGAGCAACTCCGTGATGCGTTGCGCGCGGAACGGCGCCACCCAGTCGCGCGTCACCAGGAAGGGCAGGCCGCCCCCGACGTCGTTGTTGGCGGAGACAATCTGCCCTGAAGGCGGATTCAGCACGGCTGGAAGGCGATCGGTGTCGACCCAGCCCCGCCAACCGGCATCGCGAGGCCAGCCGGGCACAGGCATCGATCCATCCGAACCGCTGCGCAGGGGCACCAGGCCCGACATCGCGTAACCGATGTTGCCATCGACATCGGCATAGACGAAATTCTGCGCGGGCGCCGAGAAACGGCGGACCGCGCCAACAAACTCCTGCCAATTCTTCGCGCGCGCAAGGCCGTCGAACGCGCTGGCCGAGCTGCCGGTGCGCACGACGTCCCATTTCAGCGCGAGGACCGTCTCCCGCAGGTTGTCGTAGTCCGCAGAATCACCGGGAAACGCTTCGCGCCAGCGAGCGGCATTCCGGACCGGCCCGTGACGCGTGGAGCTCACCTCGAAGACCACCGGTTCGTTCCGGCCGCTCACACGTATCTCGTGTCGCCGCACCGTCAGCGGCACCCACTCTTCGCCGACCCGATATCGCTTCCGCGATGCATCCAGCCGCTCGACGAAGAAATCCTGCACGTCGGTGCCGACGTTTGTCAGCCCCCACCCGACCCGTTCGTTATGGCCGATGATGACGAACGGAATCCCGGGAATCGTGACGCCCGTGACGTTGAGCGTGTCAGACACGACGTGCACTTCCCACCACACCGCCGGCATCTCGATTTGAAGGTGTGGATCGTTGGCCAGAATCGGCCGGCCCGAAGCCGTGCGCGATCCGTGCACCACCCAGCTGTTGCTCATCGCGTGCGCGTCGGGAGACAGCCACTCGAGTCCGGGCGGATACTCCACCGAACCCCTCGCACCTATCGCACCCATTGCACCTACCGCACCCATCGCACCCATTGCACCTACCGCACCCATTGCACCCATTACACCCCTCGCACCCAG
>Ga0105107_10003273_pt1 | contig 10742 bp, 9 predicted proteins | sample PPLLaktember2015_6_FD_79335 | JGI IMG/M metagenome (GOLD analysis project Ga0105107, IMG submission 79335) | Freshwater sediment microbial communities from Prairie Pothole Lake near Jamestown, North Dakota, USA - PPLs Lake P8 Core (1) Depth... | ecosystem: Environmental > Aquatic > Freshwater >... | reverse complement strand
TCCTGCTGTCGGCGCTGCTATCGTGGCCTATGAGCAAGGTGATCAACCGCTACGGCATGGAGCGCATTTTCTGGATGAGTTTTACCACCATCGCGCTGAGTGCCCTGGCGATCTATCTTTTGTCTTCTCCGGTATTGGTGTTAGCTGCCGTAGTGATTTTTGCCATCACGTTCACATCCCTTTCTGTCGCCTCGCTGCCGATGGCGATCAGCCGATCGGCCTTCCGGGAAAAAGTCCTTTGTGTTGGTATCTTCTTCAGCGGTGCCGCATTGCCCGAGGGGGTGTGGGAGGCGTGGCTCGCGTGGGGATAAGGCTGTAAAAGTCATCCTTATATTTCCCGCGGAGCGTCCGCCATCCTGATCCGCCATTCGGAAGGATACATGTTGTTCACCCTGTTCGATAACACATTTACCCAGCCAATAGCGACATCGTTATACGTCAGCAGGGTAAACCCCGGAGATCGTCCCTCGAGTTGCAGGACATCCTTTCTCAAATATTTCACAGCATCGGCTTCTGACACTTCCGCCACGGGAAAATGTTTTCTGTTGAGTTCAACCGATAACGCCAGTGCATGCTCGGGGATCAGCTTCTCATGCTTCACCCTCGCCAGATTTGTTCCGACATAGATTATCTTCAGGTGCTGCAGTAAGAATTCAATTTCCTTTGACTTGTACTCAGGAGTGTAAAAAACAAGATCTTGAAACTGGAAAAAGCTTGCTGGTCTCTTCTCAACGATCCAGTCCTGAAGATTCTCCCGGATCTTTCTCGAAGGCGTGGCCAGGCTGGTTTTGTTCTTGATGAGCAGCGGTTTCGTAGCTTCATTTTTTCTCATGACGGAAATAAAGAACCCTTCACCTTTGGTGCGGTGCGGAAAGAAGCGATAAGCATAAATGTCCTTGTCCTTTACCTCTTTTACACCCCATGTCGGGTCGATCGATAATTTCAAAAACTCCACCCCGTGGTTTTCTTTCAGCCAGCGAAGGTTTCCTTCATCCTCCGACTCGTTATAGGTACAGGTACAATAGATCAGGATCCCGTTCTTGCCGAGTGCGCTCCATGCATCGGCCACAATTCTTTTCTGACGGCTCGAGCAAAGCTGTACGTTTTCCGGAGACCATTCGTTCATTGCCGCAGGATCTTTTCTGAACAACCCTTCTCCCGAGCAGGGCGCATCGACCACCATCACGTCGAAGAAACCAGTCAGCCTTTGAAAATCCGCCGGGTCATTATTTGTGACGATCGTATTCGGGTATCCCCATTTCTGAATATTTTCGGAAAGGACGGGTGCCCTTGCCCGGATGGCTTCATTTGAAACGAGCAGACTATCCTTGTGAAGTAATGTGACCAGGTGCGTGGATTTTCCTCCGGGGGCGGCACACAGGTCCAGCACCTTTAGCGGTCTGTTTACGTCGACGCATTGCTTTACCGCCTGTTCGAGGAACATGGAGCTGGCCTCCTGCACATAATAACTTCCACCGTGAAAGATCGGATCGAGGGTAAATACAGGTCGTGTGCCCAGGTATTCGCCATACGCACTCCAGGGCACGGGGTAAGGACGATTCTGCCTGTTGTTCTTGATGGGATGGAGGCGGATGCTGACGGGTGGTATCTCCTCAAGGCTCTCCAGGAAAGCCGGAAACTCATCGCCCAGTTGTGTCCGGATGGATTCTTCAAATTTCTCTGGAAGCGGTTTCATCGCGCTCAAAGTTAATCTTTCTCCGGCTTGCTGTGATGCCGGTAAAAAATTAGGTTTACTTCAAAATGGGTGTACACGACACGAATGATCCGAAACTAAAGAGCTGGGTAGAGGTCCCGGCCGGTTCGGATTTCCCTATTCAGAATCTGCCTTTCGGGATATTTCAAAAAGGAGTTGACGCGCCACGGGCCGGTGTTGCTGTCGGCGATTTTGTTGTCGACCTCGCATTGCTTCACGGCGAGGGATACCTGGGGAACGCAGGCCTTCCCGCAGGAATATTCAGTCAGCATTACCTCAATGATTTCCTTGCCCTTGGAAGAAAAAAAATCAGGGAGGTGCGAAATGAGGTTTCAAAATTACTAAGGCATGACAGCCATGTTCTTCCTGCAGCGATCAGAAGAGATATACTGGTCCCAATGTCCGACGTCAGGCTGCTGATGCCGGTGCGGGTTCCGAACTACACGGACTTTTACAGCAGTGAGGAACACGCCATCAATGTCGGTTCCATCTTTCGCGACCCAAAGAGTCCCCTGCTTCCCAACTGGAAACATCTGCCAGTGGGATATCACGGAAGAGCATCATCCATCGTTGTTTCAGGAACAGATATCCGCCGGCCCAGGGGACAGATCAAAATGCCGGACAAACCCGCTCCTGAATTTTCTTCATCGCGCAAACTCGATTTCGAACTGGAGCTTGCTTTTGTAACGTGCGCGGAAAACAGTCTTGGCAACCCGGTCACCATTGACAGGACAGACGACTACATCGCCGGCTTTGTGCTGTTCAACGACTGGTCAGCGCGCGATATTCAGCAGTGGGAGTATGTTCCCCTCGGACCGTTTTCAGGGAAGAATTTTGCTTCGACCATTTCTCCATGGCTTGTGACGCTCGATGCGCTTGAGCCCTTTCGCGTCAGCGGTCCGCCGCAGGAACCGGAAGTATTGCCTTATCTGCAATTTTCGGGAGACAGGAATTTTGATATCGTTCTTGAGGTGACGCTGCTGCCGGAGAACAGTGAAGAGACAGTGCTGTGCCGCTCCAATGCGAGGTACCTTTACTGGAACGCAAACCAGCAACTTGCCCACCACACGGTGAATGGCTGCAATGTTCAGGTGGGAGATGTTTATGCTTCCGGTACGATCAGTGGTCCGTCTCCCGGATCATTCGGTTCCATGCTCGAGCTTTCGTGGAATGGAGAAAAGCCGTTGACCATGCCCGATGGAAGCGAGCGCACTTTTCTTCAGGACGGCGATACTGTTAACATGAGGGGCTATGCGCAGCGGGCGGGGATCCGGATCGGATTCGGGAATTGCAGAGGCAGGATATTACCTCCATTGTAACCTGGCTTTCCACTATTACCAAGGTATTACAAAAAGCATGCTGACCATTAACCCAAAAGAAGTCACGACACCGCAGTTTCACGCCTTTCTGGTGGGGGCGGTGACGCCGCGTCCTATCGCATTTGCCAGCACGGTTGACGGCGAGGGCCGCGTGAACCTGAGCCCCTTCAGTTTTTTCAATTGTTTCGGCGCCAACCCTCCGCTGCTGATCTTCTCGCCTGCGCGTAGGGGTAGGGATAATACCACCAAAGATACCTATGAGAACGTACTCGTCGTGCCCGAGGTGGTCATCAACATTGTGAACTATCCAATGGTGCAGCAGGTTTCACTGGCCAGCGGAGAATATCCCAGGGGTGTGAATGAGTTCACGAAAACAGGATTCACGGAAGTTCCTTCACGCATCGTGAAACCACCGCGGGTGGGGGAAGCTCCCATCGCGATGGAGTGCAGGGTGCTGCAGGTCATCCAGACGGGGACCATGGGATCAGCGGGTAACCTTGTCATCTGTGAGGTGTTGCTCATGCATGTCAGCGAGGAGGTGGTGGATGCGCAGGGAAATATTGATCCTTTCAAACTCGATGCCGTAGGCAGGCTGGGAAGAGAATGGTATTGCAGGGTGCAGGGCAATGCCATCTTCAGCGTTCCGCGTCCCGGCATTATCCCGGGGATCGGTGTTGATCAGCTCCCGGAGGAGATCCGCCTCAGTAAAATACTGACAGGGAATGATCTCGGCATGCTGGCTACTGTTGAAAAAATACCGGACAAGCCCGAGCCTTCCGTTCTCAATGACAACCGTGTGCAGATTGCGTGGCAAAAGGGAGTGGAGGCAGTGCATAAACTCGCCCAGCAATACCTGTTTGAAGGAAAAATTGCAGAAGCATGGGGGGTGCTCGTGTACAGTCCATAGTCCATGGTCGATGGACGATGGACGATGGACTAATCCCGGTACATGACTGCCTTCACGGCCTTCACTGTCTTCTCTACATTGGGAAGTATTTCATGGATGAGTGTCGGCGCATAGGGCAGGGGTGCATCGAGATTTGTGATACGGTGAATGGGGGCGTCGAGATAATCAAAGGCGTGTTTCTGAAGGTGGTAAGTGATCTCGGAGGAGATGGAAGACAGGGGCCAGGCTTCCTCCACGATCACCATCCGGTTGGTTTTTTTGATCGATTCTACAAGGGCTGGAAAATCGATGGGCCGAACGGTCCGAAGGTCGATCACTTCCGCTGAGATGCTTTCTTTTTCAAGTTCCGCTGCAGCGGCAAGCGCCACTTTGAGGATCTTGCCAAAGGAAACGATCGTTACATCTGTTCCGCTTTTTTTAACATCGGCCACGCCGAGGGGAAGGAGATATTCCTCCTCAGGCACCTGGCCTTTGTCCGCATACATGAGTTCCGACTCCATAAAAATGACAGGGTCGTCATCGCGGATGGCGGATTTTAACAGGCCTTTTGCATCATGCGGGTTGGCAGGAACGACAACTTTTAACCCGGGGGTATTGGCGAACCAGTTTTCGAAATTCTGACTGTGCTGAGAGCTGAGCATGCCGGCGTTTCCGGTGGGGCCTCTGAAAACAATGGGGACATTGAACTGGCCGCCGGACATCGACATTATCTTCGCTGCGCCGTTGATGATCTGATCGATGGCAACCAGGGAGAAATTGAAGGTCATAAATTCGACAATAGGACGCAGGCCGTTCATGGCAGCGCCCACGCCGATCCCGGTGAAGCCCAGTTCGGCAATAGGGGTGTCAATCACCCGCTCCGGACCGAATTCATCCAGCATCCCCTGGCTGACTTTGTAGGCGCCATTATACTCCGCGACCTCCTCACCCATGAGGAAGATCTTTGGATCTCTTCTCATTTCTTCACTCATGGCCTCCCGGAGGGCTTCTCTGAACTGAATTTCTCTCATTTGCTTATAAAAGTCCGTAAAAATAGTATCTCAGGGGTGAATGACAAAGCCTAATTCCCGAAAGGGGGAAAATAAAAAACCCTTCCGGCGGTGAACCAGAAGGGTTTTTTTATTCAATAAGATGTTTTTTATCTCAATGCGTTCCGGAAGCTTTCGGTAGAAGATAGTTTCGTGAACTCCAGGTCAGTCAGGGCGGCCTCTTTCAGGGAAGGGTCAGCGGATACTGCACTGGTAAGGTTGCTCACCACGGCATCGTTATTTCCTAATCTGGCTGCGGCGACGGCAGCGCCGTAATAAGCTGCACCCAGGTTGCTGTCTTTGCTTGCCGCATCGTTAAACGACGTCATGGCATTCTGATAATCTTTGTTCAGCAATTGGGCCAAACCTTTGTTGAACAGGTTCAAGGCGTTGTCAGTGGCAGCAGAGGTAGACCTTACTGCGTCCGCGTATTTTGCCATATAGATCTCGGCAGAGCCTTTCACGCCGTTCAGTCCGGCTGCGTTGTCTCCGCTCAGACCAGCGCCGATAGCCTGGTTAGCGTGGTTGTATGCAGCGTATGGATTGCCTTTCATCATACTGACCGATGCGAGGTTTGCGTGAATTTCGGGAGCATCGCCGTTCAATCTGGCAGCGATATCGAGTTGCGCTTGAGCCCTGTCGGCGAGGCTTTCTGCATTTGCAGGGTTTTCCACAGCCTGTGCGATGTAAACAGCGCCCAGGTTGTTATGTGCATGCCAGTTGGTTCCTTTCTTCGTGGCAGCTTCATAGATGGCTGCTTTTTCTTCCAGGGAAGGGGTGAGGGTGCCAGCATACATCAGTTCTTCCAGCGATAAGGTGTCGGTGTCCACCTGACTTTGCGTCACCTGCTTGGAGAGGACGGAGATCTCTGCATCTGTTTTCTTGTCTTTCAGAACAAGGATCTCGGTTTTAGCGGTTCTTAATGTAGGATAGACATCCCTGAACACTTTTCTGTATGTAGAGAGTTTGTGCAACTCATCTTCCTGGCTTTCGAAAGTACCATCGCCATTAATGACGTTGAGGTATTCAGATTTTTGTTCCTGAGTAATGCCATCATAGGCAGCCAGAGCAGTTTTGAATTCGTTCCAGTCGCGGATAACCGGTTTCAGAATGAATTTGATTTCGTCAGCCTGTTGCTGGTAATCATATTTCTGCATTTGCTGACGGTAGTATTTTTCAATAGCGGCGGCGCGCTCGGGAGAGAGACGGCTGTTGATCCGCTCAGCACCTTCAGGAGAGTGGGTACCAGTGACAGTAACGGTGCTCGTGGCATTCTTGGCAGCGATGAACGCATCCAGTTGTTTTCCCTTAGGGCTTCTGATCTCAGAAGTTCTGAGAACGGACCTTCCCTGCTGGAAAATAAAGTCAGGAATGATAACAGGCTCAAGCTCCGGCTGGTTGTTGTAACCATGTTCAGCGTACGCTGCGAAATAAACCGGTTTAACAAGTTTTGAAGTCGTGATGATACCGGTAGCTACCTGCATTCTGCCCGAACTCTTGGATTTCTCACCTTTTGATGCTACACCTTCCACTTCCAGGACGCCATTTTTCATTGCAGGGGCATAGGCAAACGAGAAGGACTGAGTGGCCTTTGGTTGCTCCGTGCCTGCATTCGGATAATCTTCCGCTTTAAACGTGATTGGATCGAGGGCAACTTCCTGTTCGCCATATTTGTAGAAGGTGTTCACGGTGTAGACAGTGCCCTTCTTTAACATTTTGACAGGGAGGTTGGCGGCCATATCAAAGGCAACAGTGTCTTTATGTACTTCCAAAGGGTTCGGAGTGACAGTAAGTTGTTGATCCTTAGACATTTTGACCATTTTGGGCAGTGTACAGCCCGCCAGGCTTAAGGCAGCGATAATAAAAAATGAGTAAACTACTTTTCTCATCGGAGGTTTGGTTATGTTGATTTTTAGAGGTTCCAAAAGTAAACTTATGTGTGTTTTTTTGCAATTATAGTCAAAAAAATAAGAAAAGTGCCACCACATAGCACGCCGTTGGTCGTTATATTTGTGAGCCGGATTTTTGGTCGATGAATGAACTTTTTGGCAAGTTGAAAGCCTTAACGAACGGATATGAATGATTTAGCATTTAAAATCCAGCATTTTTTTGAGGGGTACGCCTTCGGGGTTTGTACTCGTTTGGGGGAAAAGCTGGGCGTGGCCACGTCGAGTATCAGGTTATTCTTTATTTACGCTTCCTTCATAACTTTTGGGTCGCCCGTAATCGTGTACCTCGCCCTGGCCTTTGTCATGAACATGCGCAAACACCTGAGGAAACGCAATCCCATCTGGGATTATTAAACGGGAAACGATTTCTTCCGCCTCAGGTAATAATCCATAATGATGAGACCCCGACGAATATTCATTCTCGGATAGGAGGGGTATGCCCGCAGTATTGCCCTGCGCTTCTTCAGCAATTGCGGGGTCTGACCCAGAAAACTTATGTGTGCACGAAGCACACTCGCGAAGTTCCTGAGCTGTCCCTTTAGAAGGAAAACAAGGGCGGCGACCCAATCCAGTGCAACACGCAACGGCAATTTATAGAAGAGTTCAGCGGTATCGAGGTGTTTGAAGAGAAGGCTCAATCCATTGCGGAAATTCAGGTAGGTTTTTCGCGGATGTTCATATTCAAGTGTTCCCGCGCCCAGGTGATACACCCGGCTTTTTCCGCAATAATACACCGCGCTTTGCGAGCGGTTTAGCTTCCAGCACAGATCGATCTCTTCCATGTGCGCGAAAAAGTCTTCATCAAAGCCATCGTGTTGATGATATTTTTCTGACCTGATCATCATGCAGGCGCCCGATGTCCAGAACACGGGTCTCTCGTCATCATATTGTCCGCAGTCTTCCTCCACATGGTCAAACACGCGGCCACGGCAAAACGGATATCCCAGCGCGTCGAGAAAGCCTCCGGCTGCGCCTGCGTATTCAAAAAGATTGCGCTGCCGATAGGAGAGGATCTTTGGCTGCACGGCGGCGATCTCAGGATGGTCGTCCAGAAGGGAGGCCATAGGGGCGAGCCAGTTCTCCGTCACTTCCACATCAGAGTTCAGCAGCACGTAATAGTCTGCCTTGACCTGGCGGAGGGCGCGGTTATAACCACCGCAGAATCCGTAATTTTCTCCCAGTTCCAGTATAGAAACCGTCGGGAACTGTGTGCGGAGGAGTGCAAGGGATCTATCTGAGGAGCCGTTGTCGGCTACAATGATCTGGGCGTGTGGGGAATATCGGATAACCGAGGGTAAGAACTGTGGGAGCAGTTTTTCTCCATTGTAATTCAAAATGACCACGGCGATCCCGGTCATCCCATCAAACCGCTAAGGTCCATTCCGGGAATATTGGGCAGCAGTCCTTCCGTGCTCTTGCGCAACTCTTCTTTCGCCCTGATGTCGGCTTCTTCTGCAGCCTTGTTCACCGCTGCGATGATCAGATCCTGTAAAACGATCTTGTCATCTGCCTTTAATAATGACGGGTCGACATCGAGTTCAATAAGCTGCCGTTTTCCGTTTACTGTAGCTTTAATCATTCCGCCGCCCGATTCACCATACGCACGTACATTCACCAGATTGTCCTGTGCTTCTTTCAAACGGGCCTGAACTTCCTTCATTTTGCCCATCATTTTCATCATATCGAACATAATCCTGAATTTATATAATCACTGCCACCATCTGCGTGCCCGCAGATCACCGCTGTAAAGGTAGGGAAACGGGGACACAAGGGAAACACCGGACCTTCGACAAGCTCAGGTACCGGACCTTCGACAAGCTCAGGTACCGGGGCCTTCGACAGGCTCAGGTCACCTTTATACCCTTCAGTCCTTGCGAAGCAGGAGCACCGATCCCGACCGCTTGAAAGTCCTTCCCGCGCGATCGGTGATGTGGGCGATGAAGGCGTAGGTGCCTTCCGGCATTTCGTTGCCGCGGAAAGTCCCATCCCATCCTGTCTGAATGTTATCGGTTGTAAATAACAATTCACCCCACCGGTTAAAGATCTTCATTTCAAAGCCGGCAACATACTGACCGAAGACGGTGAAGTTGTCGTTCAGGTTATCTCCATTGGGAGTGAATGCGGTGGGATGAAACAGGTTGGGATCCTTGAGGATGGCCACGCGGTTCGACACTGAATTCCCGATCGTCGGATCGGTGGCAGTAGCCCTTACGACGTAAACAAAGGTCTGATAATTGAGGTCGTCTGACGCATCCACATACGCCGTGGTGTTTCCAACGGCAAAGGTCAGTAACAGGATGCCGTCCTGCGTGTATTTCTCTACCGTATAGCCTGACACGCCGTTCGTCCATCCCGAGTAGGGCGTCCACGTCAAGCTGATGGAATTATCTTTCAGCAGGGTGGCGCTCAGCCTGATGGGGCAGGCCTCGGGACTGAGGAGGCTCTGGTTATCGCAGACATCCTTGTACCTGATGCGATAACAGGATGCGTCCTCGACGCGGTATTCGTCGTCCGCGAACAGGTTTTGTGTTGTGGTAGCGCGCAAGCTGTAGTTACCCTGAATGGATTTTTCTATGGTGAATTCCGCGGGGATAAAATCAGCATCGGTTTGCCAGTCCAGTACTACGCTGTTGTCGCCGACGACGGCGGTAATATTTTCAATTGTGGTGGGAATGTCTGTTGAAAACCCCGTTTCGCAGCGGGAAGAAGAAACACTACTGCTTCCGTTGGCATAGTTGACGGTGAGCTGATAGCAATAATCGATTCCGCAGGTGATACCCATGTCGGCATAGGGGGAAGCGGATGGTGTTGTGATCAGTACGGTGCCGTCGCTCGCGCTGCGATTGAGGCTGAAGGTGGTGCCCGCCGCTACCGCTGTGGTCCAACGTACGTCGATCACGTTATTGCGCGCGGAAAGGTCGAGGTTAGCGCTGCAGATGACGGATGAATTTATGGGAGTATTGCTGCACGGATCGAACGCGACGAGTTGGAAACAGTAATAGTTGGCGTCTGTCTTCAGATTAACGACGGTGTCAACGGTGGTGTTGTAGATTGTTTTAAGTTGTTGAAACGTCGTGGCGTTGTTGGTGGCGATGCCAAGTTTGTACAGGATGTTCGGCTGGGTGTCAAGTTCCAGACGGATGGTGGATGCATCCAGTACTTCCAATAGGGTTATCGTTGGTGCGGGCAGCGTCATCAGCGGGGTGACGATGATGCCGGCTTCGGCGCAATTGTCGGCTGCATTCAGATTCCGTCCCCTCACGGTGACAGTCCTCGTGGTCGGGGACCCGTAGTTGTAACTGTGGGTGCCTGACGGAGGGACGGTGACCTGGGGGCTCCCATCATTGTAATCGATGACATATTCATCGTAGTTGCTGTCGTTGATCTGAACGAAGACTTCGTAATTGTCGCAGGTGTACACATCGAACTGCGGAGCGATATTCGAAACGACCTCGATTTTAATACTGTCATACACGGTACTTCGAAGGACCCTCAGTGTATATTTTCCGGGCTGGGTGTACGTATGCGTGAAGGGTGGCGTGATGAGAGGTTCGCTGACAGTAGTGTTTTCATAGAACGCCGCGCAGGGGTTGCTGTTGTCGCAGGGAAAAACCGGGTTTGGTGTTACCGTTATCGTAAAAGGAGCGCAACCCTTGATCTGATCCACCTGGAATTTTCCGGCAAAGCTGGCGTATTGTGCCACAGCTGACCAGTGGAATAACGATCCGATCAAAACCAATATTACCGATCTCCCTCTCATGCAGGTAATTCTAAAGCTTTCAGGAATATTTCAGCCTGTTGAATATCGTCATGTAATATCCTGTC
>Ga0105107_10003271_pt1 | contig 10743 bp, 13 predicted proteins | sample PPLLaktember2015_6_FD_79335 | JGI IMG/M metagenome (GOLD analysis project Ga0105107, IMG submission 79335) | Freshwater sediment microbial communities from Prairie Pothole Lake near Jamestown, North Dakota, USA - PPLs Lake P8 Core (1) Depth... | ecosystem: Environmental > Aquatic > Freshwater >... | reverse complement strand
TTACTTTACCGGCATCATCTTCAGACAGGTTTGCATACAATGGTGAAAAATCTGGCTCATTAAGAAAGAAAAGCAGAGCTGAAAAAAGGATTAATGTTATTCCAACGGTTGCCCCCAGCATAAGTTTCTGCTGGATGGAAAACTTATTGAAAATATTCAAGAGCGATTCCATAAAATTGTGTTTCATTTAATCCTATATCTGTATTCTTGTTAATTCTCTATACATATCAATAGTTTTATTTCTTATCTCCATTAGTAATTCCAGGCTTGTTTTAGCTTTTTCCCCTGCAATCATTACTTCATGCAATTCAACATCTTCACCAAGTATAAAATCCTTTGTTATGCTGTTTGAGCTCAACTGATCATTGTTTACACTTCCAATAAAATCCGTTAATGCATTTTTAAAGTCTGCATTTCCAGGCTTTTCATTTTTATTAATCAGAATTTCAGGAAGTAAATTTGTAATTGAATCTACTATCATTTTTTATCCTCTTTTATCATATAAATGACCTATTTTAACACCTGACATTTTTCCGCTCTTCTGATAAAAATGATAATCAACTATATCATCCTTCTTTTGCGGATAACGACTTATAAAAAAATTTTTCTCATCATTATTTAGTTCTTCTTCCTTAGCCAAGGTTAATTTTTTTTCAATATTTTTTTGAAACTGCTGAACCGAGTAATTACCAATATTATTTGTTGATATTTTCATAATTAAATCTCCAATGAATCTTTAGCAATTTGTTTGGAAGCATTTAGTGCTGTCAGGTTGGCTTCATAGCTTCTTGTTGCAGCTATCATCTCAACCATCTCAGTAATAATATTTACGTTAGACATTTCAACATATCCATTCTCATCTGCATAAGGATGGTCAGGCATATAAACAACCTCCCCTTTGCTTTGGTCTTCATTTTCCACCGCATTAAGATTATCAGTTCCATTCATAACTTCATCAAATAAAACTGCTGAAGATGAGATATGATCTTCCTTGGTTGTATTTAATTTTATTGTTGATTGTTGACTGCCTGTAAACTGTAGCGCATCATTTTTTTGCTCAACGGTAACAAACTTTCTTTTATAAGGCTGCCCGCTCCCATCTCTGATTGTGTCTGAATTAGCAATATTTTCTGCAATGATATTCATCTTCTCTCTTTGTATGCTTAAACCTTTTGCAGAAATATTAAACCCAGGTAAATTATCTCCTATTTTCATTCTTAACTATCTCCTTTAATTACAGATTGAAGCGTTCTGAAATAACCACTAATCTTTAGTGAAGCAAATTTGAACTGGATAGAATTCTTTGCCAGCTCAGCCATTTCCTCATCAATGTTTACATTGTTAATTCCCGAAACCATATCTTTACTATTATCGGTAATAACACTGTTTTCACTTTCGAAGGTATTTTGTCCGATGTGTTTAGGGTTTGTTGTTTTTAATGAAGCAAGATTTTCTGCAAAAAGATCTTTAAAGACTACTTCTTCCCTGTTATAATTTTGGGTACCAATATTAGCAATGTTTTTACTTATTACTTTATTCCGGAGTGAAGTGTAATCAATAAAATCTTCAAGTAGTTTTATGTTCGATGTTGACATCAAATTCTCTTTAAGTTTTTGATATGAAACACAAATGAAGTGCCACCCCCCTATTTTGTTTAATTTTAAGTTTTATTAAGATGGGTTTGATTAAGTTGGCTAAAGCTAACCAGATGTGAATTATTATTCAGAATAATCCAGCACAATAGATTTGGATTGCCCGCAGGAGCAAACAAATTTTATTTCTTTTAAAGAATCATTTTCATCTTTTTTAAGAACTATCTTTACGCCATGGTGGCTTTCTTCCTCAACAGAAATTTTGGTTTTTCCTGCTGATTTTGACTTAGAAGCTTTAATAATATTTTTATCGGATTTATTCTCAAGAACAGTAAGTTCTCTGAATAACGGTTCTTCAAATGTATTAGCCATATTTAAAATGCCTTATTAATTATTTCTGCAATATTTTCAAGAGGGACAATAATATCAGCATACCCAACATCAACAACAGCTTTGGGCATACCATATACAACGCACGAATCTTCATCCTGAGCGATACAATAACCTCCCATGGATTTTAATTTTTTTATTCCTTCAAATCCATCTTTTCCCATTCCGGTCATTATAATTCCCAATGTGTTTTTACCATACGATTCAATCACGGAATTCATCATAACATCTACTGCCGGGCGATGTAAGGTAGTTGATGGATTTTCACTGATTAAAATTGACCGAGAATTACCCAAATCATTTTGTATTGTCATATGAAAACCTCCCGGAGCTAAATAAACAACACCATTTCTAACAGGTTCTCTATTTTCTGCTTCTTTAACTTCGAGTTCGCTCAGACCATTTAATCTGTCGGCCAGAGATTTTGTGAACTTAGGAGGCATATGCTGAACGACAAAAAATGGGCAATTTATTTTTGTTGATATGCGGGGAATAACTTTCTGCAATGAAAGAGGCCCGCCAGTTGAAACACCAAGAGCAATTGCTTTATAACCAATTTTAGGAAGATATTTTATCGCCGAAGGTTTGTTCAGAGTTTTAGAAGCTGCTTCAGCTTTTTGTAATCTCTTTAACTTGTTTAAAGATTTCTGCCTGACTATCTCCTTGACTTTTCTAATGAGATCTTCTTTTATCTTAATAATATTAACGTTTATATAAGAAAGTTCTTTAGGTATAAAATCAACCGCACCATACTCCAGAGCTTTAAGTGTGGCTTCTGCACCTTCCGAAGTTAATGAGCTTATCATTATAACTGAAGTAGGACAATCTTTCATTATTTTCCGAAGAGCGGTAAGTCCATCCATCTTAGGCATTTCAATATCTAAAGTAACAAGATCGGGATGAAGAGTTTTAACTAGATTGTATCCTTCCTCTCCATCATGTGCTGTGGCTATTACTTTTATTTCCTTATCACTCTCAAGCATAATTGATAATGACTTTCTCATAAAAGCCGAATCATCAATTACAATCACTTTAATAATACCAGCCAATTTATTTTTCTAATTTGTGAATTAATTCACCTATATCAAGAATCACTACTACAGTTCCATCACCCATAATTGTAGAACCTGCAATTCCTTCAATAGTTCCTAAGTAATTACCTAACGATTTAATAACTATTTCTTTTTGCCCGATTAGTTCATCCACTTTTATACCAAATCTTTTTTCAGCTATACCAACAACAACAACGTATTGCCAAATTTTACTATTGTTATTTTTTTGTGTAAAAAATAATTCGTTTACATCAATAAGAGGAATAATGGTATCTCTTATTTTAATTACTTCACGGCCGTTCAATGTTTTTATATTATCGGGCTGAATTCTCAGTGCTTCTATAACAGAATTCAATGGTATAACTAAAGATGCATTATTAACTTTTACAATCATTCCCGGGATTATTGCTAATGTTAATGGAAGCTTTATAACTATTTTTGTTCCAAATCCAACTTTGGATTCAATACTAATTATACCGCGGAGCTTCGTAACGTTAGTTTTAACAACATCCATTCCTACTCCTCTGCCGGAAATATTTGTTACGACTTTAGCAGTTGAGAAACCGGGAAGAAATATTAAATTAAGGATATCATTTTGACTTAGCTCATTAGCTTTTTCTTTAGTTAATATTCCTTTGCTTATAGCTTTCTCTTTAATGATCTCAGGATCGATACCTCTACCGTCATCTTCAACAGTAATTATAATATGATTGCCTTCATGTTGTGCAGAAAGTGTTATAGTGCCGGTAGTATCTTTCCCTGACAATTTTCTTTCTTCAGGAAGTTCAATAGCATGATCTATCGAATTACGGACAAGATGAACAAGCGGATCATTGATTTCTTCAATTAAAGTTTTATCAAGCTCAGTTTCTTCTCCTTTAAGAACTAACTGAACGTTCTTGCCTGTTTCTTTTGATAAATCTCTAACAACTCTTGGAAAACGGTTAAATATTTTACCGATTTTAATCATTCTTGTTTTCATTACAACAAGTTGAAGTTCGTTGGTCATTAGGTCTATTTGTTTGGTTGCATCAGAAAATTCACGTGAAAATTTTGTTCCTTCTTGTTCGAGAGCAAACTCCGAATTAACCTGGGCAAGCCGGTTTCTTCCTAAAACCAATTCTGAAACAATTGTTAGCAATTCATCAAGTCTTTCTACATCAACTCTGATTGAGTTATCAGTTTGTTTCACACTTTTGGTTTTAGTTTCTACAATCTGAGCGACTGTTGGTTCATTTTCAGTTTTCTCATTCTCTTTATTTTCATCCAAGCTTTCTTCAGCTACTTTTGTTTCATCTTCAAATAATGTCATTTCTTCAATATTAACTTTTTCCATATTGCCGATTACATTGCTCAGAACCATAATAACTTTTTCTATATCAACATCTTCGTTAAAATTAGTTTCAATACATACATGAAGTTCTTTAATTTTATCATAAGATATCAGGATTGCATCCATTATATCGGAATTAAGTTGAGCTTCCCCTTTTCTAAGCTTGTTAAGAATATCTTCGCACTTATGAGTAACTGCAGTAAGCTTGATTAATCCAAAAAAACCTGATGTTCCTTTTATTGTATGAAATGAACGAAAGATTTGGTTAAGCAGTTCAATATCATCCGGTTTTTTTTCAAGTTCCATGAGATCCAGGTCAAGCTTCTCAAGAATTTCCTTTGTTTCAATAAGGAAACTTTCGAGTATCTCCTTCATTTCGGGATCTTGCTGCATTGAATAAAGATTTGTTTCCATATTAAGAGAATAATTTATCGATTTCGGCTTGAGAAGTTTTCTTTAGCTGATCATTCATTATTAAATCAACATGATCCTGCTTATTCCCTTCCTTAGAATATCTTGCATTAGGATCAAATGAAGCTCCTTCCGGTACGGCTAAGTTCATGCTGTCAAATTCATTTTCATTCGTTTCATGAATATTATGAACCAAGGACGAAAGCCTTTCCTGTACAGAATAAATAAGATGGCTAACCGCTGCAAGTTGTTGTGATGTTATATCCTGAACCTGCAGTGAAAGCGTAATATTGTAGGAATTAGTTTTAATCTTGCTAATTAATTCAGAAATATTTTTATGAGCAGTCTCCGTATGATTAACTTTGGTATATTCATCGAATAAAGATTTATCATCCCCATTTACGTGTAAGATTTTTATTTTCTTGATGATTTCATTTTTTGATTCTTCTGCTTTGAAAATTTCTTTCAGATTATTTTCTATTTGTAATATATCTGAAGAAATAATATCAACTATATCCAGGATTTCAGTAGTAGCTAGTTCTGTTGCACTAGTAACATTATTAATTTGATTTGCAGCTTTCGGAATTTTATTTGTACTTTCTGAAATTGATAGGTTAATATTTTCCAGCATTGGAGCTGTTTCTTTCATAAAATCGAGCAAATTTTGAACAATAGGGATTAGTTTTTGCCCATATTTAAAGACCGATTTAAGACCATTCAATTGATCAAATAATTCTGTCAAATTTTCTGTTTTCATTTTTTTATCCTTTATTACACAGTTGCTAAAATCTGATCAATTTTTTCTTTTAGTATAGCAGGAGTAAATGGTTTAACCACATAATTATTGACTTTGGCTGTAAGAGCTTCGATGATATCTTCTTTTATACCTCTAGTGGTAACCATTAAGATAGGCAGTTTACCAAATTTATCCGTACTCCTGATGGACTTGACAAGTTCCAAACCAGAGATAACCGGCATATTCCAATCAGTAACTACGAAATTTATATTTTCATCAGCAGATAGCTTTTCCAGTGCTTCTCTTCCATCAATCGCTTCTACAAAATCACTGTAGCCAAGATTTTTCAGGGTATTAACTACTATCCTTCTCATTGTTACAGAATCATCAACTATTAAAAATTTTAACAACATCATTTTCCTCAGTTTAAATATTTAGATACTTCATAAATCATTCTTTTCGGATCAAATGGTTTAACCAGGTACGAATTAGCACCGATTGTTAAACCTTTCTTAATTTCTTCATCACCACGCAAAGAAGACAAAATAATAATGGGAATATCTTTAAACTCCTCACTACTTCTTATGGTTTTTATCAATTCAAAACCATCAATGTTGGGCATATTCAAATCTGTTATAACCAAATTTATCTTCTTAACTGGAAGCTTTTCCATGGCTTCCATCCCGTCAGATACCGTGATAATTTCAAACCCTTTCATTGAAAGAGAAAAAGAAATAAATTTTCTAGAAGAGGGAGAATCATCCGCAACTAATATTACTTTTTTCATTATTCTTTTTTATAACCTACAGTTTTAGGAAAACTCACTATTTTAAAAGCCTTTGAAATATTGTGTAAGGTTTCCGAGTAGCCGATGAACAAATACCCATTCCTGTTTAATGAATTATACAAGTGAGATACGACTTTTATTTTAGATTTGACATCGAAATAAATGAGAACGTTAGCACAGAATATTATATCGAAGTTAAGCATGGTTTTCAACGCAATATCATCGTATAAATTCATTACTTTAAATGAAACCAACCGTTTTACTTTTGGATCAATAATATAATTCCCTCCGTTCACCGTAAAATATTTTTTCAAATAATAGGCAGAAGTATTTCTTATAGAATATTCCTTATAAATTCCCCTCTTAGCGGTTTCAACTACAGCATTGCTTAAATCTGTTCCAACAATTTCAAATTCTACATCAGGATATTTTGAGGCTAATAAGTCTATAATAGATATGGCCGTCGAATATGCTTCTTCTCCTGAAGATGATGCAGCACTCCAGATTGTTATCTTTTTCTTTCCAACATCACTTTTACTTTTAATAATTTCAGGAATAACTGTGCTGATCATAGCATCAAACTGAGGCTGGTTTCTGAAAAAGAATGTTTCATTTATTGTAATAGCCTCGTATAAAAATTTTTTCTCAATTGCACCGTCAGTTCCGAAAAATAAATAGTTTAAATATTCTTCATATGAATCCATACCCAGATAATTTATTCTTTTAAGCAGCCGGTTTTCGAGTAAATATTTTTTATTATCCTGGTAGTAGATTCCGCAGTTATCATAAATATATTTTCTCCATTTCTCGAAAAGCAGAATCGACATCTCCTTGGTTTTAATGGAGTTAGTTTTAATAACCGGTGCAGATATAATTGTATTTATATTTTGCATCTTATCTCTGTTTGGTCAATTATATTCTTTGTTACAGATAGGCATTTGGATGCTCTATCTCTTATCATTTCCTCAGGGTCATTTAATAATTTTTGCAGGATCGATTCCACTTTGGGATTTGTTACTTCCTCAAGCATTTCAACAAGTTTTAATCTGTTCCAAAGGTTCTGATCATCAGCCAGATCATCAAAAAACAGTATTGCTGTATCTTTATCCAGGATAAAAAGTATTTCCAGGACGATTAAGCGTATTTCTTCGCTGTAATCATTCAAATAAAGAGTAAGTGAATCGGAAATATCCCTTAACTGTAAAGGACTTGTATAACTAAATAGTTCAGTTTTTTTTAGTTGAACAATTTCTTTCATAACTTCGAGAATCCGGATAATATTATCAGGTTTCTGATCTAATGCTTCGGAAATAATTCCGATGAAAATCTCCGGATTTTCCAGGAACTTATTTAATATTATATCGTCCGTTTCTGGATCATTCCCCATTACTTTAAGATAAAATGTAAGAATTTCTTTATCATTAAAAACAGATAACAAGTGTGCAGCAATTTTTTTGCATTCCGAATTTGCATCATTTATTGTCTGCAAAATTATATTCCTGGTTCTTTCATCAAACGGAATATCAAATCCAAATTTTTCTTTAAGATTGTATATCGATTTTATTATAGGCCAGAGAAATGGACCGTTTGGCTCGTTTAATTCAGACAAAAGAAAAAAGAAAGCTCTTTCATCCCCTATTGAACCAAGACTTTCAATAATAGAAAACTTAGTAAGGTCATCATTCTCTTCTTCATACTTAGCAATAACAAAATCCAAAGATTCTTGTGAACCAATCTTACCTAATGCTTCAATTATTGTTGGTTTGAAAATGTCAATTATGGGGTATAAGGATATAAAGTAAGAAATTGCATTTTCAGCCTTGAGGTTTCCCAAAGCCTCAATGCAGGCTAAAATCACATTTTCATTTTCATTGCTATTTAATAACTCAATTATTTTATTTTCTGCGCTTTTATCCCCGATTAATCCGAGAATATCAACAATAAATTTTTTATCATCATCATCCCCCCTATCAAGATGACTTAACATAGCTTCAACGGAAATGGGACCTAGTTCTAATAATATTTCTCCGGCAAGGTTTTTAACGGAAAGATCCGGATAAGAAATATATTTTACTAGGAAGGAAGGGATTATTGGGTTATTGCCTATTTTTAATTTTTGTGTAAGAGTGCTTCGTACGCCATTATCTGTATCAATAATCAAATCGCATAATTCACCGGCAACCGAGTCTGTAATAGGTTCCTCTGTAATACTTAATATTGCAGAAATTCTTTCCAAGGGTTCTTCTGATTTCAATTTGTCAAGGTAGCTCACAAAATTTTCCCTTTTATCATATATTTGCTCTTCGAATCCAGGCTAAATCTGAAAAAAGTATATTCAGAATTATGAAATAGACTATGCTGAATGTATTATCGATTTTTTTTTATTCTTCTTGAGTTAATTAATTATTTTTTATTATTAAGGGGTCCGCGCTCAAATAATTCAACCGATCTTTTAGTTTTTACCATAAGAGTAGCTAATTAACCCTTGAAATGGAGCCCAAAACAGTGCCAGTTATTTTTGATGCAATTACACACTATTGAACTTTGTGGATATCTAAGATTGGATAATTTCAGCCATTTGAATAAAATGATAAAAAAATTTGAATGGCTATAAAATTTTTCCTACAATCTTCGATAATAACAACGTAATACTTTATTTTCGAGTACATTTATGAACCTAAGTTTTCTCAAAAGCTATCTAAGCAATAAACATTCTGAATATCCATATGCATTCCCTTATGTTACCGGAATTGCTATGATAATTTATTTGAATTATTCATTACATAGTCTTGATACTCTCTCCGTTATTATTTTAATACTATTAATGATTATTGCTTCTTTTAGCATAGTAGCTATATTAATGGCCAAAGGGGAAAATGAAATCAAAAGAAAATCCAGAGAAGAAGATTTAATAATAAGCGAAGAGAAATTCAGGGTAGTTGCGGAATCAATCCCTTCAGCCATTCTTATTTTCCAGAATAGTAAAATTATTTATGCAAATAAGAAAGCAAATGAAATTACATCCTTAACAGATGATGAACTCTTTCGTGATATAAATTCTCTTGCAATAGTTCATAAACGGGATCTTGCCAAAGTTGTCGGGATTATAAAAGATTTTAATGAAAGAAAAATTACAGAAACAGAATTGGAATTTAAAATAATAGTTAAAGATAAGCAGGAGAAATGGATTCACTGCGTGGCAATTAGTAACTATTTATCAGGTGTACCTTCGGTTGTTGTTACAATAAATGACATTACCGATAAAAGGAATGTTGAGTTGGGATTAGAAAGATATATTGAAGAGCTCCAGGTCAGTAGAAGCCTGATTGAACAAAATGCCGAAGAGTTATTGGAATTAAACGGTTTGTTAGCTGAATCTGAAAAAAAATTAAAAAAGTTAAACAGCGATAAGGATAAATTCTTTTCAATAATATCCCACGATTTAAGATCCCCTTTTAATTCTCTTTTAGGTTTTACTGAAATACTTTCAAATGATATTGATGAACTAACAAAAGAAGATATAAAAGCTTTCTCTTCAAATATTAATTCATCTGCTAAAAATTTATTAGATCACTTAAACAGTTTGCTGGAATGGTCAAGATTGAACAATGGAGATATTAAAAATCATCCTGAAAAATTAAATCTGAAAAAAGTTGTTGATGACACTGTTATGCTGCTTTATATCAATGCAATTAAAAAAAACATCCATATTGATATAGATATCGCGGAAAATATCTTTATTTATGCGGATACAAAAATTGTACGTTCTATTTTGCAAAACTTACTGAGTAATGCTATAAAATTTACTTTCAAGAATGGAACAATTTCAGTTAATGCCAGGACCGATGCAGATAATATTATAATTTCAGTGAAGGATAGTGGAGTAGGAATCGGCTATAGAGATGTTGAAAAGTTATTCAGGATTGACACTAATCACTCAACAAAAGGAACTGACAATGAAGTTGGTTCCGGGCTTGGTTTAATACTTTGTAAAAACTTAATCGAAATTAATAATGGAAAAATTTGGGTAGAGAGTAAAATTGGAGATGGTAGTACCTTCCATTTTACATTACCTGAGTACACAGAAGTCAAACTTCATACTGAAAATAATTTACTTATCGAATATACTCACTCTGCATAGATTCTTTAATCTGCGTCTAACCAATCCCCCGGATACTTTATTCCTTTATTTGTGACCTGGATAATTAAATTGAAGAACAAAAATTAATGCTCTAAATGAAAACCGCCGAAATTTTATTTTAAAAAATAATATTATGTATGTAGTGTTTTATATTACATTAAAAGTATTGCTTCATTTACAATTTATCCTCATTGAACTTTCTAAATTATTCAATTATTGTATGTCTATTAATTTTTTTGAACAAATTATTCTTTTTAATTTACTTTTTTGAATGAATCAGTTTTAGCTACGGTTAATAATA
>Ga0105107_10003269_pt1 | contig 10747 bp, 9 predicted proteins | sample PPLLaktember2015_6_FD_79335 | JGI IMG/M metagenome (GOLD analysis project Ga0105107, IMG submission 79335) | Freshwater sediment microbial communities from Prairie Pothole Lake near Jamestown, North Dakota, USA - PPLs Lake P8 Core (1) Depth... | ecosystem: Environmental > Aquatic > Freshwater >... | reverse complement strand
TGATCGCCTGGGCGGTGTGGCGGACGGGATCCTTGTGGGTAGGAGCCCTCATGCACTTCCTCAACAACGGATCGATCGTCGCGATCACCTCGACGCCGGCGCTGCGCGAGTCCCTCTCGGATCCGGACGCGCCGCCACCGCTCTGGCTGATCCCGCTCGGCGCGGCCGTGCTCGCGGCGGGGGTTCGCCTGCTGCCTCGGCGGAGCGTGCCATGACGAAGCCGTCGGTGCAACGCGGTGCCACCCACCTCGAGTGCTCGCTCACCGGCGAGCACTTCGAGAGCGAGCGACTCGTCGGCCTCTCGCCCGCGGGTAAGCCGCTCCTCGCCCGATACGACCTCGCGAGCCTGCGCGGGCGGTTCAGCCGTGATGCCGTCGCGGCTCGCCAGGCCGACCTCTGGCGATACGCCGAGGTCCTGCCCGTCCGCGATCCCGCCGCGCGCATCACGTTGGGTGAAGGATGGACCCCGCTCATCGACGCGCCCCGCACCGCGGCCCGCCTCGGCGTCGAGCGCGTGTGGATCAAGGAGGAAGGCCAGAACCCCACCGGAAGCTTCAAGGCGCGCGGGCTCTGCGTCGCCGTGTCCCGCGCGCTCGAGCTCGGCGCACGAGCGATCGCCCTTCCGTCGGCGGGTAACGCCGGCGGCGCGGCTGCGGCCTACGGCGCGGCGGCTGGCCTGCCGGTGCACGTCGTCGTGCCGAATGACACGCCGGCGCCGATCCTCGACGAGATCCGCGCGCTCGGCGCCGACCTCCGCACCATCGACGGGCTCATCAGCGACTGCGCCCGCGTCGTCCGTCGCGGCGTCGAAGAGCACGGATGGTTCGATCTGTCGACGCTCAAGGAGCCCTACCGCATCGAAGGGAAGAAGACGATGGGCTACGAGCTCGTCGAGCAGCTCGACGGTCGGCTCCCGGACGCCATCGTCTACCCGACAGGCGGCGGTACCGGCCTCGTCGGCATGTGGAAGGCGTTCGACGAGATGGAAGCGCTCGGCTGGATCGGCTCCGAGCGGCCCAAGATGTTCAGCGTCCAGGCGCGCGGTTGCGCGCCCATCGTGCGCGCCTGGGAAGGCGGCAAGGAGGATGCGGGCACGTGGGAAGGCGCCGAGACCTACGCGTCCGGACTGCGCGTACCTTCCGCGGTGGGCGACTTCCTCATGCTACGTATCCTCAGGGCGTCGCAGGGAGGGGCGGTCGCGGTGAGCGACGGCGCCATGGCCGAGTGGGTCGGCAAGCTCGGCGCCGATACCGGGATCTTCGCGGCGCCCGAGGGAGGCGCCACCGCCGCCGCGGTGCCTCTGCTGCTCGAGCGGGGGATGATCGCGCCGGACGACGAGGTCGTGCTCTTCAACACGGGAAGCGGCCTGAAATATGCGGGTATGACACCGCAGCCTCACGAGCCCGACGCCGAATGAGACGTCGAAACCGATGCTGCTGAAGCCGAACCGCCGACCAGCGATGAACTGATGGGCGCATTGATCTGGTTCACGTTCTGGAGCATCCTGACGGTGCTCGTCATCGCGGCGTGCATCCTCGTGTACGTGCGCCGGCGCGCGTCGTTCAGCAGGCCGGCCCCGCATGTGGACGACGACGCGGTGCGCGCGATCGTGGAGACGGGAGCGCTCTCGGTCGAGGAAGACGAACCCCTCGACATGCGCGAGATCGAGGCGGAGGAAGAGCGCTTCTGGCGGGAGACCTGGGACGAGCCCGAAGAGGTCTGAGCGGCGGGAGCCGGCGGTACAGCCGGCGTCAGAGCGTGAAGCGGTAGTAGATCTCGGGCAGAGGGACGATGCGGCCGTTCGGCGGCAGCTCGTCGTCCGGATCCGTGCGCCTGACCGCGAGCGCTCGGTTCACGTTCAGCACCGCGCCGACCGAGTGGTCGTCCACGAACGTCCACTCCGCGCCGACCGGCACGCGGGCCACGAGCGCGACGCCGGTCCGCTCTCCCGGCGGAAACGCCCACACAGTCCACAGGCCCGCGCCGACGAAGGGCCTCACTCTGCTGCCGAAGAAGTACTCCTTGTAGACGGCCGACACCGACACGTCGCGAAACGCCCACGTGCCGATGCCCACCTCGACGGCGTGCGTGTCGGAGAAACGCTCGACGACGACGCCGAACGTGGAGATTCCGCCGAACGACAGGCCGATCCGCCAGCCGTCTCCCGCGTCCCGCCCCTGAGCGGAGGCCGAAAACGCCTGGACGGCGAGCACCGACAGCGCGAAGGCTGCGGCGCTCGCCGTCCGGAGGAGCCGCTTTGTCAGCGTTGGCCTACCGCGAGACGGCGATCGTGCCGCCGACGTAGAACGTGCTGCCCGGGCCGGGCTCGTAGAAGCGCCCACCGAACGCGTTCACGGTCACGGAGGAGATGTACTTTTCGTCGCTCATGTTCTGCAGACCGACGAACGGTGAGATCTCGAACGCACCGAACTGGATGGCGCTCCCGCCGATGCGCGCGCCGAACAGCGTGTAGGCATCGGTGAAGCCATTCTGATTCTCGCCGGCCGCGCTCGCGGGGCACGCGCCCGCGACGAGCGCAACCAGACAGTTGCGGTCGTTCACCGGAACCTCGTCCGTATACTCGGCGCCGAGCTCGAGATACCACGGACCCTGCGAGACACGCAGGCTGCCCTGGAGCTGCTGCGGAGCGAGCCCAGGGACCTTCATGCCCGAGAAGTCGTTCCCGTTGAGATCGACGTACTCGTCGAACTCGGCTTCCGTGCGCGAATAGGACACCTGCGCCGTGGCGAACTCGAGCAGGCGCGCCCGCACGATGCCTTCGGCACCCGTGCGCTTCGTTTTGCCGGCATTCTGGAAATACGTGAGCTGGTCGGCGTTCTCGTACGCGATCAGCTCGTTCTCCAGCTTCGTCTGGAAGACGCTCACCTCGTACGAAACGCGGTCGCTCACGGTGCCGCGCAGGCCGCCCTCGAACGTCTTACCCGTCATCGGGTCGAGGTCGGGGTTGAACCCACCCGACCCGGTCGCGCGGTTGCCGAGCTCCACGGTGGTCGGCGTCTCGAACGACGTGGCGAAGTTGGCGAACACGCCGATCATCGGCGTGACCTCGACGTTGACGCCGATCGTCGGACTCAGCTTGTTCATGTCCCGGCTGCCCGACGCGTCGTCGATGCCGCCGGCGGTGGCGAAGACGAGGTCGTCCACGCCGTAGTGGACATGGTCGTAGCGGAGCGCACCGATCACGCTCACGCGCTCCTGGAACGTGAGCGCGGCCTGGAAGAACCCGCCGCTGCTCTTCACGCTCTCGGTCTGGTTCAGCGTGAGCGTCTCGGGCCGGCCGGCGTTGTTCGTGTACTCGCGCCGGTCGTCGTCCATGAAGTCGTACTCGCCGCCGACGAGCAGGTCGAGCTCGACGTCGTCGCTGCCCGTCGAGCGTCCTAGCGTGAGCCGAACGCCTGCGGCGCGACGGTCGAGGTCCACCACGTCGTTCGGCAGCGGGTTGCTGAAGTCGCGCGTCAGCCCGTAGACAGCGGCTTCCGTGCGATAGTCTCGGACCATCCCGTCCCAGGTGATGCCGAGCTGGCCCTGCTGCACTTCCTTGCCGGTCCTGAAGATGTCGTAGGTGGGCGCGATCTGTTCGGCGTCGGCCTCGAACTGCGCACGGGTCAGCGATCCCGGGTTCTCGGAGTCGAGGTCCAGGTGATTGATGGTGATGCCGAGCTCACCTCCCGCCATCGGTTGCTCGAGGCGGCCGTTGATGTGCGTGCGCTCGGCGCCGCCGTAACGAGCGCCGGTCGTCGCACCCGTGCCGAAGTGCCGGTAGCCGTCGTAGTCCATGCGGTTGAGGCTGAGCAGATAAGACGCCTGTCCTACCGTCCCGCTCGTCGTGCTCTGCAGCCGGAGTAGCCCGTCGCTTCCGCCGACTACGGTTGCCTCTTGGCGAATGCCGGTCCGTGCCGGGATCTCCGTCTCGAAGCGGAGCACGCCGCCCGAGGCGTTCCCGTACATCGCCGACGCCGGTCCGCGCAGCGCCTCGACGCGGCCGAGCGATGCGATGTCCACGTGGTCGAGCGTCGACTGCCCGTCGGGAAGCGTGGCTGGGATGCCGTCCACGACGACGTGGATGCCCCGCACACCGAACTGTGCCCGCGAGCCGAACCCGCGGATGGATATCCGCTCGCCGACGGCATAGTTGAAGCGGTTCTGCACCTGCACGCCCGGCAGCGATTGGAGTGCCTCCTCGAGGAACATGCCCGACTTGCCGAAGCGCAGCTCGCTCTCGCCCACGACCGATATGGGGAAGGGGGAGGCACCGAATCGCACGGGCGTGCCCAGCACCGACACCACCAGCGAGTCGAGGTTGAACGTCGGTACCGTGTCGGCCTCCTGGACCTGCGCGAAGGCAGGTGCGGCCTGCGCCGCGGAAACGAGGCCGAACGCCAACGCCAGGGAGGCGGTGCGGGGGAAAGACATTGGGCTGACGACGAGTCGAGTCATACGGATCCGGGGATGCGTGTCAGACATTTCGGTGACCCGCGGCGGAGCCGTGTTCCGGCCCTCCGCGCCAGGCCTCCGGCGGCCACCATCATACAGTCGAGCATGGATTTCCGCTCCCTTTTCGTGGCGTCGGGGCCGGGGTGACGAGGCCCGGCCGGCCCCGCTAGCTTGCCCGCCATGGTGGACACGCCGACTGGGATCCTACGGGGCCGTCGCGAGGCCGCGTCGTCGGCGCTGGGCAGGGGGGTCATGGTCCTGCCCGCGGCCCCGGTCCAGCTCAAATCCAGGGATGGTGAGCGACCCTACCATCCCGACCGAGAGCTCTACTACCTCACGGCTGCGAGCGAGCCGGGCACGGTGGCCGTGCTGACGGGCCATGGGTCGGGAGCCGAGGAGCCGAAGCTCCACCTCTTCGTGCGGGAGCGCGACCCCGAGGCCGAGCTCTGGAACGGGCCGCGGCTCGGGCCGGAAGGCACCGCGAAGCGTCTGGAGATCGACACCTGTCATCCGCTCGGCGAGCTCGGGCAGCGGCTGCCCGAGCTGCTGCGCGCGGCAGACCGGATCTACTACCGCTGGGGCACGGGCGACGAGGTCGAGCAGCACGTGCGCGATGCCTTGGGATATGCCCGGAGTCGAGGAGCCCGGACCGGCACCGGTCCTCGCGCGGTCGTCGATCCGGGCGAGATCCTCGACGACCTGCGGCTAATCAAGGACACGCACGAGCTCGGTCTCCTCCGCCGCGCCGCCGAGGTGACGGTCGAGGGCCACCGTGCGGCGGCGGGCCGGATCGTCCCGGGCGAAGGCGAATGGACCGTCGAAGCCGCCCTGCACGCGGCGTTTCGCTCGACGGGGGGTGGCGGTCCGGGATACGAGTCGATCGTCGGATCGGGTGCGAACGCATGCGTGCTCCACTACGTCGACAACGCCAGCCTGATCGGCGAGGACGCGCTGGTGCTCGTCGACGCGGGCGCCGAGCTCGGGTTCTACAACGGCGACGTCACGCGCACCTATCCCGCGAGCGGACGGTTCCTCGGCGCGCAGCGGGAGATCTACGAGATCGTGGAGGCTGCGCGCGCCGCGGCGGTCGCAGCCGTGCAGCCTGGCTGTCCCGTGAGCGGTGTCCACGACGCGGCGACGCGCGTCCTCGTGGAGGGGCTCGTCTCGCTGGGCGTGCTGGAAGGCGATGTCGGCGAGCTGATCGCAGCCGAGACGCACAAGCCCTTCTATCCGCACCAGACGTCGCACTGGCTCGGGCTCGACGTGCACGATCCGGGCGACTACGCGCGGAACGGCGTATCGCGGAGCCTCGAGCCCGGGATGGTGCTGACCGTCGAACCGGGTCTCTACTTCCGGCCCGGCCACGAGAAGACGCCTGAGCGCTTCGCCGGGATCGGGATCCGAATCGAGGACGACGTGGTCGTGACCGAGGACGGGCACGAGGTTCTGACCGCGTCGCTCCCGACTGCACCGGACGACGTGGCGGCGCTCGTGAGGAGCGCGCGGTGAGCACCGCCCACGGGGGCGCTTCGGGGGCCGCCGGCACGACGGCTACCAAGACGGCTGCATCGCCGCCCGGCGGCGTGCTCATCCTCGAAGCCCTGGCTCGCCCCGGTCCGCTCGTCACGGTCGAGCTGCGTCCGCCACGCACGGACGTGGACGCGTCGGGCAGCATGTCCGCATGGATCGATCTGCACCACTCGCTCCGGCGACTCACCAAGGACGAGCTCTTCGTCTTCCTGACCGACAACGCGGTGGGGGCGGCGGAGGAGGAGAGCCTCGCGCACGTCGGAGCCAACGTCGGTGACGACGTCGATCTGCGACGCATCGTTCCGATCCTCACCACCAAGCACACGCTCCAGTACTGCGAGACGTTCGCCGCTCGGGCGGCGTCCGACGGCTTCGACGCGCTCACGGTGCTCGGCGGGGACACCTCCGTCGGCGCACCGCGCTGTGTGCCTCACGGCAGCGATCTGCGAAGGATCTTACGCGCGAAGGTGCCTTCGCTCGCGCTCGGAGGGTGGGTGAACCCCCACCGCGACACGGAGGCTCAGGTCGGCTTCGTGAGCGGTCCCGACGCCCACGCGGAGTTCGCCCTCAGCCAGATCGTGTCGCACCACTCGCTCGCCGAGGTGGAGCGGCTGCTCGGGACGATGGAGAAGCGCGGCGTGCGCGTGCCCGTCGTCTTCGGAGTCTTCCTCTACCGCAGCGCCAATCACAACACGCTCGACACGCTGTCGAAGTTCTTCCCCGTGCCGGTCGAAGCGGTCGAGCGCGAGTTCGCCGCCGGCGCATCGGCGGAGGAGATCTGCGCGCGCTCCGTCCGGGAGCTGCGCAAGCTGGGCGCCGAAAAGATCTACGTGAGCAACCTCGGCAACCGCGGGGCGGGGCGGAGGCTCCGGAAGATCCTGGAGCTGGTGTAGGGGCCGTCGTCAGCGCGCGAGCTGTTCCAGCGCATCGAGCGTGAGCAGGCGACCGCGCGACACCACCGCCTCGATCCTGCGCGTGTTGGTGATGTCGGTGAGGGGGTCGGCCGTGAGGAGCACGAGATCGGCGCGCATGCCCGGCTCGACGCGTCCCATCTGGCTCTCGAGGCCGAGGAACTCCGCGGGGCGCACCGTGGCGGCCCGGATCGCGTCGAGAGGCGTGAGGCCGGCTCGCACGAGGAGCTCGAGCTCGGTGTGGAGCGCGTAGCCCGGGAGCGAGAAGTTGATGGGCGTATCGGTCCCCGCGCCGATCGGGATGCCGCGCGCGTGCATGTCGCCGACGAGCCGGAGGCTCCACGCAGCGAACGTGGTATCCGCTTGCGTCGGGTTGGTCCGCCAAGCTCGACCGGCTTCGCCCCAGCTCTCGGCGATGGCGGCGGGGGCGGCTTCGACCGCGTCGAACCACTGGTCATCGACGAAAGCTGGACGCAGGGCGAACGAGTTCAGACGGAGCGTGGGCACCTGGATCGTCGACGTCATGGTGGTGAGAACCTGATCGCATTCGACGCGGTCGTACGCGCGAACGGCGGCTAAGCGCTGGAGCCCCTGCAGACGTGTCCGCAGATCCCCGCCTGCCTCGGCGGGATCGCGGGTCAGCTCACGCTGCCGAGCCGCGAGCAGCACTTCGGGTTCCGACGCGCAGTCGAGCTCCACGTTGCGGAGGTGCTCCATCGTGCCGACACGTGGCGCGACGAAGCGAGCTCGCATCGACAGCGGCACGTGCGCCGCGATGGGAAGTCCGTGCGCTTCTCCCGCCGCGACGAGTGCATCGAACACCTCGGGTGACACCATCTCGTAGATCTTGATGAAGTCGACGCCGGCGGCGGCCAGCTCCGCCACCCGCGCGCGAGCGGCGTCCGGGGTCGCATGGCCCGTTCCGATCTCCGGGCGGCCGTCGCCGTCGTAGACGACCTTCTCGCCGTCGAGCAGCGGTCCCGCGAACGCGATGCGCGGCGCGACGGCGCCGTCGGCGCGCCACGCCTCGGCCACCGCTCCCACGCGCTCGATGAGTCCGCCCGTGTCGCGGATGCTGGTGACACCCCACCGCAGAAACAGCCCCGGCATCGCTTCCGTGAAGACCGAGTCGTACGTGACGTGCACGTGCATGTCCCACAGACCCGGGATCAGGTAGCGTCCGGTGCCGTCGACGACCTGCCGGGCATCGACGGTCGATCCCGCCGGTCCGACCGAGACGATGGTATCGCCGCGAACCAGGACGGTCTGCCCCGCGCGCGCGCCGCTCACCGCGTCGATCACCGTCACGTTCTCGATCGCGAGATCGGCGGGTGGCCCGTCTGCGGCGCACCCCGAGAGCCCGCAGGCGCCGGCGCAGACGAGAGCTCGCGCGATTCGAGCCGCGGCCCTCGGCCTTCTCAGCTGCATCGCTGGGCGACATCGCGCCACGTCAGATCACCGGTGGAGAACGGAACGGAAACGGAGGGGGCCGCGGCGGCTATCGCAGAGAGCGTCGACCGTCGCGCATCGGTTGCGGGGTGCGTCGACAGATAGGTGAGCATGGATGAGCCCGGTCCGGCGATCCGCTCCAACGTGTCGAAGAATGCGATCATGCCGCGAGGGTCGACTTCGGCCGCCATGATCAGCCGCATGCCTTCCTCGTCCGCTTCTTCTTCATCCGCGCGCGCGTAGCTGAGCGCGCCCAGCACGCCGAGGACCGCAGCGGCATCGCTACCTCCGCCCATCAGCAGCGGGAGCTGACGCATGATGGCGCGCGTTCCATGGCGGAGCTGCACGTGCTGCATCTCGTGCGCGAGGACGCCGGCGAGCTCCTCTTGGCTGGAGGTATTTCGCAGAAGCCCGCGAAAGACCACCATCGCGCCTCCGGGGACGGCAAGGGCGTTCACGAGCGTGTCGTCCACGATGGTGACGCGGAAATCGTATCGGTCGTCGGGCAGGGCACTCCGAAGACGGACGACGACGTCGTCGATCGCGCGAGTCAACGCCGGATCGTCGCACACGGCCTGGCCCTCGAGCAGCTGCTCGACGACGCCGTCGCCGAGCTCGCGCTCGAAGTCGACCGACACCCGGTTCGCCATGATCTCCGCCATGGCGGGCAACGCCACGAAGTACAGCCCTCCGATGAGCGCGATGGAGCCCCCGACGAGCATGGCGACCTTCGGCAAACCCGACCCGGAACGGTGCGATCCGTCGGCCGCGCGGGGCGAGCGCGATTCCAGCGTTTCGAGGAACGTGGCGTCCAGCACCACGAGCGCTTCTCCCGTGTTCACGCGCTCCACGCGCGCATGCGACGGGTTCTCGGGATCCCGTTCCGCGTGCACGGTGCTGTACGGCCACCAGGATGCCGGGCCACCGGGGAGCTGAAAGTGGATGCCGAGGCGGTCGGTCGTAACCGTGACCGGCACACGCGACGCATCGGGTGCGCTCACGTATTGGGCGAGCCAGCCGCCGGGGCGCTCATCCATGTCGGTTCTCGCCATCGGAGGGACCGCCTACGTGCTCGTGGTATGTCGAAACTTGCCGTAGATGGCGCTGGCAGCGCCATTCTAGCGTCCTGAGTTAGAAGTTCATTGACAGGAAGAGCACCGGGGCGTATCTTGGAGGAACGTTCTTCCAGGAGCGCCCGTGCCTTCTCCCGTCCTGCCTCCGCTCCAGGTCAGTCCCGAAGATCGCGCGACGCTGAACCGCTGGCTTGCGCGCCGGAAGACCGCTCAGGCGCTTGCTTTGCGTGCGCGGATCGTCTTGGCCTGTGACAGCGGAGGGTCTAACAGCGAGGTGGCGCGAACGCTCGGGATCTATCGGCAGACCGTCACGAAGTGGCGGAGTCGGTACTTGAAGAACGGGATCGATGGCTTGCTCGATGAGCCGCGTCCCGGAGCTCCGCGTACGATCAGCGACGCGGACGTTGAGCGTGTGATTACGCTCACGCTGGAGCAAAGGCCCGACGATGCGACGCACTGGAGCACGCGTTCGATGGCACGGCGTACGGGCATGACTCAAAGTGCGATCAGCCGTATCTGGCGCGCGTTCGGTCTTCAGCCCCACCGGAGCGAGACCTTCAAGCTTTCAAAGGATCCGCTCTTCATCGAAAAGGTCCGCGACATTGTGGGCCTTTACTTGAATCCGCCCGATCGAGCGCTCGTCCTGTGCGTCGACGAGAAGTCGCAGATCCAGGCGCTGGACCGGACGGCCCCTCTACTGCCGATGCGTCCCGGTCAGATCGAACGCCGCACGCACGACTACGTGCGGCACGGTACTACTTCGCTCTTCGCCGCCCTCGACACCAAAACGGGCCACGTGCTCGCAGCATGTCAGCCGCGTCAGCGCTCGGCCGAGTTCCGCAAGTTTCTCGACCACATCGAGGCCAACGTCCCCCCCGACTTGGACGTTCACCTGATTCTCGACAACTCGAGCACGCACAAGAGTCCGCCCATCCGGCGTTGGCTCGCGAGGCACCCTCACTACCATCTCCACTTCACGCCGACCAGCGCATCGTGGCTCAATCAGGTCGAGCGTTGGTTCGCAGCGCTCACCGAAAAGCAGCTGCGCCGTGGCGTGCATCGCAGCACGCGAGCTCTCGAAGACGCGATCTATCGCTACGTCGATGCCACCAATCAGGAACCCAACCCCTTCATCTGGACCAAGACCGCCGACCAAATCCTCGACAGCATCGCCCGATTCTGTCGGCGAACTTCTGGTTCAGGACACTAGCCGATCGGCATCCAGAGGCGGCCGTCAGGCACCCGCGTGGCTCGGCGGTGCGCGGCTGGTCTCGGGAGGCCAGGCCAGCTCGTCCTCGGTGGCTTCGTGCCAGACCCCCGGATAGGAGA
>Ga0105107_10003268_pt1 | contig 10751 bp, 5 predicted proteins | sample PPLLaktember2015_6_FD_79335 | JGI IMG/M metagenome (GOLD analysis project Ga0105107, IMG submission 79335) | Freshwater sediment microbial communities from Prairie Pothole Lake near Jamestown, North Dakota, USA - PPLs Lake P8 Core (1) Depth... | ecosystem: Environmental > Aquatic > Freshwater >... | reverse complement strand
GGCCGCGGCAGCGCCTGGCGCTGTCGGAACGCTTCACCCCGGACAACGCGCGCTGGCGCGATCCGACCGTGCGCTGAGAAGGAACCACCCATGGCACGCCGTCCTCGCCGATCTCCCGTCCCCGTCCGCGCGCACGCCCGCCAGCGCGGCGCGACCATGGTCAGCGTGATGCTGCTGTCGGTCTCGCTCATGACGGTCGGCCTGCTCGTCGTGCGCAGCTCGGTCCGCCAGGTGGAGCAAGCGGGTCAGCTCGTCGCGCGCGAGCGCGCGCTCATGGCCGCGCAGGCGGCCGCCGACCTCGCCGCCGCGCAGTACATCCGGATGGACGAGAACACGCTCAACGCCGCGCTCACCGGCTACAACGCGCAGAGCGGCGACGCGTGCACCGATCCGTGCCGCGACTGCATCCCCGATCGCAACGTGCTCGCGACCGGCCAGCGCAACGACATCCTCGCCGGCGACGCCGTCGGCTGCGGCGGCAAGCCGTGCATGCGCCAGGGGTCCGTCGCGTCGCTGCTCGACGACCTCGGCGGGACGCTGGACTGGTGCGACGTGCCCATGCGCGACCTGGTGCAGGGTGGCGATGCCGAGGCCCGCGTCTCGGTGTGGGTGCGCAACAACGGCGCCGACGCACTCGGCCCCAACGGCAGCGCGTCGTGGACGGACGACAACGACGGCCGGGTCGTCATCACGGCGATGGCCACGATCCGCAACACGGCCGTCACCATCGAGCAGGAGGTCGTCCTGAACTTCGGCACCGGGACGACGGTCCTCATGCCCCAGAGCCCCGACGAGGGCTACGGCGGCGGCCACAACAACGACAACTCGGCCGTGGCGGTCTGCGCCGACCAGTTCCTCGCGGCCGACGCCGTCACGCCATAGCCGCTTTTTGTTACGATGGCAGCGGCTTGCAGAACGATTTCGACCTGCCGACGCCGATCCGCAAGCTCCTGCTGCACCACGGGCTCGAGACCGAGGCGCCCTGGGAGCGGCGGATCTTCACGAATCGCGACCTGAAGTTCGACACCATCGGCATCATCGGGTTCGACATGGACTACACCCTGGCGATCTATCGCCAGGAGGAGATCGAAGCCCTCTCGATCCGGGCGACGACCGACAAGCTGCTCGCGCGCGGCTATCCGGAGCGGCTGCGCGGTGCGCCGACGGATCCGCGCTTCGCGATCCGCGGGCTCACCGTCGATCGCAAGCTCGGCAACGTCATCAAGATGGATCGTCACGGCTACGTGGGCCGCGCGTACCATGGCCTGCACAAGCTCGCCCGCGAGGAGCGCAAGGCGATCTACCGCGACCAGCGGCTCGGACAGGAGCGCGAGCGATTCGCCCCGGTCGACACCCTGTTCGCGCTGCCCGAGGTCACGCTGTACGCCGCGGTCGTCGAGCTCATCGACCACGGCGCGTCCGAGTTCGGTGCGGACGGGCCGCCGAGCTACGCCGAGGCGTGGCTCGACGTTCGCGAGTGCATCGACGAGTCGCATCGCGACGGCTCGATCAAGGATCACATCCGCGACGATCCGGGCCGCTACATCGAGCAGGATCCCGACCTCGCGCGCACGCTGCACCAGCTGCGCTCGGCGGGCAAGCGGCTGTTCCTGCTGACGAACAGCCTGTACGACTACACCGACGTGGTGATGAAGTTCCTGCTGAACGACGCGCTGCCGTCGTATGCGGACTGGACGGCGTACTTCGACTGGCTCGTCGTCGGGTCGGCCAAGCCGTCGTTCTTCACCGACAACGCGCCGTTCCAGGAGCTCGATCGCGCGGGGCTGCCGCTCGGCCCCCGCAAGCAGCAGGTGCAGCGCGGCAAGATCTACAACGGCGGCAACCAGCTCGGGCTGCAGGCCAGCCTCGGCGTGTTCCCCGACGAGGTGCTCTACGTCGGCGACCACATCTACGGCGACATCGTGCGCAGCAAGAAGAGCTCCGGCTGGCGCACGGCGCTGGTCGTCCAGGAGCTGCACCACGAGCTCGAGGTGCGGCGCGCGTGGAGCACGACGCTGCAGGAGATCGAGAGCCTCTACACGCTGCGCTCGCGGCTGGCCGAGGACATCGGCGCCCAGCGCTACCTGTCCCGCGTGCTCGCCCGCATCGAGCCGGGCGAGCTCGAGAGTGCGAGCGGTCTGGGCGGGGCGGAGGCCGAGCGCATGCTCGAGGACACGCGCGCGAGGATCCGCAAGCGCCTCGACTGGCTGCGCAACTACGAGCAGGAGACCCGCACCGTGCTCGAGCGCCGGCAGATGGACGTCGACGCGGCGTTCAATCCGTACTGGGGCAGCAGCTTCGCCGAGCGCCACGACGCGAGCCGATTCGGCGCGCAGGTGGAATCGTTCGCGTGCATCTACACGAGCCGGGTGAGCAACCTGTCGTATGTGTCGCCGGCGAAGTACTTCATCTCGCCGCATGGCTCGCTCCCGCACTGGACGGCGACGCGCAACGGCGGGTAGGGGGGCACCGGCCTGTCGTGGGCACCGGCCTTGCACCTCGCGGTGCGGCCCGGGACGGGGCGGACCGTCGCGGGACCAGCCGAGCGCCATGACACGCGGGATTTCAAGCAGTTGCGGGGGGCACGGGGGCCGGTCGTCCGCGTCCGGACCCCGCATCGCGCTGCGGGGGTGTGCAGCTTTTTCAGGGTCGCGCCCGCCGAGGGACCCGATGAGCGCGCGCAGTCGCGCCCGCGTGGTCGGCCTCGTCGGCCTCGTCGCGCTGGTGGTGGCGCTGTTCGCCGCGGCGCGCACGAGCGAGGCGCGGTTGCACCCGTACTACGTGATCCGCACCGCGACCTACGGCGAGATCTCGCCGCGCGTGCTCTTCGTGCTCGACACGTCCGGCTCGATGGGCTGGAAGGCGAACACTGCGAACGTCGTCTGCAACTGGGGCGAGTGCGAGAGCCCGGCGTCGTACGGGACGGAGAACGAGAGCCGCATCTCCGCGGCCCGTCGCGCGATCCAGAGCGTCGTGACCGCCGCGAGCGATCGCGCCGACTTCGCGCTGATGACATTCGAGCAGCTCGCGCCGCGATCCGGCGGAGCGGCACCGGAGGATTGCGGCTCGGGCGATCAGAAGCGGCGGTTCACCTGGGTGACGTCGTACGACGGTGGCTCGATCCAGCACTATCCCGGCTACACGGGGAGCTGGCGGCTGTGCCAGGGCAGCACCGTCCAGCCCTATCCGTACCTGCGCTGGGACGAGCTCGGCGTCGGCTCGGTGATCGCGGCGGACAACCAGACGGGCGACGTGCCGGCGTCGCCGCTCATCTCGACGGCGGAAGCCGACATGAGCGCGTGGTCGAACTCGCAGCGCAAGGTGCAGTGGTTCCCGCAGTTCATGGGCGTGCGCGTCCACCTCGACGACACGAACGATCCGGACCACTCGATCACATATGCGACCGCTGGCGACTACGCCAACAACGACGCCCAGAAGGACACCCAGGTCCGCGACCACGACTTCTACTACTGGCCCTACGTCGACGGGTTCCCCGGCTACGCCTACTTCTCGGTGTCGCCGACGGCCGAGGGGGCCAACAATGCCGGCGTGAACGGCGAGGACGGGGCCGTGAATGCCGCGCGCCTGTACGCGCCGTTCTACCTCGACCTGTCCGCGAGCAGCGTGCCGGCGAGCGACTGGGGCCCGGCGACGGAGGCCGACGCGCTCGCCCAGCTCTCGGTGTACACGAGCCCGCTCGATCAGGGCGGCGTCGACGTGGCTGGCGGCACGCCCTGGGCGAGCGTCGTGGGGACTGCACCCGCGTCGCCGCCGGCGAGCAACGAGCAGTTCTCGCACACCAGCGTCGCGTCGTACCTCGCATTCGTCCGCGACAACGTGAGTGCCGATGCGTGCGCGCCGTCGTACGTCGTGCTCCTCACCGACGGCGTGCCCAGCGGCGGCGAGGGCGGGGCGACGCTCTACGAGCGTCTGGCCGCGCTGCGTCGCGACCTCGGCGTGAAGACCTACGTCGTCGGCTTCATGCAGGGCGCGGGTGAGCTCAACGACATGGCCTGCGCTGCCGCCGGAGCGTGCGACGGGGCCTGCAGCTCGCCGTGCGACGACAGCCCGTCGTACCAGTGGGACACCTGTGCGGACGTCGACGATCCGACCAACAGCTGCGCCTTCGTCGTGACGTCGACCGACGAGCTGCAGGTCGCGCTCACGTCGATCCTCGATCGCACCTCCGAGATCGAGGTGCTCACGGGCCCGGGCTCCACGATGAACGAGTACGGGGTCGGCGCGGGCGGGGACGCGGGCGAGGGCCAGGCCGTGCAGACGCACCTGCAGGCGTACACCGAGTACCCGAGCTGGAAGGGCCACGTCGTGCGCAGCCTGTGCACCGACGTCGACGCGGGCGGCAACCCGCTGCCGCAGTGCGTGCTGCCGAGCCCGGAGTTCAGCGCCCAGGAGGCGGAGGAGACGTTCGGACCGTGCCCGCAGAGCCGCGTGTGGGACGCGGGCGAGTGCCTGCAGCAGACCGCCTGGACCGAGCGGCGGCTGTTCACGAACGACGCGAACAACGAGCTCGTCCCGATCGCCGAGCCCGACGGCTCGGCCTCGGCCGCGTTCCAGGCCGAGCTCGAGTCGCTCGGGCTGCTCACCTCGGCCGATCACCAGGCCGAGGCGGATGCGATCGTCGCGTTCGTGCTCGGTCGCGACGCGCCCGACGGATGGAAGCTGCCGGGGCTGGCGAATTCGGTGCCCGTCGTGGTCCGCCGCGTGCCGCCGTACAAGACCGAGAACGTCCCGGAGGTCGCGATCAAGGATCCGCACTGCGGCGGACGGCTGTTCACCGAGCTCAGCGCCGGCAGCCTGCCGATGAGCCTGCGCGAGTTCGCGATGGACGGCAACGAGACGACGGACTCGCCGACGGAGCACCACGAGTACCAGGAAGCGGTGCTGATCGGCGACGACATGGGCGTCCTGCACGCGTTCCAGCTCGACAGCGGCAACGAGCTGTGGGGCTACCTGCCGCGGGCCGCCCTGACCGCTGCGGTCGCCGAGGCGGCGATCGGCGCGGCCGCGATGGGGCAGCCGGCGGACATCGACGAGCACATCTACGGCATCGCGGCGACGATCAACCACGGCTTCGCGTACCTCGCGGCCGACGATCGCTGGGCGCACCTGGGCATCTTCGGCTTCGGCGAGGGCGGGCGGGAGTACTACGCGCTCGATCTCTCGCACATGAGCCCCGAGTCGCCCGACGGCCCGTTCGACGTGCTGTGGAGCACCGAGGATCCGCTGCTGAAGGCCGACTACGACGCCTACAACGGCGAGACGTGGTCGCGGCCGGCGCTCACGTATCGCATGGTCAACGACGACGCGCTGTCGGTCGAGCCCGAGGCATTCGTCGTGTTCGGCTCGGGGTACCCGGTCGACGATCCGGCGCCGACGGGGCAGGGCCGCACGCTCGTGCTCGCGAACGCGACGACCGGTGCGATCGTCGAATCGGTGCAGCTGCCCGACGTCGTCGATCCGGTGTACGAGCCGAGCTTCGGCGCGGTCGTCGATCCCGCGGTCGGGTCGCACTGCCTGTCGCGCTACTGGGGCGAGAGCCAGGAGACGTACATCGCCGATCCGGCCGGCCGACTGTTCCGCTGGGATCTCGGCGACGACACGGCGCACGAGGCCGACAGCGGCGGGCCGTGGGGGACGATCGCCACGGCCGTCACGCGGTTCACCGCCTGCGAGGGCAGCGGCGACGAGTGCATCGTCGGGGTGAGCAACCGCGGCGATCCGTTCCTGTTGCCGCCGGCGGTGAGCGCCAGCAACCGCATCGACGACTTCACGAGCTTCGGCGCGTCGATCATCGACGAGACCGACCAGTTCATCGTCGCGCTGGCCAGCGGCAGCATCAACGACGACACGCTCGATCCGAGCATCGACGGCAACACGTTCCACTCGAGCCTGTACCTGCTCGTCGACGACCACCGTTCGGGCGACAAGGGCCTGGGCTTCAACATCCCGGCCGGCGCACCGAAGTTCTCGACCGACGCGACGATCGGCACGTTCGTCGGCACCGAGCCCGGCTACTTCCGCATCGCGGTGAGCGACATCGAGCGCATCCGCGAGGTGACGCCGTATCCCGGCGCGACACCGTTCATCGAGACCCGCACCTTCTCGCGCGCCACGAGGCCGGCGCGAGCACCCCGGATCTTCGTCACGGGCGTCGTGGACCAGACGACGAACGAGGTCATCGACGGCCTCGAGGTCTACTACATCGAGTTCTCGCTGTTCGAGCCGGGCTCGTTCGCCTGCGATCCGCGGTTCTACGACTCGACCACGCAGACGTGGCATCCCGATCTCGGGTCGACGTACCAGCTCACGTTCCGCGTCACGTCCGAGCTCGGCTCGGGCTTCAACTTCACGACCGGCACGACGTCGACGACCGCCGACTTCGGGGCGGGGTTCGAGCGCGGGCTGACGCTCGAGAGCGTGGAGCAGGTGACGCCCGACAACTGCCCGGGCGGCAACTGTGGGTCCACGCCGGGCACCGGTGCCCCGCCGTCGTGCGACGCGAACGCGGGCGGCGGTGCGGCGCCGACCGCTCAGGGCTTCGCGGTGACGACCGCGACCTCGCAGGTGCCCGGCTTCTCGCCGGTGGAATGATGCGCGGGCGCCCGGTTCGCGATTTCTCCGGCGCTTCGCGCTAAGGTCCGCGCTCCCGCGTGGCACGGCTCATCGACATCGTCCTGCACCTCGATCGCTATCTCAACGTGTGGGCCGGCGACATGGGGGCGTGGCTCTACGCGCTCCTGTTCGCCGTCGTGTTCGCGGAGACCGGGCTCGTCGTCACGCCGTTCCTGCCGGGCGACTCGCTGCTGTTTGCCGTCGGGGCGTTGAGCGCCACCGACGGCTCGCCGATCGACGTGTGGCTGGTGGGCCTGCTGCTGACGATCGCCGCCATCATCGGCGACGCGGTGAACTACGCGATCGGCCGCCGCATCGGCCCGAAGGTGTTCAAGAGCGACACGTCGCGGTTCCTGAACAAGGACCACCTCATGCGTGCGCATGCCTTCTACGAGCGCCACGGCGGCAAGACGATCATCATCGCGCGCTTCATCCCGATCATCCGCACCTTCGCGCCGTTCGTCGCCGGCATCGGCCAGATGAGCTACCCGCGCTTCGCGTTCTACAACGTGATCGGCGGCGTCTCCTGGGTCTGGTCGTTCCTGATGCTCGGCTACTGGTTCGGCAACCAGCCCATCATCAAGAAGAACTTCACCGCGGTGATCCTCGCGATCATCGTGATCTCGGTGATCCCTGCGGCGATCGAGTTCGTGAAGGCCCGCCGCGCGGCGAAGGCGTGAGTTCGGCCGGGGCGAGGAGAGCGGAGCTCTCCTCGAGCCAGATTCAATTCGGGGCGACGACCACGAGCTCGACCTCGGTGCCCGGCGGCACCTTCTCGCCGGGCGCGGGGGTCTGGCGCAGCACATAGTTCTCGCCGAGCTCGGCGTGCTCGACCCGCTTGACGCGGCCGACCTTCAGGCCCGCATCGACGACGGCGGTCTTCGCCTTGCCGAGGTACAGGCCGGTGAACTTCGGGACCTCGATCGCCGCGGCCTGGGCGACGACCAGGCGGACGATCGAGCCGTGCTTCGCGTTCGCGCCCGGATCCGGCGTCATGCGGATGATCGTGTTCGCCGGCTTGTCGGAGGCCTCGGGCGTGGGGTCGGCGACCTCGAAGCCCGCGGCGGCGAGCGCCTTGCGGGCGTCGTCGATGCCCTTGCCGACGACGTCCGGCACCGCGACGTCCTCGCTTTTCTTCGCGATGGTGACGCGGATCTCCTTGCTCGACAGCTCGGCGCCCGGAGCCGGACGCTGCACGATGATCGTGCCCGGCTCGGCGCCCGAGCCGTCGCGTTCGCTCTCGACGATGATCTCGAGGCCCTTGCCCTTCCAGCGCTCGCGCGCCTCCTCGACGGCGATGCCTTCGAGGTTCGGGGCTGCGAGCTTGGTGTCGGACGCGGCGGTGCCGGCCTCGCTGCTCGCGTCGCGCTTCTCCTTGGCGGCCGGCGCCTCCGCGACGAGGCCGTGCAGCCGCAACACGTAGGGAGCGAGCAGGAACTGCACCGCGACTGCCGTCACCAGGGCGATGAGGAACGTCTTGAGCGAATCGTTCATCCCGTGGCGACGCGCGCGGCCGAAGGGCCCCGGTGCAGTCTAACGGACGACGGGGTCGCAGCGCGAATCTGAACGCGTGTGCCCGTGGGTGGATCGCCCCGTGCTTCGCGGGCGTCTCCCGCTCCGGTCTATTCGGCGGCCTGCGCGGCCATCGGCGGCTCGCGTCGCAGCACGATCCCGGGGTCGTCCTCACGCTCCGGGCCCTCGGCGGTCACGACGGCGACGCTGCCCGGCGGCATTCGGCCCTCGAGGATGGCCTGCGCCAGCGGATCGATCATCGTCTGCTGGATCAGACGCTTGAGCGGGCGCGCACCGAAGTCGGGATCGTAACCGCGCTCGGCGAGCCGCTTGCGGGCCTCGGGTGTGACACGCAGCTCGAGCTCCCGCGCCGCGAGCCGCGGGGCGAGGCGGGCGAGCTGGATGTCCAGGATCGCTTCCATCTGCTCGCGGCCGAGCGGGTGGAACTGGATGATGCCGTCGAGTCGGTTCAGGAACTCGGGCCGGAATTGGCCGCGCAGCGCCCTGTCGCGCAGCTTCGCGATCTCGAGATCGGTCATGCCGGGACGGAGGAGATCGCTGCCGATGTTGCTCGTCATCAGCACGATCGTGTTGCGGAAGTCGACGGTGCGACCCTGGCTGTCGGTGAGCCGGCCGTCGTCGAGCAGCTGCAACAGGACGTTGAAGACGTCGGGGTGGGCCTTCTCGATCTCGTCGAGCAGGACGACCGAGTAGGGCCGGCGGCGGACTGCCTCGGTGAGCTGGCCGCCCTCGTCGTAGCCGACGTATCCGGGCGGGGCCCCGATGAGCCGCGACACGGAGAACTTCTCCATGTACTCGCTCATGTCGATGCGCACGACGTGGCGCTCGTCGTCGAACAGGAATTCGGCGAGCGCCTTGGCGAGCTCGGTCTTGCCCACGCCGGTCGGGCCGAGGAACAGGAACGAGCCGACCGGCCGGTTCGGATCGGACAGGCCCGCGCGCGCCTGCCGGACCGCGGCCGCAACGCGATGCACGGCCTCGTCCTGACCGACCACGCGCGTGTGCAGTCGCTCTTCCATCTTCAGCAGGCGCTCCTGCTCGGCCTCGAGCATGCGAGACACGGGGATGCCGGTCCACTTCGAGACGATCTCGGCGATGTCCTCGTCGGTGACCTCCTCGCGCAGGAACGAGCCCTCGGCCGCGATCGTCTTGAGCCGCTCCCGGGCCTTCTCGCGGTTGCGCTCGAGCTCGCGCAGCGTGCCGTAGGTGAGCTCGGCGACCTTGTTGAGATCGCCGGCGCGCTCGGCCTTGGCCGCCTCGGCGCGGACGTGCTCGAGCTGCTCGGAGATCTGCTTGATCTCGCCGAACGCGTCGCGCTCGGTCTTCCAGCGCGAGCGCATCGCGGCGACCTCCTCGGTCAGCGCGGCGAGATCGGCCTCGATCGCGGCGAGCCGCTCCTCGGTCGCCTTCGACTTCTGCTCGCGCTGCAGCGCCTTCTGCTCGACCCGAAGGCGGGTGATCCGACGCTCGCGCTCGTCGATGGGCGTCGGCGTGCTCTCGACCTCCATCTTCAGCTTCGCGGCGGCCTCGTCGACCAGGTCGATCGCCTTGTCGGGCAGGAACCGGTTCTGGATGTACCGGTGCGACAGCTGCGAGGCGGCGACGAGGGCGGCGTCCTGGATGCGCACGCCGTGGTGGGCCTCGAAGCGCGGCGCGAGCCCGCGGAGGATCGCGATGGTGTCGTCGACGGACGGCTCGTCGATGATGACGGGCTGGAAGCGGCGCTCGAGCGCCTTGTCCTTCTCGATGTGCTTGCGGTACTCGTCGAGCGTCGTCGCACCGATGCAGCGCAGCTCGCCACGCGCGAGGGCCGGCTTGAGCATGTTCGCGGCATCCTGCGCACCTTCGGCCGCACCGGCGCCGACGAGCGTGTGCAGCTCGTCGATGAAGAGGATGATGCGACCCTGTTCGGACGCGACCTCCTTGAGCACGGCCTTGAGCCGCTCCTCGAACTCGCCGCGATACTTCGCGCCCGCGACGAGGGCGGCGAGATCGAGCTGCAGGAGCTTGCGATCGCGCAGGCTCTCGGGCACGTCGCCGGCGGCGATGCGCTGGGCGATGCCCTCGGCGATGGCCGTCTTGCCGACGCCCGGATCGCCGATGAGCACCGGGTTGTTCTTCGTGCGGCGCGAGAGCACCTGAAGGGCGCGACGGATCTCGATGTCGCGGCCGATCACGGGATCGAGCTTCTCCGCGCGCGCGAGCGCGGTCAGGTCGCGCGCGTACTTCTCGAGCGCCTCGTACTTGCCCTCCGGCTCCTGCGTGTCGACCGTCTGCGTGCCCCGGACCTCGCGCAATGCCGACAGCACGAGATCGCGGCTGGCCCCGAGCTCCCGCAGCACCGCGCTCGCGCGGATCCGCTGGCGCTCGGCCTTGTCCGACAACAGCGCGAGCACCACGTGCTCGGTGCTGACGAACTTGTCCTTCAGCGCCTCGGCCTCACCGGCGGCGAGATCGAGCAGATCGCCGAGCTCCTTGGCGACGCGGAGGTCGCCGCCGGCGACCTTCGGCAGCTTGCCGAGCTCGCGCGACAGCACGCGGTCGATCGCGGTGCCGTGCACGCCGGCGCGCTCGAGCAGCGGCCG
>Ga0105107_10003267_pt1 | contig 10754 bp, 12 predicted proteins | sample PPLLaktember2015_6_FD_79335 | JGI IMG/M metagenome (GOLD analysis project Ga0105107, IMG submission 79335) | Freshwater sediment microbial communities from Prairie Pothole Lake near Jamestown, North Dakota, USA - PPLs Lake P8 Core (1) Depth... | ecosystem: Environmental > Aquatic > Freshwater >... | reverse complement strand
ATGATGGCTTTGCTGGCTGTCGACAACAAACGGGAACCTTTTATAGCTGCAGTATTTCCTGAGTTCATCCATACCAAAGGTATCATAACATAAATGAATAAATCCGGGGTCCCCCCAGAACCGGTTCCTGAATATCCTTTTACCGGGTTTTACAGCTGAACTAACCAGTTCAATATAACTTTGACCAAAGATACCGCTGAAATATCCCGTTAATGGTTCTGATCTTTTAAGGAGAACTCTTCTGAATATATTTTTACCATCAGGAAGGCTGGCAAAATCCGGGAAAGATCCGGTTCGATCATAAACTACGTGGTCGTAGCCAAGAATATCTGAATACACAGCTCTTGATTTATCTACATCTGTCACTCCGATAATTGCGCCATATACTCCGCCATTGACTTTATCCTCATTCATAAACCAGTCCTCTCCATCTACCATCTGAAATATATTTCCGAAAGGGTCCTTTAGATAGAAGACCTTTTTACCTGACGGATCCGGTATCGGCTGGTTTAAAAGAACTGCATTATTATTACTGAAGAAGGAATACGCTTCATCAATATTCTTTACCTTCATTTTACAAATGAGAATGCCAAGGTCGCCGATTCTGATATCTTCATTGATTTCTTTAGGTTCTCTGCCTTTGTACTGCCATACCTCAAAGCCGCCGCCACCCTGAAGGTTCAGTGCCAGAACAGCATGCCTTTTCTGGGGGACTCCTCCGGTATACGGGAGCATAAGCTTTGCTTCAGCCTCCTCTTCAAAAATTCTGCAGTCCATACCCAGCATCCTGATGTACCAGTCCCATGCTTCTTCAAATTTCTTTACACCGATTCCTATTTGCTGAATCCCGCCAAGTTTATATTCTTTCATTTCAATAGTTTTAGAAATTAAACAGGTTTTATCCTGTCTGCGATTCTGAAAAAGAGCCATGGACATATACGCCTGATATACAGCATTGTTAATTCGGACCCTCCGACAAGGATTTCCCTTTTGTCTTTCAAAATGCCCCTGATAATTATTTTTGCTGCTTTTTCCGGTGAGAGCCCCTTTGCCAGTCCGTCATCCAGCTTCCCATGTTCCCTTCCTTCACTGTCAAGAGCATGCAAAGAGATCTTTGTTCTGACCCTGCCAGGTATGATGACCGATGCTTTGATATTATTTATTTTATTTTCGAGGTAAAGGGTTTCAAAAAACCCATGAAGGGCCTGCTTTGAAGCTGAATAGGCTGACCTTAACGGAAATCCGAATCTTCCTGATATACTGCTTGTTGCAAGAATATGGCCTGATTTTTGTTTTATCATATAAGGCAGAACAGCCTTTGTAAGGGATATAGTACCGAAAAAGTTGATTTCAAAGATTTTCCGGTCAATCCAGAGAGGTGTCTCATCTATTTTTGACCTCTGGCTTATTCCGCCGATATTCAACAGGTAATCGATTTTGCCTGCTTCGCTGATTTGCTTCTCAACAAGCTTATCGATTCCTGATGTGTCGGAAAGATCAAATGGGGCACATGTTATCATCTCGGATTGACCGCCGCAGATTTTTTTAACACGTTCAAGCCCGGCCGGGTCGTTAGAGGAAATTATTAGCTTTGCACCACGTCCTGCAAATTCACAGACAAGAGCTTCCCCTATACCGGATGATGCCCCGGTGATCCAGGCCACTTTCCCTTTAAACATATTATTTTTCCTCATCTTTCAGGATTGAGATCAGTGAAATCAGCTCATCATAGTCTTTCCTCAGTTCAAGAAAGGAAGGATCTTTTTTCTTTTTGTAATTTAAAAATCTGAAGCCTCCTATTATTCTACGGAACAAGATATTATAGTTCCAGGCAAATATTCCTGCAACCGGAATTGTTAAAAAGATAAGTAGTGCCAGCCACCAGGGAGAAAATATCAAAAAAGAGATGATCAGGTAAACCGGTAAAAATATAAATGCCAGGACAAGCGATATACCAAACCTGACGGAGCTATGGAACTGAAGGTCTTTTGTTTTTCTTATCTGCAGCTCAGGCAATGACAGGAAAGTAAGAGTAAATATATTTCCGAATAACCATACCGGGAAAGTCAGAAGCATAGCGGCAAGTCCTGCTATAAGCCAGCCGGGCGGGTGCTTTTTCTTTTCAAGCAACCGGTAAGTAACGTTAAGCTTTTTCGCCTGATTTTTAATCTGGAGGCTTAGGGAACAGATATTTTTATAAGTCAGGGGATCAGAGACTTTAAGCCGGTTCAGCTTGTCAATCAGGTTTCTGTCGCGTAAAAGCTTGGGATACTTTATTCTATCGCTGTATCGTCCGTTTATTATGCTTCTCAGTTCATCAATTGCCTCGTAATCATCCTCAGATTCAATATGGACCATCACTTTTTTGATACCTGCCGAAATCTTGTTTCTGAGCTCATTCAGAGCTCTTTCAGGGCTTTCAGTATACAATTGATGAAACTCGGAGACTTCCACAGGTTTTCCATAAACTACGGTCAGCACCTGTCTGAACCTGAAATAGCTTGAATATTCGATGCCAACGGGAATAATCTTTATTTTCAGCTTAAAACCGGTTGCTTCATCAGCCTGGAGGGCAACACGACAGATCCCTTTCTTAAGCTGCCTGAGTCTTCTGAATCCGGCATGGTCACCCTCCGGTAGTATAATTAGACCATTTTTATTTTTTAAGACATCAATCGTTTTAAGAAATATTTCATCATTGGCTTTAAGGGCGCTGAATCCGTCCCTGATCCTGTAGACAGGGAGAATCTTTAAAAAATACAAAATAGAGGCAATTGCTTTCTTTTTAAAAATATCGGCCCTGGCAAGGAAAACCGGCTGTCCCTTATGTGTAAAAAGAACTGCAAGTGCATCCATCAGGGCATTCTGATGATTTGGGGCAAAAATCAAATGGTCGTCAGGATTTATGTTTTCAACTCCCATAACAATAATTTTCCTGTAGAAAATATTGTCATGCCAGAAGGCGACAGCCCGCCTGAAAAGCGCATAGCGTGTCGAATATTTTTCAATATCTCCTTTGCCCATTCAATCAGGTTAATTTGGAATTCCCGGCAGGTTTATCCTGTTCAGGAAGGTTGATGCAAGTTAAAAAAAATGGGTTGCAGTCTTTAAGTAAGCAGTAAATTAATTTTATTTCTGGTAAATAATAAGTCTTTCTACCACCTGTCAGGCAGGTCAGAATCGTCAGTTAGCCTGTCAAGGCTTCTCCTTTCTTTTTTTGTTGGCCTGCCTGAGCCTTTTTCCCTGTAACCTGAAAATCCGGTTTGTCTGATATCCATTTTTATTTTCTCCTGTTCAGGTGTAAGATCTTCAATGTAATTACTTACAAGTTTGGCAGATACACGGTTTTCGAGAAGCCCGATGATCCGGTATGTAAACACGACAGGTGGTTTTCTGACAGTTATAATTTCACCTTTAAGGACTATTCTGGATGGTTTGACCTGGACATTATTTATTATGATTCTACCTTTTCCGCACGCTTCTGATGCGATGCTTCTTGTTTTATATATTCTTACTGACCAGAGGAATTTATCGATCCTTACAGGTTTAATATCTGACATCTCCCGATATTGATAAGATTATTTTAGCTTTTGATCCTGGTCATCTTCTCCCTCATTACGGACCTGTAATTTTGCTTTCCTGTTAAATGCGGTCATAGTGAGTTCTGTACCAACTGTTCCGAACGACCTGATCATTTCGATCACGATTGCTATTCTTTCCTCAATGAATTTTTTCTCTTCCGTATTCCATTTCCCAAGAACATAATTTACCTGTGCCCCCTTCCTGAATCCATTTCCAATTCCCACCCTGATCCTGGAATATTCGGAAGTTGATAGTATTGTATTGATGTGCAATAAACCGTTATGACCCCCATCGCCACCTTTTGGCTTCATTTTTATACTTCCAGGTGGCAGAGCTATATCATCCACAATGACCAGGAGATTCTCAACAGGTATTTTCTCCTTCTTCAGCCAATAACTGACCGCATTACCGCTGAGGTTCATAAAAGTTGAGGGTTTAAGCAGAACAAAAGTCCTTCCTTTATATTTTATCTCACATACAGATCCGTAACGGCGATCGGAAAAAACCACACCTGATTCCATCGCGAAAGCGTCCAGAATGGTAAACCCAATATTGTGACGGGTATCAGTATACTCGTCACCAATATTACCCAGGCCAACTATCAGATATTTCATTGTGCCTGATTCATTAAATTTTACGGGTTATTTACTTTTTCCCGCAGCTGGAGCAGCGGCCGGTGCAGCACCCTCACCACCTTCAGCTGCAGGTTTTGCAGCAGCGCCTTCAGCGCCTTCAGCACCTTCAACACCTTCGCCTTCCTCCTTCTGAACAACTCGTGAAGTGGCAACTGAAAGGATTGTTGTGATATTAGGATCAATTAATTCTATCTTATCGTATGACAGATCACCGACTTTTACTGAATGGTGTATTTTGACTTCAGTAACATCAATCGGTAGAAATTCAGGAATGTCATTTGCAAAACCTCTGACCTTAAGGTGTCTTTTTTTGATCCTGAGTTTACCCCCAGCTTTTACACCGACTGAATCGCCTGTAACTTTGATTGGAAGACTTATTACAATTGGCTTGTTGTCAAAGATCTCAATAAAGTCAGCATGTGTAATTTTATCGGTCACAGGGTGAAACTGAATATCCTGAAGTACGACTTTGTACTCCTTCCCGTCTAGGTCCAGATTAACAAGATGAGCATCGGGTGTATAGACAAGATTTTTAAAGTTGTTTTCGTGGGTATGAAAATGTATATTTTGCTCTTTACCATAAATCACGCAGGGAACATTGCCTTCTTTCCTTGTATTTTTTGAGCTTTTCTTTCCCAGGTCAGTTCTTAGGGATCCTTTGATTTCAAGTGTCTTCATCTGATAAAAGTTATTGTGCTACTCAGAGTTATACTTCTGACAACTCCCCATTACACGTGCGACATAAAAAAATTGGACTGCAAATATATTACAAAGGATTCAGAATACAAAATTTGTACTGATAGACTCATTATGATTAACAGCCAGGATTGTATTTGCAAAAATTTCGGCTATTGAAAGGACCTTTATTTTATCAGATTTATTTATGAAGGGTACTGAATCGGTAACCACCAGTTCGGTGATCGGAGACTGATCTATTCTTTCGATTGCATTTCCTGAAAGGATGGGATGTGTGGCAAATGCCCTGATACTTCTTGCTCCCTTTTCTTTCATCTTTTGTGCTGCAAGTGCAAGTGTGCCTGCTGTATCCACCATATCATCAATAATTACAACGTTCCTGTCTTCAACTTCTCCGATAATGGACATCTCTTCAACTACATTAGGTTTTTTACGAAGTTTATAGCACAGAACCATTTCAGACTGCAGGTGCCTTGAATAAGCATTGGCCCTTTTTGACCCACCCATATCAGGAGCTGAGACAGTTAGATTCTCCAGCTTAAGGTTTTCAATATAGGGGGCAAAAATTGCAGAGCCAAAGAGGTGGTCGACCGGGACATTAAAAAATCCCTGTATCTGGTCAGCATGCAGGTCCATTGTTATTATCCTGTCGACTCCTGCAGTTCCAAGCAGATCGGATGATAATTTTGCACCGATTGAAACCCTTGGTCTGTCTTTCCTGTCCTGCCGGGCAAATCCATAATACGGTATAACTGCAATTACTTTATAGGCTGAGGCCCTTTTTGCTGCATCAATCATCAGCAGAAGTTCAAAAAGGTTATCAGCCGGAGGATTGGTAGATTGAATTATAAAAACCATATCTCCTCTCACAGATTCATCAAAAGCCGGTTGGAATTCACCATCCCTGAATTCTGTTACTGAACTTTTTCCAAGCTCTATTCCAAGTTCCTTTACGATTCTTTCAGCCAGATGCTTTGAAGCCCTGCAGGAAAAAACCTTCATAGGTGCTTTACCAAACATTATACTGTGATTTAGCCGGTTTGTATTAGAAATTCCTCAGGCACAAATTTAAAAATTCCGGAACATATCATACCGCATTTGATAAATTGTTTATAGTTTCTTCAATGAAGCCCAGTATCTCTTCCCTTCCTGTTCTGTTTACAGTCGATGATAGAAATGTGACCGGAAGAGATTCCCATATTTTAAGCATCTCAATGTCGTAGTTGTGTATTGATTTCCTGAGAGCCCCCTGTGTGAGTTTATCAGTTTTTGTGAATACCCTGGCAAAAGGGATCTGATTCATTCCCAAAAACTCCATAAACAACATATCTGAATTCTGGGGTTTATGTCTTGAATCCAGAAGAACGAATAAGCAGATAAGGTTTTCCCTGGTAAGAATATAGTCTTCGACAGCTTTAACCCATTTTTCCCTCATTTTAACAGGAACTCTGGCAAACCCATACCCTGGCAGGTCGACAAGATACCAGCTGTCGTTAATCAGAAAATGGTTTATCGTTCTTGTTTTTCCGGGGTTCCCTGATATTTTGGCGAGGCGTGAATTTCCCGTCAGGAGATTGATAAGCGACGATTTTCCGACATTCGAACGTCCAATAAATCCTAATTCGGGCATTAGGGCAGGAGGGCACTGTTTAAGAGATGCGCTGCTTTTTACATAAAAAGCTGAATGGATTATCATGACCCTGGTCCTTATTTGAGGTCTTTGTAGGGTAAGCCTATCTTTTTGTAATACAAATAATTATTACCGAAATCAGTTATAATTGCAGCAATTATGCCTATAGAGTCGGCCTGGGGAGTTCCGCTTTTTCTCAGGTCGAGAAAAGTCTTTCCGTTAACAGGGTTAATCCTTGCAACTTTAGTGGTGTCAAATACTCCGTTTGTGAATTCACCCCTGAAGAATTTCACCTTTTTTGTTTTATCAGTTATTTCCAGATTGAGCCTTACTTTTCCAGTGGTACCATAATTATCATTTATACTGTAAATAATCTCAGGATAATTACCAATAAGCTTTCCTTCCCTTGTATATTCCTTCATCAGAGGAGTGCGAAAACCCATGCTGTAATTTAATTCTGCTTTTTTACGGCCATTTTTGTAATATTGTACCTGGGTTCCATTGATAGTATCATGCTTCATGGGCGTCGACCGGAATACCTGTCCCTCAGGGTAATACCATCTTGCTGAATCTTCACGAAGGCCGTTCCTGTACCAGTAAGTTTGATTAAGCTGACCTCCGGGGTAATAAGTCTTCATCTCTCCCTCCATTATTCCATTCTTAAAAGTAACTTCCTTGAAGAGGAGATCTCCGGATAAATATTTTTTGATTCCAGTGAAACCTGTATCGGGTACCGTAATGGAATCCGTCTCAATATCAGATCCTTTCTTTAAGGAACCCTTTCCAGTGCATCCGAAAGCTAAAAGCATGACTGGCAGGACAATGAATGTTATATATGCAATTTTCATGATGGTAATTTATGATTATCAATTAACCCCTTTATTATTGATGTAAATTTCAAGCAGTGTTGCTTCAGGTTCAGGAATAAGAGCAACATCATCAATCAGAGCGGGCAGGAGCACTGTTTCTCCTTTTGTCACTTTTTCTGATTTGTTATCCCATCTTATAAGGAAGCTGCCCTCTGTACAAATGTACGTAACAAAAGAATCAATAAGGCTGTAATCCCTGTTAATCTGTTTATTGAAATGGATAATATTAGTATCGAAAAACTCACAGCTGACAAGATTTTCCGCCTTGTTTTCAAGCAGTTCCTTTCTGATTTTGTTTCTGCCCGTTGCTTTGAAGTCAAGAGCATCCATGGCAAGGTCGTTGTGAAGTTCACGGGATTTCCCGTTCTGATCGGTTCTTCCCCAGTCATAGATCCTGTAGGTTATATCAGATGTCTGTTGAATCTCAGCCAGGACAATTCCTGCTCCAATGGCATGAATTCTGCCTGCCGGAGTGAAAAATGCATCACCTGAATCAGCATCTTCAATATTCAGCAAATTCTGGATAGTGTTGTTATTAAATGCATTGGTATATGATTCACGGGTAACCGGGTTGGCAAAACCTGTATAAATCTTTGCATTTTTGTCACTTTGAAGAATATACCACATTTCAGTTTTACCGTAAGCATTGTGTCTTTTTTTTGCAAGTTCGTTGTCGGGATGAACCTGAATTGAAAGATCAGCCCTGGCTTCGAGCAGCTTTATAAGAAGGGGAAATTCATTTCCGAATTTTTCATATACCGATTCACCGGTAATATCGCCCATGTAGACTTCAATTATTTCCTCGATGTTATTGCCGGCAAGAAATCCGTTGCTTATTACCGACAGGTTATCTGAAACTGCTGATAGCTCCCAGCTTTCTCCAATATTTTTCAGATTACCGGCTACCTTTCCGTAATGATCAGACAGAGAATTTCCACCCCAGATCTTTTCTTTTAATATCGGTTCAAATTTTAAAGGGTATAATTGAGACATCAGGTATAGTAAATTATTATTTTTGAAAATTGTATATGATACAAAAATATAAATAAATGCTGATTGTAGGAATAGCTGGAGGTACAGGATCGGGAAAAACAACCGTTGTAAAAAAGGTAATTGAACGGTTTCCAAACGAGGGAGTCATTGTGATACCTCAGGATGCTTATTATAAGGATAACGGAGACATCCCCCTTGAAGAACGGCAGAAAATAAATTTTGATCACCCGGATTCTCTTGAATTCAACCTGCTGATCGATCATCTTAACAAGCTTAGGGAAGGCCAGAGCATTGAAATGCCGATTTATTCATACCTCACCTGCCTCAGGTCGAAGGAAACTATGACGGTGAAGCCTGCAAGAGTAGTCCTGGTTGAAGGAATTTTAATACTGGCAGACAGCGGTCTCAGGAATATTCTTGATATAAAGGTTTTTGTTGATGCTGATGCCGACGACCGCCTTGGAAGGGTTATTCAGCGCGATATCATTGAAAGGGGGCGTTCGCTGCCGGTGGTACTGAACAGATATCATGACACTGTTAAGCCATCGCATCTTCAGTTCATAGAACCTTCAAAAAGGTATGCCGATATAATAATACCAGGCGGGGGAGAGAACCAGGTAGGGATTGAAGTTCTTATCTCAATAATAGAAAAGCATTTATAGCAACAATATTATATGCTGGCAAATATTAAACCTGAGGATATTCTCTTCCTCGATATCGAAACTGTACCTGCCGTATCCTCATACGGCACCCTCGATCCGTCATTTCAGGCTCTCTGGGAAAAGAAATCAAAACACTTCAGGAGCGATGATCAGTCGGCGGCAGATGTGTACGACAGAGCAGGAATTTATGCCGAGTTTGGAAAAATAATCTGCATTTCCGCCGGATTGATCAAAGAGAAAGATCCTTTTACTTTCAGGGTAAAATCGTTTTATGGGGATGATGAAAAATCTATTCTGTCAGACTTTTCAGCAATGCTTTCTAAATTTACCAGGAACAGGGAAACATTGCTCTGTGCACATAACGGGAAAGAATTTGATTATCCGTATATAGCGCGCAGAATGATAATAAACGGTATGATAATACCTGATATCCTTGATAATGCAGGGAAAAAACCATGGGAGGTCAAATTGCTTGATACCCTTGATTTATGGAAGTTTGGTGATTATAAGAGCTACACTTCCCTGGATCTTCTGACATCCGTACTTAATATTCCTACCCCAAAGGATGACATTGACGGGAGCATGGTAGCCGGTATTTATCACGAAGAACATGATATTACAAGGATTGCAAGGTATTGTGAGAAAGATGTTCTTGCCGTTGCCCAGGTCCTGCTGAGATTTATGAATCTTCCAAAGATCGAAGCAGACAGAATAGAATCAGTTACACAGTTCTGATAATCAAGTGTCGAGCAATCTCAGAAAGCATTTTCGCACAGCTTCCGGATTGTCAGAATGAATCCAATGCCCTGCCAGGGGTACCATTATAAATTCAGCGGCAGGAAAGACTTTCCGGATATTTTCAAAATCACTTTCCGGAATATAATCGGAATTCTCTCCTTTCAGGAAGAAAACCGGGAATCCGGTAATTTCCTTTTTATCTGCACTGCCAGAGTCAACGGGATCCAATATCCTGTCGATATTTTTAAGAAGAGCTGACACATTTATTTTCCAGGAAAAAGAATTATCCGGTTCCCTCCTCAGGTTTTTCATAATTAATCCTCTCACTTTTTCAGATCCGATCATTGTTATAAGTTGTGATTCTATGTCCGATCGTGAAGTAATTTCTGACAATTTCAGGCTAAGCATCGAATCCAATATCCGAAAATTCTGTTTGGATTCCTCTTTAAACCTGTATTTTTCTGAAAATGGTGATATGTCGGCAATGACCAGACCATAAAGTTTTTCAGGCCAGTTCAAAGCAAAATTAACAGCGGTTTTTCCGCCCATACTGTGACCGGCAAGGAAAAACCTGCTTAGCCTGAGATCCATAACCAATTCATACAGATCCTCTTTCATGGAATCATAATCATGAGTGTCGCTGTGGGGTGAAAGTCCATGATTTCTCTGATCAGGCAGGATAACTGTAAACTTGTCACTTATGCTTTTAGCAACAGAAACCCAGTTATCAGAGGATCCGTAAAGGCCATGAAGTATAATTAACGGAGGACCAGAACCGTATTTCCTGTAAAACAATTTCATAAACGGTATTAATCTGTCAGCTGTCTCCTGTACATCTGGATTGCATTTTCAAGTCCAAGATAAAGTGCGTCAGAAATCAGTGCATGCCCTATTGAGACCTCATCGATCCATGGAATATTCTGATGGAGGTATCTGAGGTTTTCAAGAT
>Ga0105107_10003266_pt1 | contig 10757 bp, 9 predicted proteins | sample PPLLaktember2015_6_FD_79335 | JGI IMG/M metagenome (GOLD analysis project Ga0105107, IMG submission 79335) | Freshwater sediment microbial communities from Prairie Pothole Lake near Jamestown, North Dakota, USA - PPLs Lake P8 Core (1) Depth... | ecosystem: Environmental > Aquatic > Freshwater >... | reverse complement strand
TACTGATTTACTGATTACTGATCACTGTTTACTGATCACTGTTTACTGATCACTGTTTACTGATCACTGTTTACTGATCACTGTTTACTGATCTACCGATCACCGATCACCGTTGTAAAGACCGGGAACCAAAAACCAACAAACTACCTCTGCTCCCTGCACGCCTCTTCAATTAACCGCTTTGCTCTTTCGGGATTATACACACCGCACGGGCAGAGCCTCATCAGCGTCGTCACGGCCTGCTCACTCGTTCTGCGTCCTTCACGCACCATGTCCAGCATTTTTCTGGCCATGTTGAAGGATACCATCCCATGTCCGCACATGGTGGACAGTCCAAGGATCTGTGAATTCGGAAGATGGTCATGAGGATCGTTGAAAGCAAGCGCATACTCAACGCTGTGACGTTTGATGCCACAGGTATCCGCAGCGTGTTTTGCGTTCTCAACGGAAGTGCTCACGTTGACGGAAATGCCGAAATCGGCGGCTACAACTTCTTTCAGACAGGCGTGCGCCTGTTCGGCGGAGGCAAACACCGCTGACACCGTCCCGGGTTTGTTAACTCCTTCAATTACTTTCTCCCAGTCGGGTCTGGAATTGCGCTTCCAGTGAGCCGTGGGCCCCAGGCTTTTCTCCGGAGCAATGCTTCCCCTGTTTCCGTTACCCATATTGCAAGGGTTGTATTTGGCGCAAATCCTCAGGAAGTCCTTGAGTTTGGGAATGCAGTTCTCATCGTTCTTTCCTTTCGAGGGAATCGCAAAGATGATATAATCATCGCGAAAACTTTCAGAATTCCCGTAGCGGTGCAGTGTATTCGTCATGGCGCAACGGCTTCAGCTTTTTTAAATTCAATTTTATTCGTCACCCGGCCCAGTCCCATATTCGTCTTGGCCCTGGAATAGTAATATCCAAGTTTGTCGAGCAATGGTCCCAGAATCATGTCCTGCCCATCTTCACAGCGCGTCGATATTCCGACGGCAATAACAGTATCGATCCGTTCACCTACTTCTTCCACAATGTCCAGCACGCGCTCCACCTCGCCAATCGTTGTTTTAATCTCGACGATCGCCGAAAGGATTTTTTCATTGAGAATATCTATGCGCAGGTCGCCGGTTTTGGTGTCGGTCAGCAGGTGGGTAATGGGATTGTTCTTCTCGAACGTAACACCCTCTTTCGCCAGCGTCCTGGTCATTTCCTGGATATCGGAAAACCTGACGCCCACACCCGGCCTTCCAAACTCAATAGTGTAGCCAACTTCCCCCGCGTTCACGCGAAGGGATACGTCATTGGTTTTTACTTCTTCCGTTCCCCTTCCCTTGATGCCGGTGGATTTATGTTCAACGACAGGGTCGGAAAATATCTGGCGGATAAGCCTGGGCATTTCCAGGTCGTTCATTTCAATCGCGGCAGTCGGACAGACATCCGGTTCCGGTTCAAAGCGGAACCGGAAGAACTTTGCCATTTTTCTGATAGCCCTTACCATGACCGGATTGAGATTCTCCGTACTCATTCCCCTGTAACAGGTCCCGCATTCCACGCAGGCATCATCGTTGATCATGGCACGATTCTTCGTCTGGTCAACGTAAATTGCTCCCATCGGGCAAATGGCAACGCAATTGCCGCACGCAACACATTTCTTCTGGTTAATAACCATATCTTAATAAACACAGTAGCAAACAAATATATGTAATTCACGCCCTTTTTACCAATAATTTAACCGGGAGCAACGCGCAACAACGGGATACCTTTCCGCTCGGCAAAACTTATACGCTTCTCACAAAAGTGTATTTGGCGACGACAAAAAATACAGGTACATTAAGGATACTGAACGTACCTCAAACCTGACGCATGTCTGAACCTCTTGGAATCATCGGACTTGGCCGCGTTGGCCTTGCAGCTGCAAAAGCCTGGCTGGATCGCGGCTACAAAATTTTTGGTTATGACATCGATCCTTCCGCGTTGAACGAATTCGCTGCTTCGGGCGGGACAGCCGTCGACAGCCCTGAGGAAGTTGCGCAGCGTGCGCTCATCATCATGATTCTCGTCCTCAACGATGATCAGGTTACTGAAGTGGTCACAGGAAAGGACGGGATCCTGAGAGCAGGCGAGCCTGGCAGAACGGTCGTCTGCATGAGCACTATACGCCGCGAGACGCTCGAGTTTATTTCTGGGAGGTGTGACGAAAGAAAAATTGCTTTTGTTGATTGTCCTTTTACTGGGGGCGTCGCGCGGATTCCTTCCGGGAGCCTGACGTTGATTGCTGCCGCGCCGCAGCTGGCGCTTGACCAGGTAAGACCTGTGCTCGAAGTGATCGGAAAGATCGTTTATGCCGGACCAACGCCCGGTCAGGGTCAGGCCGTCAAACACTGCAACCAGTTACTCGTCGGTGTTACACAGGCTGCCACCATGGAAGTGATTACACTGGCGCGCAAGCTTGGGCTTGATCCGTCGCTTGTAACCTCGGTAGCAGGAAGCGGCATTGCGGGAAGCGATTATTTTCGACTGTTATCAGAAAGTATCCTTAAAAAGACGCCTTCGCCCGGGGGGTTGGGGCAGATGTGCAAAGACATGGCGATCGTAAAGGATGCGCTCAGAAAAGCGGGAATGCATGCGCCTGTCGCTTCAGCCGCAGCAGAATATTTTTCCGCCGCAGAAAAACTCGGCATGAAGGACAGAGAAAGCGCGGACCTTATCGAAGTAGTTGAACGGGCCGCCGCGCAGAGCAAAGAGGAGGCGGAGAGCATATAGCTGAACTGATGACGCAAAAAGTGACTATAGTGAAAGGTAGAAATGTCTGGGACGGAACAAGTAACAGACCCATCCCCGACGGAGCTGTTCTCATTGAGAATGGTGTCATACGCGCCGTCGGGCCTTCAGGCGAAATCCTCACCGCCCGCCACGACGAGATTTTTGAATGGCCGGACGCTACGCTGCTGCCTGGCCTGATCGACAGTCACACGCATTTAAGTATGGACGGATCGCTCGATAACTACCTGGACCATATGTCTGACAGCATCCCCGTCTTAACTTTGCGGGCCACGGCCATGATGCGGAAGGACCTTATAGCAGGAGTCACTACCTGCCGATGTCTCGGCGACAGAGAGTTCCTCGATGTTGCCTGTCGCATGGCCGTGGAAAAAGGTGAAGTGGCAGGCCCCAGCCTGCTCGTTGCAACCAGAGGTATTCGCGCGCCGCAAGGACACGGGTTTGTCGGATATCCGTTTAATGGACCGGAAGAGATCAGGAATGCTATCCGGGAAAATATTCAACACGGCGCTGACTTCATCAAAATATATATCACTGGTACGCTAAAGGGAAACGGCAACCTTCCCGCGTATTTATCGGGAGAAGAGATCAAACTCGCCATACAGGAATCGCACGCGGCAGGTCTTCGTGTTGCCTCTCACTGCGTGGGGGGACCGGGCCTTGACCGGGCTCTTGAACTTGGGCTTGACACCCTGGAACATGCCTACCACATTACAGCCGAACAGGTGGAAAGCCTCGCAAAGTCACGTACGGCGCTGGTCCTTACTCCCGGAGCAGTACTGGCAGAAGAACGTGTCCGTCGTCTTCCCCAGTCGCTGATCCAGGGACACCTCCACGAGCGCGATCTGATGTTTCACTCCATGGCACTGGCCGTTAAGGCCCGCATTCCCTTCGCCGTTGGCACCGATGGAATGCACGGCGACCTGGCAGAGGATATCGCGTTTCTCACCGAACTTGGCGCCACCAACAGCGAAGCGCTCCAGGCAGCGACCATCCATGGGGCGAAGATCTGCGGAATTGAAAGCGAGACCGGAAGCCTGGGTAAAGGAAAACGGGCTGACATCATCGCTGTCGATGGCAATCCACTCGAGGAACTTGACTCGCTGCGAAAAGTAATTGCAGTCTTCAGCAAAGGGAAGCTTGTGCACCAGACAACAGCCGAAAAAATGAAACGGGAAAACTATGCGTATGGTCCTCAATAAAATTATGCAGCCGCATTTCGTCCCGGCTGGCAGGTTTGCCGCTCCGCTCATCTTTCTTCTTTGTTATGTCGTTTGCGGGTGTGGTCCATCGTCCACAGCAGACAAACAGGGAAAGGACCTTAAAATTTCCGTCGTCAATGTGCCGGGCGACATTGTAACGGTTGGAGCCGAATACCTCGCCAAGGGGATCCGCGAAAAAAGCGAGAACAGAATAAATACAAAGGTGTTCCACTCAGGCGTACTCTCCGGAGGAAAAGGCGAAGCGGAAATTGAAATGTGCCAGCAGGGAAGTATCGAAATGCACATCACCTCAACGGCATACCTCGCTAACCTTGTCCCCAAGACATCGGTAGTCAGCCTGCCCTTTCTCTTCCGTGATATTGATCAGGTGGCAGCTTTCACAAAGAGTAAATCTTTCGTACTCGATAGCATCAACAGAGAGATAAACCAGAAAGAACTTCACATCATTGCCTGGTGGCCGCGGGGTTTCCGGCAGCTTACGAATAACAAACTGCGAGTGGCAAATATCAATGATATCCGCGGCCTGAAGCTCCGCGTGATGAACAACCCGCTTTATGCAGACAACATTAAGGCCATGTCAGCCAACCCGGTCCCTATGGCCTGGGGAGAAGTCTATAATGGCCTCCAGCTGGGTACCATTGACGGACAGGAAAACGCGGAAGATGTCATTTACAACTCGAAGCTGTTTGAAGCCCAGAAATACATGACGATCTGGGATTACTCTATCGACCTGGAAGTTGTCCTGGTAAATCTCGGGTGGTGGCGACAACTTTCAACGGAAGACAAGACGGTCATTCAGCAGGTAGCTGACGCATCGGTATCCTTTGAGGAGGAACTGCTTCGGGAAAATACCAGGCTCTTAAGGAAAAAGATTGCGGCCGAGGGAATGGATATCCATTATCTGACACCTGCAGACAAAGCGAAATTCAGGGAAGCGGTGAAACCGGTCTGGGATAAATACGAGGCAGTTTTCGGGAAAGCCTTTCTTGATGCATTCCTGGCTGAAGTGGAAAAGTACTGACATTGCTATTTCAATGAGTTCGAAGGTTTCGAGTATTTCCAGGATCCGCAGGTGGACAGACCGCGCAGAAAGCGCCCTTCTCTGGGTCTTCACCATCATGCTGCTTGCGGATGTCCTGCTTGGTATCCTCGCCCGATACGTAAACTTTGAAATTGTCTTTGCCGACGAGCTCGGCAAATATCTCTTTATCTGGCTATGTACCATAGGCATATCAGCCGCCACGAAGGATAACCAGCATGTGCGTCTGAATTTCATCGCTTCCCATCTCCCGTTGAGCCCAAAAGTGATCCGGGTAACCAGTCAGTTGTTGTTTCTAATCTTTTCGCTATTCTATTTTTACTGGACAGGAAGGCTCACATGGATGCATTTTACCATGGGCAAATCTGTGATGGCTTTCCGGTTCCCCATGTATCTGTTCACCTTCGCCCTTCCTGTTGGTTTTGGACTGACATCAATTCGTCTCATGCAGGATATACTCCGCATCATCAGGGGACATCCAGAAGAAGAACCTCAACCGGACCAATATGCAGCTAAAGAGTTGTGAAATAATTCTGAACGGTATTTTCCTGTGAACGCGCCACCATGAAAGCCACGTATTTATCCATCCTCCTGTTCGTACTCTTTGTTTCACTGAACACCCCTGTATCGGTCAGTCTTATCCTTGGCATTGTGATATCGGTCATGGTTTTTGATCTGTACCCCCTGATGAGTATAGCCACCCTGTTCTACAGTTCACTGGACAGTTACCTGCTTGTAGCCATACCGTTGTTCATGCTGGCGGGAACGGCGATGTCACACGGCGGTATTGCCCACCGGATCTTCAATTTTTCGGAATCCCTCCTCGGTTTCCTTCCCGGGTCGCTGGGGTCCGTAAATGTGATGGGGAGTGTTTTATTTTCCGGCATGAGCGGGTCCTCGGTAGCGGATGTCGCCGGGCTTGGACCTATCGAGATCAGGGAAATGGTCAGGCGCAACTATCCCCTTCCTTATGCCACAGCCATTACGCTCGCCTCGTCAACACTGGCCGTGGTTATTCCGCCCAGCATACTGATAATCATTTATGCAACGATAGCCAATGTTTCTGTCGGCAAAGCCCTCGCCGCAGGCCTCGTCCCCGGTGTATTCGTCGCGTTGCTCCTTATACTCTTTAACACATGGGTTGCCGTCAGGAAGAACTGGTCACCGACGATGGCATTCTCATTGAAGAACGTAATGTCAACGGGCCTTTCGGGATTTCCTGCATTGCTGGCGCCCCTGATAATTTTGGGCGGGATTTTTCTGGGCGTGTTTACACCGACGGAAGCCTCGGCCATTGCCCTGGTATACTGCCTTTTGATCAGTGCGCTGGTATACCGGGAACTCAACAGGACAAAACTTCACCAGATCGTCTATGAAGGTGGAAGGACAACAGGCATCGTCGCCCTTGAACTTGCGTCAGGTTTACTGTTCTCAAACCTCATGACCATTGAAGGGATCCCCGAGATCATGACGGCCAGTATTACAGGTGTAAGCCAGAACCCCTTTGTCATTATGATTTTGATCAACATTACCCTTCTCCTGGCGGGAATGTTACTCAATCCGGGGTTCTCCATCATCGTCTTTACCCCTCTCCTCCTTCCGCTGGCGCAAAGCGCCGGATTTGATGCACTGCACTTCGGTGTCATCATGACTGCAAACCTGGCGCTGGGGCTTATCACGCCCCCGGTAGGCGCATGCCTTTACGTCGGATCAGTTATTTCCGGGTTGCCGGTAGAACGAGTCATAAAGGAAACAATCCCATTTTACCTGATCCTTCTCCTGGGTCTGATCATCATCATCCTCGTCCCGCAGATGAGCGAAGGATTCGTCAATTTTGTGTACGAATAAATTATTGCAAAAGCTCCGCACAGATCTCGTGCGTGCAGGAGGAACTCACGAAAACCTGGTGAAGATCAGGAGATGGAAACGCCGATGAGCTTTCCGATTCCGAACGTCACGGCCGCGGCTGCAAGTCCGAACAAGACCTGTCTGATTCCGGAATACCACACGTTCTTTCCGGTATATAATGTAATGGCCGCACCGATCAGGAAAAGTCCGGCGGTACTTAAGGAGACACTTAAAATAATTGCCCTGTTTCCCTCTGAGAGCATAAATGGCAGTACGGGAATCACGGCACCAACGGCGAAGAAAATAAATGAATACAACGCCGCCTCAATGGCAGAACCTTTCATTTCTTCAGGGTTGATCCCGAGTTCTTCCCTCACAAGAACCTGATGTGCGTAACCTTTATCTTTCATCGTGTCGGCAGCCATCTCATAGGCCTGACCTTCGGGTATACCTTTCGCGATATAGATCAGCGCCAGTTCTTTTTTTTCGCCTTCGGGATTGCTCTCCAATTCCTCCATTTCTATCTGCATCTGATTTTCGTACAACTCCTGTGAGCTCCTGACCGAAATCCATTCACCCAATGACATGGACAATGCACCGGCTAATAATCCCGCTACGCCCGCTAACAACACTCCTTCCTGCCCGGAAGTGGCACCCGCGACGCCCATCACGAGGCTGAAATTCGAAATAAGACCATCATTACCTCCCAACACCGCCGCCCGGATCGCATTCCCTCCCACAGACCGGTGCCTGGTTTCAAACCTCAAAAGCTGGCTGCCCGTGACTTTCTCTTCCTTTTCAAGAATCGCCCGCAATACATTGACATGCCCTGCTTCTCCCCCGGTCAGTGGTTGTTTGTTCTTTTGTTTCTGGATCACGACGGCGTTTGCAAGGCTCTTTTCGGTGTCCATCAAAGAACCTAAGACATAATTGTAGCCAAATATTTTACCAATCCGGTTGATGGTCCGGGCTCTCCATGAAGGCAGGAATAATTTACCCAGATCAAGATTCTCTTTTCTGGCAAAAGCTTCAGCATGACTCTTTTCGATTTCACTCATTTGCCGGAACACCCTCGCGATCGTCTCGTCTTCTTCGTGCTCGGAGAGCTTTTTATATAAGAACCAGGCGTCAATCTCTGTCTGAATGCCCTTGTTTTTCATAAGATCATCATTAAGTCCGATCGCCCGGCTACAATGTATGCCAGCCAAAGCGGAGGATGAAAGACCAATTGTGCCGAAAGATATTTCAAAATTCCGTACATGACGTGACCCGGCTGCTATGGTGGCTGACTCCGGTCACCGGACCGATGTATGTCCTTATGGGATAGGACCGGGACCATGCCATCGGAAATTCCGCGATATAGTTCATCGAAGGAACTGACTTTTATCAGCTTTTCCTAAGTAATCCCTGTTCATTTTTATCAGGAATTGTCAGAAACCTGTTCGGAGCATTTATGGTTTTACCAGCGTATTCAGCAGATTATTTAACTTCGATACTTAGTGCTTTCAAGGACCTCATTTTTTTATTTGATGGCGAAGGTATTATTCTGGATTATCTGCAAACCCAAAATGCGGAATGGCTCTACATTCCCAAAGAGCAATTCATTGGCAAACATCACAAAGAGGTATTGCCGCCGGATGTCAGCGAGAAGATCCATCATGCCATCAAAGAAGTTAAAAACGGCAAAAACACGAGCACTTTTGACTATCACCTCTCCATCAGGGGAAAGATTGCCTGGTTTACTGCAGTCTTTAGTCCCATTCAAAAAAACAATGGCCGGGCGGAAAATTACCTCTGTGTAATTAGGGAAATAACAGAGCGAAAAGAACAGGAACTTCTTTTGCATGGCGTTCTTGAAAATGCTTTCAATGCATTTATCGTTCTCAGGGCTGTCAGAAACACTGAAGGACGAGTTATTGATTTCCTGTGGCTGATGGTCAATCACGAAGCGGAGAAACTAATTCGTATCAGCGCCGCCGATCTCAAAGGAAGACAGGTTAAGGGAATGTCCGACCAGCCGTGGATTTTATTTGCGGAATATGTCAGCGTTGCCGAAACCGGTACTCCCCTGGATCTCGAATACTGCATCGAAGTGAAGGGATCCCGCATTTGGATGCATACCCACGGGTTAAAACTCGGGGACGACATTGTTGTAACAATCAAAGACATTACAGAAAAAAAACAGGCTGAGCTGAACTTACAGTCTGCGATGGAGCAATTGAGATTGAGCCAGCTGGGGCTGGACATGTTCTTCAGTCAGGCATTGACAGGATTCTTCTTTATGATGCTTGACACGCCGCTAGAATGGAACGAAGGATCGAATAAAGCAGAGGCCCTTAATTACGCAATCGATCACCTTCATTTCACGCGAGTAAACGATGCGTTACTTCTGCAGTATGGCACAACCCGCAACCACCTTCTTAACCTCACCCTGAAAGATTTTTTCACGGGCGATCTCGAGACCGCACGGAATTTACTACGCCAGCTATACGACAACAAGCGGATTCAGATCAACAGAGTAAGCAAAAAAATGGATGGCACACCCATCTGGGTGGAAGGCTACTATATTTGTTTCACGGACGAAAAAAACAGGATATTGGGCCATTTCGGAATTCAACAAGATGTGACCGAGCGCCAGCGCGCAGGAGCTGAATTGGCCGCAAGTGAAGAGCGCTACAGACTCCTCGCCAATAACATGCTGGACCTGGTCGCGTTGCACGATCCGGACGGGACCTATCAGTACGTAAGCCCTTCCGTAATCAAAATCCTCGGTTACACCCCCGAAGAACTTATCGGAACCAATCCCTACAGGCTCTTCCATCCGGATGACATTCGCCGAATTCAGGAACAATCTCATCGCAAGGCTATCAAAGGCGAGATCATCCGGGAAATTGAATACAGGATTCAAAAAAAAGACGGGACATACGTCTGGTTTTCAACCAACACCAAGCCAATCATTGACTCAGAAGGGAAGATTATCATGCTGCAAACACTGTCACGCGATGTTACGGAGAAGATCAAGGCGCTTAATGCCCTGGAAGAACTCAACCATCAGAAAAATAAAATGTTCTCCATCATTGCTCATGATCTCCGCGGGCCTCTGGCAAGCTGCATAGGCCTCCTGAATCTGACACGAACGCACCTTACCACCGACGAACTTCAAAAATATCTGCGCCTGGCCAGCAGGAGTGCATTCAATTTACATGAACTCATGGAAGATCTTCTGCTCTGGGCAGGTAGTCAGCTGGATAAACTGTCATTTGATCCTGCAATACTGTATGTGCAAGAGGAAGTAGAAGCGGTCTGCAGACGGTTTGCTGAAATGACCCACGCAAAGGAAATTACGGTCACTGTTCGCGTAGAGGACGAATCACTCTGTGTCTATGCTGACAGGGATATGATCCGCACGATAATCCGTAACCTGTTGTCGAATGCAATAAAATTTACCGCACCGAAAGGTTCGGTGGAAATTCACGCAAAAGCGAGCAATGGACTGGTAGAAATCTCGGTGCAGGACAATGGTGTTGGTATTAACAAAGAGGACATTGCAAAACTATTCAGTAAAACGTCAAATTTCACCACCTATGGCACGAGCGGGGAAAAGGGAACAGGCCTGGGACTCGATATCTGCCAGGATTTCGCTGAGAAACATGGCGGAAAGCTCCGGGTAGAAAGCGAAGTCGGCAAGGGAAGCAGATTTACTTTTACTCTAAAGGAGTTTTAGCTGCGCTGGAAGAAGCTTGTGAAGGAATGCGGGATCCAAACGCAGCAAGGTCCTCGGCGATTCTTTACCGGGATATTGACGTGAAATACTGTTAGGGCAAGCTTCCAGGCTTACCATCCGCCTAAACGATATCTTAAACCTAGCGTCCAGACAAAACCAT
>Ga0105107_10003264_pt1 | contig 10760 bp, 10 predicted proteins | sample PPLLaktember2015_6_FD_79335 | JGI IMG/M metagenome (GOLD analysis project Ga0105107, IMG submission 79335) | Freshwater sediment microbial communities from Prairie Pothole Lake near Jamestown, North Dakota, USA - PPLs Lake P8 Core (1) Depth... | ecosystem: Environmental > Aquatic > Freshwater >... | reverse complement strand
TGATGAAGACGTTTAGCATGTAGATGAAACTGATGAGTAAGAAGTGTCGCAGGCTCTTTGAAGTACCCTGACTTGAGATGTAGACAAATGACACAAGGATCTCGTGCGCTACCATGATCATGAACAGCACACTGAGGATCAATGCCGGCACGTATGCGGTTACCACGAGATGCAGCATCGGGTAAGGAACGCCTGAGAAAAAATAGATGATCGCACCACAGGCGGCTGCCAGCGTGAAAAAGGAAATGAAGCGAGTCTGAAAGCCTGTGGCCGGACTGAAGCTTTTAAAGTAGAAACTCACAGCGATAAAGAGCAGCAGAACGATGATGGGAATGGTGTAACCCCCGACGCCAAATACGAGGAGTACTTCCAATCTCAGCGCCAGGGTAAAGAAAATGAACAGACCCATTCCCGTGAAGTACCAGAATTTCGGAAGGATGGTGATCACCGTCAGCAGGACCATACTGCAGATAATGAATACGGTGAGAAAGATATAGGAAGACGGTGTGTTGTGATGGATATCACTTCCCTGAAGGTATTCGAGGATCACATAACTTTCGCCCGGGATATTTAACAGGAACGGACCAAGCCTGAACTGGTGGACTGTCGTTTCAACTGTCTTTTGTTCCTGGATCCTTTGCCAGTCAATGACCCCGTTGGCGCCCTGGAACCACGTGTACCATAGATATCCAATTGAAAAAATAAAGAGGCCGAAGAGAACAAGCCACAGCGTGCGGTAGCTTTTTGGCCAATCCCTCCAGAAAAATATTGATTGCATGTAAGGTTAACTAGACTTGAGGCTGCAAGCTAAGGTGTAAGCCGAAAAATAAAAAAAGTGCCCGCCTGCTATGAGCTTCGGCGGGCGCCCCGGAGTAAATCCGGCACTTTTGAGGTTAAGAGAAGTACTTCGTGACCCCGGGCGTTGCAATAGGGTAGAAGCCATTTGCGTCGGGCAACACGGGCGGAGGTGCATCCCAGGCATATTTTTGCGGCTGGATGCTGATCCCTGAATTCAAGGTTTTATCCCACTCGATGATCTGACCGGAATAGGTGGCCATGCGACCGATAATGGAAGTGAGCGTTGACCTGGCGCCGTTTTCGGCATCCGCAAATTTGTATTCACCTTTTGCGATTGCGGCGAACAGCTCGTCGTGTTCATTCTGGTATGGCTCATTTTCCTTTGCCTTATCAAACTTGAAGAGCGTTTTCCCTTTTGAGGAAATCTCTGCTGCGCCGCATTTTACAGTTCCTTTGGTTCCCACCATCATTTCGTCGACAATGGAATAAGTACCTTTGATATGACGGCACTGGCTGTTCATGATGGAACCATCGGCGTACGTGAATTCCACAAAGTGATGGTCATAGATCTCGCCGTATTCTTTTCCGTTGCGGACCTGGCGGCCACCCAGCCCCTGAGCCTTCACAGGGTAAGCGCCCTTGAACCAGTTCATGACGTCGAGGTTGTGAATATGCTGTTCGGTAATGTGGTCGCCGCAGAGCCAGTTAAAATAGTACCAGTTGCGCATCTGGTATTCCATTTCAGTCTGGCCCGCCTGGCGTGGTCTCACCCACACGCCATCACTGTTCCAGTACACCTGTCCGGAAGTGATGTCGCCGATCATCCCGTCCTGAACGCGCTTGTACAGTTCGCGATAAGAGGTCTGGTAATGGCGCTGCAACCCGACGATTACATTCAGTTTTTTCTTTTTGGCGATTTCCGCAACTTCCAACACTTTCTTTACTCCGGCGGGATCTGTTGCCACGGGTTTTTCCATAAACACATGCTTGCCCTGACTGATGGCTTCTTCGAAATGGATCGGCCTGAAACCGGGAGGGGTGGCGATGATGACTACGTCCGCAAGGGGAATTACTTTCTTGTAAGCATCAAAACCGACGAATTTTGTCTCCTCCGTTACTGCCACCCTCTCTTTCACATCTCCTTCATCACCGTCCATGAGGGCTTTATAGGAATTGTCCAGCCGGTCGCGGAATGCATCCGCCATGGCCACAAGTTTGACATTTTGTTTGGTTGACAAGGCCTGCATTGCTGCTCCGGTTCCTCGTCCACCGCATCCGATAACCGCTACTTTGATCGTGTCATCAACGGACTGGAAATACCCGGCATTAGACATCAATGGCATAGCCACTATTCCTCCGGCGAGCATCGTACTTTGCTTTACAAAGTCTCTTCTGGATCGGTGTAATTTTTCATTTTCCATAAGGGATAATTTATGAGATGCAATTTTTATTTAAGATAACTTTCAAAAAACTTTTCAATTTCTGCTTTCGTCGGTGCTTTCCCGGGTCTTACAAGGCGAAAACCAACGAACATGCCGTCGGTAAGCCACCATTTGCTTTTCGGGATCTGCGGGTCGCGTTTGTTCCAGGAAGCACTTGAGGCAATTCTGTTGGCACACCGGAGTTCCTCCGCATTGTCAAGATACGAACCTCCGCGGACAACCTTAGGATATTTTGAACCAGGTGCTACAAGGGGATCCTTTGCATCGGACGGTAACTTTGCGTACGCATCCGTCTGATACTGGTCTAATGTCCACTCGCTTAAGTTACCCAACATATCGTACAATCCCCAACCATTTGGCTTTAATGATGCTGTTTTATGGAATTTCCCTTCGCTGTTCCCCTTGAAATAGCCATATGCTTCAAGCGACCTGGCGTCATTACCGAAAGGGGTGGCGGTCTGTGTGCCCGCGCGACAGGCATATTCCCACTCCGCTTCCGTCGGCAGGCGGTAAAACACACCGGTTTTATCGTAAAGCCATTTGCAGTACATCAGTGCCGCCTGCTGGCTCATGCTGTTTGTCGGATGGCGGTCATCGCGTCCCATACCCCACGTTAGATCAATATACTGCGCCGTGGGACGGGAAACCGCATCCACAGAAATGTCTTTTGTCTGGGGTACCTCCATGTTCTTAAAGAAAGTATCCCATTCACCAAAGCTCACCTCCTTTTCACCCATCCAGAAACCACTGACCTGTACTTTCTTCTGTGGCGCCTCATCCTCATCGCGCCCGTCTTCGTTCGCGGGGCTGCCAATGGTAAAACTCCCACTGCGGATGGGCACCATTTTGAATTTTAACCCTGTTCCAGGAATACTTTGTTCATAGTCCTTAAGCTGCTGGCTAAAACACAAAACATGTGGAAGAAGGAAGGCGACGATCAGTAGATTTTTCAATGCGAATAAAATTGAGTCGGCCAAATTAGAAAATTTAACCAGCCACCGCAACCATTATGCCAGTAAATACCGGAAATAGGTCGGCCTTAGAACGGCAAATGGACAAGCGGCAATAAAAGTGATTCTGCGGTTGGAGAAAGGCCCGTTGTGGCATTACCTTTTAACAGTGAACTGGAGTTGACGGGAAACCACCAATATTGTTTAAGCACGGGCAACGACTGACAATCACAATGAAGATTCTTTTTATAATCAATCCGAAAGCCGGAGGAACAAATCACGACAAAACCATCCAGGCGTTGAAAGGTCTGGTGAAATCCAACAGATATGACGGAAAATTTTATTTGACCACCGGCGACAGGGATGAGAGAAATATTGTTCATCAGATTGAAAAGTTCAAACCCGACAGAGTTGTTGCGGCAGGGGGTGATGGCACCATTCAACTGGTGGCGAAAGTCCTTCTTCCCTTTGAACAGACAATGGGCATTCTTCCCCTGGGATCCGCCAACGGGCTTGCAACAGCACTGGGAATTCCCAAAGATCCTATTGAAGCCGCTGAAAAAATTTTCAGGTCCACTAAAGTGCGCCCGATGGATATGCTGAAGTTCAATGATAAACATTTATGTATACACCTCAGTGACATCGGCGCCAATGCGCTCATCGTAAAAAAGTATGAGGAGGCCGGAGAACGCGGATTGCTGGGCTACGCGAAGCATCTGCTCGCTGCCATACAGGAAACACCGCTGTACCACATCACCGTCCGGACACCGGAAAAAACATTTTACAAGGAAGGTTTTCTCATGGCTTTTGCCAATGCTCACAAATATGGGACCGGGGTCCAGATCTCCGAAGGATCTGTTTCAGATGGCATGTTCGAAATCTGCAATGTGGAAAAAGTGACCATGGATGAAGCGATCAAGGCCGGACTTACCATCTTGAATGTATTTGTGGACAAAGACATGTTTTCGGATGTGATCAGCTGCAGGGAAGCGGAAATTGTGGTGGATCAGAAAGCTCATTTTCAGATCGATGGAGAATACATGGGCATGACAGATCATTTGAAAATTGAAATCGTGCCCGGCGCCCTGAAATTATTGATGTAGTGTGGCCTTGAAGCTTCCCATATTGCTCAGCTTTTACGCGCTTTCGAACGGAAGCACTACGCTCGCCTTCGGCCAGGTTACCTACACGAGAATTGATGACCTGAGCTTCAGCGAATACAGCCGAAGGAAAACCTTCCGTACTTTACTGAAATTATACCGAACACGCCCGTATGTGAACGAAAGCATTGTGCTGGTCTTTACCAAAGGAACGGTCGAGGCTGAAACGAACAGGCACGGGGCTTTCTATGTAAAGACGGATATAGATAACGTTCAGGGGGCGCTGGTGAAAGTGCTGCTGTCATCTGGTGATGAAGTGCGTATGGTAGAAGGGTTGTACGGAAAAAACATCCACTACGTGGAAGGTGATACCATTGTAGTATCTGATATTGATGACACACTGGTCCATTCTTTCATTCATGACAAGTTACTGAAATTCCGGACCCTGATGTTTACCACGATGGAGAAACGCAAGGCCGTGACGCACATGCAGGAGCTCATGAAAAATTTTACGGAGCAGGGCGCCATCCCCATGTACTTATCCAACAGTGAGCAAAACCTCTATCCGCTGATCTACCGGTTCCTGAGGCACAACCATTTTCCGCAGGGTCCCCTGTTTCTGAAGCAGATGCGAAAACTATGGGATGTAGTGATGAACGTAAAGACCCCCCCGAAGAATATTCACAAGACCGCTACCCTTGAGGAGATCATAGGTATGTTTCCGGAAAAGAAATTTATCCTGATGGGCGATAATACCCAACATGACCTTCCTATATATCTGACGGTTGCTGAAAAATACAGTAAAAGCATCCGGTTTATCATTATCCGGAAGGTCGTTGAAAAAAAATCGGATGAGGCACTTATCAGCAAGGCGCGCGAGAAGCTGAGGGAAAGCAGGATCGGACTGTATTACGCCGATGAGTTTCCGGACGCTTTTGAGTTGTGAATCGGTTGATGGCCCACCGTGCGACTGAAATTATTGTTGACGCAGGCATAGGATTTTCCGTTGGATAGATTCCGGGGTATGTCAGGAAGCCGTCGGGCCTACTGGTATTTTCTTGGCCCCTTGACCTGCGACCGTGGACCGTCAATCGGCAGGGCTCGTCGTCTCCAGGTACTCCCCGATCAGTATCACCGTCGGATACAACACCTCTTCCTCCATCATCGCATGCTTCACGAGCGCTTCTGCCAATGCATTAACCTCGGCATGACCATCCTTCTCCGCCACCACCTTCAACTCATCCATCAGCGCCCTGATCAATTGATGTTCGGCGCTCATGTGCGCGGCCTGTGATTTGAATTTTTCAATTAACAACATGATATCCTTGGTTTCTTTTGGAAGATTTCCCAATGATAAGGAAGGCAATAATCCCAGGGGCGGCAATACGTAGTCTTCTTCTTCCAGAAAATGATTTTTCATCAGGTCATTCAGTTCTTTCGCACGGGCACCAGTACTATCCCGGAACAAAGTGATCTCATGGATCTTCTGCAAAAGATATTCATGATCGTCTTTAATGGTAGAAGGAACTTCCGGTTTACCCGGGAATTCGGTAAGGGTATAATCAGGTTCCTTAGGACGGCAATGCGTCAGCAGGACCGCAAACGAAAGCCAGCAGAGATATTTCATGTGTCTGTAGAATTCAACTTTTCTTCCCGGAGGAAATATACGTTTCTTCTCAAAATATCGTCCTTTCCAGGTATCGGCGTGAGTTCTAAGGAAAGCCGGATCGTTTCTGATTAAAAATCAAAATTGGGGTTCTGCCACACCATGGGTATGTCCGCTTCGTAATTTCCCTCTGCCGTTTTGATTCTCATCTCGAATCGGCCTTCAATGAGGAAGCCCAGTGACTGATAAAATGCGATTACCCGGCGATTACTTTCCCGCACGATCAGCTCAACACGGCAAATGTCGGGACGTTTCAGCCCCACTTCTTCCAGAAAAATAGTGAAGATAGTGCGACCGATCTTTTTGCCCTGAAAGTCAGGATGGACCACCACTGTGAGATCGGAAAGGACGTGTTTAAATGCCGCGGGTCCCGGATTGCAGGCGTGCACTTCCGCGATGAGTTCTTCGGGAAATTCCGGATGTTCCGCTACGAGGATCAGACCGGATTCAATGCTCTTTCTGAGGAAGTTCTCAACGTACTGCTCCGTGATCTCTTCCTCCACACGCGCAATCCCGCCTGGCTGGCGGGCAACCTGCTTGTATAATTGCATGATCTTTAGCAGATCTTCTATTGATGCGTTGCGGATGTGCATGACGTTTCGCTGTAAGGGTCACAAAGGTAATCGGCAGATGTGGCACGAACAACTAACTTCCCTGTATTAAAAATCTGATCTGATTCTCTGTGACGGAAGTTGGTGTAAGTTTCAATGCGGCATTTCGGAGGACGATCAGGAATCTGTTTTCAAGTTGGGCAACCTTGCCGATACTCCATGATTTGTTGACGATCGTGGTAGTACGGGCGATACGTTTTTGTTCGAATTGAAGGAAAGCCTCCGACGGTGAGCGGTGCTCTTCCATGCACCGCGCCAGCACAGCGGCGTCTTCAATGGCCATACAGGCGCCCTGTCCCATGTTCGGTGTAGTGGCGTGGGCTGCGTCTCCCATTAAAAGGATATTTCCAAACGCAAATTTCTTCAGGGGGCGGAGATCGATGATGTCATTCCAGATGATCCTTTCCGGCGGTGTGCTCTCAAGTATCTGGGGAACGGGTTTATGGAAATGGCCGAAATGCCGAAGGAGGTCGGCATTTTTGTAAGCCTGCATACGGGGATCATTCGCTTTTGCATTCAGACATGCAAACCAGTAAATGCGGTTTTTGCTCAAGGGAACAATTCCAAATCTGCTGCCGGCTCCCCATGTTTCGGAAGTTTCATCCGGGTCTGTTTCCGGCGGCAGCCGGTCGATCACTCCGCGCCAGCATGTGTAGCCGGCGTAACGGGGTGTCGCTTCCGGAATCAGTTTCTTTCTTACAACGGAGTGGATACCGTCACAGGCAATGACGTGGTCGGCAAGCGTATACCTTCCATCGGAAAATTTCAGGATCGTTCCTGGTCCCTGTTGCTCCAGATCGACACACCGCCTGTTCAACTGAAGCGTCCCCGGATGAAGCTGATCAAGCAAGACTTCGTGCAGGTCGGCGCGATGGATAGTGAAATTATTAATGACCCCGAATCGGGCCATGATCTTTTCCGAATCTGTTTCGGTGAGTGTATTGCCCTGCTGATCTTTAATCCGGAGTGCCTTAAGGACTTTACCCGCCTTCAACACCGCCTCTCCAATGCCGATGTCCATAAATGCCTTTACGGCATTGGCCGCCAGGCCCAGGCCCGCGCCGAGAGGCTGTATTTTAGGCGCAGCCTCATAAACGGTTACGTTAAATCCCTTGCGCTGAAGGGCAATGGCAAGTGACAGGCCCCCGATCCCCCCGCCCAGAATGGCGAGATTATCGTGGTTCATTAGACCTCGAAACGGGATTCTTCATCCTGTATCTTTTTTTACTGATTTTCTCTTCCTGGTTAAAGAGGTAGAAGTTCAGCTGCGCTACCTGAAATGCGCGGATATAGCTGTTGGAATTTAAGCTGGAAATAAGCTTGATATGATTTTCCATAACCGGGATTTACTAACAGACCCCTGAATCCCCTCAGGGGACTTGTTGGCCCAAATATGAACAGTGAATTTAAAGGTAATTGGTGTTTTTTACCAATTCCCGCTACAAGCCTTTTATACGTATCCCTCCGGCTTCGGGTTCGGTAGCAGGGAGGAAATTAGGGGTAATTTCTTACTTCAGTAGCAATTCGCCTGGTGGGGGCAAAAAAAGAAGGGGACAGGCAGCCTGTCCCCCCTTTTCAAATATTCGGCTGAGGTGTGGTCCTCAGGTAAGGCTTAATGCGTTTATGGCCTTTTGGGAATTTGGCAGGGATTTCCTCGTCTTTGATGGCTGCCGTAATGATCACATCCTCCCCCTGCTTCCAGTCCGCCGGAGTAGCCACGCTGTGGTTTGCTGTGAGTTGGAGGCTGTCAACCACGCGGAGGATCTCATTGAAGTTCCTGCCCGTGGAGGCCGGATAAGTCAGCATGAGTTTCACTTTCTTGTCAGGCCCGATAATAAAGACAGAGCGGACCGTAAATTTATCCACTTTCGGATGGACCATGCCATAGAGGTTAGCCACGTTAAATTCCGGGTCAGCGATCAGCGGGTACGACACGTTGCAGTTCTGCGTCTCGTTAATATCATGGATCCATTTGTTGTGGGATTCCAGCGGGTCTGCGCTGATTGCCAGAACTTTTACGTTGCGTTTTCTGAACTCAGGCTCCAGTTTTGCCATGGAGCCCAACTCCGTGGTGCAAACGGGTGTAAAATCCGCAGGATGTGAAAACAGTATACCCCAGCTATTTCCAAGCCATTCGTGAAACCGGATGGTTCCTGCTGTGGTTTCGGCGGTAAAATCGGGAGCGACGTCCCCTAATCGAATTGACATAACGATTTTTTTTAAGGTGAAACAAAGGTTTGTTTTCCAAATTATGCCCGGTGACGTGACACGCCATTTCTACGAATTCCGTTTCCGGGCCTTCAATTTAGCCTCTTTTCTGATGAGATCCTCTACGGTATCGGCTTTCAGCATTTCAACAGTAGCATTCCTGATCTGAAGAAACGCATCCCTGACGCTGCAAGTTTCCTCATCCTCACATTCCGCACAGGATTCATAAAATTTGTAAGTGGCGCAGGGTACGGCGGCAATAGCACCGTCAAACAACCGCACTACTTCCGCGAGGTTTACTTCCGTTGGTTCGCGCCTCAGGAAATATCCCCCGCCTTTACCCTGTTTGCTGCCGAGAACCCCGGCTTTCTTCAGATCGAGCAGAATGGCCTCGAGAAATTTTTTCGGAATCCTGCAGGCTACAGAAATATCTTTTATGAGGAATTTCTGATGCGGTTCTTTTCCCATGTATACAAGGGCGTGAATGGCATACTTGCATTTCTTCGAGATCATACCGATGTGACAATTTATATGATTGTCTTTACATTATTGCCATTTGCGTTCACAATCCCCTGAATTTTCCGTTTTCTGATTTCAGAAGTTCTCTATATTTATGGCTCCAAAGAACTTTACGCGGAAATGGCTTGTACCATTTCAAGTTGTTCCCGTACTGGTAATGCCTCATTTGCCGAGGTAGCTCAGGGGTAGAGCAGCTGATTCGTAATCAGCAGGTCGTGGGTTCAATTCCCATCCTCGGCTCAAGGAAATTCGCGAACGCCGTAATTTCCGTCCCTCCTCCCGGATCAGTAAAAATCTCCGGGACTAAAAAATTGGATGCTTTTGTCCATATTTCGACTAATGAGTATAGTGAACATTTTACTGGTCGGAGCCGGCGGATGTCTCGGCAGCATGGTCAGATACCTGACGGTCGTCTCTATCGACAAAAAATTGAATTCAGTTTTTCCCTTTGGAACGTTTACTGTTAATCTTCTGGGTTCTTTTATTCTCGGGGTTGTAATGGCAATGATCCTGAAAAAAACAGGAACCCATCACGAGGAATGGAGACTCTTTATCGGAACGGGATTTTGCGGAGGTTTTACTACCTTTTCAGCTTTTGCCGCCGAGAATATGAATTTATTCGAACAGAAATTCCCTGGAACGGCGCTGCTTTATATTGCTTTCAGCCTGATCGGCGGGCTATTGGCTGTGTGGACGGGATTTGCCCTGACGAGGAACATCCTTTAAGCACTGTTTTTACCAGTAGTGTAATCCCTGATTTTGGAGGAAGATTTCGTGGATTCGCATACTATTAAAATGTTAACTTTCCGCCCCGCGAAGAATTGTTGAACGGGGTGTCGAGATTCGCCTGCAAATCGTTTCAAACCTTCGCCCGTATAAACCGAAAGACATTCACCATGATGTTTGCGTATGAATTTGACCCGCTGAACGCTTTTCTTAAAAACGTACTTCAGAAAAACCTTTCAGGAGAGGCCTGGACATGGCTTAAGCAGGAAGGGGAATTCGTTCGCGCAAAAGGTGAGATCTCTAAATTCAATATTGCTTTTGTGGCCATGCCGCGCAAAACAGGGAAGAGTCCCGTTACGCTGTCGAAGCAGGAAGAAGCGGAGTTGAAGAATCTGCGGAAGGACCTCAGTATCTCTGGATGGACTATTGACCGACTCTCCAGGGTCTGGCTGTTGATGCAGTTAGATCCCGCAGACAAGGAAAGATACACTGCCGTGATCGAAAATCTTTATCTGAATGCTGAAATGGGTGAACTCGTTGCCCTGTACTCGTCGCTGCCTTTGCTGGCTTATCCCGACTCGTGGAGGAAACGTTGTGCCGAAGGTATTCGCAGCAACATCGGCCAGGTACTGGAGGCGATCATTTGCAACAACCCTTATCCTTCCGAATACCTTGATGAGGCCGCCTGGAATCAACTGGTCCTAAAAGGCATCTTTACGGATAAACCTGTGCTTGAGATC
>Ga0105107_10003260_pt1 | contig 10764 bp, 14 predicted proteins | sample PPLLaktember2015_6_FD_79335 | JGI IMG/M metagenome (GOLD analysis project Ga0105107, IMG submission 79335) | Freshwater sediment microbial communities from Prairie Pothole Lake near Jamestown, North Dakota, USA - PPLs Lake P8 Core (1) Depth... | ecosystem: Environmental > Aquatic > Freshwater >... | reverse complement strand
ACCGGCAAGTTCACGGCTGACTCAACGTTTCCCGAGGACGACTTCCGCCACAGCTTCGATCTGCGGCGGGAACGGCCGGCGAAGCTGCTCGGACAGGCTCGACAGGTTGAGGAGGCATTCTCCGCTGACCAACGCACGCTGGCCCAGATCGCCCTGGGATGGCTCTGGGCGATCAGTGACCGGACCATCCCCATCCCTGGCTTCAAGACCGTTGCACAGGTGAGGGAGAACGTGGGATCCAAGGATCTGGGGCCGCTGTCCGCGGAGGAAGTGAATCGGGTGGAAGAGATCTTCGGCCGCAAACCGCTGGCCGGGTAGCCTTTCGCACGGAGCCGAGAGCGCTTCGCTGGAGCGGCAGAGTACTGCAGAGACTGTCGATCCGGATGAGCACCCGGATCCCGGTCAGGGCACTCTGGGCCAGCGGCCTTCAGCGTGGGGCGGGGGCCCTGGCATCCGAAAACCCTGCCGTTCGCGGCCATGCCGCAGGTGCATTGGAGAAAGTGGCCCGCGTGCGCCCGGCCGCCCTGGAGGCGTTCGACGCACCTTGACCGAAGGGGGGTGGCGCCGGTGGGCCGCCAAGGTCTCGTAGGTGGTGCGGCCTGACGTTATGCGAAGAGCCCGTGGCCCGATCCCCCGTCTGACCGTCCACTCCTTTCTGGAAGGGGCGCCTCGATCCGCGGCTCACCCCGGCGACGGATCTTGCCGGCATTGAGAACCAGCCGCACAATCGTCGGGTGGCGCCGCCTCGCAAGCCCGGGGCACGCGCCTCGAGGCCGATATGCGACTGCAGCTGGGTGAAGTGGCACGCGACGAGAAGCCCTCCCCGCCGCCCGACGGTTGGCAGGTCGTTCAGTCTCCCGCTCTCAAAGCCGGGTACTGGCTTGCCTTGCTTGCCGGTGTTGGGCTTCTGCTCGGCCTGTGCGTGGGGGTCAGCGCGTGGGCCTGGGCGGTAGGGGACAGGGGCGGCACGGCTACCGCGGGTGAGAGCGACCATCCCTGGCTCGCCGTCACCATCGTCCTGTTGCTTTTCGTCCCTCTGCACGAGTTTCTGCACCTGCTGGGACAGCCCGCATGGGGGAGTACCGAGCGCAGCGTCGTGGCCGTTTGGCCGGCCAAGCTCCGCTTCGGCGTGTACTATGAAGGATGCATGTCGCGGCGCCGATGGCTGGGCATGCGCCTTGCGCCGCTGGTCGTGCTCTCGATCCTGCCGGCCTGCGTGCTGGCGCTTCTGAAACTGCAGGCACAGTTCGTCGATCTGGAAATCGGATTGCAGGTCATGATGACCGTGAACGCGCTGGGGTCGGGCGGAGACATCGTCGCCGCCCTGATCGTCGCTTCTCAAGTACCGCCCGACGCCCGGCTCTGTTTCCAGGCTGGGAAGGCGTATTGGTGTGCATGAACCGAGGCGGCCGCCGGCGCCGCTGAATGGGGGCGCCCGGCGGGGCAGGGTGGTGAAGCACGGGCCTCGGCCCGTGAGCGGCCCGGCTCGCATCCGAGCGCAAGCTCAATCCATCCCTGCGAGCGGACACCCATGCGAGTCCTGAGCACCCGACGTCTAGGCCTGATCCCGCTGAGCACGCAGCAGCTGCGGCTCTTCCTCGAGAATCCGGAGCAGTTGGAAGCGGATCTCGGCCTTCCGGTGTCCCGAGCGATCGTCACGGACAGGCTTCAGCGCGCCATCAAGATGAAGCTGGTGAAGATGACGGGCGTCGAAGAGGACCGGATATTCTGGTACACGTATTGGCTGCTGGTGATTCGGGGCATCCCCTTCGGCGCCGGCCTGGCGGGCTTCAAAGGGTTTCCCGACGAACACGGAGAGGTCGAGATCGGATACGGCATCGATCCACTCCATCAGAATCAGGGCTACATGACCGAAGCGGTGGAGGAGCTGATCGGTTGGGCGTTGGAAGAGGAACGCTGCCAGTCGATCGTGGCGCGAGATGTCGACAAGGCGAATACCGCTTCGCAGCGCGTCCTGACCAGGCTTGGCATGACCGTCTACGAGGAGACGGCATCGGGCTTGTCCTATAGGATCGTGCGAACGTGAGCGGCTCGCCGCGGGCATCTGCTCTGGGCAGCCCGGACCAGGACTGCCGGCCATTGACTCGCCCGGCGGCGCTAGGTCAACGATGAGTCCACCTCCTGGGGCCGCCTCCCACCGATCGTTCCGCTCCCGCGGCTTCGAGGGCGAAAGCGACCTGGTCGAGATGCAGCGATTGCTGATGCAGGCGCGTTCCCTCACTGACGACTGGCGCTACGCACACGTCGGAGAGCTGCTGTTCTCCTACTTCATGGTGGTCTGCCATCTCGATCCGCGCGAGCACGTCCGGCTGTGGCACGACTCGGCCGGCGGCCTGATCGGCTATGCCATCCTCGGCGAGGATCCGTCGCTCGATTGGCAGGTGGCGCTGGAGCACGAGTGGACCGGTATCGAGGCCGAGGCGATGGCATGGGCAGGAAACCGATTGTGCGGGCTGCGGGCTCAAGACGCAGAGGCGTGGGGCGGCAGCCTGGTCTCCGGCTCCCGGCAGGACAACCCCGGCCGCATCGCATTTCTCGAGCGGCACGGATTCCGCTTCCGCGGGGACTTCGCCGAAGTCAACATGCTGCGATCCCTGGCGGAGCCGATCTCTGAGGCGGCCGTGCCCGACGGCTTTCACGTTCGGGCGGTCGACGACGTGATCGACCCCATACGCAGAGCTGCCGCGCAACGAGAGGTCTGGTTGCCATGGTCGGTTGGCAACGTCAGCGGCGACGACTACCGCGTCTTCATGCACATGCCCGGGTACCATCCCGAACTGGACGTAGTGGCACTTGCGCCCGACGGCCTCGTCGCGGCCTATGTGAACGGCTGGATCGACCCGGTCAACCGCGTGGGTGATTTCGGTCCCGTGGGGGCACTCCCCGCGTATCGGCGCCGTGGACTGACCCGGGCGGTATTGGTGGAGTGTCTCCGCCGCATGCGCGCACTTGGCATGGACCGCGTATGTGTCTCCACCACCCTTTCGAACACGCCGGCTTGGCGGCTGTACGAGTCCATCGGCTTCAAAGTGGTCAACCGCTATCTCGACTACGTGCAAACCGAAGTCCCAGATCAGCCGGGGGCGGTTTGACAGACCCGTGGTCGTGGAGCTTCCCTGCTGGACCGATCCAAGGACGCGGAGTCAGCGGGCACGCCGGCGGAATTGGCCCTATCATGGGGGGCGATCGGAGCGCCTCCCGCCGTTGGGCGGCCGGGCGCAATTCGCAGCGCAGGCGCCCAAGGGCAACTGAGTCGCATGGGGGCTGAGATGGCGCTTGACGTGACAACTATCGGGCTGCCGCTGCCCCTGGGAATGGGTTGGGTGAACTGCTTCCTCATCCGGGCCGGTGGCAGTTACGTCCTGATCGACACCGGAGGCGCCAATGCCCGGAGACGTCTGAGCAGCGAGCTTGAGGCGGCCGGCTGCTCACCGGGCGGCCTGAGGCTGGTGATTCTCACCCACGGGGATTTCGACCATATCGGGAACGCGGCGTATCTCCGTTCGCTGTTCCGTACTAGAGTCGCCATCCACCGTTTCGATGCCGCCATGGCTGAGCGCGGGGACATGTTCGCCAGCAGGAAGAGACCGAACGCGATCATCCGGGGACTCATGCCGATTCTGTCCGGATACGGCAGGGCCGAGCGCTTCACGGCCGACATCCTGCTCGAGGACGAGCAGGACCTCTCGGAGCACGGGCTGGAGGCGCGAGTGATCTCACTGCCCGGCCATTCCGGGGGATCCATCGGCGTCTTGACCGCCGGCGGCGAGCTGTTCTGTGGCGACCTGTTCGAGAATACGAAAGCGCCGGGGGTCGGCTCCCTGATGGACGATCCGGAGGCGGCCCGGGCCAGCGTCGCCAGCCTCGCCGCGCGGCGGATCAGGATGATCTACCCAGGGCACGGTCAGCCCTTTGCATGGGATGCGCTCGTCTCAGCCGGGATCTAAGGGGCAGGCCCGCCCCATGGAGGAAGAGAAATTCATGGACTCGCGATTGGTGCTGCGATACTCAATACGTGAGGCTCTCGGACTCGTTGGCATGGCCGTGGCTCTCTTCTGGTCGGCCGGGAAGGTCCTTTGGTGGCCGGCCTGGGGAGCGCTCGCCGTCATGGCGGCCTGGACCGCCGCGACAGCCGTCATCATCTATCGCTACAACCCGCAGTTGCTGCGGGAACGCCTGGGGCCCCGCCAGGGAGCCAGGGGTTGGGATGCAGCCATCGTCAGTTCACTCGGACTGGTCACACTGGCGCGCTACATCGTCGCCGGCCTCGATGAGCGCTATGGATGGTCGGGGGATTTCCCGTCAGCAGCACAGATCGCAGCGCTGCTCGTTTGCGCCCTCGGGTATGCCGTGTTCACCTGGGCCACATACTCCAACGCGTACTTCTCGCAGATCGTGCGAATTCAGTCTGAGCGCGGCCACGCCGTCGTGAGCGGCGGACCGTATCGCTGGGTGCGTCATCCTGCCTACGCCGGCGCGATCCTGTATGAACTGGCCGTCTCGATCCTGCTGGCGTCGTGGTGGTCCCTGGCGATCAGCGCGTTGAGTGCGGGACTGCTGGTCCTGCGGACTGCCCTGGAGGACCGCTTCCTCATGCGCGAGCTGGACGCGTATAGCGAGTACGCCGGACGTGTGCGCTACCGCCTCCTGCCGGGAGTCTGGTAAGGGGGACTGCGCCCGGCCTGTCGAGGCTGCGGGTCCGTCGTTGACGACTCGATTGGGAGAGGCTGCGATGACGAAGACGCTCGTGATCTACGACTCGGCCTACGGTAACACGGAGAAGATCGCCCAGGCGATCGCCGGCGCGATCGGCGGCGAGGGCAAGGCGGCGCTGCGGCGTGCCGGGGATGTCACCCCGGACAACCTGGCGGGGGTCAGTCTGCTGGTCGTCGGATCGCCGACCCAGGGCTTTCGGCCGCTGAAGCCTGTGGCCGACCTGCTCAAGATGATGCGCGCGAAGGGGCTGAGGGGCGTGAAGGCCGCGGCCTTCGATACCCGCTTGGAAGTTGCCAGGCTCGACTCGGCCCCCTTGCGTCTCCTGGTCAAGACCGGGGGGTATGCCGCGCCCCGGATCGGCTCGGGCCTGGCGAAGGCCGGCGCGATGCTTGTCCTTCCGCCGGAAGGCTTCCTTGTGGAAGACACGGAGGGACCGCTCAAGGCAGGGGAGCTTGAACGGGCAGCTGCCTGGGCCAAGTCCGTTCTCGAGGCGGCTCGCCTCGCGGCGTGAACCCGCTGGTCCGATGGTCTGTTTAGCGCCGCCGACCGTCGCACGCAGGCCAGCGGCGACGAGAAAGGGTCCTGCGATGAGAATGGCTACGTCCATAGTGTTCGTCACGGCTTTGTTGGTTGGGCTGGGCTTGAGTGGATGCGCGGTCATTTCGCCACCGGCGGAGGGCGGCTTGCAGCTGGAGGAGCACCCACTCAACGGTCCGCCCAATGCTGAATCGGGCGTATTCGAGCCGCTCCATGGCACTCAGGAGGACATCCTGGCCGTGCACGCGAGCGACCGGGCCGAGAGGTTCTCGAGCGAAGTCATCCTGGTCCAAGGCGAGCCGGGCATCTGGTCCTTGGGTGAACGTCAGGACTTGCTGGCGGTCATCGAGACAGCGGCGCAGGGCGAGCCGCGGCAGACCGCCAGACTGATGCGCGGCGACACGCTGCTCTTCGAGGTGGATGCGGGGTTGCCTTCCCCGGCACTACCCTTACAGGGTCTCTGGACATATGGTGACCACTGGGCGCTTGAGGTACTCTTCTCCGACCCGGACAACTTGGTGGGCCGGCTCTATATCGATGGAGAACTGGTGAACGAGCAGGAGGGGTACGAGGAGGCCTTCGGGTTTCAGTTGCTTGCCGGCCGGCCCTTCTTCTTCTACCAACGGGAAGGCAGTGTAGGCTACTCCTTCGACGGCCGGGAGACGGACCTTGGATACGATGAGATCCTACACTACCGCTGTTGCAGTGAGAGCTCGCTGAACCCGCTGCAAGCGGAAAACATGGTGGCCTTCTTCGCGCTGCGTGACCAGGTCTGGCACTATGTGGAGCTGGGCGACTTCTGAGTGCGGGCAATTCTGCGCAAGTCCATTCGCTCTGTGGATGTGATCCGGGAAGTGTGGATGCCGGAGGCGTCAGACTCATCGCGCTTGGGAGCCGTTGTGCCGTGCGCCTCGAAGGGAAGGAGCGAGGGGGCATGGAGTACGACAAAGACAAGGTTGACGAAACGGTCCTGGCGCTCCTGTACCTCACCAGCTCCCAGGACCAATACGGCACCAGGGCCTGGAAAGGCCTGGATTGGGAGGCGATGGACAGGTTGTACGAGAAGGGCTATATCAGCGATCCGAAGGGGAAGGGGCCAACCCTGACGCTGACCGAGACGGGCGCAAGGCTTTCGAAAGAGCTGTTCATCAAGCACTTCGGAATGGAGGAGTGAGGCCGCGTGCGCCAACGCTTGCCTCGGCCTGATTCAGGGGAGGCCTGGCCCCCGGTGTCCCAGCCTGCGGCGTACGAGAAGGCGCTGGCCATTCTCGTTCCTGAAGCGGAGGCCCTGGTCGGGCGGTTCCGCGACCAATACGATCCCTCCGCCGGCGCGGGTGTGCCCGCCCACATCACGGTCAACTACCCGTTCCTGCCTGGCAGGCCAGTCTCGGACCAGGACCTGCGGGCTCTGGAAGAGATCTTCGCGCAGGTGCCTTGCTTTGACCTCAGCCTGTCGGGCGTTCGCACGTTCCCAGACATGATCTTCCTCAACCCGGAGCCGGCCTCGCTCCTGGTCGGCCTCATCGCCTCCGTCGCCCGCCGCTTTCCCGAGTCACCGCCCTACGGAGGCGCCTTCGCCGAGATCGTCCCTCACCTCACGGTCGCTCAGGTCAAGGACCCGGCGCTGCTCGACAGCCTCGCGGCGCAGTTCCGCGAAGCGGCCGCCTCCCGGCTGCCGATCAAGGCAACCGTCTCGGAGGTACTGCTGATGGACAACCGCAGCGGCCGATGGGAGAGAAGGGTCAGCTTCCGCCTCTCAGGCTGAGCCCATCGGGCCACGGCCTGACGCTTCGCTGGATCGCGGGGCAAGTGGCTTTCGCCGCGTTCCGCCCTATCATTGTGCCGGGCTCGAGGAAATGATCTCTGAGACGGTCGCCCGAGCGGCCTACGGACCTGCACGGGGCCGGCCGGTGTGCTTGACTGCCGCAGATTGGTGACAGTTCTCGGAATGATCGAGCAGAGGGTTATCAGGCCATGAGCGACCACGAAAGCAGCCGATACGGGGAGCAGATCGCCGAGATCTACGACGAGCTGTACTCGGGGTTCGATCCCGCCTGCATCGACCTGCTGGCTGAACTGGCCGGTCCCGGCCCGGCTCTTGAATTGGGCATCGGCACGGGCCGGATCGCGCTGCCCCTGCACGCGCGCGGTGTCGACGTGCAGGGCATCGACGCTTCACCGGCCATGGTGGCCAGGCTGGCGGCCAAGCCGGGCGGCGGCGAGATCGACGTGCTGATGAGTTCATTCGCACGCTTCTCGACTGATCGCCGTTACCGGCTCGTGTACATCGTCTTCAACACCTTCTTCGGCCTGCCCGACCAGGACGAACAGGTACGCTGCTTCGAATGCGTCGCCGAGCACCTCACGGCGGACGGCTGCTTCCTCATCGAGGCATTTGTCCCTGATCTCGGCCGTTTCACCGACCTGCAGGCCGTCCGGCTGATCGACCTCTCCGCCGAGACAATCCGCGTCGACGTGGCCAAGCTCGATCCGGTGGCGCAATGGATCGAGAGCCGCCATCTCTTGCTGGGCCCGGCCGGCATGCGCAGCTATCCTGTGAAGCTGCGCTACGCGTGGCCCTCCGAACTTGACCTGATGGCCAGGCTTGCTCACCTGCGCCTGCGTGCGCGTTGGAGCTCCTGGACGAAGGATCCATTCGACGAGGCAAGCACGAAGCACATCTCGGTCTACGAGCGCGACTGACCGGCAGCAAGCGCAGAGCGTGGCGCCCGGAGCCAGGCCGGCGAGGGCGCGCACAGGTTGTCAGGTAGGGAGGCTCACATGCGATCAATCGCCAGGCTCGCCAATTCCCACAATGTCAACATTGTCAGCTTGACGACCGGGGATCGCTCCACAACGATCCCGATTCCGCCGAAGCCGTCGGGCTTCGGGTCGAGCGCCTCCGGCGGCGAGCTACTTGTGCTGGCCCTGGCCACCTGCTACTGCAATGACATCTACCGGGAGGCGGCCCGGCTCGGTATCGAGGTGACCGGCGTTGAGGTGGAATGCGGGGCCGACTTCCCGGCCGAAGGCCAGCCGGCGAGCGGCATTTCGTATTCGGCCAGGATCACGGCCAAGGCGTCTGAGACGCAAATACGGGAACTCGCACGGATGACGGACCAGCGAGCCGAGATCCACGCGACTGTGCGTGCGGCGATTCCGGTCAGCCTTGCCGAGGTCGAAGCGATCCCGGCCTGAGGCGGCAGGCCTACACGGAGAAACGATGGATGCCCTGCGAATTCTCCTGGTTGCTCCGCTCGTCATCCTTGCGGCCGCGCTTTTGGTCACAAGCGCGTGGGTTCTTGTCCGCCAGAGGCCCTTGCTGCTGCGCAGCAGTCTCGTCGTCGGCTTGATCGCCGTTTCCATGGCCCCGCTGGCGCTGGCGATGCTGCTCGCGGCGGTCTCCGACCCGGAGCCGGCGACCCTGTGCTCAAGCTTCATCACGGGCTCCCTGCTCGCGTTGATGATCGTCGCCTTCGGGCGTGCCACTCGCGGCTACACGGTCATTGCGGTTACGGAGGACTCATTTCGGGCGGCGGTCCGGGCGGCGCTGGTAGCCCTGTCGATCCCGTATGAGGAGACCGTTCTGGGTTTCGTCCTTGGCACATCGCACAATACCTTGCGGGCCAGGATCGAGCCGCGCATCGGAACCGCACAGCTCAACCTGAAGTCGCCCGATACCTCGCAGATCCTCCCGCAGATCGCCGGGCATATCCGGGACCGCCTCGGCGCTGACAGGCTGAGCATGTCGCTGGGATCGGCGCTGATCTACGGCGCGCTCGGGCTCCTGATCCTGGCGGCCGCCTTCTACCAGGCCAGCCGGTTCTAGCTGCGCCTCAGGCTTATCGCCAGGACGAATCTGGTCGGGAGGATCGCTGGCCGGGAGGGCGCGCCGATCGATGATTACACCGTTGCAGCCAAGGGAATTCTTCACCGGACTATGGCGCGGACAGGGCGAGCTATGCATGCGCGGCATCCTGCGTTGGTTGGTGCGCAACCAGCAGGTCCGATATCAGGGCCGCACGACCTGGCTTTCGGAGAAGGTGTGGATCGCGGCGGAGGAATTCCACCTGTCCGGGGCGGGCGCCGTTACTCGCACGACGTTCCTCCAGTGGGTCGCTCCGTTGCGTCTGCATATGACCTGCGACGACGTCCCAGGCGGCGCTGACATCCTCCTCCACGAGCGCGGTTTTCGTTTCGCACCTTATCTCTTCCGCTCCCCGCTCGCGGGGGGTCATTTGACGGTCCGCTGCAGGGATGAGGTGCGGCTCGACGAGGATGGGGCGCTGCATGACGAGATCCGGATGTCCTACGTCGGCATCCACCTGGCGACGATGTCGATGCGCATCGAGATCGATCGCAGCTTGCACGAGCGGGCCGCAGGCGACGCTTGGGTGCCCGAGACGGTCGCCATTGATGCCTCGCACGCGCAGGCGCCTCGACGACCGCAGGCGCGGCGCGAGATTGGAGCTGGTAGGTCACCACGATCCCGCGCTGGCCCTCGAATCGGCCTGCCCAAGGTCACGGCAGATCTCTTGCCGAAGCCTGAACGATCTCGATCGACCCAAGAGGAGCTATGACGATGCATGAGGCAGTCATCCATCGCCTGTTGGAGGGCAACCGTCGCTTCGCCTCTGGGCGTCCGGCGTCGGACCGGTCGCTGGCGCGGCGCAAGCAGGTGGCTCAGGGTCAGAAGCCCGCGGCTGAGGTCTTGGCTTGCGTTGATTCGCGTGTTCCGCCGAAGCTCGTCTTCGATCAGGGCCTGGGGGACCTCTTCGTCGTGCGCAGTGCAGGCCTGGTCCTGGACAAAGCCGTGCTGGGGAGCCTCGAGTTCGGCATCGCCGAGCTGCACATCCCGCTCGTGATCGTTCTGGGACACAAGCGCTGCGGGGCGGTGAAGGCGACGATCGAAACCCTGGAAGGCCACGCCCAAGTCGAGGGCGAGATCGCCTACTTGGTCGAAGAGCTCAAGCCTGCGGTCGAGGAGGCGCAACGCGCCGGTGGCGATCCGTGGAACGCCGCCGCTCGAGCGCAGGCGCGGAACGTTGTTGATCAGTTGAGGCGTGCCCCCGTATTGGGGGCGGCGGTCCAGGCCGGGGCACTGAAGATCGTGGCCGGCTGGTACGATCTGGATTCGGGAGTGGTGGAGCTTGAAGACACATAGTGCGCAGAGCGTCGGGCGAAGGAACGCGCCGGCCGCTGGGAGCTGCGGAGATCGGATGATGGGGGCGGACCTGTGGTCCCTATACGCGCTGATGCGGCGAAGCCGCCTGTTCGAGGTGGAGGTCTCCCGGCTCTGGCAGGCGGGGCTCATCTCCGGCGAAATGCACCTTGGGACGGGCGAGGAAGCCGTCATCGCCGGCGTCGTCTCTCAATTGCGGCCGGGTGACGCCATGGCGCTGGACCATCGCGGCAGCGCCGCCTTCCTGATGCGCGGGGTCGATCCGATCTCGCTGCTGCGCGAGATGCTCGGGCGAGGGGATGGATTGT
>Ga0105107_10003259_pt1 | contig 10766 bp, 11 predicted proteins | sample PPLLaktember2015_6_FD_79335 | JGI IMG/M metagenome (GOLD analysis project Ga0105107, IMG submission 79335) | Freshwater sediment microbial communities from Prairie Pothole Lake near Jamestown, North Dakota, USA - PPLs Lake P8 Core (1) Depth... | ecosystem: Environmental > Aquatic > Freshwater >... | reverse complement strand
TACCTGTTATGTGGTTGTTCACTGATATATTTTTTTCCGAATAACTCGAAATTTTTTTCCAGATCATCGGCCTTACTTCCTTTTGTAAGCATGATCCAGGTTGTCCAAAAATCATGCGTCCAGCTCTCATCGGCATTTATTATACCAAACGTTTTGTTAATTGGATCAATTGACCATCTGCTGTGAATCAAGCATTGTGCCCTGAGTGTTGAGTTAGGCGGCAAATCCTTAAAAACACCGGTTATAATAAAGAGATGTTCTTCATTATTGACCATCCCCATAATTTCTTTACCAACCGGATTCTCGTCCGGGTAAAGCTTTTTAGAAAGATCTTGTGAAATTACGAGAGAATTCATGTTTTCAAGTAGGTGCTCCTTTGATGATCCTGCTACAATGGGAAATGTGAAAATTTCAAAGATTTCTGAATTCGCCGTCATTGCATGATCAATTTCGATAAACTCATTATTGACTTTCAATTGAAATCCACGAAAACTTCTAAGCATTGTAGCCTTTTCAACCTGGGGATATTCATCCTTGAGTGTCGATGCCAGGATATACGGAGTCCCCAGTTGGGTAATGTTAAAATCCTTGTAGAAATTAACTACTCTATATATCCTTTTAACGTTCTTGTTGAAACCATCATAACTGGACTCATTGATCACGAAAAGCAGGATGATGAATGAAACTGCCATGGCAATGGACAATCCGAATCCATTTATTATAGCAAATACTTTGTTTTTGCTATAAAACCGTAGTGCGGTTTTTAGGTTGTTATTGGGCATGATTGGAATTATGAATTATCAATAGCGTTGAAGCTAACCCTTATTGGCTATACCCCGCGTTAGCAAAAGTTTTTAGTATATGTCCGCTCTTAATTTTATTATTTCTTTTGTCAGTTATATTATAAAAATAAATGCCATGATTTAAATATGATAAATCATAAATATTTTCTCCTGGTTCTATTTTATTTATAATTATCATTGAACCATCCAATCTGTATAGTTTAAATAGTATTTGGTCTTTGTATTTGTTAGAAATGGATATGTTACTTGAAAATGGATTTGGATAAATAGTTATTGATTCAGAAGTAACAGAATTTTCATTAATACTTGTTAAAACTCCATTCTCATCAGTCTTTAAGACAAATGATCCCCCAAATCCTTTCGTTCCTATAATCACGAAGCCATTATCGTATGTTTGTTTTACATAAGCTCCCCAGTCAATGCCATATTCACTTAAATCGAAAGTTCTTTGCCAAATCAAGTTATTGTTTTTAGATATTTTGAATAAACCTAAATCACTTTGTCCTCCATTTTCACCACCTGATGAACCACAAACAATATAGTTTTCGTCATTTGTCAGATTAATGAAATACCCATTTTCTCTTAAATTACCGTATGTCTTACACCATAAACTATCTCCGTTCTGATCTAACTTAAAGATTAATAAGTCTTCATCATAGTCAGACCCAAACAAATATCTAGTCCCAGTAATTATAAGATTCGCCTCATTATCCTCAATTAATTTTGTGGGTGCATAGTCTCCATTATAAATTTTGGACCATATAATACTTCCTGTCTCATTAATCTTTGATACCACAATTGCTCTATTTTGTTCATAATAAGAAGTTGATAACAACACAATATTATTATCTTGTGTTTCAATAATATCTAGACCTGTTTCAGCATTTAATGAATCTCCATAGGTTTTAGTGAATAATGTATCACCCTCTGATGAGATTTTCACTAAAAAAATATCATCACTCTCAATTCTCCCATTTCCGAAACTATATGTACTGCCCAGCGCGAAAATATTCTGACTTGATGTAATGACAGATGAAAATCCCCAGTCACATTGATTATCTCCTAAAAGAATACTCCAAACAGAATCGCCCTCTGAATTAACTCTAGAAACGTAAAAATCATAATTCCCTTTCGAGTTAGTTGAAGAGTAACCTGTTAAAATAAAATCCTTATTAATCGATTTAATGTCTTCAATCCAGTCCGCTCCTAATCCACCAAATTTTTTACTCCAGACAGTATCTCCCTTGGTATTCAACTTGACTATATAAAAATCAGCTGGCCATTTTTCTGTTATAATTGTATCTTCTTCAGGATCACAATCAGCCAGGCAATATGTTGTATCATAACCCGCAAACGAATTTTTAATTCCTATAGCTAAATATGTTGAATCAGTACACTCAATCCCACATCTTAGACTACCGCTTTCAATTTCAGTTAGGAATCTAATTTCCTGTCCAAATATCGGACTGTTATAGAATGTCAAGCTAATAATGAATAATATATGTTTCATGGTCCTGTAAAATTTTTGCTAACGTCCGCGTGTATAGCCTGTCCCGATTCATCGGATATCAGTTGAGTGTTCAGGGCGCTTACCAAATTTTAGGTATTAATCGTTGTCTTGTTCTTCTTGCATAATCGGAATAACCCAATAGTTCTTTTTTTAAAGCCTCATCTTCAAAATATGTCCTTATAAATAATAGAATTTCAGCAATAACTATTGGTATAAAACTCCAAACAGAACCTGTTAATAATGGCAAGGCAACCAAAGAAATTGTCATTCCTAGATATCCTGGATGTCTAACAATTTTATAAATTCCTGTGTCACAAACGATGTGTCCTCTGTCAGTTTGAATTCTTACAACACTAGAAAAGTATTTATTTTCTTTTCTCGCAGACAGGAAAATCAACTGTCCAATTATGGTTAGGATAATTCCGATAGCATAAATAATCCAATGAAATTTTGGTGACCACTGAAAGCGACCTGAGTCAAGTCCTGCTATCACAATACTTATCATATATGTGATGCCTGATAAACCTAAAATAATCTTGTCCCACGTCTTTGCTTCATCTCCAACTTTTGACCGCTCAGTCATTAAGTCCGAATCATTTCTTATAGTCCAAAAATTCATAAATGCTGTTAATAGATTAGTTACTAAAAAAATAAATCCCTGTAAGTAGTCTATTTTCCATGCGGACAGAAATAAAATTGCCGAAAAAAACAAAGTTGCAACTAATGTCTTGATTAAAAATTTTGTTTTCAGTATTCTCTATTCTATATCAAGTCCATTGTTGATCCTGGTGGTTTTCCTAATATGGCAGCTAATGTCCGCGCGTATAGCCTGACCCGATTCATTGGGAAGCCGTTGCGTGATTCAATGCGCTTTGTGCTTTGCCCGTCCGAAACGCGAAAATCATAAATATCTAAGAATACATTTGTGCAGGTACCTTCTATAACATCAATTTCATTGTGCCATACTAGGGAGCTGCAGGCAGTGGCTTTGCAAGTATAGTGACCAGGAGGGCGATTTATAACTATAGTAAATTTAGATTTCGTACAATTCAGTTCAGATTCGTTATTAAACACTGGATTACTAAGCGAGCCAACTCGTTTATCATCTATGTATACATTCACATCAAATGGGCCACAATTTAACATTGCTTGTGCATTAGTATAAAATACAATTTTCCCATAAGTGCCATCGTCATTTTTTTCACAGCCAATAATAATAATTAAAAAAATAATTATTAGAGTATTTGTTGATTTCATCTCAAAATGGTTTTGTCTATATCAAGATGTCTAAAACCCGCATGCACTATACCATGTGTTAGCTGCCGTAAGTTATTCATTATCTTTCATTTGTCATATGTGTATGAATGATTTTCCATTCATTGTCAATCTCTTTATAAATAATAGTCCATACAAATTTTCCATTAACAACATTCTCTGAATCGGTTATTGCAGAAAATTGTCCATTTGCAGTAAGTAATACTGAATTGCCCGATAATATCGTAATCTTTTTATTATCAATCGCTATTTTTTGACTTTTTATACCATATGTTGCTTTTTTATAATCAGTAAACAACAAATCAAATGATGTATAATACTTACCACTATTAATAAATCCTGCAGAAAATTTGTCATTTACCTGCATTTTCATTTTGTCAAAATCAAGTTGCTCTCCAGCAAGTATACTCTCATTAAAAATCTTGTTAACGGCACTTTCAATTTCAGAATCAGGTCTTACATCTGCCATTGTTGCAATATTTTTTTCAAAATTTATCGAGTAATTAATATGTTTATATGAAGTCTCTGGGTCTATCGATTCAGAATCTTTTTTAAATTTTTCCATTGTACAATCATTGATCTTTAATGTTGTTGTTTTGGGGTCATAAGATGCTGCTTTTCCCTTGTATATCCAGTAGTCTTCTGAACCATTTGAAATCACGGTAACGTTTTTAAAAGTTTCGATTTCGTCAACGATCTCTTTATCTCCAATTATGAAACAATTTTCGTGTAAAACATAAGTATCAAATTTAATATTATGTTTTTTGGCTATTGTAGTCCAAAAATCTTCTGATTTATTATTTTCTTGGGAATAACTTGTCAAAGTAAATATTGAAGCAATCAATAAACAAACATATCTCTTTGAGAAAGAAAATCCGATTGAATTATTAGGTAAAGTCATTGTGTTAATTTTTTAGTTTTTATTATAGAGGCATTAATCATTATTATTCCATAAGTTGCTGGTCAGTTTTTATGGCAGCTAACGTCCCCACGGTATGTGCTGTTGCGTTTTCGAAGCGCTATGTTGGAGTGAGTTTTTATTATGCTGATCTTAGTTGTTGGATTTTTCTGAAGGTTCCTTTTTTCAATCGATTTTCTTCCTCGATGTCGTAATCATCTTGTAATCCAAGCCAAAATTTAGCTGAATTTCCAAAATATGAACTTAATCTCAAAGCCGTATCTGCGGTAATACGTCTTTTACCATTAAGAATCTGCGAAATTCTTGTTTGAGGAATCTCCAAATCTTTTGATAATCTGTAAGCTGTAATCTCCATTGGTAGAAGGAACTCCTTCATCAAGACCTCTCCTGGATGTATATTTGCTAACTTTTCCATTTTCTCACTTTTTTAATGATAATCTATAATCTCTACTTCACTTGTATGGTTGTTGTCCCATTTGAATATGATTCGCCATTGATCATTAATCCGGATACTATGAAAATCTTTGAGCTTACCCGAAAGCTTCTCCAGTCGGTTGGAGGGTGGAACCTTTAAATCCGTTATGTTTTGCGAGTTATTCAACATTCTTAATTTTCTCCTTCCTATTTGTTGAATTTCCAATGGGATCCTTTTTACCCGCTCTCCGTTCCATATTTTTTCAGTATCCTTAGAACCAAATGTTAAATTCATACTAATCTTTTACATTACTAACGCCAAAGATAATTATTATTAATCTTATTTCAAAGTGATGATTCAGGCATCTCAAAATTCACTCCAACACCCGCGTGTATAGCCTGTCCCGATTCATCGGGAAGCCGTTGAGTGACTAAAGCGCTTTGTGCTTGCCCGTCCGTAACGGAGTGAAGGCGGGGTCTAGGTAGCACAAGGTAGTAAAGCACTGAGGTGTACAGGCGGACCTGTCCGCCTTGGTACGGGCTGAGTATAGACAGGCGGATGGCTTATACAGGCTGTTGGCAGCAGTAAATTTACTTTTGTATTGCACTTTCGAGGATTGTTATCTTATAGTTTTCACGTATGCTTAGCTTAATCCAACCTAATTTTTCAGATTTGAGACCTCCAATTTTTATTCCAATAAACTGAATTACATCTGGCTGAAAATTACCACAGTAATTGTTATACCTCGTTAGATAGCTATACGATGTATCATTTTGATAAACTGAAGAATTATGAACAGTATAGGCTTCCTCACACAGAATTAAGGTGTCTGAGCTGAAAAGATCGGTTTTACTTAAATATTCCTTTTCCCATTTCGGTAGAATTTTAAATTGATTGGGAACTACTTCCTGGATTGAATCATTTTCATCCATCCTACTGCATGAATAAGTAGTTGTATTATAAATATAAACAGAACCCTCTCCAATTAATGTATCGGCCTTAAGACTTATATAGATTGTATCAACATTAATATAACCTGCTATTTGATTGTTAGAATTTATACTTAAGAACCTAGATTGTTGACGCTGTCCTAAAAGTGGAGAACCCCAATACTCACTAATTATTGCATAATCGGCAGAGTTGTCCCTATCTATATCTAATTCTATAGATTTAAAATCATTATAATCACTTATCAATACAGTATCATACGCATTGATCAGAAGATCTGCAATGCTTCCTAATTGTATTTTATCTGATTGAATCTGCGAATTGTTGTCTTTCTCGCAACCAGATGCAAAAATGAGGGCCGTCATGAATAAAATCAAGTTTGTTCGCATTTCATTTTCTATTTTTTAAAGCTGCCAACGCCCGCATGTATAGCCTGTCCCGATTCATCGGGAAGCCGTTGCGCCTGCCTGCCTTTCTTGGGCCATGCAGTGGCAGGCAGGTTGCCAAAGCGCTTTGTGCTTGCCCGTCCTTAACGGAGTGAAGGCGGGGTCGAGTTAGCACAAGGTAACCAAGTGAGCTAACATTCGCAAACCCGCTGCCAGCAACGGCTTATACACGCTGTTGTGAATGGTTTTTTCTATTTCGTGCTTCTTAGACGCACTTCGTGCTGGTCGATCACATTAAATGACCGGTATCTTTCTTTAATAAATATATTGAATTGACAGATTCATTCTACTTCAATATGGAGTTTTTTGTTCTCTTTTGTCAGCCACACAAAAGAGAACCAGACCCGCCTGACCGAACGGGCAGGAAAAGTCACCACGGATGAAGAAAACCGCCCCGCCTCTTGCGGGGCACGACCTATCGCTAACTAAGGCTGTGCGCCCCGGTTTTCCGTCCCGCCAATGGCGGGAGACCACCTCCCCGCATGGCAAGCTTTGAATAATGTTTGCTCTTTGTTATCAGTGCTTATCTGTAGATTCTTTCAAAATCATTTACAACGCTCGCGTGTATAGCCTGTCCCGATTCATCGGGAAGCTGTTTCGTGATCAGGGTGCTTTGTGCTTGCCCGTCCGTAACGGAGTGAAGGCGGGGTCCGGGTAGCACAAGGTAACCAAATGACCTAACATTAGCAAACCCGCTGCCAGCAATGGCTTATACACGCTGTTGTAAACAGTTGCTTTATCTATTTTTGTTTTGATTGAAGCCAGGAACAGATACCATCGTATTTAAGCTCTCCTTTGGCAATGGCAATAACAAAGTCATATTTTTCGTTTTCTGTTGCATTAATATCAATCCCAGATTCTAATAAAAGCAGTCTCATAGCAACATATCCAAATCTTTTATTGCCGTCATAGAAAGGATGATTTATGATTATACTTTCCAGAATAGCAGCTGCCTTCTCAATAGGAGATTTATAAAGCTCCTTTTTATCAAATGTTTGAAAGGGCCTGGAAAGTGCAGACTCTAACATATTAAGATCACGGACACCGGCTTTACCACCGAATTTTTCAATGAGGATATTCTGAATTTTAACTGCAACTTCAACAGAAATCATTGTGCAAGTCTTTCAAGCAGATTTTTATCCTCTTCAAGGATCCGAGCAAGATTATGAGACAATAGAATATCCTTACTTGATCTATTTTTCAAAGACTTAAGATATTTAAATACATCTTCTAGGACTTCCTCTGACATATCATCAAGGACAGTATAAATTTTCCGCTTTATTTCTTTTGCAGCCATAACTTAAAGTTTGAACCAAATTTACAAAATATCAATGAATCGGTCAATGGTTGGTCTTTTTTGCAATTGTTTACAACGTCCGCGTGTATAGCCTGTCCCGATTCATCGGGAAACCGTTGCGCCTGCCTGCCTTTCTTGGGCCATGCAGTGGCAGGCAGGCGGGCCTGCCCTGTCTGCCGCCAGGCAGGCTGGCTAGGGCTGTGCGATGGCAGGCAGGTTGCCAAAGCGCTTTGTGCTTGCCCGTCCGCAACGGAGTGAAGGCGGGGTCGATGTAGCACAAGGCAACCAAGTGTACAAACCTACGCGACCCGCTGCCAGCAATGGCTTATACACGCTGTTATGCCCTGTGCATTCATGGTCCTTTATAATTATTAATAAAAGTAATCTTATCGTTACTCAAACACGGTATCACTTCTTTACTAAAATAGGGTTCTTGATTAACCCAAAACATGTATTTTACTTTAAGAAATTCTTTTGCAAAGGCATGAAGTAATGGTACAATATTTTCATGTTCATTAAGTCCATTATCACTAAGTTCATTATAATCTTGGTCAGCACCAGTTTTTCCAATGTAATTTCCATCTTGGATAGCAATTCCGAGTGGGACTGTATACTCATATTCATGCATCATTGTTAAAGCATGATTAAGCTGTTCCTTTCTTTGAACCAATAAATCAGGGCCTCCTAACCCTACCCCAATTTCTTGTCCATATAGATAAATCGAACGCAGATAACCTTTATCTTCCCATGGAAGCCATTCTCCAGGCATAAAATTGGCGTACTGCATAGTGGTTGATTTAGGAAAAGCTTTCTTAAGCGCAAGCATATTAGTTTTCAAGCTTTCTGTATAGCGATCCGGTGCAAAAGTGGAGTCAATTTCATTGTTGACACCCACTGCACTTTCCTGTAAATTTATTCCTTCCGCTTTACCATCAAATTGTTTTCCTAAGGCCTGCAATAACAAGGCAAAACGATTCTGAACCTTGGAGTTCCATCTTTTAGCAACCCAACCCTCCGCCACTCCATTATCATTAAATTGAAGGGTAGAGCCCCCATTAAATTCCTCAGTTAACAAATATGCAGGTATTCCTACATATTTGGGATTAAAAGTTGCATCCTGCAACTGAATAAATAATTTCTTCCCATGCGATAAAAGGTAGTCGTAATCTTCCTGAATAATTGAAAAATCATACTGTCCCATTTCAGGTTCCAGTTGTTCCCAGGAATACATTATCTGAGCACCCTCGATTCTTTGAATCTTTAAAAACGAATGGTTTTGTATAAGTTCTCTATCACGGGCAAAATACACAAAGTGTTTTATACTATCCGCTACTATAGGGCAAGTAGCACCCAAATATTGCTTATATGCGTCAATATATCGGTTAGCTGGGTTCTCGCCTTGTCCAAAAACATCGATAGTCATTAAATATCCAAGGAATATTATCGATAAAAACATTTTATTTCTCATCAATAAGTTTTTTTGTTACAATCTCATTGAAACCTGGATACCAAAGAAAGTTCAGAAGGCAACTTCAAACTTTAAACCTGTATTCAGCACTCTTACTTTAAGATTGTCAGTAAAATCGAAAAATTGTGAGCCGCCGGGATAAACGCTTGTAGACATATTATATGAGAAAGACGTGCTCATATATCCTGCATCAATTCCTATCCTTATGGCAGGAGAAATGTGGTAAATAAAAGATAAAGAAGGACAATAAATAAAGCCGCTTAAATCGGATTGTGAACCCTGATGTGCAAAAATCAAAGGAGGATTTAAATGTGCATATAACATAACAAACTTATAATACGGATATTGAGCCAGCCCTTTTATACTTACATCATTACCGCCAATTTGTGACCAATTGGTTATTTCGCCTGTATATATTTTCTGAACTTGATTGACTGTTAACGACTTTACAGGTTTATTCTTATTAACAACAAAAACAAAAGCGTCTAAAGCGATAGGAGTTTCAATCAGCGTAACTCCGATATCATTTGCGTGAGCCTTCTCGTCGGGCGAAATAGTCCTATGTGTAAGAATAATGTCAGCATTTCCGTCAATCAAATTAATAAATGCACCATGTGTTTGAGAAGTCTTTACACGTTGACCAAAAAAGTCTTTGTACTGTTCGGGGAGATCTTCATATTTAGGTTGTAAAAACCATTCAGAAACAATTCCTGGCGCTACCCAAAAATAAGAGACGCCCAATAGTTTACAGGCGACCATCGTATTAAGCACACTTGCAGAAGTAGAACCATCCACTTTTGGATAGTTTTCAAAATTTATACCTTCAATTGAATTTTGCCAAACCGACCGCAGGGAGCTCACAGCTTGCCCCGATCTCATCGGGGAAGCGAAGCGGAGTAAACCCGCTGCCAGTAATGGCTTATACACGCTGTTGTGGGTAAGTGCCTATTCCTGTTCATCAATTCCTGTAACTGTCATTAAAAGGAAATCGAGGCTTTTACTGTAGTCCAATTCTTCGTAATCTAAGCCTAGTTTTTTGATATTTGAATAGTAATCCTTAAGTCTTTTAAAATAGTTCTTCTCTAATTGTACTGATGTAACTTTCTGTCCCATTTTATCAATTAAAAACCATTTCTCAATTAGTCTAGCAGTTCTGCCATTGCCATCTTGAAACGGGTGAATCTTAACAAATACAAGATGCATTAAAGAAGCATAATAAAATACTTCAAATGGATTGAGTTCTGCTTTAATAAGAATATCAATATCATGGAATAACTTGTCCAAATCTGGTTTCACTTTCTCTGGACTAGCAGCAATATACTCTATCTTATCATCACTATTTATTACAAACATTGGGTTATTACGTATCAATCCTTGTTGGCTTTTGGGCAAAAGATTTGAACTAAGAATTGAATGAGCTTTTTTAACATTTATAAGGTTAAGTTTATTCTTGTCTATAAAATCATAAGCTGCATAAAGATCATCTGCTTTTCTTGTGTAATCAGGCTTAAATTTTATTTTCAGAAATTTATGTTTAAAATAACTGTCAAAATCAATGTCCTCTCCCTCAATCTTTGATGAATAAACAGCAGATACTGATTTATAAAACTGAAAATAATCGACAGGTATCTCCAATTTTTTAACATTATTAATTTTATCCAAAGGGGATTCTTTTACTGCCTCTG
>Ga0105107_10003258_pt1 | contig 10769 bp, 11 predicted proteins | sample PPLLaktember2015_6_FD_79335 | JGI IMG/M metagenome (GOLD analysis project Ga0105107, IMG submission 79335) | Freshwater sediment microbial communities from Prairie Pothole Lake near Jamestown, North Dakota, USA - PPLs Lake P8 Core (1) Depth... | ecosystem: Environmental > Aquatic > Freshwater >... | reverse complement strand
CTTGGCATCGTGTTCGCCGGACTTTAGCCGACGCACAGCCCGCAGCTGTGCTTCCAGAGAGGCTTCAATAGTGTTAAGTATGGTATTCTTGATTATTGATTCATCCATGGCATCCTCCAAATATAGGTTTGGGAGAGGATACCAAATCGATTTACGTATGTCAACAAAATAAGTTACTTACATACTAGAAATGTCCAAACTCCAGAGTCCCGCCACAGGCGGGACGGAGGGCGGAGCACAGCGAGGAGTTTCGCTTGAAAGCTGATTTCCTGGCAGGGTTACGAGGTCTTGACAGTCTCCAACCGCTTTCTTATAGTTGCGGGGCATTTTAGACCCACCAACGGGTTTCAGAGCATTACAACCCATTGCGGAAAGGATAAAAGATGGACGGCATAGCAGGCGTTTACGGGATCAAGGATCCGGAGCTGGTGAACAAGGCGTTCTTGGCAACCGCTGCTTGTCAGCACAGAGGCAAGGCGAGCACGGGGCTCGCCATCGGCAACCGGAAGGGTATTTACATTCACAAAAGCCTAGGAAGGATCGCCGATGTGGTGGATGCCAGCTTGATCCGGATCTTTCAGGATCTTGAGCCCACGGCGGCCATCGGCAACATCGGTTACACGAAAAGAAAGGTGGCGGAAAAAATCAATGCCGAACCCATCGAGATCCGCCCCAGGAAGCGCTCCAAATACAGCGTCGTGCTGACCATGGACGGCTACCTGGTGAAAGAGGACGACCTCAAGGCAGGCCTTGAAGAGGAATACATTTTTGATACGGAGAACAAAACAGAGGTCGTCGGGGCCCTGCTCCACAAGCTCATCACCGAATCCGGCATTTCTTTTGAGGCGGGCAGAAAACTGGTGGACAAGCTTCATGGAAGAGCCACTTTCGCCCTGGTCGCTCTGATCCATAACGGCAAGGAAACCTCTTTGGTCACCCTGAATGACGACCTAGCTTTTGAACCGTTCTGCTTTGCGAAGATTGACGGAGCTTTTGTCGTTAGTTCGGAGTCCTGCTCTCACCGAAGACTCAATGGACTCACAGAAAGGGAATACGAAGGCGCGGAAATGACGATTTGCTCCTCCGGGGGATGCGAAACCAAGCGTTTGCGGGAAGAAAAGCTAATGCCCGATGTTTTCCAGGGAGTCTATTTCGGCAATGTGGGGTCCATCTTCCGAGGCAAGGAGATTTTCCAGATCCGAAGAGAACTGGGGCATGACCTCGTAGACCATTACAAGAACTCCAAGGCGGACATCGTCATTCCCAACCCCGAGTCAGGGTGGGGCGTCACCGTTGGAATCGCAGAAGGCCTCAACAAACTGTTGTTCCCTGCACTGATCAAGCTTCCCCAAGCGGTGAGAACCTTCCAGGAGGGTGTTCGTAGAACCAGATCACAGGAAGTGGGCCTCAAGTTTGGAGGCATTGATTCTCTGCTCAAGGGCAAGAACGTGGCCATGGGTGATGACAGCATCGTGCGCGGAAGCGTGAGCGAAGGCGGTTCCGTGTGGGTCGTCTACAATGCGGGCGCCAGCTATGTCGAATTCTGGGTGTCTTACGGGCCCATGTTTTTTCCCTCTTTCAAAGAGTGGCACAGGGGCAAAGAGTGTCTCAATGAGCTTGCGGTTCAAAGGGCTTTCAAAGGGAGCAACCCTTACGACAAGAGCCTGGAGGAAATCAACAGGGCCGTGGCAAAGCTCATCGGTGTGGACGAAGTGAAGTACAATCTCCAGGAAAGGATTGCCAAGGTCGCGGGCGATGGATCTTTCCAAGCCCTGGATGCGAGCTACCCGATCTCAGAAGAATACTGGCCGGACTGGCTCAAGAAGGAAGTGGAGAGATTCAGGAAGCACAGGAGATGAAGTGCCTAAAGTTGAAGAAAAGAACAAGACAGAATACAGAAGACAAGTAGACAAGGAGACAGAATTAAAAGGATGGAATGTTGGAGTATCGGAGTGATGTAGTATTGGGTTTAAACCATCACTCCAGAACTCCAATGCTCCATTACTCCAAGGTCTTAGTTTCCCTTCTTGATAAAGTCGAAACCGCGCAGGATTCCCTTCTCATTCAAAGGGAACATCTTTTCCTTGCCCTTGAGTGCCGCGTGCATGCCGTGAACCGTCTCTTCAAGGGAGAGCAGGCCTGTCTTGGCGGCCAGAGCGCCAACCATGACCATGTTGATGGCCCTGTCGGACCCGACCTCACGGGCAAGTTCGAGAGTGGGGACTCCGAGAACCTCCACGTCAGAGCGGGACGGGCTCTCCTCGATGAGGGAAGCGTTGATGAAAATCAGACCCTTCTTGATGACCATGTGTTCGAATTTTTCAAGGGAAGGGAAATTCATGGCGACGAGGATGTCCGGATTCGAGGCGACCGGCGAAGCGATCTTCTTGTCCGAAAGGGTTACCGTGCAGTTGGCCGTGCCTCCTCTCATTTCCGCGCCATAGGAGGGGAAGTAAGTGACATTCAGTCCTTTGAGCATGGCTCCGTGGCTCAGGATGTAGCCCATGAGCAAAACGCCCTGGCCGCCAAACCCTGCAAAAGTCGTTCGAGTAATCATTGAATCTCCTCATTGGAAGGATGACTCCTACGGTTCGGAGTCATTTACACGGAATGCTATCTTTATCCCCTTCCTGTTAAATCCCCCTCGGTCCCCCCTTACCAAAAGGGGGAAGGGTTAATTCTCTCCTTCAGTAAAGGGGAGTTAGAGGGGATTTGTCGGTCCCTTCTTTTCGTCGTAACCTGTGGTGTCCTTAATCACTCCGATCGGATAGGTTTTGACCATGACGTTGTTGACCCAGTCCCACGCCTCTTTTGGGGAAAGTTTCCAGTTTGTGGGGCAGGGAGAAAGAAGCTCGACCAGCGAAAACCCGAGATGGTCCAGCTGCACCTGGAAGCACTTCCGGATGGCTTTCTTGGCCTGTCTGATGTGCTTCAAAGAGGCCAGAGAGCAGCGTTCAACGTAGACGACGCCGTCACAAATCGAGATCATCCGGGAGATGTCAATCGGCCGACCGTGAAGCTTGGCGTCACGGCCGCCCGGTGCCGTGGTCGCTTCCTGCCCCAGGATGGTGGTCGGGGCCATCTGGCCGCCCGTCATGCCGTAGATCGCATTGTTGATGAAAATCGTGCTGATTTCTTCTCCCCGGTTGGCCGCATGAATGGTTTCAGCCGTGCCGATGGCTGCAAGATCCCCGTCGCCTTGGTAGGAGACCACGAAGTTCTCCGGCCGGACGCGCTTGATGCCTGTGGCCACGGCAAGAGCCCTGCCATGAGGGGCTTCGACCATGTCGAAATTAAAATAGTTGTAGGCCAAGACCGCACACCCAACCGGAGGGACACCGATCGTGACTTCCCGGAGACCCATTTCATCGAGGCATTCTGCCACAAGCCTGTGGGCAACCGAATGGCCGCACCCCGGGCAATAGTGGGTGTAGGCCTCCTTGAGCGATTGAGGTCTTCCAAATACTTTCTTGTAAGCCGCTTCAGCACTCATACCAAAATCCTCCGACCGATCTTGCCGTCTCCCCGCAAAGCAGAGCGTAGGAACTCGGCCACCTCCGCCGGGGTGGGGATAATGCCCCCGGGAAGCCCGTAAAAGGTGATCTCCGCTCTCTCACCCACAGAGAGAATCACATCTTCCAGCATCTGACCCATGCAGAACTCAAAGACAGCGATCTTTTTGATTTTTTTTGAAAGCGCACGAAGCGCCTCCATGGGATAGGGCCACACCGTGATGGGACGGAAAAGCCCTGCGGCGATTCCCTCGGCCCTGATCTCTTCAATGGCACTCTCCACAATCTGCGCAGCCGTCCCATAGGCCACCACGACCATCTCCGCATCATCGGTGTGGAGGGTCTGCCATCGTGTTTCTTTCTCGGTGATCTCGTCGTATTTCTTCTGCAGGTCCAGGTTGTGACGATGGAGCACGTTCACGTTCAACATCATGGAGAAAAGGGCCCTGGCCTCTCTCCCCTTGCAGCCCGTGAGAGCCCATTCTTTCTTGGGTAGCGAATCGAGGTCAACGAAATCAGGAAAGACCACCGGTTCCATGACCTGGCCCATCAGACCGTCCCCAAGGATGACTACCGGGGTTCGATACCGGTCCGCAATGTCAAAAGCCACGAAGGTAAGATCGCACAATTCCTGACAACCTGCCGGAGCGAGCACCGGGGTCCGGTAATCTCCGTTGCCGCCGCCCCTGGTGGCCTGAAAATAATCGGCTCCAGAAGGCGCAATGTTGCCGAGCCCCGGACCCCCTCGCATCATGTTGACGACCACGGCGGGCAATTCCGTGCCGCAAAGATAAGAGATTCCCTCCTGCTTCAGGGCAAGGCCCGGCGAAGAGGAGGAGGTCATGGCCCTTGCTCCTGCGGCCGCGGCACCGAGCACCATGTTGATGGAAGCAATCTCGCTTTCCCCTTGAATGAAGGTGCCCCCTACCTCGACGATCCGGGCGGACAGATACTCAGGGAGCTCGTTCTGGGGAGTAATGGGGTAGCCGGCATAAAAGCGGCAGCCTGCGCGCACCGCTGCCTCGCCGACCACGTGGGACCCGCGCATCAGCATTTTTTCACTTGGCACGATACACCTCGATAGCCACTTCAGGGCAGACCGTGGCGCACTGGGCGCACCCGGTGCAGCCTTTCTTGTCCTCTTGGGCGGTTTCTTTGAATCGAGCAGGCGAATAGCCCTTCTTGTTCAGAGTCTTGTCCACCTCTATGTTCGAATTCGGACAGACTTCGATACAGAGCAGGCAGCCCTTGCACCGCTCTCTGTCAATCACGATTTTACCCTTTGCCTTCTTTTCAGCCATAACCCCATCCTGTCGATGCGGAACAAAATCACAACAACATACCACGAAAGCACAAAAACAAAGAAAAGCTTCTAGTTTTGATTTTCTATTTTGTCAATATCTTTTTGAATCTTCAACGAATTTACTCGCACAAAGAAAGGATTTTTCTTGAAAAAAAATTCTCCTGTGCTATAAGCCGGTACCGTAAAAAAGAACCAATCTACGGCGCCGATTAAATTGGATATTTCCGAAGTCTCCCTCGGGGCGTTCAGGCTCCAGGGAGACGATCGGCTTATAGACTCTTAGATCAAAGGATACCCTATGGAATCAGGAAACATGATTTTGATCAACGGGCACGAGTTTACGTTTTTTGGCGGGGAAACGATTCTGCAGGTAGCGCGGAGAAACGGGATCGAAATCCCTACGCTCTGTTACATGAAAAACGCAGCTCCAACGGGCGCCTGCCGGATCTGCCTGGTGGAAGTGGAGGGAGCTAAGACCCTGGTGGCGTCCTGTGCCACGCCCGCTGCACCTAAAATGGTGGTGAAGACAGAGACGCCGCGCGTGGTGCGGGCACGCCGTATGAATCTCGAACTTCTGCTCTCCTCGGGGCATCACAACTGCCTGGTTCAGGATCTGGACATGGATTCCTGGACGGATTTCCAACTCAAGGCCATGAGCCCCAAGGAGCATGAGGACCTGTGTCCGGCCTATGGGACCTGCCGGCTCCAGGAACTGGCGATCAAGGACCAGATCAGAACCAACCGATTTGCTCCCAACGAGCCGGGCCATCGCATTGAGAACGTGAACCCTTTCATTGTCCGAGATCTTTCCCGTTGCATTCTGTGCGGCCGCTGCGTTCAGGCGTGCAACGAAGTGCAGGTCAACAACGCCATCAGCTTCGGATACCGAGGCAAACATTCTAAAATCGTGGCCAGGGGAGACCGGGCCCTCAAGGACTCGGATTGCGTGTTCTGCGGCGAGTGCGTCCAGGCCTGCCCGGTCGGAGCGTTGGTCACCACGCAGGACTTTGAATCGCGAACCCCGGATAAGGGTGAGACGAGGCTGGTTCGCACGACCTGTTCCTATTGCGGCGTGGGCTGCCAGATGTACCTCCACGTGAGGAAAGACCGGATCGTGAAGGTGACCGGAGTGGAGGAACTGGGTCCCAACTACGGAAGCCTGTGCGTGAAAGGGAGATTCGGATACGATTTCGTTAATGACCCTGGAAGACTCACCAAACCCTTGATCCGAGAAGGCGACTCCTTCAGGGAAGCGACCTGGGACGAGGCCCTCAACCTTGTGGCCGAAAAACTCAAGACCATCAAGTCGCAGCATGGGGCCGACGCGATCGGGGTCCTGAGCAGTGCGAGAATTACCAACGAGGAGAACTACCTTGTCCAGAAGTTCACTCGCGCAGTGGTGGGAACGAACAACGTGGACCACTGCGCAAGGCTCTGACACAGCTCCACTGTGGCCGGTCTGGCCGCAGCGTTTGGGAGCGGTGCCATGACCAACCCCATCGGGGACATCGAAAAGGCGAATGTCATTCTCATCACCGGCTCCAACACCACGGAAAACCACCCGGTTCTTTCTTCCTACGTCAAGCGGGCGGTGACCCAAAAGGGGGCGAAGCTCATTGTGGTCGATCCGCGGCGAATCCCGGTCGTGGGCTTTGCAGCCCGGTGGTTGAGGCAAAACCTCGGCACGGACGTGGCTTGGATCAATGGGTTCATGCACGTCATCATCAAGGAAAAGCTCTATGACGAAGCCTATGTGACGTCGCGTACCGTCGGGTTTGAGGATCTCAAGAAAACGGTCGAGAAGTACACCCCCGAGTTTGTGGAACGCATCACCGGCATCCCGAAAGACCAGATCATCAAAGCCGCCCGGCTCTACGCGTCCGCCAAGGCAGCCTCTATCCTCTACGCGATGGGCATTACTCAGCACATCTGCGGCACCGACAACGTCAAGTCCCTTGCCAACCTGGCCATGCTCTGCGGCAACGTGGGGATTGAAGGAGGGGGAGTGAATCCCCTCCGAGGCCAGAACAATGTGCAGGGCGCCTGCGACATGGGGTGCCTGCCCAATGTCTACACAGGGTACAGGAGAGTCGCTGATCTGGCCATACGCGACACCATGGCAAAGGCCTGGGGTGTGGAAAAACTCCCGGCCAAGGACGGCCTCGTGGTCACGGAAATGATGAAAGAAGCGCATGAAGGCCGGCTCAAGGCCATGGTCATCATTGGGGAAAACCCAATGGTGTCGGACCCCGATCTGAAGCACGCGAGGAAAAGCCTGGGGAAGCTGGATTTCCTGGTGGTGCAGGACATTTTCATGACCGAGACGGCCCGGCTTGCCCATGTGGTGCTGCCTTCGGCTTCATTTGCAGAAAAAGACGGCACCTTCACGAACACGGAGCGCAAGGTGCAGAGAGTGCGCAAGGCGATCTCTTCTCCGGGCGAAGCGAGGGAAGACTGGAGGATCATCTGCGACCTCTCCACCCGGATGGGCTATCCCATGGCTTATGACTCTTCAAAGGCCATCTTTGAGGAGATCGCTCGCCTGACGCCCTCCTACTGCGGAATCAACTTTGCCCGCCTGGAAAGAGATGGGATTTTCTGGCCCTGCATGGGCACCGAGCATCCGGGGACTCCATGCCTTCACATGGACCAGTTCACCTGCGGCCTCGGGGTGTTTCATGCTATTGAGTGGGTTCCGCCTGCGGAAGTCCCGGATAAAACCTACCCGCTCTATCTCACCACGGGCCGGGTATTGTATCAGTACCATACGGGCACCATGACCATGAAGTCCGGGGGATTGAATCTGTTGTCGCCCGAGTGTTTTGTGGAGATCTCGCCTGGGGACGCCGGCCGGTACGGGCTGAAGGATGGCCAGTGGGTTAAGGTCCTGTCCAGAAGGGGAGAGATCAAGTCCAAGGCCAAAATATCGTATAAAGCGGTGGACGGCACGCTCTTTATCCCCTTTCACTGGGCACAGGCCGCTGCCAATGAACTGACCCATGCGGCCCTGGACCCGATCGCCAAGATCCCTGAACTGAAGGTCTGTGCCGTGAAGATTCAGAAGCTTTGATCGGAGAGTGGAGCGGCGGACAAGGAGATTGGAGCCTGCACGATAGAGTCAATCTGCACGCGATGATTTCCAGGCCGTCCCTGAGGTCATGGACAAGGGGATTCTCAACCGGTATCGGTAGACGGTGGGAGCGATGCAACTGGCTGCAATCAAAGAGACCTTGAAGGCCAACCTCCTTGTGGGTGAGGACAAGCTGGCGATGAACATTGAAGCAGGCGCTGGCGGAGATCTCATGAGCGATCTCTTGAGGAGGCCTATGAATGGAGTCGTGGTGCTCTCCGGTCTCAACACCCTGCAGGTGATCCGCACGGCGGTCATCACCGGAGTGGCGGCCCTGGTCCTCGTCAGGGGCAAGGAACCGGATCCCGAGATGGTGGCTGAAGCCCGGTTGCACGGCCTGCCGGTGCTGTCCACTCCGTTCACCATGTTCACGGCCTGTGGCCGCTTGTTCAGCCAGGGGCTCCGGGGCATAGACCAGAAGCTCTCCGAATAGAAGGGAGCGGGCTTTCATGCCCATTCTTTCAAAAAGGTTCTCGATCAAGGCAAGAGACTACCTCCGGGCCGGGGAGGTCGCCATTGAGGTCAAGGGCATCCTGAAAAAGATCGGCCTTGATGCGGAGCTGATTCGGAGGGTGTCCATTTGCGCTTATGAAGCGGAGATCAATGTGGTTTTGCACGGTGGTGACGGGACCTTGCACCTTTTTGTCGATCCAAGCGCGATTGGAATGGTGGTGAGGGACAACGGCCCCGGTATCGAGAACATTGAACTGGCCATGAAAGAGGGATACAGCACAGCCACGGAAGAGGCACGGGAAATGGGGTTTGGAGCCGGCATGGGCCTGCCCAACATCAAGAAGAATTCGGACGGTCTCAAAATCGACTCGGAAAAAGGCATGGGGACTCTCCTGGCAATCTCTTTTGACCTGAAGGAGGAGTAAGGGTGGCACAAATGAGTCGCTCCTCAAGCTATATTCGAATGGAAAAGGGGCTGTGCACGGGATGTGTCCTGTGCATGAAGGCGTGCCCAACCAAGTCGATCCGGGTGAGAGACGGCAAGGCTACCCGCGTGGGGGATCGATGCATTGACTGCGGAGAGTGCATCCGGGTTTGTCCTAGGGGAGCGATTAAGGCGGTGACGACCTGGTCAGGTCAAGCGGAGTTGAGTCCCCACAGCGTTGTCGGCGCCTCCCCGGTTCTCTATGCTCAGTTCGGTAATGAGGTGATGCCTAACGACATCCTCATCGCCCTAAGGAAGATCTTCAATTACGTCTATGACCAGGCATATGCTCATGAGCTCTACAACGCCGTCACAGAGCTTTATATCAAGGGGAATCGGGGAAAAGAGGAGTCGGTCTGGCCTCTGATCTCCCCTGCGTGCCCAGTGGTGAACCGGCTGATCGCTTTACGGTTTCCCTCGCTGTTGAAACATCTGCTTCCCTTTATACCCCCGAGGGAGGTTGCAGCCAGGGAGATGAGGAGAAGGTTCAAAGAAAAAAAGATCTTCGGCGACCAGGAGGCCGCGGTTTACCACATCAGCCCCTGCTCGGCGAAGATGATCTCCATTCAGGCGCCCATGTTCACCGAGAAATCCTATCTGAGCGGCGCGCTGGGGATCAACGAGATCTACGATCTGGTGGTGAAACACCTGGGGGATGAGGACGAAGACCTCATTCTCCACGTGTCGAGCGGAGTCGGGGTCGGATGGGGGATGTCGGGAGGGGAGATTGCAGGTCTGGACGACGTCGCCTGTCTGGCGGTTTCCGGGATGCAGGAGATGATCCGTTACCTTGAAAAAATCGAGATGGGGTTGTTCCGGAATATTGAGTATTTCGAGTTCAGATCTTGCCGTGAAGGGTGCATTGGCGGCCCTTTGACCGTGGCTGACAAGTATCAGGCCAAAGGCATTCTTCAGAAGTTCGGCCGCATGTTCGGTCACGGGAAGCGGGTCAGGCGTTCGCAGGTCCAAAGGGCTTATCAGGAAGGGTGGTTCTTGAAAGAGACCCTGGAGATTGGCACGGTGAAGGGTGAAAAGCGTCTTCCCATTGCCGAAGCCATTGCGAGGCAGGATCGGATCGAATCGATTCTTCGGAAACTTCCCGGAAAAGAATGCGGACAGTGTGGTTCTCCGGACTGCAAGACCTTTGCCGAGGACGTGGCGGACGGGCAGGTAAAGCAGGAGAGCTGTTTCCAGTTGCGCGCCAGCGGATGAAGCGGAGAAAAACGTGAAAGTCCCGTTCCCCCTTCGATACCCCAGGGTGAACGGAGAGTGAGGAGGGGAGTTCGTGGTTTTCCGTTCATGGTGAGGTATCGAACCATGAACGGGTGGCGCGGCTGCGACCTCCTATGAGAGTATCGACATCAGGAATACGAAGATTTCAATAGTCTGCACTGAAGGAGCGGAAAAAGATGAACGTTGGACAGAGTCTTGCGGAAGTGAATCCGGACCTGACGCCGGAAGTCATGGCCCGGGTGGATGCGATCATCGAACAGTACAAGGAAAAACCAGGGGCCCTCATCCCGGTCCTGTAAGAGTGCCAGGGCGTGGCCGGCTATCTTCCGGTGGAACTCCAGGAGTACATCAGCCGTGGCCTTAACGTTCCGGCCAGTTCCGTTTACGGCGTGGTGACCTTCTATTCCTTTTTCACCATGGTGCCCAAGGGCAGGCACACCATCAAAGTGTGTATGGGCACGGCGTGCTACGTCAAGGGAATCGGTGAAGTCCTGAACCGGCTCCAGGGGTCCTGCAAGCTCGAGGTGGGAAAGATCTCGGAGGACAGGCGATTTTCCCTGGAAGTGGTCCGCTGCCTCGGAGCGTGCGGGCTGGCGCCGGTGGTCGTGGTGGACACGGACACCCACGGTGGAATGACTCCGGATCGCATAGTGG
>Ga0105107_10003257_pt1 | contig 10769 bp, 8 predicted proteins | sample PPLLaktember2015_6_FD_79335 | JGI IMG/M metagenome (GOLD analysis project Ga0105107, IMG submission 79335) | Freshwater sediment microbial communities from Prairie Pothole Lake near Jamestown, North Dakota, USA - PPLs Lake P8 Core (1) Depth... | ecosystem: Environmental > Aquatic > Freshwater >... | reverse complement strand
CAAATCCCGCTTCCTCCCCCAAACAGGCCGAAAACAGGTCGTCGAGCAGGCGATCCCGCGCGGCTTCAGGCAGCTGAACATTCAGCAGATATTTGATACGCGCGACCTCCGCCGTATCCCAGCGGTATGTGCGCGACACGGTCACCGGATCGATCGAGAAGTCGCAGTCAGGAGCGAGCTCGGCCGCGCGCGTCAGCACCGCACTGGCGTAGTCGGACGCGCTGAGCGTCGCCATCACGAAGTGATTCTTGTGAACCGATGCCACGTTCGCGCCAAAACACGACGTGATCACGAAGAACAATCCCTGGACGCCGTGCTCGACGAGAATCGGCATCACGTGCTCATAGTGCTCCCGCAGGCCGTCGTCGAACGTCAGGAGACACAGATCGCGGGAGGGCGTGAATCCGTCCTGAAGAAATGCCAGGGCTGACTCGAGCGACGCCATTTCGTACCTCGCCGCGAGCTGGCGCACCTGGGCTCGAAACTCGTCGATCCTCATTGCGTGCAGGCGGGGGAACGGGGTGCACTCCGCATCGCGCACATAGTGGAACATCACCACGTGCAGACACCGCTCGCCTGCCGGCGGGCTAACGGACGATGGGCGCGGCATCATAGAACGATGTAAGCAATGTTGGGGTCCATTGAGAACTTGTTGATCTGGTGCTCTCTCAGCTTCACGCTGTCGAGCAACGCCTGGGTCTCACCAGGCCACCAGGCGTTGTTCACCTCGTCGAACGCGAGAATCGAACCCTTCCCCATCCTCGGGAGGAACGTTTCCAGCGCGATCTTGGTGGGTTCGTAGAGATCGAAATCGAGAAACAGCAGGCTGACCAGCACGTACGGGTTCTCGACGACAAAAGCCGGGATTGTCTCCCTCGCGTCTCCTTTGACGAGAAACACTTTCTGGTACTGCTTCAAATACCGTTCGGCGTCGAATTCTTCGAGAACCTCTGTCAGTTCCCGTTGTACGTCGTATCCAGGATTGAACCCGCCCTTCTGGTGGTGCCGGGTGACAGCCCCCCGTTGGTCGTGCTCGTGAATCGCCGGAAACCCCGTGAACGTGTCGAACCCGAAGACCCGGCGATGAATCGCGTACGGCTCGAGAGCCTCGGACAACTTCGCCCAGGCGAGCAAGCCTCCGCCATGCTGCACACCGCATTCGATGATTGAGCCCTTGATGGCCATCTGCAGCTTGAAGAGCTCGTAGCGCACCAGGAATCGCGACAGCCGCTGGCGCGGAACGTATTTCGGGAAGTTCTCGAGCTTCACTTCCAGCGGGACGTCGACGGTGAGAAATGTCTTAGGCATGGGTCTCGTTCGACCGAAGGGATCGCGTGTTCAATTCGGACGGTCTTGATCGCCGTCACCTTTGGTGACGTACCACTCGAGCGCTCGCTCGTGGACGGCAAGGTTGTGCAGATAAGCCATGAATGGGATTCCACATCGGCGCCGATCCACAGGCTGGAAAAGGATCGGAATTTGAGCCGCTGCCGGGTGATGCCCTGGCAGGAAGCCCCGCTCCAGGAGCGGACTGATATCGCGTCGGGAGCAGAAGAAATCGAGCGTGCCGACTCCCTGTGCGACGGCGTCTTCGATGACGGCGTCGATCAGCGCACCCGACACCACGGGGTCGGCCAGAAACTCCACGAGTCGGCCAACCCGCACCGGGACATCGCGAACGGCCTCGACGCGATAGACGGCCAGCCCGAGGAGCGTCCTGTTGCGGTGCACCTCGAACAGGCGATAGTCGAACACGGGGTGGTCGGCGTATCGCCAATTGAGGAAATCTGCCGACCGTCGCGTCCCCGCGCCCCGCGTGCCCCACAGGTCGTCCCACACCGTCAGAGCCGTGTCACTGAATCGATGGACACGCCGGACCGACGAGTGGCGATCGACAGTTCCTGCACGCACACCGTGTTGCGTCGGCCACTCGACTGCCCCGTCAACGGTGAGCATGGGAACGACGTCCGGATCGATCACCTTCACGTAACGCACGAGGTCGCCCAAATCGGTCCAGCCCATCCGCGGAAGGAGGGCGCGTGAGTCGTGGCTAAGGCCGGTCACCAAGGTGACGTCCACTTGTCTGGTGAGCTCTCGCATCAACAGCGGCCCGATACCAAGCCGCCGCTGAGCGCTGTCGACAACCCAGTTCGCCGTCCAGGCGCCACGGACCAGACGGCCTGCGACGCTGACCTCCACTGGGACATACCCAAGACACCCTGTGATTTCACCGCCGACGAGCGCAAGCTTGCAGCAATACCCGGCGCGCTCACTTGGCCGGCCGAACTGCCATTCGAACAGACCGGCGCTCGTGGCAAGCGGGTAATCGACTCGATATACGCGGCGGAAGAATGTCTGCAGGGCATGGACGCAATCGGATGTGCAATCAACGAACTCGATGCTCATCTAGGCATCGGCTCCCGCCAACGGAGCTGTTTCCGCCGCCATCCGGATGTAGGGGGGCCACTCCACGCGTGCGTCACACAGGTTCATCGACCATCGGGTCATCGCCGCTGAATCGCCGACCGGTTGAAACCCATGGCGCTGGTAGAAGTCGGCCGCCGGCGCATTCTTCGGGGTCGGCACGAACTCGCCGTCGAGCCGTTCAATCCCCTGCGTGCGAGCCCAGTCGGCGACGAAGGACAGGAGCGCCGTTTCGAGCGTCCTTCCGATGACTCGGCAGCTCAGCGCAAGCGTGTCGATCAGGGCCTCTCGTTCGCCAACCTTGACGAGCGCGATTCCCACAATGCCGCTGTCGCCAAAACGATCGGCCGCGCGCAGTACGAACATGCCCCACGCCGCGTCGGCCATCATGTCTCTCAGCGCGGCAGCGCTGTGCCGCCTCGTCGTAAGGTTGAACTGATTCGTCTTATGGATGAGATCGAGCGCGCGCGGAAACGATCGCTCATCGATCGGATGAACGGCGACGTCCATCTCCAGGCTGCGCAGAAACTCCTCCACCGACCGCGCGGTCTGGGCGAGGTGCGTTCGCTGGCGCTGCTGCTGATACATGTCGCCACGGCGACGATCTTCCGACGTCATCGACACACGCTCGAACGCGTAACAGTCGAGCAGCGCCTGCGGGAAGTCGATTGGATTGTCCGGCATCTCAATCGTCAGCACCTCAGGCAACGTCTGGCGCATCTTGGCGCGCTCGGCCGGACTGTCATCCACGAACACGAGACTATCGGCGCCGAGGTTCAGTTCCGCCGCGATCTCGAGCATGTTGGCCGGCTTGTCCTGCCAGTTCATGCGCACTGCTGCGAAGTCGCGCGGTCGCAGGACCATGCCCGGATGCGAGTCGAGCACGTCCCGGGCGTCTTCCGGGTTGTTCTTGCTGTTGATCGCGAGCAGCACGCCGCGACGTGCAAGCTGGCGGATGGCGAGCTGAAACTGTCGGAACGCACTGCCCGGATACGTCCGGCCGAGAGCAATGGCATCGCGACCGACCTCGCCCACAATCCCGCCCCAGAGTGTGTTGTCGAGATCCACCACGAGGCATTTGCGGGGTGTGCCGACCAACGCCTGCACAAAGCCCGCCTGCCGCCGCGACAGTTCTCGCATCATCGCAGAGGTCAAGGGCGCGCGCGCAAGATGCCAGAGGCGCTCATCGTGTCCATTGCGGTACCCCACGGTGGCCAACGCCCGGTCGAAGTCCAGCACGTACGTCCCTGGAATGGCCGACACCACATCGACCAGGCGCCGGTTCAGGCGGCGAATGACCTCTGTCTGAGAGACCTTCGCCGCTACCTCGTACACTCCGAGCGCCGCGCAACGCGGCAACGCGAAGTTGCAGATCACGACGGCCGCCTCCGACCGTTGACGAAACGCGCTCAGCGCGGACGCGGTTTCGGTAAGCACGCGTTCAACCAGGTTCTCGACGTGGTCGCGCGACAGATCGAGAAAGTCCTCCATGAGCGGCGGACATGCATCGTCCAGAAGCTGCGACACGAACACGACATCCGGACGATGTGCAAGGCACCCGCTCCCGGCGCCGAGAAGCTCCTGCTGGACCGTGTCGAACGGTGCGATATACACATCGGCCGCCAGTCCGGCTCGCGCCGTTTCGACTTCCACATACGGCACGAGCAGATCGATGGTGAAGCTCGACAGCAGCGCGATACGAACAGGAGGCCAGTCCTCGCGCACCTGTCGAAGTCGTCGCGCCGCATCTGCATACGCCGCAGACGAAGGGCTTCGATCGACCGCAGCAAAGATGGTTTCCAGCGACTCTGTCACGCCGTTTCCCGCTGTTCTTTCTGCTGCACGGCCTGGCTGCCGACGCGCGCCATCACCCGCCGTTGCTGCGGGACCGGTTCGGCGGCCGCGAGGTTCAGCAGCCGCTCTGCGACCCTCCATCCGGCAAACCCGTCGAGCGTCGCTCCGAACATCGTCTTGATGAGATTGCGCCGCTGCATCCATCCGTCGTGCGGCGCCTCCAACGCGCGACGCAGGAGCTGCGGCATCTCCTCTTCGCTATAGCTCACAGCGACGGCACCGCTCTCGAGTACGGGTCGGATGTGGTCGAACTGGTAGTATTCGGCGAAATCGAGCGAACCGATATCCACGCCCGGCGGGTTGTAGGCGACGTTGATGACCGGTTTGTCGAACATGCACAGCTCGAGCGAGACGGTTGAGCCGATATTGATGCCGACCGCCACGTGTCGCAGCGTGTTTGTCAACAGATACGCGTCTTCCACGCGCGGCATCAGCCAAACCGGTTCCCAGGGCACCTCAGGGAACAGAACGTCGGGGTTCTCGCGCTTCACGGCATCGAAGCGGCGCGTCCGATCCTTTGGATAGACGCGCACGAGCAGCTGCGGCGGGCCGAACTCCTTCATGTCTCGAAGCATCGCGGCAATCCGCGCCACGATGACCGGCTCGCCGGGCATGTGATTGGGCATTCCGGTGCTGTAGAGGACGATCGGTCGATTCGGATCGGCGCCGATGCGCGCGCAGAACTCTTCGCGCGACCAGTAGAACTCGCGGCGGAAGTGAAAATCGAACTGTGGCGTCCCGGTGACCGACACCTGATCGTGCCGAACGGTGTCGTAGATGTGCAGCAAATGTCGCTTGATGGCGTCGTTCCAGACGAGATAGTGATCGTAGGGCGGCATGATCCGTCCCTGGGACGTGAGGTTGTCCCAGGAGAAGACGAACGTCGCCGTCGGAATGTTCAACCACTGCGCGGCCTGGACCGCCTGGATCGCGATCTGGCTATGAACATGCGATCCGTTGAACACGAGAGTGGGAGCAAGCGAGCGGAACAACTCGAGGTAATGATCTGACGTGCGCAACCGCCGGCTGACTGCCCTTTCCGTCGCGGACAGTACTTCCAGCCCGGTTCGATTCGCGAACGGATAGCACGTCGCCTTCTTCAGCATGCGTTTGAGGCGACGTTCCGTGCTCTCCGCCGCCTCGGCATCGCGCAGGTTCCATCGGAGCTCCGCGGCCTTCGACCAGAGCCACCTTCCGTGCGCAAGGTCGAGGATTTCACGCGAAAACCGCGCGGCCCAGCGCTCGGGAAAGAATTCCAGCGGCAGCACCCGGGGATATCGCCCGGACAGCTCGGCAAAGACCTCGGCGTTCGGCACGACCGTCAGCACGGTGAGGTCCACATACCGGCTGATTTCGTCGAACGTCCCGGTGTGCACGAAGTTGCGAATCGCCTCGCCCCGAGGCAGGATGCCCACAATGTGGGGACGTCTTCCGGCAACAGTCGTCATTTTCGCCCCCTGAACCGCTCGGCGACGACCTTCCCCAAGGCGCCGTGCTGCTGAAGATTGAGACATCGCGGGAAACCGGTTTCTTTCATCGTGGGAAGTGTGCGCACAAAGAGTCGGTCAATAGGTCAGCCGCTTTTCGATTTTCAATGGCGCCCGGCTCAGGCACTCGGCGATGCGGGGGCCCGCGTCACCGTCCCCGTACAGCGCGTCGCAGGGGTATCGGCCGTTGCCCAGATGGTGGCGCATCGCGGCGCCGATCTCCTCGCGCGAATAGTCCACGTCCAACACATTGGCTCCGCGATCCCGGCCCGACTGCCGGGATCCGATATTCACGACCGGAACTCCCAGATAGGAACACTCCCGGATACCGACGCTCGAATTGCCGATGAGACACCGCGAGTTGTACAGCAGCCGCAGAAAATCGTCGCCCGCCATGTTTTTGAAGAACCTGATGTTGCGGGGCTCCTCGATCTCGCGAAAGGCTCGTATGCCGCTCGATGTTCCGTCGGATCCGGCATCGACGTTGGGCCAGAACCACAAGGTGGGCATACCGGCGTCGCGCACGGCGCTCAACGTTTCCTCCACCTGCACCCGCGCCTTCTCGTACTCCGTCGTCACGGGGTGCTGCATGACCACCAGGTAGCCGCGCGAGAGATCGAGCGGCGCTCCGACGCCGCCGTACTTGGCAATGGGATCGAAGTCGAGAGCCGGTTTCACCAGGACCTCGCTCGCGAGGTCGATCGAGGGGCAGCCGGTGACGATGATGGATTTCGGCTCTTCGCCCATACGGCACAGCCGCTCGGCCGCGCGACGACTCGAGACCAGATGCAGGTCGGCGAGCTTGCTCACCGCGTGCCGCACCTTCTCGTCGATCGAGCCGGTCACTTCTCCTCCCTGAATATGCGCCAACGGCAGGTTCATGTATGCCGCTGCCGTGGCGGTCGCGAGTGTTTCGTAGCGGTCCGCGACGGTGACGACGATCTCGGGTTTGAGGTTGTCGAAGACCGTTGCCAGTTCGAGCAGCCCGAGCCCCGTCGTCTTCGCCATAGAGGTGAGGTTCTCACCCTCGAGCACCATGTAGACGCGCGCGTCGATGTGGAACCCGTCCTGCTCCACGTACTTCGCGGCGTTGCCGTAGCGTTCCAGCAGCACCGACGCGGCGACAACGAGCTGGAGCTGGAGATTCGGATGCGCGGCAATGGCTCTGAGAGCCGTCTTGATGCGGCTGTAGCTGGGCCGTGCGGTGACAACGACGCAGACCTTACGCTTCATACGTGTGCACCAGTCAGATTTCCATTCCGCCGGCCCGCAGGGCGGTGCGGATCGCGCCGAGGCTTCCCATACCGATGACGTCATCGGGCGAAAAGCTCACGCCGAACTCCGCCTCGATCGCAAGAATCAGGTTGAGATGGCCCAGCGAATCCCAGGCGGCAATCGTCATCGGCGACGACTCGTCACACAGCGCATCGGCAGGAATGCCAAAGGCTCGCTCAGCAACCTGGTAGAGGCGGTCGATCGCCTGTCGCGTGCTCACTGGGTCGCACCGCCGACCGGCTCGACGTCGGCTTCGCTCAACAGCTCGTCGGCACGCACGCTTCGGCGCAATCGGCAACCCAGCATCTCGGGCAATCGTGCGGCGGCGATGCCGGTTCCGGGCTTCTTGATGGCGAGGTGCTCTCGTTCGAGGAGCGTGCCCGCCTCCAGATCGCGGCGCGCCACGACACTCTTGGTGAAGGCCGTGCGCAGATGCGCCGTCTTCTGCGCCAGTTCGTCCTTGTCGAGTGGATGCGCCATCATCTTTTCGATGAACCGCACGCCCTCGACCAGTTGCTGCAGTTCCGCCGGCGTGACGGACGCGACGACGTCCGGCCCAAACATGTCGCGGCTCAGCGTCACGTGCACCTCGAGAATGCCGGCGCCCAATGTGGCCGCCGCGAGACCGGGATAGATGGTGCCGGAGTGATCCGATAAACCCACAGTGCAGCCATAACGTCGCGCAAATCCCGGCAGAAGATTCAGACCGACCCGTTCCGGCGGGCACGGGTAGGCACTTGTGCACTGCAGAACAGCCAGCGGGTTGCCGCGGCGGACGACCTGACTGACGGCCGCGTCAATCTCAGACAACGGGCTCATGCCCGACGACAGGAGAATGGGCAGATCGGTTTCGAGCATCCGATCCAGCAGTGTCACGTCGCTCATCTCTCCCGACGCGACCTTCCACGCCGATACACCGATCCGTCGCAGAAGCTCCAGCGCCTCGTGCGAGAACGGTGAGCTCAGAAACAGCAGTCCACGCTCGACCGCATGCTGTTGCAGTCCCTGCCACTGCGACTCTGTAAACTCCATCCGCTTCCAGTAGTCGTAGCGGCTCGCGTCCTGAACGCTGAAGGGCACGCGCCAGGGCTCGGCGGCGGTGCTCTCGGCCGAAGCGATATGCGTCTGGAACTTGACCGCATCTGCACCCGCCCTGGCGATGACGTCGATGAAAGCGTGAGCCGTGCCGAGGCTGCCGTCGTGCGATTGCGCGACCTCGCCGATGACGAGGCATGCGGGTGAGCGGCCGCTGGGGGACCGGCGGCGGATGCGATCAAACCACGTCGGCAAAGGTTTGTTCCATCCGACGGAAGTAATGCACACCGCTCAGCAGGACCGCCAAGGCGGCAACCGCCGAAACGCTCACCATCGGGCCGGGTCCGCTGGTTGTCCCAAGCAGCGCCCACCGGAATCCCTCTACGACGCCGGCCATGGGATTCAGACCGTACAGCGTGCGCCACGGCTCCGGTAGGAGGCTGCTCGGATACGCAATCGGTGTGGCGAACAACCAGAACTGAACGATGAACGGCACGGTGTAGCGAACGTCTCGATACCGCACATTGAGGGCGGCGAGCCAGAGTCCCACGCCCAGCGACGTCGCGAGGCCCAGAATCACGAACGCCGGCAGCCACAACACGTTGGCTGTTGGCGTGATGTCGTAATACAGCATCATGGCGACGAGGACGGCGAACGCCAGCAGAAAGTCGACGGCTTCCGAACACACGGTCGCGAGCGGCACCATGAGGCGTGGGAAGTACACCTTCTTAATGAGATTCGCACTGGCCACGAGGCTGTTGGCCGATTGGGTCAGCCCGTTCGCGAAAAACGTCCACGGCACGAGGGCGGCATAGCTGAATACGGGGTACGGCACACCATCGGATGGCATCCCGGCGAGCCGTCCGAAGAACAAACTGAAGACCACCATTGTCATCAGCGGCTGAATGATCGCCCAACTCGCACCGAGCGCCGTCTGTTTGTATCTGACCTTCACGTCACGCCACGTGAGGAAATACAGCAGCTCGCGATAGCCCCACAGCTCGCCGAGCTGAAGAGCCGAACGCCGTCCCCCAACCCCGATTCGGGTGACCGGCAGGTCCGCCGTGCCTTCCGCACTCATGTCGTTGTTCGCCGTCGCTCTCAGGATCGCAGCGCGCGGCTGTAGTAATCGGTGTACTCCCGACGGTAGTACGGCGCGTAGAAGAAGGCGTTCCTCGAAAGATTCACGCGATTGAGCACGACCCCGAGGAAATTCGCCTTGGCCGACCGCAGTTGCGACACGGCCTGCACGGCGGCGTTGCGATCGGTGAGGTCCGCAGACGTGACAAACACCACACCGGACGCCGAATGCGCCACGATGGAGGCGTCAGTCACCGCCAGGACGGGTGGCGCGTCGAGAATCACCCAGTCGAATCGCGCCGACAGACTGTTCAGGAAGTGCTCGAACTGCTGCGCGCTGAGCAACTCCGCGGGATTCGGGGGCACCTCGCCGGCGGGCACGATCCACAGATTGGGGATTCGCGATCGTCGAATCACTTCCGCCTTGGCGGACCCCACAATCAACTGCGACAGGCCTGGGCTGAGCTCGACGTCGAAAATGGCATGCACTCGAGGCCGCCGCATGTCGGCGTCGATGAGGACGACTCGATGTCCCGCCATCGCCAGCCCTGCGGCCAGGTTACTCGCGACCACGCTCTTCCCTTCTCGGGGTGCCGTGCTGGTGACGACGAGCCTCCGGCACTCGGGCGACACCGAGAAGAGCACGTTCGATCGAACTGCCCGGAACGCCTCGGCGAAGCTGTCTGGAGCGCCATTGTTCAGGAGAAGCGGCGACGATCCGTGCTTGCCTGCAATTCTCGGTACCAGGCCGAGACAGGGCAGATTCAGGTACGTTCTGATCTCGGGCGGCGATTTGATCTTGTTGTCGAGGTACTCGAACAGGAACGCCATTCCAATGGCCGCCACGAGTCCCACCATGACGCCGAACAGCAAATCCCGCTGCTTATTGGGCGAGATCGGAACGCGGGGCACATCGGCGGGGTCCGCGATGCGAATATTGTTGGTCTTCAGCTCGCTCGAAATACCGGTCTCTTTCGCCCGCTGCAGCAGGGCCTCGAAAATCTGACGGTTGCTCGCGGCGTCGCGCTCGAGGGCGGCGTAGCCGATACTCTTGCGATTGATGGCGAGCACGTCGGCTTTCTGCGCTTCGAGCTCTCGCGTCAGACTCTCCTCGCGGGCCTGGGCGCCGACATATTCGCCCTCGACCGCCTGCACGGCGTTGTGAAGCTCCGCATCCAGCTTCTGCCGGATCTGCTGAATCGCCGTGCGCACTTTGATCATTTCCGGATGACGCTCGCCATACTGGCGCGAGAGCTGGGCATCTTGTCGCTGCAGATCCGCCAGTTCCTGATTCAGCCGCTGCACCGAGGCATTCGCGACCACGGCAGGCGCCGACGCGAGGGCAGCTTTGTCGTGCTGGATGGCTCTCAGCTGCGTCAGCGCCGCTTCCTTTTCGAGCCGCGCCGTTCTTGCCTCCATCACCGCCGCATTCAGTCCCGACAGCCGTTGGATGACTTCCGGATCGTTGGTGCTGGTGGCGTTGTTCTGCTCGCGATAGCGCTGAAGCGCCAGTTCGGTCTCCTCGACGTTCTTCCGTTGCGCGTCGAGCTGATTCGTGAGCCAGTCTGCGGCGTCCTTCGATGCATCGAACTTGAACTGCAGATTTCGCTCGAT
>Ga0105107_10003256_pt1 | contig 10769 bp, 12 predicted proteins | sample PPLLaktember2015_6_FD_79335 | JGI IMG/M metagenome (GOLD analysis project Ga0105107, IMG submission 79335) | Freshwater sediment microbial communities from Prairie Pothole Lake near Jamestown, North Dakota, USA - PPLs Lake P8 Core (1) Depth... | ecosystem: Environmental > Aquatic > Freshwater >... | reverse complement strand
GCCGTGGCCAGCGTCTCGCCAACTGCTGCGGTTACCAATGCCGGTGGCCAGGCACAGACCACTGTAAAAGGAGAAGGCGAGGGGGATACGAATGTCAGCGCCACCGTCAACGGCACAAGCGCCACGGCGCCGCTGAAAGTGAAGCAGGTGCCGGATCTATCGCTCATCGGGCTCGTAGCGCTGGTGGCCGGTGCGGGCATCGTAGTACAGCGTCGCAAACGATCCTCTTCACTCCGGGCGTGAGAGGCAGATCCATGAGCAGAGTGCTGTCATCCAGGAGCCGACCGAATACCCGCTTCATCGCCGTGGTTGCGACGCTCGCGTGCGCCTTTGCGCTAGCCTTCCGCGATGATCTCCTGGGGCGGCTCCTGGGTCCTCTGGAGCTTGTGACCGCGCAGACGACGGTCGCTTTGCTGCACTTCATGAGTATCGAAGCCGTCCGGATGGCATCGCAGATCCACCACCCGGGCGGCTTCGCATACGAGATTTATTACCGTTGTACAGGAGTCCTGCCGATCGCCATATTCACGATCTGCATCCTGGCCTACCCTGCCGCATGGCGGCACAAGGGTATTGGCCTCATCGTGGGCATCCCGCTCTTGCTCGCCCTCAACCTGGTTCGCCTCATCCACCTGTTTTATGTCGGCATCCATGCCCCGGCAGCCTTCGACATTGTTCACGGTGTATTGTGGGAGGGAATGATCATTCTGGCAACCCTGGGGCTCTGGTGGGGTTGGAGCAGATGGGTAAGTCGGGCGTTTTCCCCCGCTCCCGGTGCAGATCCGCCATGGCATTGAAACCAGACGGTGAACTGATCGCCCCCAGGAGAGCCAGGGTATTTGGAAGCTTGAAGAGAAAGACATTCTTTCCATTTACGAAGCAGGGGGGAAAAAGCCGAACCGCTCTCTGAAAATCGTATCTCTGGATAAGGATAGATTGGTCGTGAGAAAGTGAAACACTGCGGCGACAAGAAAGAGGAAGCAGAGACGGATCTAGAAGATATCCGAAACCTGACCCGAGAATTCTCCGGATCGAGCATTCGAGAACGCATCATAAGATCAAAGGTTTAGCCGAATTATAGCTTACCCCTTTCTTTATGTTTTACGCCGGTTTACGCCCTTTTGGCATTGTCTGGGAATGCTGGTTTCGACCCTGCCAGCTAAACCGATGTCTACTTGCGCTGGTGCCTTTTGCCGTAGCCCGGCCGTTCTGTTACCCCACCCTATGTTGGTTTTTCTCCATATTTTCTCTATGTTTCTCCAATATTAACTTTAGTTGCATATTTACGCCATTTACGCTACGTACTCAACGGATGCAACCACATTTACCTATGCTCCGAGATTAATTCATTATCCTCTCTTAGCATTTTCACGCATCGTGGTCCTTCAAGTTTGGAAACCAAACCGGCTTTCACAACTTTGCGGAGGCGCCATGAATCTCAAATTCATTCCATCCGGATTTCAACGAGTATAAATCGATTGAATCGAGAGCAAAGACGTCCTGCCGCTCTTCAGGGGTTTGTCCTGTCTCGTGACCCGTCTCCGATCCCGTCCGACAGTCCCCTAGCGGCATTACTACCATCAATTTTTACTGATCTGCTCCCAACGTTTTTACGGTGCAGCAGCGAAGGAGCACCGCCATGAGCGATCCACGATTTCAATGTGTTGCCGATTTTTCCATCGCCGGGCAGCATTATGTGATCGGCAAACTCGGGAATGGTGCGGCCCCTCCTGCGAGTGACGGGAATGGCATACGCCCTGTTAAATCAAAGCCCGTAGGTGAATTAAGGGTCGGCACCGACCGGTACTTCGTCTTTGAAGCCGACGGCAAGGGACAGGAAGAGTGGAACCTGGAAATCCTGGAGCTGCTCAAGGCCCTGACGGAAAGAGAGCAACAGGTTGTCTCCCGGACCGCCCTCGGTCAGGTAAATCGGCAGATTGCCGACGAGCTTCACATCAGCCGTCACACGGTATCGTCCTACTTGAGACGAATCTTTCTCAAGCTCGGAGTGGGAACCCGGACCGAAATGGTTTTCAAGTGCCGCAAGCTCATCGAAAAGCAGGGGAGCATGATCTATAGGAACGGCGATCCGGAGTTGCACTGCAACATAAAGAGATGATCAGGGGATCGACCCGTCTCTTTCCCTCTTTATAGGCTCTTGCTTGCTCCCTTCCTTTCCAAAACACCCCATTCTCCCTGTAGTACGTTTGTGCTACCACAAACGAAGGCCTTCATTCGTGTGACTTTCCCTATTTTGATTTTTATTTTATGGAATGCCAGAAGTCTGCTGACAGGACTTGAAGCGGAGTCGATGGAGAATTGCCTGCTTTGGTTTCAAGACTTCGGCTCCCGGCTTCTTTCAATTCATCCCCTACACATCGATACATCGCGCATCGTGCTCTTCAAGGTTGGATACGATGGGCTACTTTCCTTGATTCGAGGAAAGAGCCATGAATCTCAAATTCATTCCAGCCGGATTTCAGAACTAGGCAAAGGCAACCCCGAACGCAGGAACCAGCTATTTTCCCGTCGCGTTATTTGAACTGTCCCGTTTTCAGGACGGTCCGTATGGGAAGCCCTTTTCCCGGTGCGCGCCATGGATCGCAAGATCTCGACAGACTCCTTTGACGCCCCCGCCATTCTCGTGGTCGATCCGGATGACAGGATCTATAAAATCTTCAGCGATGTCTTATGCACGAAATACAACCTTGTTTTTATCCCGAATCATGCTTTGGCCAGAAAGATCGTCGATGACTTTCCTTTTTCCCTGGTCTTCGTCGGGCAGTGCCCGGATAGCCGCGATGGTCTATCGCTTATTCATATTCTTAAATCCGATCATCCGTCCATCCCGGTGGTTTTCATTGCCAGACAACCCTCGGCCGATCTCATTCTGTCCGCTTTCCGGGCCGGGGCACGGGATATCGTCACCGACCCTGACGACCCCGCCGAACTGCTGGATATGACGGAAAGGTCTGTCTTGCTGGCAGTTGCAAGTCCAATATCCGGTCCTCCCGATCAGCCGGCTTCCCGTCTCAACCTAAAGAATCTCTGGATGCAGCTCCGGACCGCCAATCAGGGCTACGTCAAATTCGGGATGCCCGCGGACCGTTCGACTTATTCCCTGATAGGAGAGGGGGCTGCCGCCGCAACGCAGGGCGAGACACGGGGGGCCATGCAGGATTTGCGTGATACGGCTCGCCTGCGCATCCTGTTCCTGGGTGACTTCCAGGTCATGATCCGGGACCGGGTTGTGGATGAGTGGCCCGGTAAAAAAAGTAAGTCCATCTTTGCATACCTCTCCTACCATTCCGACAGGCGAATCTGCCGCGACGTCCTCATGGACGTATTCTGGCCGAAATCAATGCGTGAGTCCGCACGAAACAGTCTCAACGTGGCCATTCACGGGCTGAGAAAGCGATTTCAGCAGATTGACCCGAAGGGAGAATACGTCGTTTTCAGCAACGAGTGCTATTTCATCAACCCGGAAATAGAAATCTGGACGGATGTGTCCGACTTCGGCGACCTGTGGATGAAAGCCCACAGTGTCGAGCAGAGTCAGGGACTCGAGGCTGCTGCTGTCTACTACGATCAAGTTGCCTCGATGTACAGCGGCGATTTCATGGCCGATGAATTATACGAAGACTGGTCGACGCTCGAACGGGAAAACCTGAAGGAGATCTTCCTGTGGCGCTCGAAAAGATCAGCGAATGCCGGCTTCAGGCGGGCAATCTCGAGGAGGCGATCAGTATTTGCAAGGCGATCCTGGAACGGGACAACTGCCGGGAGGAGATCTACCGCCGCCTGATGGGCTGCTACCAGAAAACCGGACGCAGGGACAAGGCATTGTCCGTCTATCGCCAATGTGTCCGGTTCCTGAAGGACGACCTGGATGTGGAACCCTCTGCCGCAACCGTCGAGTTGTACAGGAAAATCAAGGCAAATTCTGTCGCAGCTTGAGTCTCCGCCGAGTTGGGCATCGTTGCGCTGCCGGTACATCGTCGTCCGAGCGGAACCCTTCCTGAAAAATAATCGAGAAATAAGCGGAAAATAATCCCGTTTTAATCGCGCCGTAATTTTAGATGACTAGATTGAGTCAGGTTCGCGGAAATCCACCGAACCGTTACCCGGTCAGACCCGTTTTGGCGAACGAGAGCGCGATCCGACCAGGGATTACATTGAAAGGAGGTGTTGATTGCGCGGAGGACTCAAGCGTAAACATAGCGTGTTTTACATTACACGAGGAACGTAACCCGTCAGCGAAAATCGGCATATGATCAGCCGACGCCATCATCCCGTGTACCGGGAAATTCTAGCAGGAGGTGCAGACATGCCTGGATATACATTTATTTTGGTACCTGAAGAGGACCTTGGCGATTTTGAACTGTCGGGCACTTGCACATTGTGGGAAAACGTGCCCGAACGCAAGTCAAAACTCATCAGGACGGATCAGGATTGGGGTGTCACATTCAACTGGACAACTGCCGGAAATATGGCCGGCAGCCTTGCTGGAGATTGGCATCTGAGGGTCTATTTGGAGAAGATGGGTCCTGGAGATGGCCCCCCTGTGAATCCCGTGTCTAAAAAATACGAGACAACGACGGACCCTCAAGAAAACAGTGAAAGCATCACGATTCAAAAGGGCACCGTTCCTGTGGGACTCTATAAAATAACCGCCGCCATCACGATGACTGGACCGGACCCCAATCATTATCCGACTCCCATTGCCATGATGGGCGAGGGGCCTTTGGTCCAAGTCTATCAAGTTTAACCTAGGAGATATGTTGTATTGGTAAAATTGGGGTCCATGGATATTTCCATGGACCCCGTGTCCCAGACGCAAGAGGGCGATACCATGAGAAGCGATGATAAGCGCCAAAAAAATATGTCCGGCGCAAGAAAGGACGGAAAAAGCAAGACGTCCAACAGCGCGCCGAAAGATCTCTCCCCCGCCTCGGCCAACAGCATCGTCGATGTCGACGAGGATGCGACCACAGGAATCTCGTTCCTCATCGATTACTCGCTTGTGGCGGGGAAGCTAAAGGGTAAGATCGCCCGCCGAGTGACCCATAAACACGAAAAATACTCTGGTGAACCCGAAGAATTCTCTGGTCTCGACGAGACAACTATCATTAAATTCATGAAGATACACCTGTCCAGTCTGGAAAAAAACGCAGGGAAAGTACCGGACGAGGAGGCGCAACAGCCAGGTAAAGTCAGGATAACCCAGCCTAGCGAGGCGCATAAACCGGGCCTGGACGTAGTCCCGGAAGGCTCTGCCCAACCCTCTGACATTCTGAAGCAGGGGCAGACCTTTCTGCTCCGGTGGACCTTCGAACCGCCTACGTCGTCAGGCATAACCGGCGAGCAGCTGCACTACAGGATTGTTGTCTGCGCGAAAAGCATGGAACGTGCCGAGCACATCAAGATCGGGGAAGGCGGAGGGCAAATCGTCTTCGGCAGCGCCCTGACCGCCCTTATTGGGTCCGGGCCGTTACCTCCGGGTACGTATATCGTCGAAGCGGATGCAGAATTCAGTTTGAAATCAATGAAATCCTACCGGCAAAGTGTATGCAGTGCTCGACGCCTGATCAAGGTGGCCTGACATCCCCAATCGGATTGCCCGCATTTGATCTGGAGGCACTTGTTGCTTCCCCATGCGTGAGGACCCTTCCCGCATCAAAATGAATGACGTCTTGAGGTTTATCCATGGCCGTACCATACCCGGCACAGACGAAAGGTGAAGGGGTCGCAATTGGAATTGCTGTCGGCTCGCTTGCCCTCGGTTTCATCGTGGTGTGGCTCGCGCGTGAGTTCATCGGGTCTGTCGATGGTTCTGTCCTTATCGCATTGCTCCTGCTCCCCCTGATCGTCTATTTGAGCGCATCCGGCAGGCTGGCCGAATTCAAAGCGCCGGAGGGAATTGAAGCGAAGTTCGCACAGGCCGCCGCCGAATCCGTAAGCTCGGCATCCGAGACTGTCGCTTATGACGATCCGCAGATTGTTGCCAAGGAGGGGGTGCGCAACCTGATACAGCGAAAAACAAAAGAAATTGACGAGTCAAAGCCTGTCGTCATGACGATGACCATTGGCGGCCAGGCTCAGTACAGCCCCCAGGACGTTGAGCAATACATCGGTGCGCTCTCACAATTCCGCAACTTCAAATTTGTAATCTTCCTCGACCGTGACGATAAATTCGTGGCCTATATGCCGACGTGGGCATTGAAATACCTGCTCCAGGTCCCCGATCTTGCATGGGAATTTCTGAATGCGGTCAACCAGGGACAGACAGCGCAAGTGCTTCGATACCCCGGTGTCGGCAAGAAGACGATCTCGACGAAGTCCTCAAATGCGGATGCGCTACGCGAGATGCTGGAGCAGAATATCGAAGCCCTTGTCGTCATCGACGAACAGCGAAAGCTTTGTGGTGTTGTTGAACGGGAACAGGTGCTGAGTCGCATGATGCTTTCACTGGTGCGCTGAGGGCCCGGCTTCTTTTCCTATCGGAATCTCAATCGGCGGGGGCTACCGGGCCTCTCATCCCCTTCCCTTCCCTCATTTTGGCTGATGTTCTGCGTGGCCTCCAGCCTCTTTCATACGAACCCGTGTCGTTTCAGGCCCCGACATCTCACCACAGAAAGCCGCAATGTCATCTATTTATCAAGTGCCTGTTTCAAAGCTGGATTTGGCACGTAGAACGGCATTTTTCTCCATCATCAAATCATATATTAAACCCGTGAGGACACCATCCTGCAGGGGAACGGCCTCTGCCCCCCGGCACTATTGGATTTCCGCCCACATTCCATCCATATTTTCTATGCTTAATAAAGTTGAATAGTTGCGCGAGCTGAGGGCCTAACGAATTGGAAATGCTATGGCAGAATGAAAGGAAAGACCGTTCTCGTGCCCAAGTGGTGCGGCACAGGAACTTCTTATTCGAGTCGCAAAGCTGAACATTCATCTGGAATGAACAATATCATAAATACATGGCAATTGTTGATGCATCAATCGCCAGTCGGTTCAACCCAGATTGAGCATAAAAAAGCGAAGGGCAGGCGCAGGTACCACCCATTATTCCTTTCATCCGGCTTCCAGAGTTAGTGTGACGCCAGGGGCAGATATTGCTTCTGCCCGAAGGCAGAGCCGTTTCCGACCCTGCCCTTCTCGTGCCGCGTCATCGCAATATCCATTTTTACGAAACTCATGGCCGCCCGGGCGGCGGGGGAGCATAGCCGTGGTCGTCCCAGAGACGGTTGTGGGTGCGACCGTAAGTCGTGCCGCAGTGGGTGATTCCCTTGCTGCACAGGGTGGCCCGCCATTCGTACTTGACCAGAATGGTTTCCACGGCCCTTTTTTCGGGGTCGAAGCTGACCTGGCGCGAGGGGGAGTACTCTTCCCTGCCGTAGCCGGTGCCGGCGCTCTGTGATGCCTCGCCCCGTGCGGAGGACGAGGCTTTTTCTTTGGCACCGGCCAGCGGTGCCCCGGGAGCGGGGGTGGAGAGATCCGCCGGTCTTTTGTAACGCTGGACTTCGGGGTAGGCGGCTAGGGCGATCACGCCCATGGCGGACTGGTCCCCAAAAGCGGCGGCATAGGAATCTGGCACGTCGGTGAAGTAGAACCGGTTGACCCTCTCCTGCCCCGTGCGCCAACCCGAGTATTCGTTCACGGCATAGGGCTCGAGGATATACATCCTCTCGTTGTTTTTAAGCCATGATTTCTGCCCCGAGATGATGTTGCGCCCGTCCACGGCAACTACCACACCAACCCTCCGGTTGAGATTGTTCCGGACCACGATCCGGTAGTGGTCCCCCTTGACGGCCTCGGCATAGACCTTCTTGAGGCCGTGGGAGCTTTTGTGGGGGTAAAAGGGAATCGAGTGCCCGTTGTCGGTGACGATGCTGACCTCGACCGCATCGCCAACAGCGGCCGAGGAGACGGAAGGGAACCCGACCAAGAGAGACGCGAACAGCAACAACCATGTCTTCATGACTTCCTCCGGCCGATGGCAATCGGCCTGCTTTTTTTGCCTCTGAAGCATTAGACAGGGGAAGGTGTGAAAAAGTTCCCGAGGGAAGTTAGCAAGGGTTAAATCCCCCTCCATCCCCCTTTTCCAAAGGGGGAGGTTCTAAGGGTATCCCCTTTATAAAAGGGGGAGGTTATGAGGAGCGAAAAATCAGACTTTCGGCGTATTGCTTTCAGCGGCAGGGACCTGCATTATACCCGTCGAGGAAGGAATGGAGGGGACAAACCCGATCTGGGGCAGGAGGATGGTATGCCGATCCAGGATCTGTTTGCCTCTCAGGCGAAGCACGAAAAACTGCAGGAAGAAAAGGCCATAGTCAGGGCCGTGATCCGGTATTTCGAGAAATCCCCTTCACGGCGACAATCCGCGGGGGCCGAGATGGAGTTGTCCATCGTCAATGCCCTTCACCGGTATTTCAAAGGAAGCAAGTAAAGGTGCTTCCCCGATGCGACGAGACCGGATGCGGATTCTAAATCAGGACATGGACGGGGGCGGCGGCGACTTCTGCGACGAGGCGCATTTCCTCAAGATGCTGGACCTCGAGATCAAACGCACCCGACGCTCCAGACAACCTTTCATTCTCGTTCTCATCCACATGAACTCCGGCCCGCCCGACAGGGCGGGTGGATTGCAGAGAGCCATATCTTCAGGCTTCCGCGAAACGGATTTCCGGGGCTGGTACAGGCGGGAATCCGTCGCCGGTATCGTCTTCACGGACCTTCGTTCCGTCGGAGACGACACGAGGGCGATCCTGTTCGGCAAGCTGCTGGACGCCCTGGCCTGCCGTATCGAGCCGGATGATCTGCGAAAGGTCTACATCACCTTCCACACCTACCCCTCATCCCGCGAAGATGCCGTCCCCTGCGGCCGCTTCGACCTGGCCCGTTACCCGGGCCCGACGCATCAGATTGTCGACACGCAATTCCTTCCCAGGATGAAAAAGCTGATGAAGGCCACGGGCCCACTTGCTGCAATCCTGAAGTTCCTGCCGATTTTTTTCACCCACCCTGCATCGAAGACATGACCGCCTCCTGCGGATACTGATTGGCCTGTTCTATCGCCTTTGGTTCATCGGACAGGGGAAGGCCGAAAAAAGTTACCGGGGTAATTATTACACCTCGAACCGGTAAGTGCGCACCCTCGAAATAGTCGGGGTCGCCGAGCATCGCCGGACCCCTTTTTATTCCCGTATCCTGTCAGCGAATCCTGTTTGTGTGGTTCGTCAAACTATTCCGCGTGGTGAATCCGGACATGCGGTGTGCTGTCCCAAATTGGCTCTTGTATGGAAATCGTATTCGTTACAGGGACATCCTCCGCAGGTACGCCGGAATGGAACAGCTCGCGGAAAAGACAAGCTCAACGTAACTACCAGTAATAATTATCTTATTTGAATGGCACGCTTGATGCCATTGTCTAAGGGCAACTAGCGCGTTCAAGGACATGGCATGAACCAGAAATTATCCATCGTGTACGTTTCCGATCTTCTTCCCTTGACAAGAAACATGTCCTCTTCGGACAGGGTGAACGTCATCGGCGAGAAATACTGCAATGCCCATAACATGATCGTGCTGGAGGATTCACCGGATCAGATTACGATCGCACTTGCGAAGGAGAGTTTCATGTGCCTGGACGAACTGCGGAAGGTCCTGCCCAGGGAAAAGAAAATCAACGCGAAGATCGTGGAGAAAGAGGAGATCCTGAGGCTCTCCAGAAAAATTTACGATCTCTACGACGTGAATCACTGCCGGTAACGGCCGTCGATGCGGAAGGGAGCCCAGGGCTCCTTTACCGGCTCGGCACAACAACCCGATGCAATAATAAACGAGAAAGAAGATCAAATAATCTTTTTCATCAGGGAGAACGCATATGGTAATCGCCAGGGACGCATTCATCACGGAGTTGGAAAAAAACGACGATTTCAGGAGACGGCACTCGGAGAGTCAACGGATGAAGAGGGAAAAAGAAGAGGCAGCCAGACGATTTGTGGAGCAATACAACCGGATCATTGAAGAGGCCGCGAAGGAAACGGAAGCGGTCATCGATAAGAAGCTGAAGGAAAAGGGGTTGCAGAGCGGGGACATCGATGATCTGAAATTCCAGGTCATCTATGAAATGCCCTCGAAATACAGCGCACTGGCAAATCATCCGGACAGAAGAGGGACCGGACGGACCTCCAGCTACGTCAAGGTGATGAAGGATGTCGCCGCCTTATTGATCCCGAGATACGTCACCCAGGGATGGACCCTGTCATACCGGCATATCAAGGGGGGAATTTTCATCTTCAGCGTAGAATAAACGTATGCGCCCGCTGGAGGGCGCGCCAGTCTTATAAAGGGGTTGCGGCTGCCAGGCCGCAGCCCCTTTATGTTTGGGACCTTGTCCCGTCACCCGTGAGCGCCATTCCCGAAAGCCCCGCGGGACAAGCCTTCCGGGTTTCCCTAATCATGAAGCATTAGCCCGCCTCATACTCTTTTCGTATCCCAAAATCATACCGGGGCGTGATTGACTCATCGGGCCTTTTCCGTTTTCATGGCCACACGGCGCTACTGGACTAACAGAGCACGCCCGAATCCGGAAAAAGCCAATTATGTCAACGACTAACCGATACGTGAGGCGTTCGAAAATCTCCGAGGCCAAGTTCCGTGAACTGGTCCGGTACTTTTCTTTCGACCTGGACGCCCACAAAATCGCCGCCCTGACCCGGCTGAACCGCAACACCGTCAACCGCTACCTGCTTCGGATCCGGGAG
>Ga0105107_10003255_pt1 | contig 10769 bp, 7 predicted proteins | sample PPLLaktember2015_6_FD_79335 | JGI IMG/M metagenome (GOLD analysis project Ga0105107, IMG submission 79335) | Freshwater sediment microbial communities from Prairie Pothole Lake near Jamestown, North Dakota, USA - PPLs Lake P8 Core (1) Depth... | ecosystem: Environmental > Aquatic > Freshwater >... | reverse complement strand
ATTAAACTTTTGACCAGTTTATTAATATTCTTCACCTAAAAACCCTAAAATCCTATAATTCAAAAGCTCTAACTAATTAATTGAATATATTCCTTACCCCTTTTTCTTTCGTTCGTTACTTTTGAAGAGATACATTATATATCCTTGATGATTTTGTAATAGGAACTTCTTTAGCTGTGTACCCTTTGGCGCTAATAATCAGAGTTTCTGAACCCTGCGGGATTTCAAATTTAAACTCGCCTTTCGTATTTGACATCATTTCAGCTGCTGTGTCTTTAACCCTTATTGAAGCATAAGCTATAGGTTGCTTTGTTCCGGCATCCCTGATAACACCTTTGATCTCATTCGGATTAATTCCTTTCTTGACTGCTGCACGAAATTCATTTATATAAGCAATCTGGTTTTTTGCTGAAGTATTGTTCGGATCTATTGCAAGTATTTTGTTATATGCATCCTCCGATCTGGAAAGGAATGGAAGCCTGCCTTCATTTGTTTTTACACTTCCTGCAAGTAACAGCTCAATCCATCCTACACCGTTATATCCCTGGATCTTATTTTCTTTGTTTGAGGGATTCAGTGTGATAAGCCTGTTATAATAATCCTTGGATGTACTGTAATTTTCTTTTGACATATGGTAGTAACCAAGATATCTGATAGCTTCAACCATTTCATCTTCATTCTTGATTGAATCTTTTTGAGCAACATTGAGAAGTTTCTCAAATTTAGGTTTTGCAAGACCCATCCTGGAGTCAGGATCCATCCTTGTATATGTACGGGCAATGTAGACCAGTGCCGGCTGATAATCAGGCGATTTCTTCAGGACAATGTTGAAGACAGAGTCAGCAGATTTGTATTTTTCTCCTACATAAAATGCCCGGCCTATCTGCATGTAATCATCCACTTTCTCATTAGCCGGATCGATCAGTTTAGCCCATGTTTTCGCAGCCTGGTCATAACGTTTAAAGTTATAATAATTGGAAGCCATCTCACTGAGCAAACCCCTGTCCTGAGGTTTCATCTCAAGAACTTTATTATATTCGCTGAAACCTCTGTCAATCTCTTTGTTGGCATTTGCAATCTCAGTTTTCAATGCTGTTACTTTAGCAGTAAGATCATCAATTGCCGGTTTAATCTTTGGTTTCATCTGTGCTGGTGCGCTGGCATAACTGCTTTTTTCTTTTTCAAGCTGATTCTCAAGACTTGAAAGTTCATCAAGAAGCTTGGTATAGTTCTGATTCTTTTTTATCAGGATTCTTGCCATGTAATGATGGTCCTTCCAGAGGATCCTCTCTGCCGGAAGTGTTTTGAAAAGTTCCTCCATATAGGAAAGTGCCTTACCATAATCGGCATCTTTCTTTTCATAACTTGAATATCCGGCAATTCGATTCATATAAGACCTGGATTTATCAACAGCGAATATTTCTTCGACATTCCTGATAACCTCATCATAATCTCCGGCATAGAATAAGGAAGTCACATATCTCGTCTGGGCAGGTATGTTACCCTTGGTAAGTTCGAGATATTTCTTATAGTTTGCTTTTGATTGCTCAAGCCTGCCGGCAAGAGAGTAAAGCTGTCCAAGTTCCCGGTATGCAGGTGCAAAATTAGCATCCAGATTAATTGCATCCTCAAAATACGGAATTGCTGCCTGTAAACTCTTTCCCCTGACATAGATGTTACCGATCTTCATGTAGGCAGTCGGTCTTTTGGGATCTGCAAACTGAGCTAGATTATAATTCTTGATCGCATTCGATCCGTCATTTGCTGTAATGTAAATGTCTCCTGCAATGAGGAAAATCTCCGGATTAGTCTTATCTAATGTCACAGCCTGCCTTATAAGGGGAAGGGCTTTCGAGGTATCAACCAATCCCTCAGTAATATAAGATTCGGCAATCTTTGCAAGGGCAAATGCGTATTCATTAGCCGGAGGTATCATTTTTTTTGTGATTTTTTTGTATGGAGGCAGATAGCTTTTGGCTTTTGCCCTCATTGCGTCAGCAGTATTCTCATCCCCAAGATAATTGGCGATTTTAGCCATTCCGACATAGTTAAGAGGATCGCTCTGATTTGCGCTGACACCTTTTTGAAAGGTGTCTTTTGCTTTGGTGGTGTATTCCGTTAATGAATTTGATATTGTATCAGCAAAATAATCCAGCAGGTAATTCTCCCCGAGGAAGAAATAGTACTTACTGTTTGAAGGTTCTTTCTGAATTAATTGCAGCAGCATCTGCTCTGCTTTATCATATTGTTCGCTTCTGGTCAGAAGCAGGGCTGATGTAAGATCCTGAGCCTGAATAGTGCTGAAAAATGATCCTGCAAAAACTGCTGCCAGAAATAACCCCTTTTTAATAATCGAACGTTTCATAGCTGTTTTTTAATTTGGTGTCAATTATAATAAATTTTCTTTTTCTGTACTAAATTATTTTTTATCTGACTTTATTTGTCGTTTCTTTTTTATCATTATCAATGAACCCTTATCCCTCTTCTTTATTCCTTTTTCCTTTTTCCTTTCTCCTTTTTCTTTTCTCCTTAGTTCTTGATCTGTACAAGTCTTATCGGCATCGTAGCAGGTACCAGTCCTGATTTAAGTACAATTCTCTGTCCCTGTTCAGCGGTTGACCATTGAATAAATCCTGTACCCAGCCCTTTAAATGTTTCCCTTGTAATCATATATATTTCCCTTACGAACGGATATGATCTGTCGTAAATTGATCCCTGGTAAGGCCGGTAATATGAATTGTCTTCAAAGAATGGACGAGACACTGCAACAACATTAACTTTATTACTAAAGCTCATGCTTGCCGAATCATCCTTGTCACTGATCCAGTTAACACTCACAATACCAAGAGCATCCGGATTCCTCGATACAAAATCAATAACTTCCGGGTTGTTGTTTACCGCAAAGAAATTATCGGCTAATGTATCAATAATTTCAAAAAGATCTTTGAAATATCTGATATTGCCTGATTTTGTATTATCAAAAATGATCCTTATACTTCCAAGTTTCGATTTTGGATCCAGTTCCTTCCAATCAGTGATCTTACCCAGAAAAATATCTTTCACCTCTTCATATTTCAGAAGAGAATCCTTGTTCTGTTTATTGGTGACCAGTGCAAGGCCGTCGTAGGCAAATGTGATTGTGCGTGCAATGATCAGGGAATCTCTCAGGTACTGTATCTGATCCTCAGTAAGCGTTTTACTGGTAACAATGGTCTGTACCGAATCATTCATAAAATCATTGACAACATCATATTCAGGTTTGTAGCTGGTTTTGATTGTTGCGTTTGTATAGAGCTGGGTAAATGTAAAGACCTCAGTATCAATAAGCGGCAGAAAGGATTCGTCTGCAGTTATTTTGATGTTACCCCTTGTAGGAGTCTCCTGCATCATATTATTTCCGCCTTTGCATGAAAACAGAATTAACAACAATATAAAGGCTGAAATGCGCATAATTGAATTAAATACATAATTGTAAGTTCTGATCACAAGCGTTCTGATTGGGGATGAAATATTTCCGCCGGTAAAACTAATAAATATTCGAATAAATCTCATTAAACTCATATTCATAATATTTTGTCTCATATTGAACCATACTGCAAAGTACATGCCAAGGCAATTTTGGGAATGGTATTTATGACCCGGACTCAATCTTCCTCTCTGTCTTTGGTGAAGAATGCAGCAACAATTTGTTTATATGATACATAAATCCTGTATGCTCCATATAATAAGAATGTTCCTCCCGTAATTCCCCATATTGCTTTGTTTGCATTGAAATACCTGTCAGCAAAGAACATAAAAAATATCCCCCCGCCTATATAAAACACTGCCATGAAAACTCCGAACATGGCATGGAATTGCAGTAGTATTTTGTTGTTGTTCATAATGATAAGTTGTTGACAAATTAAATAAAAATAAGCCTCATTTCAAAAGTTTAAAATCTGTAATTGATAAATGACCCGAAATATAGGGTAAATCGTTATCTAAATAACAATGAACAGTCCCCATAGCTCAGAAACCTGAAACCGTTCTCAAGTGCAAAGCTGTAAATCCGCCTCCATTCACTTCCTGTCCATGCTGAAACAAGTAACAGCAAAGTACTCCCCGGCTGGTGAAAATTGGTGATCAATCCGTTTATCATCCTGAATTCATACCCGGGTACTATCATTATCCTCGTGGAGGCCTGAAGAATCTCTTTTTGCCTTGTTTTCATGAAATTGAGGAGTGATTCAATCGATTCCTCCACTGATATTTTCTCACCGTTTTCGTATGGTTCCCATTGCCCCGTTGTTAATCCGGAATCAATAACTGACGGATTACGGGAGATTTTAACTCCCAGCCAGTAAAGGCTCTCCAGCGTCCTTACACTGGTCGTGCCCACAGCTACAATCCTGCCCTTATTCTCCAAAAGAGTTTGAATTGTATCCCGGCTGATTAAAAAATACTCACTGTGCATTTCATGCATCGAGATATCGTTTGACCGTACCGGCTGAAAAGTGCCTGCTCCGACATGCAGTGTAATATCAACACATCTTATACCTTTATTTAATATATTACGAAGTACAACCTCCGTGAAATGCAAACCTGCCGTCGGAGCAGCAACAGAACCTTCGATCCGGCTATAGACTGTTTGGTACCTTTTATAATCCTCATCTTCGTCGTGGCGTTTTATATAGGGAGGGAGTGGAATATGTCCTGCAGATTCAATCACTTCACCGAAGCTGATATCTGCGGGTGCCCATCTGAAATTGATCCGCCATGCTTCTCCCTCCGGGCTCAATTTCCTGGCAGCCAGTTCATATGGTTTGCCTCTGCAGGTAAAACGGGTAATTAGTATTTCTCTTTTCCATTTCTTAAGATTGCCGATAATGCATTTCCACTCAACCGGACTTGCAGATCTGAATGATCTTTCGTAATCAGCAGGTGATAACGGTTCGAGGCAGAAAATTTCGATGCCTGCCCCTGAAGCTTTAGTAAAGAGAAGCCGTGCCCGTATCACCCTTGTATTATTAAAGACCAGAAGTGTATCCGGAGACAAATAATCAGTGATATTCCTGAAAATGTCCCCGGATATGTCTCCCTTCCTGTATACAAGTAACCTCGATTTGTCCCTCTCTTCAACAGGGTACTGGGCTATCCTCTCCTCAGGAAGATTATAATTGTAATCATCAATGTTAATATTTCTGAGCAGTTCCTTCATCATCAATTATTTTGAGCATGCAGCAACCGGTTACCGCAAGCCGTAAGCCGCACATCGGAAACAATTCCGCAAAAATAATACATTTCAATCTTCACACTCATTCTGCCGGAGAATTGCTACCTTTGCACCGCAGCAGGCCGTTCCATCGTTCCCGACCGAAGCGTCAGGGAAGGAAAGTCCGGGCAACACAGAGCGCCATGCTACCTAACGGGTAGATATCCGCGAGGGTATAGTAGTGTAACAGAAAATAACCACCTGTGACGGAAGCGTCATGGGAGAGGGTGAAAAGGTGAGGTAAGAGCTCACCGGTTCCTGTGGCGACGCAGGAAGCCGTACATCTCATGTGTTGAAAGATCATGTATACCGGTGTTAAGGATTGCTCGTCCGTTGCCGGGGGGTAGATCGTATGATCCTGCCAGGAATGACAGGACAAGATAAATGATGGAAAACGGTTCCAATCTCTCTCGCAGAAACCGGAACCGTACAGAACCCGGCTTACAGGCCGGCTGCATTTTTTTATTTCAACGTAAACACACTATCCTCCATCGGAATATCCACCTCAACAGCAGTAATGGTCATGATCATTTCCATACCACTCATTGAAGTGGTTGTCTTCATCGGCATCAGTACTCCGCTGGTTTCTGTATAATCTGTCGGGAAGGAATCAATTGTCACAGGCATTCCTCCCTGGCTGGTGTTTACGCTGTTTTTCGCCAGAAGATATGTGTTTTTATCAATAAAAAGAGTGCTTGTTGTGCCTGGCTCAATTGAAGCTTTGATCTTGAAGACCGGCTTCCCGTTTACCACATCCTCACCTTCGAGCGAAAGCTGGCCGTTTTTCAGGTAGTTGTCCACGGTATTAACAAAGGAATTCTGTCTTTGTATTTGTTTCAATTCTTCCGGACCCATTTCAACAGGGGTAGTTGAGCCGCCCATAGGATTTATCGTATATCCTTTTACCCCGTCAAATGCCTGCACCATATTCTGTCCCCCCATATTCATCACGGTTTTGATTTTGTTTGGGTTTTTCAGCCATATCTCCATTGGCATATCCATTCCCATCATCGCCATTTTGGCTGTGATCTTTATCGTGCTTTTGGTTGCAATCTTATCCAGCTTATTGGCAACGGTGTAGTTCTTTACAATATCTTCCAGTGACTGGGCATTTATCAGAACTGCAGCAAGAATACAGGTTATAGTTAAAATAAACTTTTTCATATTATTGGTTTTAAGTTTAAAAACTGTGTGAATTTATTGATTTTATTTGATTTATTTACAAATTTTCATCATAGTCATAAATCCCTTTCCACCAGCCTGCCAGTCTTTTCCGGATCTCTTCCTCTTTTGGGGTTTTTCCAGGATCATAGAATTTAGTTCCTTTCAGCTCTTCAGGCAGATAATTTTCAGGAACAAAATTGCCTTCATAGCTGTGAGCATACTTATAATCTTTATGGTATCCCAGATCTTTCATCAGTTTTGTCGGAGCGTTTCGTATATGCAGCGGTACCGGCAGGTCACCTCTATCTCTTACTGCCCCCGTGGCCTCCTCTATTGCCATGTAGGAGGCATTGCTCTTTGGAGAAGTTGCCAGGTACACTGCAGCCTCTGAAAGTATTATCCTCGATTCAGGCCATCCTATCACATTCACCGCTTCAAAGCATGTTTGTGCCATCAGCAGGGCATTCGGATTGGCCAGTCCGATATCTTCCGCAGCCAGTATTACCATACGTCTCGCAATGAATTTGAGGTCCTCACCGCCCTCTACCATTCTCGCCAGCCAGTAAACTGCAGCATTTGGATCACTTCCCCGTAATGATTTAATGAATGCAGAGATTATATCATAATGCTGTTCCCCTTTCTTATCATATAATGCAAGGTTCTTTTGAACATGGGTCAGCACTTTGTCGTTGGTGATAACTATCTTTTCACTGCCTTCTTTGTCAGCTTCAGATGATACAACCAGTTCCAGCGCATTGAATAATTTTCTGGCATCGCCTCCTGAAACTCGCATAAGTGCCTCATGTTCTGCGATTTCAATCTTGTATTCTGCAAGGTATGCATCTTTTGTCAGTGCTCTTGTAAGCAATTCCGAAAGTTCCTCCCGTGACAAAGGATTCATCACATAAACCTGACAACGCGAAAGGAGAGGAGATATAACTTCGAATGACGGATTTTCCGTTGTCGCACCAATAAGGGTGATGATACCCTGCTCGACAGCACTTAAGAGTGAATCCTGCTGTGATTTGTTGAACCGGTGAATTTCATCAATGAATAGTATCGGATTTGGCTGGTTAAAGAACTGTTGCTTTTTGGCCTTATCAATTGTCTCCCTCACATCTTTTACTCCCGAATGAACTGCACTGATATGAAAGAAAGGCCTTTTGAGAGTATGGGCTATTATGGATGCGAGTGTTGTTTTCCCAACGCCCGGTGGCCCCCACAAAATGAACGACGGGATATTTCCCGATTCGATAACTTTTCTAAGAACCCCATTCTCTCCAACCAGATGCTCCTGTCCGCAAAACTCGTCAAGATCTTTTGGTCTCAACCTTTCAGCCAGTGGTTGATTTGCCAGCATATATATAATAATTTGCGTAAAAGTAATAAAATTAATTAAGGCTATTCAGAAGTATCCTTTAACCGCAAATCATGCTTAATCTGTCTTTGTTAATACTTCGGCGGGTAAGAAAGACACAAAGCACACAAACGGAAGACTATTAAGCCGGTTTTATTAAATTTGAGGCTGTATTCAACATTAACACTATGAAAACCTTTTTACCAATCCTTATTTTTATTTTATACTTAGTAACCGGGTGTCAGTCAAAATCAGGACCGGAAAGTAAAAACATTCTTGAGGGAAGTGATAATAAATCGAGGAATGGTATGATAGTTTCAGCGCATCCCGAAGCTTCACGGATAGGCATAATGGTACTTCAGAGGGGAGGCAATGCCATGGATGCTGCCGTTGCTGTCGGATTTGCCCTGTCTGTATGTTACCCTGAGGCGGGAAATATAGGTGGCGGTGGTTTTATGGTAATAAGGAATAATGATGGCATCACAGATGTTATTGATTACAGGGAAAAAGCTCCCCTCCTGGCTTCAGGTAATATGTATCTTGGAAACGACGGAAATATTATTGAAGGATTAAGTACTGAAACTCACCTTGCTGCAGGTGTTCCCGGTTCGGTGGACGGCATGATAAAGGTGCATTCCAGGTATGGCAAATTATCTTTCAGGGAGATTATTCAGCCTTCAATTGATCTGGCTGAAAAAGGATTTCCCTTACCTCTGGGGCAGGCTGGCTCTCTGAACCGAAACCGGGAATTATTCATAAGAAAAAACACCGTATGGCCTGCTTTTGTAAAAGACTCTCTGTGGAAGGAGGGGGAAATGCTGAGGCAGGCGGACCTTGCGGAAACACTGAAAAGAATCAGGGACAAAGGCAGGGCGGGATTCTACTCCGGTAAAACTGCGGAACTGATATTGAAGGAAATGAAAAGATCAAACGGTATTATCTCAGGTCAGGATCTTGAGGAGTATAGTTCAGTTTTCAGGAAGCCTCTGCAGGCTGAATATAAAGGGTACAGACTAAATACAGTGCCTCCGCCCTCAGGAGGCGGAATAATCCTGATCCAGCTTCTTAAAATGGTTGAATCCCAGCCTCTGAAAGAGTGGGGTTTTCATTCCGCAAAAGCCGTTCACCTGATAGCAGAAGCAGAACGAAGGGCATTTGCCGACAGGGCTCGATATTCAGGCGATCCCGATTTTGTGAAGGTACCTGTTGAAGGTTTACTCAACGCCGGGTATCTTTCGGAAAGGATGTCGAATTTCGACACTGACAAGGCAACATTGTCATCAGAGATTAATGCCGGTAATCCGCCAATACACGAAAGTGAACAGACAACCCATTATTCCGTTGTCGATCAGTATGGTAACTCGGTCGCTGTGACTACAACACTGAACAATACATTTGGCAGCAGCATAGTAGTGGAAGGCGCAGGCTTCCTGCTTAATAATGAGATGGATGATTTTTCGGTAAAGCCCGGAGAAGCGAACATGTATGGTCTGACAGGAGGTGAAGCAAATTCAATTTTGCCGGGAAAAAGGATGCTGAGCTCAATGACTCCCATAATTGTTGATAAGAATGGAAAACTTTTTCTGATAGCCGGTTCACCGGGAGGATCAACAATACCAACCACTGTTTTTCAGGTAATTATTAACATTATTGATTACAATATGAGCATCAGTGAAGCCGTTGATACAGGGAGGTTTCATCATCAATGGTTACCTGACAGGATCAGCTTTGAATTGGAAAGTATTGATAGTATGGTACTTAATAAATTAGCTGAAATGGGGCACGAAACCGTAATACGGTCATCAATTGGAAGCGTTAATGCTGTTCAGATATTGCCGGACGGTGAAATGGCAGGTGCTGCCGACCGAAGGGGATATAACTCGGTATGCGGCTTCTGACATTTTGATAGTTAATAATTTTTACTAAATTGCTACGATTTTATTTTCTTGAAAAAAAATAAATTAATACTTTTAACTGTTAATTTAGAGCAAGTAATAAATTTTTAATGAGTTATTTGTATTTGAATTTCTTTCAGATCGCAATTCAGTTATGAAAAAACCTCTGCTTATTGTTGTAATCATACTGGCTGTAATTCTTATACTGCCGGTAATCAACCTGCTCCGGTGGACTTTCAGGGAGAAGAAGCCCATGGATATTATAATTGTCGACAAGACAGTTCCTTCGCTCGACCGTGAAAAACATAAGTCATTTAACTGGATTCTTACTAATGACCGGTTTGTAAAGAAAGAGAAGAAAACGAGCTTCTCCTACCGGAAAGATTATTATGGATTTTACCCCACGCGTCCAGTGAAAAAAAGGCTCTGGGAGAGAAAGGAATATCGTCTGGCTGACCTTAAAGAACTTCCGGAAAAAGCAGATGCTATATATATTACTGACACATACGGTGTTTTCTCAAATGAATGGTACCAGGCATTTTTCAAACCCCGTAAATCGAGGAAAATATATGGAGGCCTGAACAATAATGACAACCTCCTTATAAAAGAGATGAAAGACAGAAACAAGCTTGTCATTCTTGAATACAATACCTTCGATTATCCTACAGCTGAATATGAGTCTTTCAGGTTACAGGAAAGGCTGGGTATAACCTACTCAGGCTGGACCGGAAAATACTTCAGTTCACTCGATACCACTCAAAAAAATTTTCCAACCTGGATGACTGCCATGTACAGAAAACAATTTAAACAACCATGGACATTCAGTCAGCCGGGAATAGTTTTTCTCCGTGACAAAGCAATTATAGTACTTGAGGAGGGCAGACATCTTAAAAATTCATTGCCGGTAATTGTTTCTGATCCGGAATATTGTACAAAATGGAACCTGCCTGAGACTGTCTCATTTGACGAGTGGTTCGATGTAATAGATCCCCTGGAGAATACTGTTATTTCCAGATTTAACATCGCAACCACAAGTATTGGTGATACGTTGCTGGCTGAATTTGGCCTGGATAATGATTTCCCTGCAGTTATTCAGGAACCT
>Ga0105107_10003254_pt1 | contig 10770 bp, 9 predicted proteins | sample PPLLaktember2015_6_FD_79335 | JGI IMG/M metagenome (GOLD analysis project Ga0105107, IMG submission 79335) | Freshwater sediment microbial communities from Prairie Pothole Lake near Jamestown, North Dakota, USA - PPLs Lake P8 Core (1) Depth... | ecosystem: Environmental > Aquatic > Freshwater >... | reverse complement strand
GATATTGAAGCATTGCTTAAAGCAGGTGCAGACAAAATTTCTCTTAATTCGGCTATTGTGAAAAATCCTGATCTTATTACCCGGGCTTCAAATCATTTTGGGAGCCAGGCCGTTGTTGCTGCCATAGATGTTAAACTTATTTCAAATACTTATAAAGTTTTTATTAAAGGGGGGAAAGAGGAAACAGAGCTTGAAGGTTTTGATTGGTGCAGAAAAGTTACCGGACTTGGTGCAGGTGAAATTCTTCTTACTTCAATGGATAAAGATGGAACAAAATCGGGTTATGATCTTGAATTCCTTAAAAAGCTCACTTCTTTAGTTTCTGTTCCAGTAATCGCATCCGGTGGAGCAGGAAAGAAACAAGATTTTTTACAGGCATTCAAAGAAGCAGAGGTTGATGCATGCCTTGCGGCAAGTCTTTTTCATTTTAATATACTTCCTATCAGGGAGCTAAAAGAATATCTTAATGAAAATGGAGTAGACATAAGATTATAATGATTGATATATCCAAACTGAATTTTGTAAAACTAAACGGCCTTATCCCGTCGGTTATTATAGATAATAAAACAGACCTTGTGCTTATGCTTGGTTTTATGAATAAAGAATCTCTTGAAAAGACTATTGAGACAAAGCTTGTAACATTTTTCAGCAGGACAAGAAATTCTTTATGGACAAAAGGAGAAACATCGGGCAATTATTTAAGATTGATTAAAATAAAACCTGACTGCGATAATGACTCACTCCTTATTTATGTTAAACCAAATGGAAATACATGCCACACAGGAAAATATAGCTGCTTCGATATTGATAAACCAGACTCAATAAAATTTTTACAGGAATTATCAGGAATTATAAAAGAAAGAAAAGAAAATCTTCCCGAACATTCCTACACAACAAAACTTTTTAAAGAAGGAGAAAACAGAATAATCCAGAAGTTTGGTGAAGAATCGGTAGAGGTTATGATTGCAGCAAAAAATAATGACAGGGAAGAAATAATTAATGAAGCTTCTGATCTTATTTATCACTTTCTTGTTCTGCTTGAAGAGAAAGAGATTAAATTATCAGATGTTGTTAATAACCTGGAGGCAAGACACAAATAAAACATTTCTTAACTGAATTAAAATTATCATTCCGATCTAATTGCTGGGAAAACTTAAGAAATTGCCTTTTTTCTAACTATAGGTATTCTTTCCAAATTAGTGCTTTAAATAAATTCAACCCAAAATAATAATAAAGCACAAAAGTATAGTTGAATAAAACCCATTGTAAATGTATAATTGAAATATCAAATAATAAAATTAAACCGATTCAATATATTCGAGCAGAATTAAAATATTTTCACTCTCAGAAGATATTAGATGAGTATAGAACTACATTTTAATAATAAGCAACATACTGTTGAAGCAGGTTCTCTTTTGCATGAGTATGCAGAATTATTTGGAATTTATGTTCCCACTTCCTGTAACAGGCAGGGAAAATGCAAAGAATGTCTTGTTGAAGTTACAGAAGGAATGGAATATCTTTCAGAACTTGTCTCACAGGAAAGTCATTTAAAAGGTAACTTCCGTTTATCCTGTCGTTGCCGGGTTGTTGCAAGTTATGGCGTTATAAAATGTAATACTATGCACCGTGGAAAGATGAGAATTGAAAACAAGTCTCTGAATATTCCCGCGTATAATCATAACCTGAAAATTGAACCTGCAGTTACGAGAAATGGTGATGAGATTTTATTAGATGGTGAAGAAATAGATCGGAATGAAGGCGCAATATATGGAATTGCAATTGACCTTGGAACTACAACAATAGTTCTTCGGCTTTTAAATCTTGAAACCGGGGAAATTATAGCCGACTCTTCTTTTGAAAATCCTCAAAGGTTTGGTGGTTCGGAAGTAATGTCAAGAATTCATTATGATACTGTAAACAAAGGTAAGCTTTTACAACGTACTCTTGCCGGATATTTAACTCATGCTATTGAAGAATTTCCTGTAGATCCTAAAAGTATTTATGAAGTTGTTGTTGCGGGTAACTCAACCATGCGAGATCTTTTCTTCAGATTGAATGTTTATTCAATCGGGCAGAATCCATATCGTTCCATAACAGAGATAGAAAAAGATTCCGGTAAAAGAACAACTACAAGTATTTCTGCAACTGCAAAAAGATTATTACTGCCAATAAATTCCAAAGCCCGTGTTTATGGTTTACCTATAATCAGTGGGCATGTTGGTGCCGATGCTGCAGCATGTATGCTGGCCGTAAATATGTTAAATGAAGAACGTCTGGTTGCTATAATGGATATTGGCACTAATACAGAATTAATTCTTGGCAACAAGAATAAAATACTTGCGGCTTCATGTCCTGCAGGACCTGCATTTGAAGGAGGAAATATTTCTTGTGGAATGCCGGGTTTGCCGGGGGCAATAGAAAAAGTTAAAATTAAATCAGATGGTAAAATTAATATTCGGGTCATTGAAGATAGTATCCCTGAAGGAATTTGTGGTTCGGGTCTTATTGATATTTTGAGTGAGCTGATAAGAAACGAGAGAATGAGTAGTTTAGGACGTTTTGAAAACGGCGAAGATCAAATCGCAATTTATTCTGATGAAACCTTTTCTATCCAGATCAAAGAAAAAGATGTGAACGAATTAGCTCAGGCTAAAGGAGCTAATGTTGCCGGACTTCATACTGTTTTTAATAAATATGGAATCAGGTTTAAAGATGTTGATGTCTTTTATCTGGCAGGAGGATTTGGCAGCTTTATTAATATTGAATCTGCAAAAAGGATAGGGCTTATTCCTAATATTGATGATTCAAAAATTCAGCAAATCGGCAATGCTTCAATCGAAGGAGCTTCAATTGCGCTTCTATCAACTAAAAAAAGAATGGAATTAGAAAACCTTGTACAAAAAGTAATCCATTGCCGTCTTGAAACTGATCCAGCTTTCTTTGAATATTTTGTTGAAGGATGTCAGTTCAATCCTGTTGAATCTCTAAATATTATGCAGGATTAATGAATTGTATGAATGAATTCACAGATATAAAACCTGATACCGATGTAAAAGAAAGCGAATACAAACGCTTGCTAGGATTTCCCCATCATTATGAACCTGATGGAAGAGCCAATGAGCTTGCTGATTGGGCAAGACAATGGTATAAAGAGAATGGTAATCCATGGGTTTATGGAATAAATATTAATGATCTTGATTTGAGTAAAGAAAGACTTTCCATTAATGGAGTTGAATTCACTTCAAAAAAACTTCATCATCAGCTTGCTAAAGCCGAAGCTCAAAGTGTTATGCTCGTAATTGTTAGTGCAGGAAAAGAATGTGAAGAAATGGCTCTTCAGCTTTGGGAAGAAGGAAAGCCCGATGAGTATTTTTTTCTTGAAATTTATGGTTCTGCTGTAGTTGAGCATTTGATAACTACTACAGGTTTTCGTTTTTGTGAATGGGCAGATCAAAATCAAATGGCAGTTCTGCCGCATTACAGCCCGGGATATCCCGGTTGGAATATTGAAGATCAAAACCGACTCTTTAAATTAATTCAAAAGAATAAAACCAAAGATCTCACTGGAAAAATTAATGTCTTAGAAACAGGAATGCTAAATCCCAAAAAATCTATGCTTGCTCTCTTTGGTGTAACAAAATATTTAGATAAAGTAAGAAATCTCAGAGAACTGATTCCGTGTCAAATGTGTTCATTGCAGTCCTGCCAGTATAGAAGAGTTTCATATCAACATTCTCGAAATCAAATTGAGGACGTAACAAATCTTCAGCCTGTTATCATCAATGATGAGCATCTTTCCTACCAATCAGTTCTTACACAAAATGCAAAGTATCAGGTAAGTTTAAAAGCTTTGCAAAAATGGTCTAAAGAAAGATTGCATTTAAAATTCTTAGATGATTTCTCCGTTGAAGCAATGTTTAAATATGAAGGTTCAACATGTTCAAATATGGGGAGAAGTCTTAAGTTTGATTATAAAGTAAAATTAAGTTCCTCTGGTGATAGGTATAAAATTAATTCTATGAGTTGTAGTCCATCAGCAAATGATGATGGCTATTTGCAGATGTGCGAGTATATACGTGACTCAGATTCTCTGTTGAATAAAATAGAAAATGAAAAACCTCTTTTAGGTAAACCACTTGATGATGTTCTGAATTGGAAATATCAGTTTAGTCCCGAAGGATGTCACTGTAATGCTGAGAGCCGCGAGCATAAATGGGGACTAGTGTTTGAAGCAATTCACTATAGTTTAACTCAACAAAATGAACAGAATATTTAAAAAAAATTTTGGTAATAATTTATGATTAAAATTTGTGATATAAATCCTGCTGCAAAAGAAAAAATACCCCCGGCTTTTAATGATAAGTCCGGTATCGGAGTTCATTATACCGATGCATTCATCAAACCAATGAATAAAACTCTGGAAGATGGAACAAGAGTAGCATGTAAGCGAAAGGGTTTGAAGATTTCACTTGTGATCGGGACAAAAAAGGGAGAAGGTTTGATGAGAAGAATTGATGTAAGTAATGATCCGGAAGTTATGTTAAATGCAGCTCTTCAGGAAGCAGCAAAAGCTGCCGGTGTTGAATTGAAGATAAGCAATACTGAAATATTAATAGCACCATAATTTCAAATATTATTTTTTAATAAAAGGAAATTTAAATGAGACCTGAACAATGGGAAATTTTTAAAAAAGCTGCCCGACTCGAAAAGCTGGATAAAATTCCAATGGCATTAATTATTGATAGCCCTTGGATACCGGGATATCTTGGTATAAAACACATGGATTATTATCTCGACCCTGAATTATGGTTTCAATCTAATTTGGAAATTCACAAGGAATATCCTGATATTATTTTTGTTCCTTCCTGGTGGATGGAATATGGAATGGCGGCAGAACCTTCTGCTTTGGGAACAAAAATTAAATTCTGGCAGGATAATACTCCAAGTGAATACCATACACTTTATCATATAGAAGATATAGATTCATTTCCGGAATATGAAGTTTTAAATGATGCCTTTATGGCGATGACTCTTCACAGAATTAAAATGATTAAGCAGCGTATCTTTGATAACGGATATATTCTTCCTCTAGTTACATCGCGTGGCCCGCTTTGTACTGCAGGTTTTGTCCGAAGCACAACCGATTTTATGATAGATCTTGTTGAAAAACCGGAATGGGCCCATAAACTGATCAACCTCTGTACAAATCTGATTATTGATTGGCTTAAAGCACAGGCTGAAATTATAGGAAATACTGTTGAAGGTATTTTTATTCTTGATGATATAGTGGGGTTTATTAATGAAGAACATTATTTGGAATTTGCTCATCCATATTTAAAGAAAATCTGTGATGCATTTCCAAAAGACTGGGTGAAAATTTATCATAACGATGCTGATATAAATGCTTGCCTTGAGCATTTGCCTGATTGCGGATTCCAGGTTCTTAATTGGGGTAAGCAAACTGATATTGAAGATGTAAAAAGAAGAGTTGGTAATCGCATGTGTTTGATGGGTAACGTTAATCCTTTAGAAATCGGTGTTCGAGGAACTCCTGATGAAGTTTTTGATGCAACCATAGAAGTTCTGGAAAAGAGCGGAGGCGAAGGAATTATTCTTTCAGTCGGCGGGGGCACAAGCCCGGGAATGCCCCGCGAAAATATTCTGGCAATGCAGAAAGCTTTAAATGAATTTAACTCGAAACGTTAGTCCATTTTTTGATCTTTGACTTTTAACTTTTTGAAATTACAATGACAAAAATTATTCTTAATTAATAAAGGAAACTTTCATGCCTGATTATGCATTAATGAATCAATGTCTTTACGAAGGAAAAGCAAAAGAAGTTGAACAAATGACTAAAGATGCTCTGGCTGAAGGAAGAAGTGTCCAGGAAGTTTTGAATGATGGATTAATTGCTGGTATGAGTGTAGTTGGAGAAGATTTTAAATATAATATTCTCTATGTGCCTGAAGTTTTAATTGCAGCACGTGCAATGAAAGCAGGAATGGCAGTATTAAAACCATTGTTATCTGCTAAAGATTCAAATGTAGAACCAAAAGGTGTTTTGTTAATAGGGACTGTTCGCGGTGATTTGCATGACATTGGAAAGAATCTTGTTTGTATGATGGCAGAAGGTGCAGGCTTTGAAGTTCATGATATTGGTGTGGATCAAAGCTTAGAAAAATTTCTGGCTGCTGCTGATAAATATAAACCTGATATTGTAGGTATGAGTGCACTGTTAACCACAACTATGACTTACATGAAAACAGTTGTTGATGGATTCAAGGAAAAAAAGTTAGGTCATATTAAAATGGCTATTGGCGGCGCACCGGTCAGTCAGATATTTGCAGATGAGATTGGAGCTGATGGTTATGGAGCTGATGCCAGCAGTGCAGTTGATTTGTTTTTACAATTGGTTGGGAAAAAGTAAAATTATGGATTCTTGCTTTCGTAGAAATAACAATCATAACATGATTTTTAAATAATCAAAGAGCGTATTATGGCAATTTATCAAATACTTTACTGGCAGGATGTCCCATCACAGGTTAAAGCCTGGGATGATTTTGATGAAACAAAAGTTGAACTATCATCTAAGTTTATAGCAATAATTGATCAATCAGCAAAAGAACAAGGCTTAACAAGTGAAGATGATTATCTGAATCAATGGAGGTGGAGTGAAGAAATGGAACGCCAGGGAAATGCAGAAGAAGTAGCTAAAGCTGTTAAAAAAGAATTAGAAGAAAAATTTAACACACTTTAAATCTCATTGAAGGGGAGATTTTTAAATGAAATTAATCCAGATTGTTTATAAAAAAAAATTAATTTGTTTTAATAAATTTGATTAGGAATAAAAATGAAATCTGTTCTTAAAGCTCTTGAAAAAAATAAAGTATTAATATCCGATGGCGGGTGGGGTACATTCCTTCATTCGCTTGGTTTGGAAATAGGTGAGTGCCCTGAAATATGGAATGTAACACATAGAGATAAAGTTCTTCACATAGCAAAAAGTTACATTGAAGCCGGTGCTGATATGGTTCTCACAAACAGTTTTGGTGCTCATCCGATAAGACTTAAACATTACGGTCTTCAGGATCGGGCTTTTGAACTAAATGAAGCTGCAGCAGCAATATCAAGAGAAGCAGCAGGTGATGATCATTTTGTACTTGGTTCAATCGGGCCTTCAAGTGCAATTCTGATGATGCAGGAAATTCCCGAAGAAGAAATATTTGATGGATTCCGAATACAGGTTGAGGCTTTAAGTAAAGGAGGCGCAGATGCTGTTTGTATAGAGACAATGTCCGAGATTGCCGAAGCTTGTCTGGCGATTCGTGCAGCAAAAGAATTTACCAATCTTGAAGTTGTTTGCACTTTTACTTACCAGAAAACGGTTCACGGTTATTACCGCACAATGATGGGTGTTTCCCCAGCCGAAATGGCAAGTGCTGTTAAAGAAGCAGGTGCCGATATTATCGGGGCAAATTGTGGAGTTGGCTTTGATCAAATGTTAGAAGTTTTAAAAGAGATACGTGAAGCTGATAAAACTACGCCGGTGCTGGTTCATGCAAATGCTGGTCTTCCAGTGGTTCAGAATGGTAAAACAATTTTCCCCGAAACACCTGAAATGATGAGATCTAAAGTAAAAGATTTAATAAAAGCTGGTGCAAATATTATTGGCGGCTGCTGTGGTACAACTCCCGAACATATCAGGGGATTTGTTCAAGAGATAAGAAACTAATGGAATTACTTTCCCTAATCTCTGCAAAAGAAAAGAGAATATTTTTAATATCCCTTCTACTTGCTTTAACAATAATAATTATCCAGACAGTATTAATACTAATCTTTAATTCCGGTCTTTTCGTTTACACTGTTGATGATTCATACATTCATTTAGCATTAGCTGAAAATATCTTTAAGGGTCATTATGGTATAAACCTCAATGAATATTCTTCTCCATCATCCAGCATAATCTGGCCATTTATTCTTGCACCATTCTCGGGGCTTAGTTTTGGTTACTATATCCCTTTTATTATCAATATTTTATCTGCCGTTGGGACCTTGTATATATTCTGGCTGATAATAAAAAACATCTTCTTTGTTGATAAAATGAGGTTGAACAGCGCTGCTCTTCTTTTCTTAATACTATTAATCATTGCAACAAACTTAGTTGGTTCAATATTTGGCGGAATGGAACATCCATTACAGGTATTCTTCACGGTTATTATAATATGGGGACTGATAAATGAAATTCTAAACAAACAAATTTCAAAATGGCTTATTGCTGCTATAATTATTGCTCCATTAATCCGGTATGAAAACCTTGCATTATCTTTTATTGTATTGTTTTTCCTTTACATCCGTGGATATAGAAGGAAATCCATTATTTCATTAGCAACTATTATATTATTGATGGGCGGATTTTCAATTTTTCTTTTGAGCATGGGACTTAAACCGTTACCACTATCTGTTTTAACAAAACTATCTCCTGCTTCTTCAGATGGAAATATTCTCTCAATATTTGAAAATTTAAAAAATAACCTTCTTAGCCCAAGATGTGCTCTGTTATTTATTGGCATGTTATTCCTGTTTCGATTTTCCCTATCATTAAAAAGTAATAAAAAAGAGAGTTTGCTTGCAGGATGTTTATCCTTTGCAATCCTGATGCATTTGCTTTTTAGCAAAGATGGCAGGTATGTAGTTTATATATGGACAGCAACACTATTAATATTCCTTTATCTATATAGGGATAGATTAATAAAAATAATAATTGATAATAGCGTTATAAAAACAACTACTTCTGCTACAATAATTATTTTAATTGTTTCTTATAGTTATATCTATGGTACAATAATGATTCCGGTTGCATCAAACAATATTTATGAACAGCAATACCAGATGCATCGCTTTGTGACTGAATATTATAAACAACCTGTTGCTGTAAATGATCTCGGATATGTTGCATACCAAAATGATAATTATGTTCTTGATCTTGTTGGGTTAGCATCTTTGGATGTTCAAAACCTAAAGAGAGAAACCAACTCACATGATTGGATGAATAAAGCAACCAGCTTACATAATGTAAAATTTGCTATGATTTATGATAAATGGTTCGATGCGTTGTCCGCAAACTGGAATAAAATTGCAGAGATGCATCTTGGCAAAATAAAAATGGCGCCAGCCGAAAGTATTGTTGCATTCTACATTCTTGATAATGAAATAAAAAAAGAAGTGAATTCACAGCTTAAAAAATTCAAAGAGACATTGCCTTACGGTGTAAAATTAATAATTTGGGAATGATTTTTATCTTTACTAAAGATATAATTTTAATTTATAAAGGTTCAAAATGAAATTATCTTTTCCGCTTATTTTTTTGTTTGTAATATTTTCCATTAACCTGGGTGCTACTCAATTAATTGATCGTCCAACAAATGGACGACAGTATGAAACTCTCACTTTGGGTTTTGAAGAGAGTCTAAATTTTCAAAATCCTTTTGATCTTGAAACAAACAAAGTTGAACTTCATATTCAGCAGCCGGATTTTTCAAGATTGGTTCTCTCCTTTTTCTATGATGGATTGAACGAAAATAATATTGAAAGATGGGAAGCCCGTTTTTCACCAAAACAAGCCGGCATTTATTTCTTCAGTTTTGTAATTAATGGAATTATCCAGGAACAATTTGAATTACCAGTTGAATCAAATGATGAAGAACAACGTGGAGGATTAATACTCTCTGATAAATTTGGTGTTTTCAAATATGAAAGCGGTGAGCCATTCCGCGGAATAGGAATAAATGTTTGCTGGACAGGGGATTATGAACATTACTTTAAGAAAATGCAAGCGTCAGGAATGAATATGACTCGGATCTGGATTTGTCCCTGGCATCTTTCTTTTGAATGGCAGCAAACAGGATTAGGAAAGTATGACCTGAATTCTGCAAACCGGCTTGATAATATTCTTCAGCTTGCTGAAAAATATGGTATATACATTCTTCTTTGTATTGATTATCATGGAATAGCTCAGAAGGGACAGGGATATTTCAGAGAAAATAAATGGTTGGAAAATCCTTATAATAAAATTAATGGCGGTCCTTGTGTTAATGCCGAAGATATTTTTACAAGCAACAAGGCAAAAATCTTTTTTAAGAAGAAATATAAATATTTGGTTTCGCGTTACGGTCATAGTCCTTACATTGCAAGCTGGGAGTTCATAAATGAAGCAGATCTTATGGCAGGCAAATCTACCCAAGTAAACAGGTGGCATATAGAAATGGCAGAGTATGTTCAGTCAATTGATGTACATGACCGTCTTGTCTCAACAAGTTCAACTCGCTCACACGTTGAAAAACTTGTTGATGCATTCAAATCTCCTGCGATGGATTTTGTAATGTTCCATATTTATAACAATCTTAATTTCGCACCTTACATTGTTGATCTTCATGAAAACACACTTGATTATTATAGAAAACCCGTTGCGCTTGGAGAGTTTGGCATTGATTACCGAAGTGCTGAAAGAACTTATAAAGCTGATTCCCAGGCCATAGGTCTGCACAATGCTATATGGGCCGGCTGGTTTAGTGAAACACCTATAATCCCTATGAGCTGGTGGTGGGATAATTATATTGACCCATATAATTATTGGTATGAATTCGTAAATCTTTCCCGCTTTGCAGAAAAAATGGATTTAAATGTCAATCATCTTGAGTTTAAAACAATAATTCCAGGCTTCCTGGAATCGGATTCCACAAAGCAGGTGCAAAGTATGATTCGCTGCAT
>Ga0105107_10003253_pt1 | contig 10770 bp, 11 predicted proteins | sample PPLLaktember2015_6_FD_79335 | JGI IMG/M metagenome (GOLD analysis project Ga0105107, IMG submission 79335) | Freshwater sediment microbial communities from Prairie Pothole Lake near Jamestown, North Dakota, USA - PPLs Lake P8 Core (1) Depth... | ecosystem: Environmental > Aquatic > Freshwater >... | reverse complement strand
GACTTTGCGCATCCGGACACCGGGCGGATTTATGTCGATTCGCGCGAAACCCATCAGGCGATGTGCCAGTTCGCGGGCCAGTTCACGCCGAACGTGCTGGCCCGCCTGAACCATTACCAGGGCGAGCGCCCGCTGTTCGATCTGCACAACGTCGAGGACGATATCGAGCGCGCGCTGGCGCGCCGCGTCGACCTCAAGTCCGGAGGTTACCTGATCATCGACCAGACCGAGGCGCTGACGACCGTCGATGTCAACACCGGCGGCTTTGTCGGCGGCCGTACCTTTGACGACACGATTTTCAAGACCAATCTGGAGGCGGCCCAGATCATCGCCCGCCAATTGCGCCTGCGCAACCTCGGCGGCATCATCATCATTGACTTCATCGACATGGATACCGAAGAGCACCGCAATGCGGTGCTCAACGAATTTCGCAAGGCGCTGGCGCGTGACCGCACACGAATGACGGTCAACGGCTTCACCCAGCTCGGCCTGGTCGAGATGACGCGCAAGCGCACCCGCGAAAGCCTGGCCCACGTGCTGTGCGAGCCCTGTCCGACCTGCGCCGGCCGCGGTGAACTGAAAACCGCGCAGACCGTCTGTTACGAAGTGCTGCGCGAACTGGTCCGCGAAGCGCGGCAGTTTGATGCCCGTGAGTTCCGCATTCTCGCTTCGCAGCATGTCATCGACATGTTTCTCGACGAGGAATCCCACAATCTCGCCATGCTCTCTGATTTCATCGGTAAACCGATTTCGCTGCAGGTCGAGTCGGCCTACAATCAGGAACAGTTCGACATTGTGCTGATGTAACCGGGCCGTGCGCCGCAGGCGCGCATTTCCGCGGTGTATCCTTGCCGTTTCCGAGGCCGCATCATGGCGACAACCCCAGTACCGCAATCCCGCGTCACCACGCCGCTGCGCCGCACCAGCTCCGAACTGCGCCTGCTTGCCGAGCAGATGTTTGCCCGGGCGGCCGGTGCGCCGCTGGTGGCCGGCAACAGCGTGCGCATCCTGCGCGATGCCGGTGACAACTATCCCGCGTGGCTGGCTGCGATCGCCGGCGCCCGCCGGTCGGTGCTGTTCGAGAATTACATCATCGCCAACGATGCCACCGGTCGCGAATTTGTGGCGGTGCTGACCGAGCGTGCGCGGGCCGGTGTCGCAGTGCGGGTCATTTACGATTGGCTGGGAGGACTGGGTTTCCGCACCCGCAGCCTGCTGCAGCCTCTGGTCGCGGCTGGCGGCATCGTGCGCTGCTTCAATCCGCCGCGGTTTGACAGTCCGTTCGGCTGGTTGATGCGCGATCATCGGAAGATGGTTGCGGTTGACGGCGCGGTCGGCTACGTGACGGGTCTCTGCGTGAGCAGCAAATGGTTGGGTGTACCGGAGCGCGGTATCGCGCCCTGGCGCGATACCGGCATCGAAATTTGCGGACCCGCAGTTGCCGACATCGAGCGTGCCTTCGCCCAGACCTGGACCGCGGCCGGCGGCGCCGGCGACCTCGATCTGAATCATGCTGGCAACGTGCCGCCGGCCGGCAATGTGCTGGTGCGGGTGCTGGCGAGCCAGCCGACGATTGCCGGGCTCTACCGGCTCGACCAGATGATTGCCGCGATGGCCCGCGATACGCTGTGGCTGACTGATGCCTATTTCGTCGGCTTCGTGCCCTATGTGCAGGCACTGCGCGCGGCTGCGCGCGACGGCGTCGATGTCCGGCTGCTGGTGCCGGGGACCAGTGACGTGCCGATGCTCGCGTACATGTCGCGTTCGGGCTATCGCCCGCTGCTGGAAGCGGGCATCCGCGTGTTCGAGTGGAACGGCGCGATGTTGCACGCCAAGACTGCCGTGGCCGACTGCCGCTGGGCGCGCGTCGGCTCCAGCAACCTGAATCTTGCCAGCTGGATCAACAACTACGAACTGGATGTGGCAATCGAGGATTCAGCCTGCGCGCGCGACATGCAGGACATGTATGAGGAGGATCTGGCTAACGCGACGGAGATCATGCTCAGCGACCGGCGCCGCGTTCGCCCCTCCGTCAGGAGACGGCGTCCGGCAGCCGGGTCCGGCGGTCGTGCCGCCCGTGCCGCCGCCGGCGCACTGCGCATCGGCAATACCGTCGGCGCGGCATTCGGCAACCGGCGCATACTCGGCCCCGCGGAATCCGGCATGATGTTCAGCATTGCTCTGGCGTTTTTGCTGCTGGCGGGGATCGCGGTGGTTGCGCCGCTGGCCATCACCGTACCGCTTGCCGTAATGGCGCTATGGATTGCCGTGACACTGTTGGTACGGGCGTGGCGTATCCGCCGGGGCGGCGTCGAGGACAATGCCGCCGCCGCAGGCGATGATTAGCCGGCCAGCATTGCCGCCCGTGCGGCGACCGCGGCGCTGGCCGACTGTACCTCGATGACTTTGCGCCGTGCGGTGGTGCCCGATTTCAGGCGAAATGCGCCGCGGGGCAATTCCAGTGCCTGGGCCAGCCACGTGATCAGTGCCGCATTGGCCTTGTCGTCCACCGCCGGGGCGGCGATGTGCACTTTCAGGGCATCGCCGTGCAGGCCTGCGGCCCCGGTGATTCTGGCGTTGGGCCGGGCATGAATGTGCAGCGTCAGGCGGGCGGCAGCGGCGTCGAAACGGTACCACTGCGCGGGTCCGGTCATTACAGCATTTGCAGCGCTTCGGACTCGAGCCAGGCCAGCGGCAGAATCAGCAGCAACTGGCATACCACGATCAGCAGCAGCGGCGACAGGTCGACATTGCCCACTGGCGGGATGTGGCGACGGAACAGGCGCAGCAACGGCCGCGTCATGGCATCAAGCAGCGGTGCCACCGGACTGCCGGGGTTGATCCACGACAGCAGCGCCTGCAGCAGTGTCGCCACCATTACGATGTAGATCAGCATTTTGACTATTGCCATTGCAGCGAGCGACGCGATACCGATGGCGGCGAGGCCGACCTCGGCACCAAAACGGTAACCGCGAACCTGCAGGACGACCAGCAACTCGAGCACCTGCAGGAACCAGGCGAGCAGCAGAGTGGGCAGATCGAGGCCCCATAACCCCGGAATGAAGCGGCGCGCGGGACGGACCATGAAATCCGTGAGTGCATTGATAAAATCCGCCAGCGGATTGCGGTACGGCGCACGTACCCACTGCAGGTAGAAGCGCAGCAGCAGCGTGAGCGTCAGCAGCCCGAACGCGACCTGCGCAATGAAAATCAGCGCGTTGCCCAGCATCCTAATCTTTACCCAAGTCGCCGCCCATTTCGGCGGCGCGATTGGCCGCGGCGCGCACGGCGCGGACGAATGCTGCTTTTACTGCGGCGGCATCAAGGACGCTGATCGCGCGTTCGGTGGTGCCGCCTTTGGAGGTTACTCGTGAGCGCAGCGTCGCCGGATCGTCGTCGCTGGCAGCGGCAAGCTTGACCGCGCCGGCGAAGGTGGCCAGTGCGCTTTGCCTGGCGATCTCCGGGGGCAGGCCGAGTTCGCGCGCAGCCTGCTCCAGCGCTTCGATGAAATAAAAGACGTAGGCGGGACCGCTGCCGGACACCGCCGTGACGGCATCAAGGCCGCTTTCCTGCTCGACCCAGAAGGTCGCCCCGACGGCGGCGAGTATGCTTTCCGCGCGCGCGCGCTGCGCACTGCTGACGCCGGGCATGGCGTACAACCCGGTGATGCCCGCGGCAACGAGCGCCGGGGTATTGGGCATTGCGCGCACGATGTGTGCCCGAGGTCCCAGCCAGCGCGCGAGGTCGCCGCTGCGGATGCCGGCGGCGATGCTGATGATCAACTGTCCGCTGAGTGCCGGGGCGAGGGCAGCAGCAACTTCGCGCATCTGCTGGGGCTTGACCGCCAGCACGATGCATTCGGCATTGATGGCGGCCGCGGTGGCGTCGGCGGAAGTGCCGATGCCGAACTGCCGCTCGAGGCGGGACAGCGCATCCGGCAGCACATCGACCGCATGCAGGGCCGACGGCGGCCAGCCTTTGGCGACCAGCCCGCCGATGATTGCAGCCGCCATGTTGCCGCCGCCGATGAAAAGGACGTTCATTGGTTAATAAGGGCAGCTTGCTGGTAAGCGGCGGGCAGTAAGCAGTGAGGGGTAAACATCGAACACGGGCGGTGTCTGGGATTGTGAACGTTTCCCGCATTATACGGTTCACCGCTTGTCGTTCACGCTTCGCTGTGCACAGCCTGCCGCTTGCCGAAAATTGCCGTGCCGACACGCACGATGGTCGCACCCTCGGCAATCGCCGCCTCCAGATCGTCCGACATGCCCATGGACAGGGTGTCGATGCCGGCGTCATCGGCCTGCAGGTCTTCCTTGAGCCGGCGCAGCAGCGCGTAGCGCGCGCGCTGCACCGTTACATCCGGGGTGGGTTCCGGAATGGCCATCAGACCGCGCAGGCGCAGGCGCGGCAGGCGACTGATCGCTGTCGCGAGCGCTCGTTCTGCACCGGGGGCCACGCCGCTTTTGCTGGCCTCACCGCTGATATTGACCTGGATCAGCACGTTGAGCGGCGGCAGATGCGCCGGGCGGGCGTCGTTGAGCCGCTGCGCGATTTTTTCGCGCTCGATGCTGTGCACCCAGGCAAAGTGTTCGGCGACGGGTCGCGTCTTGTTGCTCTGGATCGGACCGATGAAGTGCCACTCGATCGGCAGGTCCGCAAGCGCGGTGACTTTGTTCACGGCTTCCTGCACATAATTCTCGCCAAAAGCGCGCTGGCCGGCCTGCCATGCCGCAGTCACCTCGGCGGCGCCAAAAGTCTTGCTGACGGCGAGCAGATGTACACTGGCCGGCGCGCGCGCTGCAGCGGTTGCAGCATGTGCGATCCGCTCGCGCACGGCTTGCAAGTTCGCAGCGATTATGGCCATAATTTCAGCGCTTTCAGTTGCAGGCGCCGCAGCGCATCGTTGAACGATAATGGTGCCCTGACCCGACCATCCCCGAGGGAATTATAAATGGACATCTCCGAGCTGCTGGCTTTCGTTGTCAAAAACAAGGCCTCCGACCTGCACCTGTCGTCCGGACTGCCGCCGATGATCCGCGTGCATGGCGACGTGCGTCGCATCAACCTGCCGGCACTCCAGCACAAGGACGTTCATGCCATGGTGTACGACATCATGAACGACGGTCAGCGCAAGTTCTACGAGGAAAACCTCGATTGCGATTTTTCGTTCGAGATACCCAACCTCGCGCGCTTTCGCGTCAATGCCTTTGTCCAGCAGCGCGGCGCCGGCGCCGTGTTCCGGACCATTCCGTCTAAAGTACTGAGTCTGGAGGATCTGAAGGCGCCCAAGGTATTTGTCGAGATCGCCAACCAGCCGCGCGGTGTCGTGCTGGTGACGGGACCCACGGGTTCCGGAAAATCGACCACGCTCGCGGCCATCATCAACCATATCAACGAACACGAGCAGGGCCACATCCTGACGGTGGAAGACCCGATCGAGTTTGTCCATGAATCCAAAAAATGCCTGATCAACCAGCGTGAGGTTGGACCGCACACGCTGTCGTTTGCGAACGCCTTGCGTTCGGCGCTGCGCGAAGACCCGGACATCATTCTGGTCGGCGAGATGCGCGACCTGGAAACCATCCGCCTGGCACTGACAGCCGCTGAGACGGGCCATCTGGTATTCGGTACGCTGCATACCAGTTCCGCTGCCAAGACCATCGACCGGATCATCGACGTCTTCCCCGCGGAGGAAAAGGAGATGATGCGCTCGATGCTGTCGGAGTCCCTGCGCGCGGTCATTTCCCAGACGCTGCTGAAAACCAAGGACGGCAGCGGCCGTGCCGCCGCGCACGAGATCATGATCGGCACCCCGGCGATCCGCAACCTGATCCGTGAGAACAAGGTGGCCCAGATGTACTCGGCGATCCAGACCGGCGCGCAGCTGGGCATGCAGACGCTGGACCAGAACCTGCAGGATCTGGTAAAGCGCAACATCGTCTCGGTCGACGAGGCGCGCGGCAAGGCGATGAACAAGGATATGTTCCGCTGAATCCGGCGGATATTTCGGCAACCAACAGGAGCAACGCATGGAACGAGAGCAGGCAGTCAAATTCATGCACGACCTGCTGCGGGCGATGGTCGCGAAAAAGGCTTCGGACCTGTTCATCACGGTGGGTTTTCCGCCGGCGATCAAGGTGGACGGCAAGATGACCCCCGTCGCGCAGCAAACGCTGACGCCGCAGCATACCGCCGACCTTGCGCGCGGCATCATGAATGACAAGCAGGCCGGCGAGTTTGAGGCGACCAAGGAATGCAATTTTGCGGTCAGCCCCGGCGACATCGGACGTTTCCGCGTCAACGCCTTCATGCAGCAGGGGCGCGTCGGCATGGTGCTGCGGACCATCAACACCGCGATTCCGAAGTTTGAGGACCTGAAGCTGCCGCCGGTGCTGAAGGACGTGGTGATGACCAAGCGCGGCCTGGTCATCATGGTCGGCGGCACCGGTTCGGGCAAATCGACGTCGCTGGCGGCGATGATCGGCTACCGCAACGAAAACAGCTACGGCCACATCATCACCATCGAAGACCCGATCGAGTTCGTGCATGACCACAAGAAATGCGTGGTGACACAGCGCGAAGTCGGTGTCGACACCGATTCGTGGAGCGCCGCGCTGAAAAATACGCTGCGCCAGGCCCCCGATGTGATCCTGATCGGCGAGATCCGCGACCGCGAGACCATGGACCATGCGATCGCTTTTGCCGAGACGGGGCATCTGTGCATGGCCACGCTGCACGCCAACAGTGCCAACCAGGCGCTGGACCGGATCATCAATTTCTTCCCCGAGGAGCGCAAGCAGCAGCTGCTGATGGACCTGTCGCTGAACATCCGCGCGCTGGTGTCGCAGCGGCTGATTCCGAAAAAGGACGGCAAGGGGCGTTCGGCTGCAGTCGAGATCCTGCTCAATTCGCCGCTGATTTCCGACATGATTTTCAAGGGAGAAGTGCACGAGATCAAGGGCATCATGGCCAAGTCCCGCGAGATGGGCATGCAGACCTTCGACCAGCACCTGTTTGATCTCTACGAGGCCGGCGACATCAGCTATGAAGACGCGCTGCGCAATGCCGACTCGATGAACGAGCTGCGGCTGATGATCAAACTGAACAGCAAGGATGCCAAGGACAAGGACGTGATGACCGGCATCGAGCACCTGAACCTTGTCTGACCCGCGCCGGCTGCGCGCGGGACAACGCCGGCCCGGGGGCCGGCGTTTTTGTTGATGGCCATTCCCTTTGACGTGCCGACCTGGATGGCCTGTGCGGCCATCGTCGGCGGCGCCTATGTGATTTTCGGCATCACCGCCTTCGGTGCGGCGATGTTCACGGTGCCGGCCCTGTCGTTCTTTTTCCCGTTGAACTTTGTACTGCCGCTGTGCGTGCTGCTCGACGTGTCGGCGGCCTTCGCGCTGGGCTCGCGGTTCTCGCGCGATGCCGACCGCGGCGAACTGAAATGGATGGCGCCCTGTTCGCTGGCCGGCGCGGTGGCCGGCGTCACCGCGCTAGTGACATTGCCGCAGCAGGCGACCATTGCCGCCTTCGGCCTGTTCCTGTTCAGCTATGGCCTGTATTCGCTGTTTGCCGGCGCGCCGCAGGCCGGCATCGCGCGGCATCCCTGGGCGGTCATTTCCGGATTCTGCGGCGGCGCGGCCGGCACGCTGTTCGGCGTCGGCGCGCCGCCCTATGCGATCTACCTGTCGCGGCGCCTGCCCGACAAGACAGTGCTGCGCGCCACGCTGTCGAACATGGTGCTGCTGTCGACCTCGATCCGCGCGTTGGTATTTCTCGCCGGCGGACTGATCCTGTGGGACCGCGTGATCGGCGCGCTGCTGCTGCTGCCGTTCGCGCTGGGCGGCATCTGGGCGGGGCACCGCATCCAGCTCAAGACCTCGCGCGAAACGCTGCTGAAGGTGATCGGCGTGCTGCTGCTGCTGATCGGCACATCGCTGACCGCGCGCGTGTTGCGGAGCTAGACGTTCACGATTTCGCCGGTGCGTCCTTGCGCATGTAGCCTGCAACCAGCTGATATTTGAACAAACGGCATTCCAGCGCGCCGTTGAACAGCGGCGTGCGCCGCGACGCCTTCAATCCGATCAGCTTGGCCAGCCGCAGGTCGCCGGTGAGGATGAACGCAGTCCAGCCGCTGTAGCGCTGTTTCAGAATGTCGCCCAGTTTCGGATACCACGCGGCGAGGTCGTCGAGTTCCTCGAGGCGGACGCCGTACGGCGGGTTGGTGACTAGCAGGCCGGAAGGCAGCGGCGGTTTCGAGTCCTCGAAACTGCACTGCTTCAGCGAGATCATGTCTTCCAGGCCCAGCGCGGCGACGTTGCGGGTGGCGATGGCGATCGCATCGCCACTGCGGTCATATCCGTAAATATTTGTTTTTATTGATTTATTTTCGCGTGCCGCGGCTTGCGCATGCTGCGCCTTCCAGGCCGCGGCGTCGTGGTTGCGCAGCTTTTCGAAACCGAAGCTGCGGCCGAGGCCGGGTGCGCGCTGGCGCGCCATCAGCGCCGCTTCGACAAGGAATGTCCCGCTGCCGCACATCGGGTCGAGCAGCGCCTGGTCCGGCGTCCAGCCGACGAGCTTGAGGATGCCGGCGGCGAGGTTCTCGCGCAGCGGCGCCTCACCGGTCGCAGTGCGCCAGCCCCGCTTGAACAGCGCATCGCCCGAGGTGTCGAGGTAGAACACTGCCTCGTCCCGGGTCAGGAATACATGAATGCGCACGTCGGGCTGGCGGGTGTCGACGTCGGGCCGCAGGCCTTCCGCCTCGCGCAGCACGTCGCAGACGGCGTCCTTCACACGCAAGGTGACGAAGTCGATGCTCTGCAGCGGGCTTTTGATCGCCGCGGTATCGACGCGGATGGTCTGTTTCGGGCCGAACCACTGCGCCCAGCGGATTTTTCGGGCCGCGTCGAAGATGTCGTTCTCGCTGCGGTAACGGCAATGGCCGATACGCCACAGCACGCGGCTGGCGATGCGGCTTTCGAGGTTGACGCGCCGGCATAGCGCATAAGGTCCGCGGAAGCCGGTGCCGCCGTCGGCAGCCTGGATGTCGGCTGCGCCCAGCGCCTTCAGTTCGTCGGCGAGCACGGCTTCGAGGCCGCGCGGACAGGTGGTGAAGAACGTTTCCATATCAGCGCCTTGTCGGGGAGAGCTCGACATAGACCTCGAACTCGATGCGCTGCCACGGGTTGCGCGCCGGTTTCAGTTGCACGATGCGCGCCTTGACCGGCACGCCGCGATCCATTTGCCGCGCAACGTCGCCGTTCTCGCGGCGCGGCACATAACCGAGCATCTGTCCGCGCCATTCGACACGCACGGCATTGGCGTCATGCGGATTCTGCGGCTCCCGCGCCAGTTGCAGCGTATCGCCGACACGCATCATGTCCCACAACCCCTTGCCGTCGTAATACTGGAAACCGGCCAGCGGCGATTTCTGGACGATGATGTACGCATCCGTCGCATGAACGGAAGCGATCAGCGCAACTGCCAGTGCGAGCGGTGCGGCAAAGCGGTGCATGACACCTAAAACGGCTTGAGGACAACCAGGATGACCGTGGCCAGCAGGATCAGCACCGGTATTTCGTTGAACCAGCGAAACCAGACGTGGGAGCGGGTGTTGCGGCCCTGATCGAACCTGCGCAGCAGCCGGCCGCAGGCGTGGTGATAGCCGATCAGCAGCATCACCAGTACCAGTTTGACGTGCAGCCAGCCGCCGTTCAAACCGTAACCCAGCCACAGCCACAGGCCGAAGCCCAGCGCCGGTATGGCGATCAGCGTCATGAAGCGGTAGAGCTTGCGCGCCATCATCAGCAGCCTCGCGTGCGCGGCGGGCTCGTTTTCCATCGCCAGGTTGACGAGGATGCGCGGCAGATAAAACAGCCCGGCGAACCACGAGATTACAAAAAACAGATGGAAAATTTTGACCCACAACATCTTGTTGATGTTACTGTAAAAGCCGGCGACGGGTCAGGGCGAGGGCGATATAAAAACTGCCGCATGCGTAAATCGCCAGTACCGCGACATGCAGTAGCCATGTCACTGGTACTTCGCCGCTGACCAGCGGGCGGGCGAGGCTGACGGCGTGGGTCAGCGGCAGCAACTGCGCGGCGATTTGCGCCGCAGCCGGCAACTGGTCGAGCGGGAAAAACACGCCGCACAGCAGCATCATCGGGGTCACGCACAGCGTGAAGTAGTACATGAAAAAGTCGTAACTGGGCGACAGTGCAGTCATGATCAGGCCGAGCCCGGCGAACGCCAGCCCGGTCAGAAATATCAGCGGCACCACGGCCAGCGCCAGCACCGAGGGCACCAGCCCGAGCGCGGTGGCGACGATCAGCACGGCGCTACCGGAGAGGAAACTTTTGCTCGCGGCCCACACCAGTTCGCCGAGCACCACATCATCCAGCGTCAGCGGCGCGTTGAGTATTGCGTCCCAGGTCTTCTGTACATGCATGCGCGAGAACGCCGAATACATGGCCTCGAAGGATGCGCTCATCATCGTGCTCGAGCAGACGATGCCGGCAGCGAGAAAACCGATGTAGGACATGCCGCCGACATCATCGAGCATGCGTCCCAGGCCGTAGCCCAGACCGAACATGTAGAGCAGCGGGTCGGCCAGATTGCCGAGCATCGAAGGGATCGCCAGTTTGCGCCAGACCAGCAGGTTGCGCCGCCAGACCTGGGAGTAACGCAGGCTGAATTGCGGCAGTGTCCAGTTGCTGGTGGCCATGTCAGTCGCGCAGCTCGCGGCCGGTGAGCTTAAGG
>Ga0105107_10003252_pt1 | contig 10772 bp, 5 predicted proteins | sample PPLLaktember2015_6_FD_79335 | JGI IMG/M metagenome (GOLD analysis project Ga0105107, IMG submission 79335) | Freshwater sediment microbial communities from Prairie Pothole Lake near Jamestown, North Dakota, USA - PPLs Lake P8 Core (1) Depth... | ecosystem: Environmental > Aquatic > Freshwater >... | reverse complement strand
AGTCGCCGCTCTGCAGTGCGACCGCCGCGAGCAAGATCAACCGGATCAGGCGGGCTGATTTGGACATGTCGGTCCTCCGTGAGCCGCTCATGGTCAGGCCCAAGCGGCCAGCTCGGCCGGCAGTTCCGGCCAGGCCCCATTCCGGGAACAGACGTATCCGGCGATGCGGTTGGCCCGCTCGCCGATCTCAGGCCAGCTCTTGCGTCTCAACATTCCTGTGACCAGGGCCGCCGTGAAGGCGTCTCCCGCCCCGACCGTGTCCGCCGTCTCGACGGGCTGGCCGGGATGGATGATATCGACGCCGGGCCCGAAAAGACGGCTTCCCGACGGGCCTTTCGTCAGGGCGATCAGGGAGAGGGGATAGGCCTCGAGCAGGCCGGCGAGGGCCTGGGATTCCGAACCCGGAAGGGCCAGCATCCGTGAGACGGTCCCGAGCTCCTCTCCGTTCAGCTTCAGTACCGTCGCACGGCCGAGCAGGCTGAGGACGAGGTCCCGGTCGAAATAGGATTGTCTCAAGTTGAGGTCGAGGACGCGCAGACAGTCCGGCCGGGTCGCGTCCAGGAAGGCGCCGATCGTGGCCCGGCTGACCGGCGACCGCTGGGCCAGCGAGCCGAAGCAGACGGCGTCGGCGCGCGCCGCGAGGTCCCCGAGGCCTGCCGTCCAGGGGATGATGTCCCAAGCCACATCTTTATGGATCGTGTAATGCGGGATGCCGTCGGCGTCCAGGGCGACCGTGACCGTCCCCGTCGGCGCGTCCTTCGCGACGGCGATGCCGCTCCGGTCGAGCCCGAGGCGTTCGAGCTCGGCGAGGATCTCGCGTCCGGACAGGTCATCCCCGACGGCGCTGACGATCACGCTCGACACCCCCAGCGCCCTGGCGTGGAAGGCGAAGTTGGCCGGAGCCCCGCCCATCTGCCGGCCGTCCGGAAGCAGGTCCCAGAGAAGCTCGCCGATCCCGACCACGAGGGGCTTCAAGACCGCGCCGAGCCCCGCCTTCCCTTCGTGGATCGATGAGGTCGGTTTCTTATCGTCCATCGTTCGCTTTCGTGAGAGGTGGGAATACCCGGTCTCGCCGACCTCCTCGGCGGGCGTTCGCGCCCTTATGGAATTAGGCTGGATTCTATTTTATAATCGGATATTATTTAAGGCAAGAAATGAATGAAAACGGGAAGGGTTCCGTCGGCAAGAACACCGTTTGCTCGGGCCCTAGCCCAATAGAAATGCCTTCGGAAGCGAGTGCTCGAGCGAGGGAGGCCCCATGAGCGTCCGCGCGCTGGTCGTCGCCATCATGGCCGTCCTTTTCGCCGGGGCACCTTCCGGCCGGCCCCAATCCACACGGCCCGCCGCCGGAACCGGCGGGCTGTCCCCGCTGCAGAACGAGGCCCTCTCTCTTCAGATGAGCGGACCGGACCGCCTCCGGCTTACGAACAAACTGAGCGGCAAGTCCTTCGACATCGTCGCCGCCCCCTTCGAGTTCCTTCTCGAGATCGGGGGCCGGACGCTTCCCGCCGCCTTGAGCGATTTCGTCCGTTCTTCGGTCGTGAGGCCCTCGCCGGACCTCCTGCGGGTCCGCTTCGAGGGGCATGGGGATCTCTCGGGGCTGGCCGTCGAGGCGGAGTACCGCTTGGCGCCCCGGAGCTGGTATGTCCGTAAGCTCCTCCGGGTGATCAACGGCCGGACCGGCCCTATCGTCGTCCGGGACGCCACCGTCGACGCCTTTCGGATCGAGAACGTTCCCCGGCCCGAAAAGGCGGAGAATCCGGTCTTCTTGGACGGGCAGCTCTTCTGGGGCCTGGAGTGGCCGATTGCCGAAGCGGTCATGCGCGACGGGCGCCTCGCGCTGGGCCATTTCCCCGCGGCGGAGGTGCCCTCCGGCGGGACCTGGACGAGCAAGACCAGCGGCTTCGGCGTCTCCGCGGCAGGGCGGATCGAAGAGGCCTTCGGCCGGTATATCCAAGAGATCCGGGCCAACCGTGTGGACTTCGTCACGTTCTATTTCGATTGGCTCTGCCACGACAACTCCGGACCGCGGGAGTCCGAAGTGCTGGCCAACTTCGCGGCCCTGCGGCGGCTCAAGGAGCTCTATGGCCTGCAGTTCGACATCTACAATTCCGACGCGGGCCTCGTCGAGTCGCAGGGAACGTATTATCCCCAATTCAAGGCCAACTTCCTTTCGAGATTCCCGGCCGGCCTAAAGCCCCTGGCCGAGGGGTCGAAGGCGCTCGGCATGCGTCTCGGGCTTTGGCTCGGCCCGGACGGCTTCGGCGAAAGGGCCGAGGAGATGACCGCCCGAAAGGAACAGCTGCTGTCCTGGGTCAGAGACTTCAACGTCGGGCTGTTCAAGATGGACACGGTCGTTTCGGAGCTCTCCCACCCGGACAAGTACATCCTCGAGAAGAAATATCAGAACCTGGCCGATGCCCTGGCCGAGGCGAGGCGCATCGACCCGGGGTTCGTGGCCATCAATCACCGCATCAACGACTCGCCGTACATGCTGACGATCACGGATTGCCTGCTATGGCGCGGCGAAGAGACCTACATCGACGTCCACATCAGCAACGAGACGGCGAGCCTTTACAACCGCGACTGCTCCATCGGCCGCGAGCTCACTTCAGAATTCTATCGGACGCCCTTCCGCCAGTTCGAGGACCATGGCATCTGCTTCAACAGCTGCCTCGAACGGTGGGAGGACGACTTGGTGGCGCAGGCCTTCGGACGGGCTTCGGTGCTCTCGCCCGAGATGTACGGGACGTTCTTCTTCCTCGGCGACGGGGATTATCCGCGGCTCGCCCGGCTGATCCAGCTCCACAAGCGGCTCGAGCCCCTTCTGAAGACGGCGTACCCGCTGCCGGGCGGGGACATCGCCCACGCCGACGGGGCGTCGTCGGTCGTGCTCGTGCGCAATATGACCTGGGAGCCGGCGGTCAAGACGATCCCTCTCGACGCCTCGATCGGCCTCGCGGCCGCGCCCGGCGCGCCCTTGACCGTGCGCCAGCGCCATCCCTGGGAGATGCTGATGAAGAGGGCGGGCGATGGGGCCGTCCTCGGCGGGACGCTCCCGGTCGAGCTGGATCCCTTCAGCATCCGGCTCATCCAGATCGATACGGTCGCTCCGACGGAACCGCTCGTCGCCGGCGTCCCCTACGAGATCGTGCCCGGGCCCGACGCCCGGAGCTTCGACATCAAGCTCCTCGGAACGCCGGGCCGGAAGGCCGAGGTGGAGCTCCTCGATTTCGGGGACCGCGCCGTGCGGACGCGCGCCGGCCTGCCCGTTCCGACGGGGGACAAGCCCTGGCCGGTCGCGTTCCCCGGCAGCCCTGCGGCCGGGCCGTCCTTCGCCCGGCTGGCCGATTTCGAGGACGATCCCGCCGGAGCCGCGGAGGGGCAACGGCTGGCCGAGCTGGCCAAGTTCAGCATCGACGACGATGCGCTCGAGGTCCGGGAAATGGTCCGGTTGAAGAGGGAGCCGTCCGGGCTGCCCGAGATCGAGGCCTGCCGGGCGTACATGTGGGACAAGGTCGCGGCCGCCGAAGGGACTTTTAGAAACGCGTTCGACGGCGACCCCGGGACGCGCTGGAGCGACGGGTTCCCGCGCCGCAGCCCGTTCACGGGCAGCCCGGCCGCCTATCGCAGCGAAACGTCCCTCTGGCGCATCGACCTCGGCCGGCCGACCGATCTGGCGACGCTCGAGCTGCGCGTCGTCCGCCGGACGGACGCGGCCTTTCTCGAGGCCGTCGAGACGTCCGCCGATCTGACGACCTGGACGCGGACGGACGGATCGAGCCTGGCCGCGGCTGAGAGCATCCCGGCCGCGGGTTCGCTCAGGCAGCGCGGCAAAACGATCAAGATCTTCGATGTCGACGCGGGCGATCAAAGGCCCGTCGCGATCTCCATCCCGCTCGCGGGCCGGCCGTGCCGCTACGTCCGCATCCGGGGCCGGAATTTCGGCGTCTCGGAGATCCTGGGCTTCGACGGAGAGGGACGGTCCCTGGACCGGAGCGGCTGGCGGGCCACGAACTTCCTGGGCGAGACGCCCGCGCCCCGCCGGGTCTTGAGCGCGATCCATGTCCCGGCCGAGGACACGCCCGGCCGCGAGTACGCCATCGCCGTCACGGCCGGTCCGGCGAAGTTCGATCCGGTCGACGGCGTCTACGTCGTGGCCCTCGTCGACGGCCGGCCCGTTGTCCCGCGGCACCGCGCCCCGAGCTATCCCTATCACAACTACGAGTGGAACTCGGGGGCGCCGAAGCTCGCCGGCATGACCTTCCGGATCCCGATCGACCGGGCCTGGAAGGGTCAGACCGTTGAATTCCGGATCATGATGTTCGGCGACGGGGCGGACGGGGCCAGGGCCGAGCTTCGCCTCGTGACGCCGAAGCCCGCCTTCGCCGAGGTCCCGCTTCGCGTCGGGCCTCCCGGGGCCGCCGGCCCCGTTGAGATGGATCCCGTGCCCGCAACGCCGGATAGGCCCGATCGGGAGTGAAAGACGTAGCTGAAGGAGGAGAGAATGCTGGAGACGTTGAGACCAAAGCTCGACCTGCTGTCCCGGCCGTTCCTCGATCAGATCGTTTCGGAAGCCGTGGATGTCCTGGAAAAGACGGGCGTTCTCGTCGAGAACGACGAAGCCTTGCGCCTCCTAGCGGACGCGGGATGCTCCTGTCGGGAGCGGATCGTATCGTTCAAGCCAAGCCTCATTGAAAAATCGCTCAAGACCGCGCCTCGGGCGATTAACGTCTATGACCGCGGCGGCGCTCTCGCGATGGCCCTGGAAGGGGACGCGATCCACTTCGATCCGGGCTCGGGGGCCTTGAAGATCCTGGATCCGGCGACGTTGGAAGAACGGAAGCCGGTGACCAGGGATCTCGTCCGTTTTGCGATCTTGACGGACGCTCTTCCGAACATCGCCGCGCAAAGCACGGAGATGATCTCCATGGACGTGCCCGAAGCCATGCAGGACAGGTATCGGCTCTACATCGGGCTGCGGTTCTGCACCAAGCCGATCGTAACGGGCACCTTTGCCGTGGAGAGCTTCGCGATCATGAAAGACATGCTGGTGGCCGTCCGGGGGAGCGAACGGGCGCTCAAAGAGAAGCCCCTGGCGGTCTTCGATTGCTGTCCCTCGCCGCCCTTGAAATGGAGCGATTTGACCTGCCAGAACCTCATCGATGCCTCCCGGGCGGGGGTCCCCGCCGCACTGATCTCAATGCCCTTGACAGGGGCCACAGCTCCGGTCACCCTGGCCGGCGCCCTGGTGCAGTTGACCGCCGAAAACCTGAGCGGTATCGTCATTCACCAATTGGCCCATCCGGGGGCGCCCATCATTTTTGGAGGTTCTCCCGCGGCGTTCGATATGAGGACGGGAACGCCCCCCATGGGAGCCGTAGAGACGATGATGATCAACGCCGCTCACGTCCAGGTCGGGAAGCATCTCGGGCTGCCCACCCATTCCTACATGGGACTTTCCGATGCCAAGATCGTCGACGGTCAGGCGGGTTTCGAGACGGGTATGGGGGCGCTCGTTGCGGCTCTGGCGGGGGCGAACATCATCTCCGGCCCGGGCATGCTGGATTTTGAGAGCTGTCAGAGCCTGGAAAAGCTCGCGCTGGATAACGAGATCTGCGGCATGGCCCTCCGAATGGTCAGGGGCCTCGAAGCCCGGGGAGACCGGTTGGCCGGCGATCTCTACGGGGACATTTACGCGGGAGACCATTTCCTGACTTCGGCGGAGACGCTACGGTGGTTCCGTGAAGAGGTCTATCGGACCGGTCCCGTGGTCGACCGCGATGCCTATGACAACTGGGTCGGTCGCGGGAAAAAGAGCGCTTGGGACCGGGCCCGCCTGGAAGTCGCGAGGATCGTGAGCTCCCACACCGTGGAACCGTTGCCGGAGGACAGGCTCACGGCCCTGACGGACGTAATGAAGGCCGATGCCCGGCGAATGGGCATCGATCTGCCGCCTTTGGATTGAAGACCCATGCCTGATCCGTCAACGGCTGGCGAAGTCGCCCTTTTCCAGGACACGGCCGATCCGGGCGTCCGTCCCTCGGTCCAAAGGACACGAACATGAACGCATTTTCAAGAAGGGGCTTCGCGCTTCTCGGCGCGGTCCTCCTGGCCTTCGGGGCCTGCGGGCCGGGAACTTCCATGGGATCCCGGTCGGCATCGGAGCGGGCCGCGCTCTCCGAAGAAGACTTCTTCGACCCGCCCCTCTCGGCCCGGCCGAGCGTCCTATGGGCGTGGCTCAACGGTTACGTCGAGCGGGATCAGTTGACACGCGAGCTGGAGGTGTTGAAGGCCAAGGGGCTGGGAGGGGCCATCATCTGGGACGTGGGCAGCCTCAGCGATCCGCGGAAGATCATCCCGGCCGGGCCCGCCTTCCTCGGCCCGGAATCGGTGGCCAGCATTTCGCACGCCATCGATCAGGCCGGCCGCCTCGGCCTGGAGCTCGGCCTCTTCGCCTCGAGCAGCTGGAACGCGGGCGGGGCGTGGATCGAGCCTAAGAACGCCAGCCGGCAGCTGCTCTGCCGCCAGATCGAGGTCCAAGGCCCGGGCCGCGTCCAAACGACCGTCCCGCTCCCGGACGGCGTGGCCGCCCATTGGAAGGACGTCGCGGTGCTGGCCGTTCTGGCGGGCGGCGGCGCGGTCGACATCTCGGACCGGATGGACCCCCAGGGCCGCCTGGCATGGGACGCCCCGGCCGGGGCGTCGCGGATTATGCGCTTCGTCGCCGGCAACACGGGGCAGACCCTCGAATGCCCGAGCCCGAACTCCGACGGCCTGATCATCGACCACCTGAGCCGCGAAGCCGCCACGGTCGACATGACCTACATCCTCGACCGGCTCCTGAGCGCCCGCAAGAGCCTCGACGCGCTGAAGACCTTCATGCTCGACAGCTACGAGGTCCGCGAGGCGGTCGATTGGACGGACGATTTCGTCGAGGCCTTCCGGACGCGTCACGGCTACGACCCGATCCCTTATCTCCCCGCCCTGTTCGATCCCGCGGCCCTGGACCCCGGGATCGCCGGGCGCTTCCTTTACGATTACCGGAAGACCGTCAGCGACCTGATCATCGAGAACCATTTCCGCACGGTCAGGGACCTGCTGCACAAATACGGCGTGCGCCTCCTGGCCGAGGCGGGACATGGCGGGTCGGCCCGGGTGGACGCCTTGAAAGCGCTGGGCTCGGCCGATATCCCGATGGGGGAGTTCTGGAACCACGAGCGGTTCTGGGTGGTCAAGGAGGCCGCCAGCGCGGCGCACATCTACGGCCGGCGCATCGTCGACGCCGAGACCCTGACCGGTTGGCGGAGCTGGCAGGACGGGCCGGCCGAGTACAAACGGCGGTTCGACATCGCCCTGTGCGCCGGGCTGAACCATCCCACGTTCCACACCTTCACCCACAATCCGCCGGCCGCGGGCCGGCCCGGCTTCGTCTATCACGCCGGCGAGCACTTCAATGTCAACACCACCTGGTGGGACCAGGCCGGACCGCTCATCGAATACATGTCCCGGTGCGGTCACATGCTCCAGCAGGGCCTCTTCGCGGCCGACGTCGCCTTCTATTACGGCGACCAGGCGCCGAACATCGTGCCTTCGCGGCGGATCGATCCCGACATCGAGCCCATCTACCCCGACACGGCCTGCCTGCACTGCGGCCAACCCAGGCCGATCCAGACCTCCTCGCTCGACCGGGGATACGATTACGACTACGTCAATTCCGAAGTGATCCTGGATCGGATGAGGGTCTCTGGCGGGCGAATCGTTCTCCCGGACGGATTGAGTTATGCCCTGCTCGTCCTTCCGGACCGCGACGACATGCCTCTCGCGGTCCTGAGGAAGCTCGGAGAGCTGGTCGAAGCCGGGGCGACGGTCGTCGGCCGAAAGCCCGTCCGGGCCCCCGGTTTGGCCGGCTTCCCCGCGCGCGACGACGAGGTGCGGGCCTTGGCCGACAGGATCTGGGGCGCCTGCGACGGCAGTGCGGTCAAGCAACGAGCCTACGGAAAAGGCCGGATCTTCTGGGGGGTGCCTCTGAACGATATCCTGCGCGATCGGGGGCTGGGGCCCGATTTCCGGGCGCTCGACATCCCCAACGCCGATCAGCATATCGATTTCATCCATCGATCAACCGGCCGCGACGACCTCTACTTCGTCTCCAACAGCGCCAAAGCCACAGAAGCCTTCGATGCGGTCTTCCGTGTGGGGGGGGACAGGAAGCCCGAGCTCTGGTATCCCGACACGGGCAGGATCGTCCCTTGCCGTTCGTTCGCCCGGATCGAGGGCGGCTGCCGGCTGACGTTGGAGCTCCCGGCCTATGGCTCTGTTTTCGTCGTCTTTCGCCAGACGCCGACGCCGGCGGCCTATCTTTCTCCGGAGCCCCTGAAGGCTGAGGATCGTCCGACCGTCGCCATCGCCGGCCCCTGGTCGGTCCGTTTCCCGCCCGGATGGGGCGCGCCGGGATCCGTGCTCTGGAATGGCTTGATCAGCTGGACAGAATCGGAAGATCCCGGCATCAGGTATTTTTCCGGGACGGCGAGCTATGAGTCTGAATTCGAGTTCGGCGAGCCGCTGCTCCGGGAGGGGCGAGGCTGGCTCCTCGACCTGGGAACGCTGCGGGAAGTCGCGGAGGTGACTCTCAACGGCCGCAACCTTGGCATTCTCTGGAAAGAGCCCTTTCAGGCGGATGTTTCCGGCTCGTTGAGACCTGGCCGGAACGTCCTCGAGGTCAAGGTCACCAACCTCTGGAACAACCGCCTCATGGGGGACCTCCTGGATCCGGGGCAAAAACCGTATGCGCGCACCAACATGGTCCTCAAGGTGCGGGACCTCGTCCCGGCCGGACTGTTCGGGCCGGTGACCTTACGGCGCGCCGCCGGCCGGCCGGCCGGCGACGCGGCCCCCGCGCCCGGATCGGCGCATTGAATGTCTGAAAGAAAAGAAGGGAGAATCGACATGATGAATCCACGATCGATCCCGGCCTTCGCTCTGGTCCTGCTTTGCGCCGCCGGCGCCGCTCTGATCGGCCGGCCCGCGGGCCCGGACGGCCAGGCGGGCGCGGCGGCCCGCCGGCCGTTCTCGCCAACCTGGGAATCCCTCAGTAAAAATCCCACGCCGCAGTGGCTGCGCGACGGGAAGTTCGGCATCTACACCCACTGGGGAGTCTACGCCGTGCCGGCGGTCGGGCCGAACGGCACCTGGTATTCCCATCATATCTATATGAACCCGAACTCCCCGGAGCGGGCCTACCACGAAGCCGCATACGGACCGCTCGAGAAATTCGGCTACAAGGACTTCATCCCGATGTTCACCGCGGCCAAGTTTGACGCCGACGAGTGGGCGGACCTCTTCCGCAGGTCGGGCGCCCGCTTCGCCGGACCGGTGGCCGAACACCACGACGGTTTCTCGATGTGGGACACGGCCTATTCGGATTGGAACGCGGCCAAGATGGGTCCCAAGCGGGACATCGTCGGCGAACTGTCGGTGGCCATCAAGAAGGCCGGGCTGAAGTTCGTCACCGCCTTCCACCACGCCGAGAACTGGTATTTCTTCCCGGTCTGGGACAAGCGTTACGACTGCGGCGATCCGCGCTATTCCGGCCTCTACGGGCCGATCCATGAGAAGGGCGCGCAGCCCGACAAGGCCTTCCTGGACAGGTGGGGGGGGAAGGTTCGGGAGGTCGTCGACAAGTACCGGCCCGATTTCCTCTGGTTCGACTTCGGCCTGGGCTTCGTTCCCGAGACCTATAAAAAGGAGCTCCTCGCTCATTTTTACAACACGGCGGCCGCCGATGGCCGGGATGTCGTGGTCAGCTACAAGGACCACGATCTGCCGGTCGGGGTCGGGATCAACGACCTCGAACTGGGTCAGGAAAAGGAGATGACCTACCACGAGTGGATCACGGACTCCTCGGTCGACAACCAGGGGGCCTGGGGCTACGTCCGGGGGGCGGGCTTCAAAACGACGGAGAACCTCGTCCATAACCTCATGGACCGGATCAGCAAGAACGGCTACCTCCTCCTCAACGTCGGCCCGAGGCCGGACGGCACGATCCCCGAGGAGGCCCGGGAAAGGCTGCTCGCGCTGGGCCGGTGGCTCGAGGTGAACGGCGAGGCCGTTTACGGCACCCGGCCCTGGGTCGTCGCCGGCGAGGGGCCGACCAAGCTCGAAGGCGCGGGGGCTTTCAACGAGCGGGACGACCTCCGCTACAAGGCCCAGGATATCCGCTTCACGGCCAAGGGCAACGTCCTTTACGCCACGGCCCTCGGCTGGCCCGGCGAGAAGATCCTGATCAAGAGCCTGGCCGGCGGACCCGATCCGGGGCGGAACTTCTGGAACGGCCTGTACCCCTCCGAGATCGTCTCGGTCAGCATGCTCGGCGACGGCCGGCCCCTGAAATGGGAGATGACCAAGGACGGGATGACGATCGAAACGCCGCCGACGAAGCCGTGCGCCTACGCCTTTGTCTTCAAGATCGTGAGGCGCGCCCCGTTTTGAGCGGCTCTCCGTCCCGCGATCAAATCATTGTCATCATCCTCGGAGGGAAGCATGAAAAGACCCGATCGATCCCGCCCTTTCAGCATCGCATGGCTTCTGATCATTGTCATGGCTGGATGCGCCCAAAGTAAGGTCATGCAAAAAGGAACGGATCAAGCCAAGAAACGGATCGGCATGGTCATTGGGCTTAAGCCTGAAATGATCGAACAATACAGGGCATTGCATGCGGATGATCATCCCGGGGTTCGAGATCTCTTGGCAAAATACCAGATCCATAATTT
>Ga0105107_10003251_pt1 | contig 10773 bp, 7 predicted proteins | sample PPLLaktember2015_6_FD_79335 | JGI IMG/M metagenome (GOLD analysis project Ga0105107, IMG submission 79335) | Freshwater sediment microbial communities from Prairie Pothole Lake near Jamestown, North Dakota, USA - PPLs Lake P8 Core (1) Depth... | ecosystem: Environmental > Aquatic > Freshwater >... | reverse complement strand
CTGTAGGCGCCAAGATATCGCCCGTCGGGGCTGAACGCAAGAGCACGGTAATGGCCCGTTTCCTCCCCCAGGGTCTTGATCTCACGGCCGGTTTCACGGTCGATGATCCGCAGGAGCCTTGCCCCCGTCGCCAGGTATTGGCCGTCGGGGCTCAGGGCGCAGGGTCCCGGAGTATGGAACTGCTGAACCCTTCTTCCCGTACTTAGTTCATAGACATTAAAATCCCCGCCCAGTTCCCTGTATCCCAGCAACGATCCTTCGTTGAACAAATAGAAAGTACCGTCTGCAACCCTGGAAGGATGCATGACTTGGAGCCGCGCCCCTGTCTCGACGTCGAAGAGGTGAACCGAGTCCCCCCTGTGCGGTTGCGGATGAAAGCCCACAGCAATGTAACGACTGTCCGGGCTGAATACCAGTGAGGTTACCTCGTTTTCGATCGTCTCCGGCCCTGCCGGGCCATGGAGGTTCCGGATGAGCCTCCCACTCGATGCATCCCAGATGTTGACGGATTCGTTGTGGCGCGCGTGGGCCATGAAACCACGGCCCGTTGCCAGGTATCTCCCGTCGGGGCTGAAAGCGACGGCCGTCACGATGCCGTAGTTGACGGCAAATTTCCGGACGATCCGCTTTTTCTCGATGCTCGAGATCGCCACGTGCGGAATAATGGTTCCCCCCGTGGCGATGTACTTGCCGTCGGGCGAGATGGCCCCGACCTGCGCGGGGAGGTCCTGCCGGATGATCGCCACGACGGGCTCCCGCGTGGTCCACTCGTACCAGGCCGAAAGCGCCCGGTCGATCGGAGAAAACTGAACCTCGCGCACCTCGCCCGTTTCCGGCCCAGGCCTCTGCATGTCCCGCTGCGCCAGCGTGTAAAAGACGAAAAGCGAAATCACCAGCGCCGCGAAGAGCACGATCGGAATATAGCGTTTGTCCCTGTCCGTGAGCTGCATGAATCCGTTCCGGCCTTTTCTTGAGCGTCTCGGCAACGTAAACGAGTCGACATGAGATTGAAGCGTCATTGCGTACGAAGAGGCGCACGTGTTTAGATTTCTTCGTCGCGAAATACCCCCCTCACCCCGACCCTCTCCCTCCAGGGGCGAGGGCAGTTGCATTTATGGGCTAAGTAGCACAGCCCCCGGAAAAGTAAAGTATGAAAACGATTGCACGCGCATCTCCGCAGCGTGCTGCGGGGTAAGTAAGCATGATAACAGATTATTCACTACCTTAAGTTTCTAAATTCCTTGCACCATGGTGCAAGGAATTTTAATTCCATCGTGAGAAAGTCTTACGATGAACTACGAAAAAAGCATGAGACGCAATGTGGGGCCGCTGCGCGGCAGTGACCAGTTGCCGGTGCGCCGCTTCGCGGCAGAGATTGGTTTATGTGAATCTCAAACGTTGATCGCCACTCCTGTGAATACCCAATACCTTAATCTTCCTCTCCCCTTCGCGGGAGAGGACTGAGGTGAGGGGGAATGTTCCCCGGACCCTTTTTCACCCTCACCCCAACCCTCTCCCCTCAAGGGAGAGGGAGATTATGGAAGTGGCTTGCTAGAGGCTCGGCTCGCAATGACTCTTTTTTAGAAACAGGGGGATCACTTTCATGATTCGTTGTGCCCGACTCTCACGGGCATGAAAGTTGATTGGGACGGTACATATCCTGAGACCTCCTATGATCCGTTGAGGTTGGAGTAGAAAAGCCCATGCTCATTCGCGCGGGCTTGCAGCATGCAGCAGATAATACTGCGGGAACAACATCTGTTGTGCAGAAGGTGGTGGATGCGTATAATGAAGAGGTGCTGAAACGATAATTAAAAGCGAACGGCTCTCGAAACCCAATGAGTTGGGAGCCTTGAGGCTGAATCGATGTTAAAAGCATTGGAAAAACGGACGATTTTCTTCATTTCCGGCAACACGGCCATTACGGCGGAGACCATGGGCATGGCCCTCTTGAGCCAGTTCGACCAAATCCGTTTCGATCGGATTACGTTGCCGTTTGTGAATACCGTTGAGAAAGCAAAAAAGACGGTGGGGCGGATCAACGAGGTTTCCCGGGAAGCGGAGAGGCTTCCGGTCGTATTCAGCACCTTGGTAGACGAGGAGGTGCGCAAGCTGATCATGGGTTCCGATTGCGAATTCATTGACTTTTTTGACGCATTTCTCGGGCCCCTGGAAAAGATTCTCGGCAAGCGTTCCGCCCATGCCGTCGGCCGTTATCACGGGCTGGAGGATTTCGACGAATACGATTCGCGTGTTGAAGCAATCAGCTATGCCCTTGGAAGCGATGACGGCGTATCGACCAAGAAATACGATGAGGCCGATGTTATTCTGCTCGGCGTTTCCCGTACCGGCAAAACACCGGTTTGCCTTTATCTTGCCTTCCATTACGGAGTGCACGCTGCCAATTATCCGCTGACTGAAGAGAACCTGGAGGCGATACACACCGAAGCGCCACCGGTACTTGTTCCGCACCGCAAGAAGCTCTGCGGACTGACTATAAATCCGGAGCGCCTCGAGCAGATCCGCGCACGCCGTCGGCCGGGTAGCCGCTATGCCTCCTTCGCACAGTGCCGGACCGAAATCGTCCGCGCCGAAGCCATTTTTGCATCCTTGAAGCTCCCGTTCTTCAACGTGACCAGCAAGTCCATGGAGGAAATCGCAGTGGCCGTACTGGACACTATGCACCTTCCCCGCCGGTGAGTTCTTTCCCCTCGTTTCCGTTACAAATCCATCACAAACCGGCACATTGCGCCTGTCGAAGGACTGATGCGCTGGGCATTTCGCTTTCTTTTCCCGAGCCGGTTCACTGAGAACGTTAGCGAATAAAATGCGCGGGGGCGGCAGAGATCGGTGGAAGAAAAGAAGGGACTAGGGACTAGGGACCAGGGGGTAGTGGGGGAAAGGGCTTCGGGCTTCGGGCTTCGGGCTTCGGGCTTCGGGCATCCGGTTTCCGGAAACTGGAGAAACAGGCAGGCGAATTTTTCGTTTGATCCGGTTTCTGGTCGTGTTATACTGCAACCAATGCAACCGGCTGCAGAAAAAGTTTTTCCTTTCCGATGTTGTCCCATAACGGTACTGCTGGCCTGAGCCTTCTCTAGCTTCTCCGTTGTCAATCTGCCCCGATCCAGCCCAGATCTCTTCCGCAGTGCATAGCCGGCCGGTGTATTCCGTCTTCGTTTCCGTCGTCAACCCCAGTCAACCCAAACCCGTCAAACCCACTCACCCGCAGGATACCGTGTCAGGCCCGACAAGGCGTGATGTCGCGTGGATCCGGCCCGCCGCAGAACCCGGCTTCTACAGACGCTAACAGGAGGTGGATCATGGCTGATCTCGATCATTCCAAACGCAATATGGAGCGGGCGACCTATACGCCGATCAAGCCGGCCCGGGAGCATAAACCTGACCAGGCGGGGCGTGCCCTGGACAAGTGGGGCTATGCCGCCGCCCTCTCACCGACAAGGGCGGAATACGCCCGGATCAAACGGCGTCTCACGCAGGGGTCCGACGCTGTGCCTCCATCGCATCGCAAGTACCTCGACAAGCTCGAGGCCGTCTTCATTGCACAGGAGGACAAGCAGTCGGCCGCAGCCATCCTGGAGAACATCCCGGTGTTCAGAGACATGCCCGGCTCGCTGCTTCTTCGCGTGGGCGAGGAGCTGCTGAAGATACGGGAGGGAAGCCTCAAGGAAGGGGTCGCCACCCTGGAGGCAATCGCCGCGACCTATGAGAAGGCGGCCCTCTCGGGCACCATAGAGCACAGGCCGCCGCGCATGAAGATCCCGGCGGGATTCACCCTCGATGCTTCCTTCTTCCGCCCGGATCTTCCCGGGGCCAAGCTCTACCGTAAGGAAGGCAAACCGACCATCATCACGGCGTCGATGGCGAAGGTAAAGGCAAAGACCGCGCGGATCAAGCCCGCTCCGGGGACCGTGGGAAGCCATCTCCAGGCATCAGCATTTCTCGTCATGCCCGAAACGCATGTCCCGTCGGCCCCCCCCGTCACCGTTTCCCTCACGATCGATCAGCTCGCGCAGTGGGCCCTCGGCAAGAAGCTCAATGTGGAGCAAGTCGGGCAGGCCCTGGAGATCGCGCGCCAGATGTCGCTGGACCCGACAAAGGCAAGCCTCACGGAGTACCGGGCGATGAGCAACGTCTCGATGACCACGATCCACGACATCAACCACTATATCTCGCAGCGCCTGGGGATCGAGCCCGTGGGGCTTCTGCACCTGGAGCGCCTGAGCTTCATCCCCGCCGGTATCGAGCGCGGCGAGCTCGTCCACTCCGTGCCGCTCAGCCCCGGCGAGGAGGTGAACATCAGCCACAAGGAGTGGTCCAACACCTCCGAGGAGTTCGAGCGGATCGTGACGGACTACGTCGAGGCCTACAGCGAGGAGGGCGTCACCGAGAAATCCGAGATCGCCCAGTCCACCAACTCGCAGCAGCAGCACTCCAGCGGCTTCAACCTCGGGGTGACGGCCTCGGGCAGCTACGGTCCCGTGTCCATCTCGACCACGGTGGGCTACAACGTGGCCAACTCGGCCAGCAGCACCGAGGCGACGGCAAGAAACCACTCCAGCGAGATGACGCGCAAGGCCTCGTCACGGGTCAAGAAGGAGCACAAGACGAGCTTCAAGGTGGCCTCGGCCTCGGGGACGGAGGACCAGGCCGTGCGCCTCATCAAGAACCCTTACCCCGACAAGGCCACGAGGGTGGACTACTACCAACTCGTGCGCAAGTGGCGGGTGGACCTGTACCGCTACGGCGTGCGGCTGACCTACGACATCACCATCCCCGAGCCGGGTTCGGACATCCTCTCGAAGATCCTCGAGATCCAGGCCCTCACCGCGGCCCTCTCGGAGGGCTTCGGAAGTCCCAGCTCGACGCTTCCCTGGGCGCGCTTCGATCTCACCCCCAACGGGATCACCCGGGACAACTACCTGACGCTTGCAGCCCAATACGGGGCCGTGATCGACCCACCGCCTGCGGATTCGTACGACATTACCATGACCTTCACCCACCAGTGGGAGAACAAGGACCAGACCGACAAGAGCGAATACATCACCTTCGATGTCGAGGTGCCGCCCGAGTACGAGGTGACGGGCTGGGGTTACAGCTGGGAGTATTGGGGCTGGCCGGATGAGGATGAATTTCACTTCACGATCCGGACCAATCCCAGCGACTGGTTCGGCGACAGCGGAGTGCTCACCATGACGTTCGGCACGCATTACGTCATTGCCCTCCACATGGACCTCACACTCACCGTGCACTTGCGGGATTCGGCCTACAAGGCCTGGAAGCTCAAGGTCTGGGGGACGCTGCGCGAGGCGGCCGAGGCCCGCTACGAGCTCAACCGCACGATGCTCAAGGCTCAGCTCTCGAAGCTCCTGGAGGAGCTGGGCGCCCAGGATGCGCTGAGCCTGCGCAAGATCGAGCGCGAGGAGGTGATGAAGGGGGTGCTGCGATGGCTCTTCGGGCCCTCCTTCAACTTTGTGGTTCCGGGGCTTCCCCCCGATCTCTACGGGACATCGGGATCGATCATCTCCGACGGCGTCTGGGCCAACGTGCTCGCCCAGGGCGAGCTCATCAAATTCCTCCACCAGGCCGTCGAGTGGGAGAACATGCTGTACTTCCTCTACCCCTACTTCTGGTCGCACACGACGCGATGGGAGTTCAAGAAGTACCTCGATCACCCTGACTTCATGCACCGCACGTTCCTGAAATCCGGGAGCGCCCGCGTGGTGCTCACCATCCGGCCGGGCTTCGAGACGGACTTTGTGTCATTCCTCGAGACGGGCACCCTCGACGGGCTGCCCCCGACCCACCCCTACATGAGCATCGCCGAGGAGATGCAGGCCTACGCGAACACGAACTACCCGGGCATCCGGTCCGCCAACCCCATCGATGACGCGCGGCCGCTGCTCAGCCCGCTGCAGAAGAAAGCCTGGGGCCAGATGGAGGGGATCATCAAGCTCCTGGAGCAGTACAAGACGGCAAACGGCACCTACCCAACGACGGCCCAGGGGCTGGCCGTGCTGTCCGGCCTCGGCACGGTGCCCCCGAAGGATCCCTGGGGCAACGACTGGCAATACCGCTCGCCGGGCCTCTACAGCGACTTTGAACTGGTCTGCCTGGGCGCCAACGGCGCCGAGGGAGGCGAGGGGGAAGACGCCGACATCATGAGCTGGGCCGACGCATCTCTCGTGGGCCGCTGGTACGAATACACCCCCACGAGTGCACTGGACATCTCGTTCAACGAAACGCTGCCGACGGCCTGACAGGTGCGCCATGACAAAAGACTATCCCGTCGAACGCAGAAGGGCCCTGGAGGAATTCCTGCGCAAAGAGGTCGGCATCCAGAATTGGCGGATCGTCCACCTGATCAAATGTAAGGCCATACGGGTGAAGCGGGACGGCTCGTCGCTGCCGCTCAAGGGCCCCGACACGCGCCTGCAGGATGGCGATACGGTGCAGGTGGACGACCCGTTGCCTGCGGACTGCACGAAGGCCCTCGAGGCCGTCCCCGCCGCGGAATACCGGGATTACGCCTTAGTCCCGGGCAAGACGTCCTTCGACAAGGAGATGTCCGGCGTCATGGACAACCGACCCCAGACCATCCGTCTCCAGGGCGTGCTCGTCAACAGCCTGGCGGACTTCATCGGCGCCCTGAAGGATAACACGGCCGTCACCAACCCCATCCGGCACCTCGTCGTGGCCTCTCACGCCAACCCCGAGGGGTACCTCTTCATTCAGCTCGCGATGATGACCGCCGGCGTGATTACCTACGAGGACTTGGAGGCGGCCGTGAAGGACAAGGGTCTTCTCATCGACAGCCGCCTCCTGGAGCCGCGCCCGAAGGACGACTCCGGCACTCCCGTTGCCGCCGCTTTTCTCTTCCGGGGCTGCCGGATCGGGTCGACCCTGCCCTATCTGAAGAAGCTCAAGGAGGCCCTGGGGGGCACCCTCACCGTCATCGCCCCAAAACACTTCCACATTGCGGCCCACTATGCGAAACCGCCGGCCTTCGTGGAGTACATGCGTTACAACTTCCCCATCAACCGCTCCAAGGCATTCCGCAACCCGGGCGAAGCCGTCAAGGCCTTTACCGCCGCCGGGTTCACCCTCATCGACGGCCAGCCCGTGCCGGAAAAGCGGTGGCCGCAGTGGATCCCGAAGAAGGACTTCGGCAAGACGGGCGACAAAAATGTGCCTGCCAAGATCCTGTCGCCCATCACGAAAGCCAAGGATTGGATACCCGGCATGTTCCGCTATCGAAAGCGGCGCCTGCTGGCCAGCGACGGCTCTCTCGCCCTGATGAAAGACCCCGGAACCGAGGCGGGCCGGAAGAAAGCCGTGCGCGACGAGCTCGTCAAGAACCTCGCGCGCTACCAGGACACCCACCCCTTCCCCGAATACGTCCGCTACGGCTACAAGACCATGGACGAGTTCATGGACGGCTGGACGTGGACGTTCAAATACGAAGTCTCCAATCACACACTGTTCTACAACGCCACGCGCCACGAATACGTCGTCAGCCAGCCCATCGTGGAGCCGGCAAAAAACACGCTCATCCTGAACTACTACCCCAGCGGGAAGGCCCAAAAGACGACAAAGCCCCTTGAGCTGCTCGACTCGGGCGACACGCGCTTTTTTGCAACGGTATGAGCCGCGGAAGAAGTGTCTGAGTGACTGAGTGTCTAAGTGTCTGGGTGAAGAAAAATGGGAATCCGGCTTCGGGAGTCGGGAAGAAAAGAGCCAACAGCCACCAAAACAGTAACTGGTAACTGCGTAATTGGTAATCAGGAAGATGGGAATTGGCCGCACCGCGGCACTGGACAGCAGGCAGCAGACAGGAACCGGGTTACGCAATCCAGAGGATCTGCACCTCGTCCTCGACCTGCTTGAATTCCTTGTCCCCTGTTACCAGCTCCGCTTTATGAAGTTTTGCAGTAGCCGCCGCGATGCAGTCGGCATAGGACATCTTTTTGCCGGCTTTGTAGGTGGCGGCCTGCCTGACTGTGGCCATATCCACATCGACGATCCGGATCGGGAGAGTCGAGATGACCCGCGCCACCTCATCGGCATGCTTTTGCCCCAACTCCCGGAGGGTGATGTAGTACACTTCGCCCCAGTTGATGACGGAAAGCAGAAGGTCCCGGCCGCTGTCCCTGGCAGTCTGGATGAGCTCCAAGACCCGCTCGGCGCCGGACTCGGCTTCCAGGTAGGCAATGAGGCTGTAGGCGTCCAGGACGCGCGTCTTTGCTTTCACAGCTTCTTCTCCCGTGCTTTTTCTTCTTTCAGCGCCTTGAGGAGCTTTCCCCCCGTTCCGGTCATGCCTTTGACGCCCAATAGGTACTCGTCGGTAATGGGCTGGACGACAATCTCGCCCCCCTTCTCGTACAGATAGACCTGGGTGCCCTTCTTGATGCCGAATTTGTGTCTCAATTTGGCAGGGATGACGATCTGTCCCTTGACGGTGACGGTAGATCTTTCCATGGGATGGACCTCCATTTGCAGATAGTATACATACGGAATGATGTAAGTCAATAATAAATAGTAGTACCTAATTCATTATAGCGTACCAACCCGGGAGTGGCACCATGGTCTTCTGGCCGCTGCGCGGCAGTGACAAAAAGAGGGCTTCCGGCATCGGGCGTCGGGATTCGGGATGAGGGCTTCAGGATTCGGGCTTCAGGCGTCGGGCTTCGGGATTAAAGCAGACAGCAGAGAGAAAATCCCCCTGTGTCCCCCTTTATGAAAAGGGGGATTGTTTTCGGGACGAGGGTGCGATGACGGGGAGCATGTCCGGAGCGTGGGTGAGCACGGTGATGCGGGCACGATCCCCTTTTGCCCGCAGCGCTGCGTCGAGCGCCTCCTGAACGGTTTTAAAATGGGTAAACCCGAGTTTTCGGGCATCGCCCGGGCCGATGCCGTCGGAGACGATGTACACTGATGACCGCTCTTTCACCTGGGCCCAGGCGATGGCAAGAGCCGCCGCGACCTCGTCCTGCAGCTGCCCGCAGGACACCATCCCGCGAAGACCGCAGGCATCGTGGTGCGTGACCTCCATGATATCTTGATGCGTCATGGCGACACCCTCCGGGCATGGCGTGGCGACGATGATGATCCCTCCCGCCTTGACGGCAAGGTCGGAGGGGTAGAGGGTCTTGTGCGCCTGCCAGAATTCGATGTCGCAGGGGTGGGAACTGGACACGACGATGTCCGCCTCTTCCGGGATCTCGGTGGCATAGACCCTCTTCGAGAGCTTGACCCCCTCGTTGAACGCCTCCACCACGTCCCCGAAGAAGGCCTCTATGACCTCGCCGTTGCGGTTCAGCACCGTGTTCAGGATGGTGTTCAGGCCCACTTGGCGGGCGATGGCGTTCACCTCCTCGCGCACGGGGTTTTCCGTGACCCCCAGGTAGGAGCGCGGGGCGCTGACGCTCAGCAGGTGCGTCTCGGCCGTGGTCTGCTCGCCGCAGATGCCCGGCTGGACTATCTTGGCGCCGCCCGCAAACCCGGGGATGTGGTGCGGCACGATGCTCCCCACGCCGATCTTGAAGTCGGCCTCGCAGGCCTCCCGGTTGACCGTCACATGGGTGCCGTTGGGTGTGGTGCCGAGATCCATCAATTCGGATTCATTCTTGTAATCATGGTTCTTGACGGCCACGCGCCGGACGACCTCGGTGCCGAATTTTTCCAGGATTTCCTCCTCAGTCATGAACCGGTGAGTGCCCAGGGCGATGATGACGGTAATCTGCGCATCCCGCACGCCGGCGGCGTTCATCTCGTCCAGCAGAACGGGGATGATCTTGTCCGTGGGGGTCAGGCGGGTGTTGTCGTCGGCGACGATGACCACCCTGCCTGCGCCCCGCGCGAGCTCGCGCAGGGGCCTGGAGCCGATCGGGTTCGCGAGCGCCCGGATCACTTCTTGTCTTACATCGGCAACGGGCCGGACGTCTTTCGGCGAATAAACGCCGATCACGTTTTTTGCGGGCACATCGACATGGATCGTGCCTTTCCCGTACGGCAGCTCGACCCTCACGTCCATCCTCGAGTCCTCCTCAGACGGGTTCGGGGCGCTCATTTTGCGGCAACCCTTTCAGGCGCTCCCCGCGCTCAGTGAAAGAGAGTGTTGGGCACCCACAACACGAGGCCCTGGAAGAAGATCAGGACATAGAGCAGCACGATCATGTAAAGGAGATAGGGGACGCTCTCCCTGGCGATATCCAGGATGCTCACCCCGGCGATATAGGCCGAGAGCATCATCGTCGTGCCGACGGGCGGAGTAATCAGGCCGATCGCGAGAGCGAAGACCATCATGACCCCGAAGAAGATGGGGTCCGCACCGACGGCGGTCACCAGGGGCAACAGGACCGGCCCGAAAAGCAGGACCGCCGGAGAGACGTCCAGCACGGTTCCGACGATCAGGAAGACCGCCCCGAGGATGACCAGCAGGGTGGTCGGCGAGTCGATGACCCCGGCAAGGGAGACCGTGAGCTGCTGCGGGATCATGGAGTAGGCCAGAAGCCAGGTCAGAAGGCCGGCCGTCGAGATGACGACCATCACCACGGCCGAGGAGACGGCCGCATTGAGCATCGAGTCGTAGAACCCCTTCCACGTCAGCTCCCGGTCGATCACGCCGACCAGCATGGCGTACAGCACCGCTGCGACGGAGGCCTCCGTGGGCGTGAAGATGCCGGTCATGATCCCGACCAGGATGATCGCGACCATGATGAAGGCGGGCAACCCCTTGAAGAACGCCATCAGCAG